>OGQH01000004.1_pt1 | contig 340236 bp, 298 predicted proteins | sample 1553181 | NCBI WGS metagenome assembly OGQH01 (sample SAMEA2579946, study PRJEB22360) | human gut metagenome | biome: human gut; feature: human-associated habitat; material: faeces | place: Denmark | collected 2008/2010 | reverse complement strand
AAGAGGCGGTAGTCCCGCAGGATTTTAAGTCCTGTGCGTCTGCCAGTTCCGCCACACCGGCGTAAAGTGCCTGCATAGCAGGCGTATTATTAATACATATGACTTCCTCTGGCGCAGCCTAAGTGTCCCAAATGCAATAACAGATATGTAGTACATCACGACTCTTTACTACCTGCAGATTCAACATATGCAGTGAATGAAGTTTAGCACATTGTTATGTTTATAGCAAGCATATTTTGTCAGTTTCACTGTTTTGTCACATAATTTTCATAAACTGCCAGCTCTAACTGTGCATAAGTACCATAAAAAGCGGTACTTTTGTCACATTTGTCAAGAAGAACTGATGCCAGTATATCTGAATATCTATCGGCAAGTTCTCCAAGCATATGACCTTCTTCATCAAAGAAGTCATCATCTGTTCTTGGAAGTGTATCCATTGTTAACAGATTGAAATCATAATATTCAACACCATATTCTTCACAAAGCCTCGTAAAATATGCTCCTGCCTGTTCCGAATAACCGTTAACTGATGTTGTCGGCGTAATAGGTGATGTAACGCATACCAGTTCAATATTATTCTTCTTACAATATTGAACAGTCTTTTCAAATGAATCCAGAACCTTATCACTGATTCCACTCTCATCCCATGCAACAATATCAGATGGCACGAGGCTGTCCATCTTCATATCTCTATAGAAAAATCCTTTGGCAGCATAAGGTCCTCCGGCATCATGTATCTCAACTGCATCCATACTGTAGTTGCGGTATGCCGCACTGCTCTTAACCTTAAGATTATTCATAATAGCAGACGGTGATATCTCATAAGCCCATCTCTTTGAATATACAGTACGAAAATCCTTTGTGAGCAGATTATCAGCTATATACTTAAGCTTTACATTACTGAAAGGAAGCCATGTATATATGAAACAGTCTTCAAACTCCCTCTCTGCATAATTGCACCAGTACTGATAATCAAGGTCATATATAACTCTTTTTACATTATTATGCCGGTCACTCTCCATTAAAAGATAATATGAATCTGTTACCGTCTCGCCTGGTATTGCAAGATTAAATGCATTGTCAGATGCCCCGGCTTCATCGAGCTTTACTGGATTTATAGCAGATCTTGCATGTGAAGCTCCAATTATTATATTGTCATATCCTTCATCAGTATCTGCATTGTCGGCCTCATGTATAATGTATCTTATATAGCCTGATGGCATCATCGCATAATCCATACATTTGACAAGCCCGACCACTATGGCAATAAACACCACAGCTCTGACATATTTTAATATTTTATTACTCATTGCCCCTCGCTTTAATTGCCTCTATGCACTCATCATAACTGCTGTAAAAATATTCTGAACAATCATTCTTTTTAAGTATCTCTGTGAGTACCTCTGAGAACTGCTCAGCAAGCTCTCCGTTCATATGACCTTCCCAGTCAGAAAAATCATCATCACTTACATTAAGAATCTCATTCTTAATAAGATTGCCATCTATATACCTTACATTATTCTCATCACATATCTGCTTAAAATATGTATCAGCCTCATTAGCAGCACCCGAAACAACCGACGATGGTGTAATTGGTGCAGTAACACATATAAGCTCAATTCCATTGTCCTTACAATACTTAACTATCTTCTGGAAATATTTCTGCACCTTAGGATTAAGATCTTCATATGTCCACGGTGATGGATTAAGCTTTCCCTTCTTATCAGTTACCTTTGTACGGTAGAAAAATCCCAATCCCTGATATGGTCCTTCTGTATCAATTCCGGCAACACCCTCTATCTGGAAATTCTTATATTCATCAGTCTTCTTTATAGCCATATATTTCTTAGCCGTTTTCCAATTCCTGGCAAATGCATATCTTCTGAAATATATTGTCCTGAAGTCTTTATCCATAAGCTGGCTTACTATATACTCCATTTTAAGACTTGTAAACGGAAGCTGTCCATATACAAGAAGATCTCCAAAATCCGAATCACGTTTCAGATTCTTATTCCAGTACTGATAATCAAGTTCAAGAATTATCTTCTTTACGTCATTATTATTGCACGCTTCTCTGATCATATAATAATTATCAATAACCGTGGCGCCCTGAATACACATATTAATTGGATTAACTGCATATTCCATTTCCAGAAAATAATGCGGGTCAATTGAAGCCCTTCCATGTGAAGCTCCCACTACAATACAATCATAATCAGAGCCATCATCCGGATTGTCAACCGTATGGATTATATATCTTGCATACCCCGGCTGAACCATTACATAATTAACTGCTTCAACAAGTATGGTTATAACCGCAAAGAATACTATCACCCTCACATATTTTAATATCTCTTTAAATGCTTTCTTCTTCATGGTATCCTGCACCTCTGATTAGAACTGGGCGTACATAAATCCACCCGATGTATTAGAAATATAGCCAAGCATTGCAACTGACATAACAAGAGCTATGTATACAGCCCATCTGATAATCAGCGGCTTTCTGTCAAGAGCTTCTCTGATTACAATGCCTTTCTCTTTAAGTATACTTATAATCAGCCACACAAGACAGCCTGCAAGTAATATAATCAAATCCAGCTGGCTTCCAAACATTTTTACAACGGCGTCCATGCTGAATGATGCATGTTTAAATGTATTTCCCATAAGTCTGAATGCATCTGTAAGAGTAGCTGCGTTATCAAAATACCAGCTTATATTAACAAGAATAAATGTTCTTATTATCTGCCATCCTCTGTACCAGCGTGCAGTCTTGTTAATATGTGTTATTTTAAACATTTTTTCATAAACAGGTGCCATAATACTGCTAAAGCTCATGATTATACCATTGTACATACCATATACGATATACTTCCATGCTGCTCCATGCCATACACCTACTATAAAGAATATGAGTAAATCAGCCAGACAGATAGGCAATGCCTTCGCCATATATTTACCAAATCTTGTTTTGCTGTGTTTCTTGAAGAACTTACCCAGCTTATTCATGGCTTTACTTAAGCTGAATGGATAGAACACATAATCCTTCATCCATGTACCAAGTGTTATGTGCCATCTGCGCCAGAACTCTCCAATAGAATGAGAGAAGAATGGCTGCCTGAAATTATCATCCAGGTGGATTCCAAACATCTCGGAAGCACCCATAACCATATCTATTCCACCGGCAAAATCTCCGTATAGCTGTGCACAATACGCAAGAACACCTATTATTACATATATTCCATGATACTGACCGGGATTATTAAACACCAGATCAGACACGACTCCTGCACGGTCAGCTATAATGAACTTTTTGAAAAGTCCCCAGGCCATACGCTGCAATCCATGCTGGATAACTGCAAGATCATACTTATGCTCTGCCAAAAACTGTGGTGCAAGCCTGTCGTATCTTCCGATAGGTCCCTGGGTTATCTGCGGAAAATACGAAACAAACAAGGCGTATTTAAAAATGTTATTACATGCCTTTACTTTACCTCTGTATACATCAATAACATATGATATCGACTGGAATGAATAGAAGGATATTCCAAGTGGCAGAAGCAGTGTAAATGTTGATATCCTGCCATTACCACCAAAAGCCTTAATTATGCCATTGACGTTCTCAATCGCAAAATTATGGTACTTAACAACTGCAAGCACACCAAATACCAGAAGAAGAGCAAGTACTACAACTCTTTTCTTATATGTCTTTGCCTTTTCTTTTAAAGCCTTTTTATCTTCTCTTGCCAGCCCATCTGCTTTAAGGCTCTTGTCAAGATTATCCTCTGTTCTCTCTAAAAGGATTCCTAATGTGAAAGTAACGATTGTTGTAAGTAATATGAATACAACAGTCTTATATCCCGAACATAAATAGTAGGCATAGCTTAATATCAAAAGCCATGCCCACTGTGCCTTCTTAGGTATAAGATAATATACAATTACTCCCACTAATAAAAATACCAGAAATCCGGTAGAAACTAGTGACATATTATTTTACCCCGCTTTCCGGATTAATCCTGCAGACGCTGAATCATCTCCCACATAGCTTCTGCTGAATTAAAGTTCTCAGGTACTATATCAACTGGTGTGATATCAATGTCAAATGCATCGTTTAACTCACCAACAAGTGATACAATATCAAATGAGCTGAATATACCATCATCGATAAGAGTATCACATACTTCATAATCCACATCACTGTTAATTTCATTCAAAATGTCTAATAACTGATCCATAATAAACCTCGCAAAATATTAAAATCTATTGATCACACATCTGTGAACAGAAAACATTCTATCTTCTCATTCGCATATAGTCAATCATATTTTGTTACAAAATTGTAAAATTATTGTGTATTACTGCTATTTATTAAAAATGTTTCAATAGGTTTTCTTATAACTCTGTAACCATTTTTCTTAGAATACATCACAATTGCCGGCATTCTGCGGCTTAAGAAAAGATAAATTCCCTCTGTGACAGAATATGCACCAATATTATAAAATGCTATCATATCGCCAATCTTAGCATCTTTTAATTCAAAATTCTTAACAATTACATCCCCTACTGTACATAATGAACCGCATATATTATATGGCTGTACTCCCTGTGAATACACTTCGACCTCATGATCTGCACCATCAGCAAACCCTTCTGTGTACTCCATTGGAATGAATTCACATCTTGGTTTCTTCATAGCCATAGCCTGTCCATAATAATTAATATGATTAATTCCGCTGTCAATAATTGCATATCTTGTTGTGTCATTCATCTTCATATCAGCAATTCTGCTTATAAGAACTCCACAGGTAGCTGCAATATATCGTCCCATCTCAAGAGTAACATTGAATTTTTCGGACATTTCTTTAATCATGCCTGCAAATTCTTCTAACTCATCAAAGTTAGTATTCATGGCATCACATTTGTCTGTAACGAAGTAATCAACTGACAGACCAGGACCATATTCAATCTCATTAAGCTTAACGCCATGCTCTGCCTCACATGTATGTGCTATTGCCTGTAACCATACAACTTCAGATTCTATCTGGCTTAATTTCTTCTTCTGGGTTCCTGAATAGCACTGGATTCCCTCAATAATAATTCCCTTAAGTTCATCCTTTCTGTCAGCAATCTCATATACCTGACACTCATTAATGCCGAACTGGTTGCCACTTGTAACTCTTATAAGCACCTTAACTTTAATGCCACACTCAACTGCACATGAATTGATAAGTTCAAGCTGGTTAAGCGATTCCACAGTGTAGATTCCAACAGCACCTGTCTTCATCGTGTAGAGGATATCTTTCTTTTCCTTATTAACACCCGAGAGAACAATCTTAGACCTGTCTATACCTTCTTTTTCACATATTGCAAATTCACCCGGAGAACATACCTCGAATCTATCAAGCTTCTTATCCAGCGTACCAATAAGAAAAGGATTTGCCTTCATTGCATAGCATACTGTAACTCCACAGCCAAGAATTTCCTGCATCTTATCGATTCTTTCACATAATACATCTGTATCAAAGATATATGACGGTGTACCACATTTTATGGCAATCTCTTTTAATTCATTAACTCCTAGCATCCTATGCCTCCTGTTCTTTATATATCTTCATAAGTTCTTTTCTGTCAATTTTACCATTCTTAGTAATCGGCATTGTTTCAACCTTAACGAGCACATTTGGAATCATCCACTGTGGCACTTTATCTTTGAGAGCATGTGTTACGCCCTTTCTGTCAAGCTCACTTGCTCCTTCTATCTCAAAGAATCCGAGAATCTTATTCTCATCTGTATCAAATATACAGCAGCTTCTAAGGAGTCCCTCTATAGCATTCATGTATGTCTCAATTTCGCCAAGCTCGATTCTGTGTCCCATATGCTTAATCTGGAAGTCCTTTCTTGATGAGAAGAAAAGTTCACCATCTTCACTATAGTAACCAAGATCACCTGTGCGGTATATAGTTTCCAGATATCTGTCATTAAGAGGATTCTGTACAAATGCTGCTGCTGTCTTTTCAGGATTACACAGATACCCCATAGTTACAGCTGTTCCAGATACACATATTTCTCCTAACTCGCCTGGTCTGCCTGCATCAACAAGCTTATCCTCATCATCTAACAGGAATACTCTTTCATTGGCAAATGGCTTTCCCATCGGAAGCTTCTCGTCAAGGCCAAACTCTCTGTCAATAATATAATATGTACAATTACATGTTATCTCTGTTGGTCCATAAAGATTAACAAACATTGCATCCGGGTACTGCACTCTCCATGCATTAAGATGCTTTATAGGCATAACCTCTCCGCTGAACATAATCTTGTTAAGTGAAGATGGTCTCTTATACTCGAATCCATTAAGAGTTGTTACAATACATAACGCTGATACAGCCCATATAATAGTTGTAACCTTTCTGTCATCAAGGAAATCAAGCAGCTTGGTTGGAAATGAGAAGCACATCTTAGGAATAAGCTGTAAGGTTGCGCCTGTCTTTAAACTTGAATATATATCCTTAACTGATACATCAAAGTCAAAAGGTGCCTGATTACCTATAACATCCTCATTAGTAATTCCAAATGTTTCTGTAAAACAGTCAATAAAATCTATTGTTGAACGGTGATTAACTATAACTCCTTTAGGAACACCTGTCGACCCTGATGTAAATATTGAATACAATGGATCTGTATCAAGTGCCTGTTCTCTTATCTTTTCCAGTCTCTCCTGAGCCTCTGAATCCACAGCCTGTCCGTCATACTCTTCAAGCAATTCGTCAAGATTAATAATCTCGCCCTGAAATCCGAGCTTTTCTGCTTTCTTGGCTGACTTATTATCCACAACCAGAATATCTGCCTGAATCGTATCTAATATAAGATTAATTCTCTCAACCGGATGAGTTGTATCAAGCATACAGTAATATCCGCCTGCATACACAATTCCCATAAATAAAGATAATGTATTACATGTCTTATCCATATACACAGGAACTCCCTGTGTAGGCTTAATCTTAAGCGAAAGGCAGCTTCCTATGAACTTTGCCTGATTCATAAGCTGTGTATAAGTAAGTTCATTATTCATGTCCGCACACGCTGTCTTTTCCCCATACATTCTCTGTGAGTTTTCAAGAAACTCTAATACATTCTTTTCCATTACCTTCTCCTTTTACTTCTTATTCTTATCTTTTCTGAATACAAGCAGCTTGCTTATAACATAATTAAGTATAATTACAACTACCTGCGCTATAAACTTTATTAACATACTGTTGAAATGCAGCATTGTAATGAATACAAGAAGAATTATCTCTTCAATTACAAGAGTTAATACTCTTCCACCTGCAAATGAAACTAACTGTTTCATAAATTCTTCCACAGTCTTAGTTGGTGCTGCAAACACCCATATCCTGTTAGTAAAGAATGCAAAAAGTACTGCAAGTACCCATGAAATAACATTTGCAATAAGCTCATTAATTCCAAGTGTAACATTAAAGAATGCATATGAACCTATACTCACTACTGTTGTAAGTACTCCAAAGAAAAGATACAGAAGTACTTCCTTATACTTCTTATACAATGGTTCAAACACCCTCAGACCCGGCAGATGCATAATCTTATCAAATATATCCGGCTTAATTTCCTGCATATTATTATCTGTATTGTTACTCATAATTACCTCACTGTTTTTATTGATATAACGCCATACTATTTTATACTTTTATCAATAACAAATCAAGAAAAAGACGCCGTATAAAAACGGCGTCCTGGAAATGCATTTATTATTTTGATTCGTTGATAACGATATCATCTGTCTCAACTTCCTTGTTTCTGTTTTCATCAATTCCAAGCTTGTTATTAAGCTTTTTCTTTGCCTTTCTTAAATAAATACCAAGAAATGCACCAACAGCAATTATCACTCCGGCAATAGCCTGAATGGCATAAGTCATAACAGATGGGTCAATGTAACCTGCTACATTTAAATTTAATAATGTCAACATTACTTCTTATCTCCTTTTTAATTAAGTTCTTTTTTTAATGCTTCAATCATCTTGTTGTTATCTACATCATTTCTGATTGCAATTCTTATATACTGTTTTCCATCATGTAATTTTGATGTAAGATCCTTTATAAGCAGATAATGATTCTTAAACAGTTTTATCATAAGTTCTTTTGCTGTCATTCCATTAGTTATCTCAATCATAAAATAATTAGCCTGTGATGGGATGACCCTTATACCAGATATCTGCTCCAGTTCATTATAGAACCTTTTTCTTTCTACGCGGAATTTATCCATTGCAGCTGCATAATCTTTCTTATACTTTTCTGCAATCTGAAGATAATACTCACCAAATGAATTAATATTCCATATTGCAACATCTTTTTTCATTGCTGCAATCGCTTCTGTATCTGAGGAAACAAGGATTCCAAGCCTCAGTCCCGGTACACCGTATGATTTAGATATACTTTTCATAACATATAATCTTCTATATGTTTCGATAAATTTCTGTTCTATAAGAGAATTATCCGGTTCATCTGAGAAATCAGCAAACGACTCATCAACCACCAGCTTTATTCCCTGACCGTCTGTCCATTTTATTAATCTTATAATCTCTTCTTTTTTCAGATAATTACCAGATGGATTATCAGGATTAATAATAATAATATTATCTACTTTGTTGCATGTATAGAACTCTATCAGTTCTTCAACTGAATATGTATAATTATCATTTGACGGTGTAAATACCACTTCGTCTTCAACAGAATATCTGTTAGGATATTCTTCAAATGTAGGTCTGATAACGCCTGTCTTTCCAGAAAAGCTTTCCATAAGTGACTTAATAAGTTCTGCTGCTCCATTTCCAACTATTATGTTGTCTTTATGAACACCAAAATTCTTAGCTGCAAGTAAAGAATTAACTCCCATACCTGAAGGATATTCTGTCAAAAGTGTATCAAAGCTTGCACGCAGTTCATCCTTAAGCTTTTTAGGCGGATAATAAGGATTAACAAGATAACAGAAATCCAACAATCCCGGATATCTCCAGAATCCTCCATATCTTTTATGCATAAGGTTAATTCTTGTCTCATCATCTGGAGCAAAAAGTGTCGTTGCTATATCAAGATCCTGTTCATCATCTATTTCATACCATTTCTGACCTGATAATCTCATACCTTTAATTCCAGGTGTGTCCAGCATCGTTATAACTCTAAGAACCTGTTCATAATATTCATTTTCTCCCAATGCACTACAATATGCCTCAAGGAAAGGAACATATATATCCTGTGAAAAATGTTTGCTGAATTTGTAGATATTTACAGTTTTATAGTATTCCTCTTTTTCCTTAAAATCAAAGCTCTTTCCTGGAACAAATGCAACAATATTATCATATTCGTCAAGCTTTACACATGTACCATCCATCCAGCTCTCATATTTATCTACCATGGCAAGTGTATCTCTCGGATCTTTTACAAGTTCATCAATTGCAGAATCCTCAATAATTACATCTGATTCAAAAAGCAGAGTATCTTCTTCCATAAGATAATTCTTTGCCAGTGCAAGTGAATAAATATTGTTTGTCTTATCATATACCGCATTGTCAACATATGAAATTGGTGTCTTAATTCCCAATGTCGCTATATAATCAATCAGCTTCTGTCCTTCATAGCCCACAACAATCACTATTCTTGAGAGATGTTGTTTCTCAAGCTGATGCAAAAGCCTGTCTATAAGCGATACTCCATTAACCTTTACCATACATTTGGTATTATTCTGGGTAAGTTCTTTTAAACGCTTTCCCATTCCTGCTGCCAAAATAATTGCCTGCATAATCCCCTCCTATAATCTGACTCTACTCTTGTTCCTTATGTCTTTTTATTGCTTTTTGAATTTCCTGAATAATATATTTAGCTCCAACCGATGCACTACTTCCAAGATTATACACATATTCTTTAACAAATTGGTCTATGCTGTCCTTATATGTATCAGAAGCTGCCAGCATCTTTGCTACTGTATCAGCTGTCTTATCAATTTCATCAAGCTTAAGTACTCGCCCGATTTCATATCTCATCCATATATTAAGTGGCTCAATTCCAATCTTTTTGTATTCAGGATTCATTATCTTCATTGGTGTATCAATGAAAAGAACCGGTTTACATGTAGTATAAGCATATTCATATGCTATACCTGACCAGTCTGTAATCATAAGATCTGCTTCAAAAACAGTACTGTTTGATGAAAAATCAGTCTGAATCTCTACATCTGTATCATCCTTATATCTTTCTTTAAGTCCTTCCATCTTCTCAGGCATATGTCTTACATGCTGTGGGTGTGGTCGAACTGTAATCTTATAACCATGCCCCTTAAGATTATCAAGTATGTCCTCAAGACAGCTGTCTACAATATTATCTTTCTGCCATGATGGAGCAATAAGTATTGACTTAATATCATTTTCCTTCTTTGGCATCTTTGCATAATCCTCACGCATCTCATCAAGCAATGAATATCCCCACTCAACAAGCTCCTTCTTAGGAAGATTATACACTTCTTCAGTTTTTTCTATTTCTTCTTTCTGAATCTTTCCTGTACATAATACAGAATCATAATGATCCATCGAACCGGTTCGCATTGTCATATTAAGGCTGTCCATGCCATGAGGAACATAAACATAATTAATATCTTTTCTGATATAACTTCTCTTAATGTGATAATTCTCGATATCAGGCATAGTCATAACAACAACGTCTGCATCCATCTTCATCATAAGTGTTATAAGTTTCTTTTCCCCTATATAATAAGGCTTAATCTTACTTTCTTTTTCTGCAATTCTGAATATCTGATCATCAGGATCACTTGTTACATAATGAATTGTAATATTCGTATTGTTAAGTATGTATTCAATTATACCTTTAAAATACTTATAGAAACCTGAGCCCTCTGAATAGAAGACAAGATGTTTATTAACAACAGAGAAAAACTTTTTATAATCAGCTTTTTCTCTCTTAATATCTTCTTTGTTTCTTTTACCCTTTTTCGTACCAAGAGCTTCAATCTCTGCAAGTTCTTTCTTAGTTTCCTCAAGAGCCTCATAATCAACATAATTCTTAGGATTAATAGCCCAGTTAAGAAGATATAACTGAAGAATTGCAAATATGTTGCTGGCAGTCCAGTAAAGAGCTACTCCTGCATATACAAAGCATCCTAAATATAATGACAGACCTACTGAAAATATCATCATAGCATACTTATTAAGCTTACTCTGTTCTGCCTGTAATACATTACTTGCATTCTGTGCAACACATAAAAGCCATGCTGATACACCTGCTATAATTGGTGTAATTATTGATAATCCCCACTGTTTTGTGGTAATCCATGTAAGGTCATAACCACAGAACTTCATGTTCGCAACACCTTCGTTAATTCCATCCTTAATAACAGCAACAACTCCAAGCAGAAGTATTATCTGTATAATAAGAGGTATAAGTGATGCCAGTGGATTATATTTTTCTTTTTTATAAAGCTTAGACTGTTCCTCTGCTATCTCATCCTTATCACCATAATGTTTAATAAGAATCCTGTTAATATCAGGCTGCATCTTAACCATTTTGATTGAATTCTTCTGTACCCAGATTGATACTGGTAAGAGAACTATCTTACTTATCAGAGTGAATAATATAATTGCCAATCCATAATCATGCAGTAGTTTGTAACAAAAATTCATTACATAACCTAAGGCTGTCGATAATATTTCCATAAATAACTCCTCTTTTGAAGATTTGATTGATTATGTCAGAATCATCCAACACAATAATTAATCATATCACTTATTATTAATTATTGAAAGGTATTTTTACATATTCAATATACTTTTTTTACATACTCAATATAATTTTTACATCTTTTGCACATAAAAAAAAGACACTGTCCTTTACATAATACAGTGTCCTTTAATATTTTTATCTCAAAAGATATTCAGCATATTTAACTGCCATATCACGCCAGTTCTCCAATGCCTCTCCCATATCTGCACCACATGATTCCCTGTACATAGCCCATACAAACCAGTAGTACGCAATAATAGCAACATATGCCATATAATGAAATCTTGTTGTCTCATTATATTCTTCCTGAAGATATTCCTTTATGAATTCCTCAGCCTTATCAAAATCATACATGGCATCAACCACATAATATCCAACATCAATTCCCGGGTCAGAATATCCAGAATACTCCCAGTCAATAAGTATGACACTTCCATCCGGTCTTATCATCCAGTTTGGCTTATATGTATCGCCATGGCAGAAACATTTTTCAACTCCATCTCCAAGAGTCATCTTATATAACTGTCCGATACGATTCTTAAGGTTCTCATACTGGACGAAACACACAGGGTCCTTCTTCTCAAGAAGCTTCTCCATATCAAGTGCATCTTCCCATGGCTTCATTCCATAATCAGCTGTTATATCTGCCTTATGCAGCTTTCTTAAAACTGCCAATATCTTCTTAGAGTCCTCAAATGATTCATAATCAGGCTCTCTGAATTCCGGAATGAATACTGATATCTTCCAGCCCTCATTAACATCTGCATATATGTATGTAGGATCTACACCAGCTTCTTTAGCTTTAATAAGTGATTTTTTTTCATTTCTTCTATTGATTATGCTTTCTGTTCCATCGCCTGGATGCCTGTATATATAATCAACTCCGTCAATCTTGAATATAAATGATGTGTTGGTCATTCCTTCGCTTACATTCCTGAAATCAATTATATCTTCCTCATCACATCTGAATACAAGCTTGATATTCCTTATAATCTCACTATGTGTATGTCCAAGATACTGTGAATCAAACTTTCTAAGCTCATCGAAATAGTCAAACTCGAATATATTACCTGGAAGATACTCTTTAAAGAATATATCAGGCAGCTCATCCAGCTTATCTTTTACAAGAATCTCCCAATAGCAGTTATTATAAACCCCAGATTCACGTACAGCTTCAACCTGATTAATAAATGCTTCTGAGAATTCTTTTCTCCAGAATGAATGTCCCATAAGAACATATCCATCAATCTTATTATCCTTGGCAATTCTTGTTATCTTTCCAAATCCGTCAGCTCTTGCATATACTTCATCTGTTGTTTCCTTTCCATAATAACCTGAATAAAATGTATGATATTCAAACTGATTAAAAGGATTCTCGATATAATAACTGTCACTTACGCATATATAAGTATTTTTAAGTTCTTTTCTTGCAAGATAAAGACTTTCAATATTATTCTTTATATTAAACGAATCATTAATAATGAACTTTACACCATACTTATCCTCAAGATAGTAAAACATCTCCTTCTTATAGCCAAGTACAACTGTAATATTCTTAATACCAGCATCCTGAAGCTGCTTTATCTGTCTCTCAATAAGACGTTCACCCTTAACTTCAAAAAGACCCTTTGGCTGTTCAAGTGATAAAGGAATAAATCTTGTAGATGCGCCAGCTGCAAGAATAACGGCATTATTAACCCTGTATGGTTCAAGCGCCTCTAATCCAGTCTTTGTAATACTGCCAGACTCTTTTTCAATATACCCTGTTTCTACAAGTTTATTATAAATATCTGTGTCATTAAGAGCTTTTGTCATCTCAACATCATAAGTGCAGCCCGCTCTTCCAATGCTTCCATTATACAAACTGTTCAATACATAAAACTCTTCTTTTCTCATTATACATATCTCCTTATGCCATGTTTCCTGAGAACATTCCGCGAATCACTGCTTTGACTACATTTTCTCTGCATGATTCATACTTCTTTCCCGAAAGTATAAGTCCCTCTACCTTAATGTTCTTTATGTCCTTCTTGTCAACTGAATACAAATCATCTGAAAGAACCGCCATATCGGCAATCTTTCCTGCCTCAAGGCTTCCTCTTTCCTTCTCGTCAAATGTTACATAATATCCATTATATGTACACATCCTTAGTGCTTCCTGAACCGATACTGCCTGAGACTGATTCATATTATTAACAGCTTTGTCAATCCATACAATAGGATCCGGTGATGTACATGGAGCATCAGAACCGCACGAAACAACTATTCCGTTCTCATTAAATGTTCTGAGCGGATTAAGTCTTTCCGTTCTTTCTTTACCCATAATGCTTTCAAGATACTCATCAGGTTCCTGTTTCCAGTTAATGAAAGCACTCTGTACAGGCATCTGTATATTATAGTCCCTGCATATCTTAATTCCCTCTTCAGTTGGAAGACAGTCATGTATAATTCCATGTCTGTGGTCTTTTCTTGGATAATCGTCGAGTGCCGCCTTAAGTGCCCTGCATGCCTGGTCAAATGCTTTATCTCCAATCGCATGCATCTCTATCTGCAGTCCTGCTCTGTTAGCCTTCTTGCAGAAATCAATAACCTTTTCATCATCGTAATAAAGTACTCCGTCACCACCCAAAGAATCAACATACGGTTCATTCATAGCTGCATCGTGTGAACCGAAACATCCGTCAAGTGCACATTCAAAGCACCCACCTATTCTTGGCAGCTTTCTCTTTAATGCAACATCAACATTCATTGACTGTGGGAATACCCTTACCTGATATCCATTAGTTAAGGATTTTGCAAATATTTTTTCAAATGTAATATCAAGATTGCCTGTAAAACCAACGCCACTTACAGTATGAATACAGCCAATTCCATGAGAAGCCTGAAAATCAATGGCACTCTGCATATTCTTAAAAAGATCAATAATAGAAAGTGAATTAGTAATGTAATTAGAGCATTCAAAGAATGCCTCCTGATTCATCTCGCCGGTATCTTCGTGATAACCTCTTAACTTACTTACTTTCCCCTTCAGCTTATCAAGAAGCCTGCTGTTAATTATACACGCATGTCCATCATATTTGACAACCATGATTTCCTTATCAGGGCAAACCTTATCTAATTCTTTCCTGCTTATAAGTCTTCCTTCTTTAACTGAATATGGTGACGCACCGAATGCTATAAGTGTCTTTTTATTACCGCTTGACTGCACGAATTCTTTAACCATCTGTGCAATCTCTTCATTAGACTCTGCATCCATAACATTAAGTCCTGCGTGAAATGTAGAAAATGATGCCATATGCTGATGTGTATCTACGAATGCCGGAACCAGCACCTTCTTTCCAAGTTCAACTGTCTGCACATTCTTATACTGTTCTGGCAGTTCATTACCAACATACACAATTCTTCCTTTATCCTCAACTAGATAACCGGCTACTGTATCATTGCTGTCAACTGTAAGAACCTTTCCCTTATAACATATCATAGACATTCACCTTCCCTTTATATCTGCATTTACTGTTCCTGTCCCGGATAATCCTTATAAGAAGAATCTAACTGTACCAGCTCATAAAAATTATCTATCTCCATAATATCTGATTTCTCACAAGGTCTTACCTCTACCGCATATCTTTCCTTGCGAAGTACTAATGGAATGAATTCCCAGAAATAATCATTGCCTTCAGGCTCTTCATTATATACCTGTGCAAAGTCTTCTCTTAATCTTGCACTGTCTTCCTTTGTCCAGTAAGATATTCCATAATAATTAAAGCAATATGTATTACCCTTCTGGTAATCTGTTATATGTCCATTATCAAGCTTAAAACTCCAGTCATCAGTCTCTAACGAATAAGAACCAAGGATATTGCTGCAGTACTGATACTTTGTGATAATAGCCGGATTAGATATATACAGATCTGCCTCACATAAATAGCACTGGTCAATATGTTCTAATGCTGCCATTGCTGATGATATATTATTGGTTTTATCATATATATCGTTATCAACAAGATTGATAAATGGATACTTATCAAGAATCTCATCAAACTTTTCTTTCTTATAACCCCTTACAAGAGTTATATCCTTAATTCCTACAGAAACAAGTGCATCAAGTAATGTATCAATAATTCTTACTCCATTAACAGCAACCATAGGCTTTGGTCTGTCTAATGTAACAGGAACCATTCTAGAGCCAAATCCTGCTGCCATAATAACCGCTCTTTTTACACGGTATGGCTCAAGTGCCTCAAGACCTTTTTCGGTAATCTCCATCTGGTCTTCACATCTTTTAATAAGCACATCATTTTCTAACTCATCAAGTGCCTTGGATATAGCTGTTCCTGAGATTTTTAATGTATCTGAAAGAGTTCTCATCGGATAATCTTTCTTACCGTTCTTTTCAATATATGTAAGTACTTCAAACTGATAACGATTCATATTTCCTCCTTACAGCACCATTGGAATTATATAGATTCCAAGTGCAATGCATGTAACAATAATTGTGCATACCTTCCATATGGTGTACTGTCTGTCCATCTTAGCCTTAGTCTGCTCGTCCGGCTCTTCTATAACGCCAATCTCTTCCTCAATTGTCGGCATAACACACTCTTTTCTGTGAGAATATGCAAAATAAAATATTACACATAATACTGTTATGATTCCTGATGTTATAAGTGCTGCCTTGTCTGCAAATATTAACATGAAGCAATACACAACAATTGTAAATATACATCCAACAACTCCAAGAGGTGCTTTATAAGGTCTCTTCATATCAGGATACTTCTTCTTAAGCCCCATATATGAAAGACAGCCTATCATATAACATATAGCAAGTGATATAAGCGATACTGACGCTATGTAATTAATTGAACCTGTTGCAATAAGTATAAAATTGATAACACCAACAACAATAACAGCAACATATGGTGTCTTGAACTTCGGATGAATCTTTCCAAGGAATTTAGGTAATGCGCCATCTTCTGCCATTGTATAAATGTATCTTGCAGGTGCAGCAATTCCTGGATTAATAGTAGATAAATCTCCTCCAAATGCAATACCAATACATAAAAGTATAATAGGAAATCCAACAAGTCCGACTGCCTTAAGTCCTTCTGCATATGGAGCATCTGCCGCTGCAAGAATTCCATAAAACTCCTTAGGTACAAGACCTACAAGAAACCACTGGAATAATGCGTTAAGTGCAAATACCATAAATACCGAAATCTTTAATGCTCTTGGAAGTGTATACTGTGGATACTTAGTCTCTGCACCCATAGATACACATGTCTCAAATCCTGTATAGCACCACCATACAAGACCAAATATATACATCATCTCATTAAATGGAGGCAATGAATTCATTGCTATTCCACCAAAATATTCAACATGAACCTTCGGTATCATATAAAGGAACCAGCACACTGAACAACCCCAGAAGAAAAACATAAATGCTGTCTGTGCCTTACCTGACTGCTCAATACCTCTGAAATTAAGAATAAGGAAAACTGCAACAAGGATAATAGCTATAATTCTTGAATCAAGCTTAACAATGCTTATTCCAAGCTGTTCCATAAGAATCTTAAAATAATTGGCAAATGCAAGTGTCTCACCTGCACCAATAGCTACAACAGATACTATATAATGCCATCCTGCCATATTAGCCCATACTCTGTTAAGTCCTCTCTTGGCATAATTATATGTTCCACCCGCACAAGGAAGTGCTGCAGACATCTCTCCATATATAAGGCATGGCCATATAGATATAAGAAGTGCAACAAATGTAAACCCTATTATCCATGAGCCTACACTTCCTATCTGTGCTGAACCACAGGTGAAAAGTCCTACACCTACAACAGTTCCAATTGTCATGCTAATTGATTCTTTAAGCCCTAAGGCACGAACCAGCTGATTATTCTCGTTCATAAATATCCCCTCTCACAGTTTATTCGTTCGGTCATATTTTTGTCCACCTGCGTGAACAGAATGGATTATAGCAGATAATAAACTAAATTACCAGTATAAAAGTAAGCAGCTATAAACCTTCCCTGGTTATAGCTGCTGCTTCATCATTAATTATTAATATTCTTCATCTGCTGCTCATCTTTAATTACAGATATCTGTGGGTTATCAGCATCCCCATCTATTCTGAACACCGAATAATCTCTGTTTTTAAGATATTCATCTTCCGGGTACATACCTTTTGACACATCCCATGGTGCTACATGATATCTTGACTGAGAAACACCAGCCATATCAAAAAGCGTATTTCCATAATTACTCTTCTGTCCAAGTGCTGCTTTGCCATAAGTAGCATACAGATTCTTAAATGTTACAGAATCTGAATTAATCTGCATTACATCATTATGAGTATCAGCCATTTTCACAAATACAGCAGGACGTTCATACAATCTATATCCGCCGTGGTCGGCTGTAATTATAACTGTGCTGTTATCATACACACCTTTGTCTTTCATCTGCTGCATATATTCATTTATATATCTGAACACACCCTGTATCTGCTTATCAAGAGAAGTCTCTGTTTCTCCCACATCTACACACTGTTCATTCATCTCATAAGGTGCATGTGCCCCTACCATATGATACAGTGTAAATGTTTTATTTCCAGCATCAACTGTTATACCGCCATTATTCTTAAAATCAGCATACAACTGTGAATCATCCAGTTCATATTGAATAATATTGTTATTCTTTGGAGCCTGACATGCTGCAAAATCATCACCATAAAACCAGAAATACTGTTTTATAATCTGTGGAAATGCATAGAATGCCGACATTTTATATATATTCTTAAAGAATTGAACTTTGTCTGATATTCTGTATTTCTGTCCACCTGCAGTATTGGCTACTGCCTCCTGATTAACTCCATTAAGATACTCACTTGAAGTATACAACTTAACATCATATCCGTTATCTGACATGTCCTGAATAAGCGAACCTTCTTCATATGCTTTCTTTCTGTAATCAGCCAGAGACTGTGTTGTATCATACTGATAACCTGTAAGCATAAGTGGAACTCCTAGAGCTGTTGGTGCACCGCCGCCTATCATATTATCAAAATAAGTAAAATCCTTTAGCTCTTCGCTGTATCTGTCGATAACATAATTCTGTGCATCATCATTATCAAGTGTATCAACAATAAATACCACCACATTGCCTTGCGAAGATAACGCAAACTCATCATTCTTAGTAACTACATATGAATAATCAACACTTCTTTTTGAAGATACAATAAGAACCACAAGTGTCACAACCTGTATACTTGAAAGAAACAGGCTGCCCCACTTCATTATCTTTGTCATTATATCTTTCTTAAAGCATACAACAACTGCAGGAACAACTATAAGTACTATCCATAAAACTGTACTTATTATTGCATTTACCCTAAACTGGCTCCACTGAATCTGCCTTCCATTAAGGACACCAAAATCAGGATTAAGAAAATTCCCCTGCACATAAGCAGCTAATGCACCGCCAAATATGACCGCTGCGTATATGTTACATATCTTCTTTGGCACAATCAGACCTATCAGTATAACAACTGCTGCCGTAATTAACGAGGCTGCCATAAGAAGCGGTATAAGTGCCGCGAATCCCACTGCAAATTCATCAATATTGCCAAGAAATAAAGATGATGGCATAAATATACAGAATGTCACAATCAAAAATATAAGCTGTGGACACAGCAGTTTTATCTTTTGTTTCGTTATCTTCATAAAAATACCATCTTCCTTATCCATGTGTAATTGCACATACGACCAGCTATTCTTTGTCCAGCATAAATACAGCTTTCGTAAGTGAGAAATTCTTATTATAATATGGGTCTCCTGCGTCGAGCTGCTTTTTCCACTTAGCCTGGAATCTGTCTACTTCGCCCTTGAATCTTTCCATTTTTTCTGCTGTATCATCTAATCCTCTTGACTTTGATTCATAGTGATACCACTGTGAAAATGCATCATATACAACAAGGTATCCTTTTTCTCTTACCTTCATGCAGAAATCTACATCGTTAAATGCAACTGCATATTCCTCAGAGAAACCACCCACTTCATTATAAAGCTCCTTAGAAATCATCATACATGCAGCAGTAACTGCACTATAATCACAACTTAAGAATGCCCTTGCAAAATAACCTGGGTCACGTTTATCAATTCCTACGCATGCATGTCCTGCAACTCCACCAAATCCAAGAATTACTCCGCCATGCTGAACTGTATCATCATTATAGAAAAGCTTGGCACCGACAATACCAACTTCCTTACGCATGCAGTTTGCAAGCATATCTTCTATTGATTCAGGATTAATGATTTCTGTATCATTATTAAGGAGTAAAATATACTCACCATTAGCAAACTTTACACCAAAATTGTTAATTGCAGAGTAATTAAATTCTTTCTCCCATTTAACAACTCTGACATTATCATACTGTTTCTGAACAGAATCATAATACTCAAATGTTTCTTTTTCCGTACTATTATTTTCTACAACAATAAATTCAATATTTCTATATGAACTCTTCTCCTGAACAGAATCTATGCATAATTTAAGATCAGAAATATGATCCTTATTAGGTATTACAATTGAAACTAATGGGCTGGATTCTCTTTCATACTTTACTCTGTATGTACAGAATACCTCACTCATTATTACCTCACCCTTAACACCAACTCTGTCAAGGTGATCCTGTATAGCCTTCTGTCCTGCAACATGACAATAAGATTTACTCTGTGGATTAGCAGCTGTTGAATTAGGATGCATTCTCCAATGATAAAGAATCTTAGCTACATGTGCCACTTTTCTTGATTTCTCATAACATCTTAAAATAACATCATAATCCTGTGCTCCATCGTATTTCTCTTTAAAGCCACCTACCGATGTAATAATCTCTTTTTTAGCACAGAAGAAATGTGTGATGTAGTTGTTTGATCTTAATAAATCCAGATTAAAATCCGGTTTAAAATGTGCTTCAACATTTCTCCAGTCAGGTCCAAGAATCTTATCTTCATCAGTGTATACAGCATCAACTTCCCTGTCCTGGAAACATTTTACAACTTCATAAAGAGCATCCGGCTCCAATGTATCATCATGATCAAGAAGCCCTAATACATCTCCATCTGCCATGTCAAGTGCAGCATTTGTATTTCCAGCAATACCTCTGTTACTCTCAAGAATCTGATATTTTACTCTCTTATCCTTATCAGCATACTCCTTAAGAGTCTTTTCAAGAGCTTTGTTTCCGCCACTTCCATCTGCAATACATAACTGCCAGTGTGGATATGACTGGTTCACTACAGAATCAATCATCTCTCTTAAATATTTAATTGGAGTGTTGTATGTTGGCACAACAATGCTGATAACAGGTTCATAGTCAAACTTGTGCTTTGCCTGTTTTTCAAGTTCTTCTTTTGTGACTTTATGCTTTTCAAACCAATTCTGATAAATAACCTCTTGTGATTCTTCACCATTAGTTATCATTCTGTAAGCTTCTTCTCTTAAATCTCCGAATCCGTGCTTAAATCCATATCCAACAAGATGTGCAACATTGCCAGGTGTTGCAATTGATGTAAACTGTCTTATGTGTGCTCTCTTTCTTGCTCTTGCCTGTTTCCTGATTTCCGAGAATATATCAGCATCTTTTTTATATCTGCCCATACTAAGATGAATAACAGCGTCTTCTTTATCAGTTAAAATCTCTGTTTCAAAGCCAATTTTATCTTTAGGATCATCTGCATATCCTCTCATATAAAGGTCAACTCTGTTAAAATATTTGCTTGTATGCTTAAGTTCATTTCCAGCCTTATCTGTAAACTTTACTGAAAGATCTCCACCATGTCCTACAGCCCATCCTGTAACCTTTAATCTTGCTTCTTTTCCTTCAGAGTTGATAAGAATTGCCTCATCAATATTGTATTCTATAGCTGTCTGGGCAACTATATTTTTGATGTTTCTTTTATTCATCTCTAATAAAAGCTCATCTTTTCCAGCATTTCTTACCCTTAGCTGCAATGTTTCTATAGCTTCATATCCATCTATGTCACTCACGAGATTAAAACCTATTCTTTTACCGCTGCTCATATTATTCTGGCTTGCAATATCAAAACGGTCAACTCTCTCAAAATGTGATTCTGCTTCACGGCCATCAACAACCACATAAAACTGATGATCGTCTATCTTTCCACCTGTATACCAGCCGACAATATGTGCATGAAGCTTATTATTATTTTCACTCAACTGAATATTATCTATATATTTACTTCTATTCATCTTTCACTCCAACCTTTTCGAAAACTATCTTATCTTTGAAACATCCCAATCATGTTCTACAAGCGCAATTCCCATATCTTCAAGACTTGAAACTATCTCAAACTTTGCTGCGTGCTTAAGATAATCTTCAGGAAGCCCCTCAGAATACTCTATACTTATATCAAGATAATACTGTCCTTTAATAATTGGCATGTCCTTAAATGTCAGGCTGACCGTTCCATCCTGTTTTATTTCAAAATTCTTGAATTTATCTATTCGTGTATCTGTACCATATACATACACGCCATCAATTCTATTGATTTTCACACCAATAATGGCATTCTCGACCGGATTATTAACATGATAATCAAACTGCACAGTCATATTACCACCGCATTTGAACATTCCCTGTTCGTCTCCATTATCATCTAAAAGTCTGACATTAGTACATCTTACGTTACCTGTTCCAAAACGGTTCTCATCCTCAAGTCCGGATTCAATTCTTTGCTGTTTAACTCTTGCTCTTTCCTCTTCATCCATTCTCTCATTATTCATATAATCAAGATACTCAAGATGAACAGACTTAGGATCGCCTTCTTTTTCAATCCTGCCATCCTTAATCCATATAGACCTGTCACATATCTGCTCAATCTGACCCAAAGAATGGGATACAATTACAATTGTTGTTCCCTGTCCTTTGATTTCTCTTATCTTGTTAAAACATTTTGTCTGGAAATTCGCATCTCCAACAGCAAGTATTTCATCCACAAGAAGAATATCTGCATCAACGTTAATAGCGACTGAAAATGCAAGTCTCATATACATACCTGATGAATATGTTCTTACCGGATTATCAATATACTGGCCTAGTTCTGAAAAACTTATAATATCATCCAGTCTGGCATCAATTTCCTTCTTTGTAAGTCCAAAAATAGATGCATTGGTGTAGATATTTTCTCTTCCTGTCATATCTGGATGAAACCCTGCTCCAAGCTCAATAAGTGAAGAAACTCTTCCATGCATTGTGATTGAACCAGAATCCGGATAAATAATTCTTGTTAACATCTTAAGTGTTGTACTTTTACCACAACCATTCTTTCCTACTAAACCGACAGCTTCACCTCTTTTGATAGTGAAGCTCACATCATCGAGAACAACACGGTTTTCGTATCTGTTTCTCTTCCAGAAAAGCATTTTTTCTTTTAATTCTTTTCCCTTATCATAGTAAACCTTAAAGCTCTTAGTGACATTTTTTACTTCAATTGCTACCTGATTTTCCATGGTAATCTCTCTTTCTTTCTATATGCATATATCTGTTAAAATTCTTCTGCAAATCCTTTTTGAAGCTTCGTAAAAAGTAATTCTCCAATAACTATAAATACAATTCCCATAACAAGTGATAATAAAAGGTCACTTAATTCCGGAACGACTTTATAATAAAGAATCTGCCTGTATATCTTAATAATTGATGTCATGGGATTAAGGTTAAACATTGTAATCAGCCATTTACCAACATGTGCATTCTCAACAACATCAACTCCATACATTACAGGTGTAAGATACTGCAGTGCCATGACAATAATTCCAAGAATATATTGTAAATCTCTAAGATATACTGTTACTGATGCTACGATAAGTCCAACACCAAGACAGAGAATATATTCAACTATCATAACAACAGGAAGGCATAATAACGCAACCGGATTAATTCCCCTTCCTGAAAAAATCAGGACAACAAATATAACAAGAAACGTAAGAAGCATATTCACAAATCCACTTGTTACAGTTGCAATAGGCAGTACTTCTCGTGGAAAATATATCTTTTTAACCATTTCTTTATCTCGTAAAACACTGGTTGAGCCATCCTGTACACTCGATGCAAAGAACATCCATGGTACAAGTGCAACAAATAAGAATATGTAATACTGCTCGTATTCCTGTTTCATAATAATAGAAAATACAAGTGTAAATACAACAAGCTGTAACAAAGGGTTTAAAAACGTCCAGAAAAATCCAAGAACTGATCCCTTATATCTTCCTCTCAAATCCTTTCGAACAAGACTTATTATCATTTCCCTGTATTCATATATTTCTTTAATCTGATTCATACTCTCTCCATTCTACTGATTAAAATGCCGCGTACATAAATCCACTGTTATCTGTTACATAACTAAGTATTATTATTGCAGCAAAAAATGCATAATATACTGCCCATCTTACTGGCAATGGCTTTAACGCAAGAGCCTCTCTTACATTAATTCCCATTTCTTTAATTATACTGACAATTAAGACAACTATGCAACCTATTCCAATTATCACATAATCTCTTGTCTCCAAACCAATTATAGCAAATGTCTGTGCATTTACCTGTGCAAAGTCAAGATTTACAATAAACATCTTTAATGTAGTTATTGCGCTATGCATTCCGCTGACACTTACATCAAATACCCATCCTATATTTATAAGTATAAATGTTCTTAATATCTGAAAAACCTTCCATATCCTGCTTTCAGAATTAATATGAAACACCTTAAAACCTTTCTTATAAACAGGGGATAAAAGATTACTTAATGCAATTATAACACCATTATACAATCCATATACAATATATCTTGCCTCTGAACCGTGCCATACACCAACAATAAAGAATATAAGCAGATTGGCAAAACATATTGGAAGCATTTTTCCAAGATGATCTCCTAAATGCTTCTTTCCCCATTTAGCAGCCTTATTAGACCACTTGGATAAAGAAAATGGATAGAATATGTAATCCTTCATCCATGTTCCCAGTGTAATATGCCATCTACGCCAGAATTCTCCTATGGATTTAGAAAAATATGGTTGTCTGAAGTTTTCGTCCATACGAACACCAAACATCTGTGCAGAACCGATAACTATATCAATTCCACCAGAAAAATCCATATATAACTGTACTGAATACATAAGAAGTCCTATTATTCTTATCATTCCATGAAACTGGTTGCTATCTGCAAATGCAGCATTTACAAATACTCCAGCCCTGTCTGCCATAATAAGTTTCTTAAAAATACCCCATCCTATTCTCTGGATTCCAAACTGGATATTCTGTAATGAATAGCTGTTCCCCTCAAAAAGCGTTGGCGCAAGTCTGTTATATCTTCCTATTGGTCCCTGCATTATCTGTGGAAAAAATGATACAAACAGTGCAAATTTAAAGAAATTTTTTTCGCATGCATATTTTCCCTGATATATATCAATTATATATGACATTGCCTGAAATGTAAAAAAAGATATTCCAATTGGAGCAGCTATTGTAAATAATGAAAACTGTTTCTGAGTTCCAACAGCTCTTAATATATGATTAACTCCACTTATAGCAAATCCACTATACTTTATTGCTGCCAGCATTCCAAAATTAAGCAATAATGCAATAACAAGATATATTCTTTTTTTATGCTTTATCTTATTCTTGTAACTTTTCTTTTCTTCTCGTGACAGCACCTGTTTATTCTGTGCCAGATACGCATCAGCTCCATTCTGGATACGTTCAAGCATGATTCCTAACAAATAAACCGTTATTGTCGTAAATAAAATAAACACTACTGCCTTAAGTCTATATGACAGATAATAAATATAACTCATAACGAGCAGAACTGTCCATCTATAATTTTTAGGAATCAGATAATAAAATACTAGTCCTATTAATAAAAACACAAAATATACTGTTGTTGTGAATGACATATCTATTCTCCTATACTCTGATACATCTTTTCATATGTATCATAAAAATAATCTGAAGTATCAAGCGTCTTTTTCTCATCCTCTTCAAGAACCTCTGCTAATACAGCTGAATATCTATAAGCAAGTTCGCCTCCCATATGTCCTTCTTTATCGATAAAATCTGTATCTTTAGTTTCTAACACTTCTTGTAAGCATAAGTTAAAATCATAATATCTGACACCAAGTTCATCAAATAAGAGTCCCAGCTTTCTGTAAGCCTCTTCTATTCCAAGTCTCTTTTTACTTGATGGTGTTATAGGTGATGTCACACAGACTAAGTCAATATTATTATCTTTGCAATATTTGACAAGTTTTCTAAAATATTTTTCCGGATAAGGATTAACATCTTGTTTTTCAATCCCCATCTGACCTTTGACATATTCCTCTCCAACTGGATTTCCTGCCGGAAGCGGTAATGCAAAGAATCCCTTACCTGTATATGGACCACCTGCATCACTTGTATCAAGTGAATATATATTGGCATCCTTATAGTCTTTCGACATTTTCTGTTTCACATTAGCTTTTATGTCTTCTAATTCGTATTTATATACAAATTTTTTAGTAAATGCATTTCTGAAATCCATCATATCTGTATTTTCAATCAGGTACTTCCATTTTACCGGTGAAGTCCACCTATACTGGTTATACAGAAACGGTTCAGCAAAACATCCTTCACCTAAATTTCCATACCAGTAGTTATAATCTATATCCAGTATAACTTTTTCCACATCGTTAGTTCTGTTAAGTTCCTGTATAAGATAATATGAATCTTTTATTGTTTCTCCTGGTATAGACATATTTAATACTCTGTCATCCGAATTTTTCTCAATAGCAGCCGGATCTATCGCACACCTCGCATGTGATGCACCAAGAATAAATACATTCTCATTATTCTCTTTAGAATCTGCTTGTCTGATTATATAATTAATATATCCCGTTTTTGCAAAAAAGAAATCTGATAATGCCACAATAACTATCAATCCTGCTATAAATATCAGACATTTTATATACGGCTTTATCTTCTGCTGCATGATTACTCCTCCATCTATACATCTATACCATTATAAAAACATAATATCATTTACTCACTATATATATATTTTCTGCCTGTTGCTTTCAATGTATCTAAATCTCCCGCATATCCTTCCTGATAAAATTCCTCAAGAATTTCTTCATGTTCATACTCAAAATAAAGATATCTGCGCTTTCTTTCGTCTCCCTCTTTATAATCGAATACTTCCTCACCCGTTGCCCCATCAAGAAGTCTTGAAAAAGCTTCCTGTAAATCATCATAAGATATAGGGGCTTCTGACACTGTGTAATCATGACTTTCATTCTTTCCTTTTACGAAAAGAACTGGATGCTGTCTGTTTCTTGGTCCATAAGATAGCCCATATCCATGATCAGCCATAACAATAATAACAGAATTATCATATACACCATTTTCTTTAAGTTTCTTAAGATATGCATCTGTCATTGTCATACATGCTTCTACATTCTGTGCATAAGTACCTTCTTCTATTCTGTTCATGTCTTTGTCAAAGACAAATGGAACATGTGCACCCCATATATGTATAAACTTAAATGTTTTGTCATTAGTCGTTGTTAGTTCAGAATTTTTAGCTTCATCATAAAATGTTTCGTTATCATATGTATATGCCTTACAATCATCAGGATTAGCTCTGAAATCCTCAAAATCCTGAGCTCCTACCATGCAGAATCTCTTAAGTACAAATGGTGCATACTTATATCCGCTTATCTGTATTTCCCTCTTTAAAAATGTGACATATGAACTTATTCCTGTTTTATTCTTTATAATGTTACTGAATTTATACATTTCCTCATCTGTTGTATATAATTCAGGCTCATAAAGAGACATTTTATAACCTTTCTGGGTTAACTTTGTAAGAAATGGCGAATTAGTATATGCATCTGCCGCATATTCCTCAAAAGGTCTCTCATTTTCATACCATATTCCCGATAAAATAAATGGAATCGATTGTTTGGTGAAAGTATATCCGCATACTGTATTATCATAATATGTAAAATCTTTCATTATCTCTGCATATTCAGGATGGTTTTGGGCAACCTCATTATACGTTCCACCTTCCATTGCATCCAACAGTAATATTATAAAATTGGTGTCTGAAGACATCTCAAATTCATCCTTGTCTGTAACAACCATTTCATAATCTTTATCAACCACCTTAGTTGTAAGAACTACAGTTACCATAGTAACAGCAATCATAAGGAACATACATACTGATACTATACTTACTGCTTTTCTCATAATTACCGGCTTGAATTTTATTGAAAATGCTATAACTACTGCTGATACAACAACCCATACAACAATGGTTTTTATATCTTCAGATATATAATCCTTCCATACCGGCTGTGTACCATCTAATCCCGGAAGATTCTTAACAAGGAAATTTCCCTGAATATATGAACTTATAAATGCTATAAAATACATTGCAAGTCCAATATTATAAACCTTTATATTTATTAAAAACATTATGCCTAATATAATAAGACTCACAATAAATAAAAGCACAAAAAGGCATACCACAACCGGAATCAGCTGTTTTATCTCAAACCAGAACTGATCCTGATTGGAATAATATATCTCTATTGGTGCAAATACCATAAGCATAAAACTTGCTGCTAATGATACCAAAACAGCAGGAATAAAATCTTTTATATTCTTTTTTTCTTTCTTTTTATCCATTTTTACATCCTCATATATCACACTTAATACTTACTAAAAACATGTATTCCACATTCCTGCCATGAAAAAGTAAGACATTATACTTATTGATACAACTGTCATTACATTTTTATTAATCTTTGTCTGAACTCCGTCAACACCTATAAAATATGCTGTCGGGAACAGGATAGGCAACAGATATCTCGGCTGACATCCTGCGATATAGTTGGCACCAACCTCCGTAAATGATACATATAAGGCCGTTGCTACTAAAATTATGCATACTGCAGCACTAAAGAAATAAGCACCTCTTACACATGGCATTTTTATCTTTTTCTCATCCCTGTCAATATACATCAATACAGCCATTAACATCAAAGTTATAGTTGTTCCCATTCCATAACCCATGTATGCCATTGAAGTAATAAATTCTTCGGCATAGTCAAGATCAAGATATTCTTTAAGGAAATTTAACAGGGTTCCTGTATACTCACCCGGATTAGATAGTATATATTTAATCTGCTCTATAGAATTAACATCTTCTCCCCCTCTTGTGTCACCGGTTCCTGAGGAACCAATAAGCATAGGAAGCAGGAATGTCATCATAAGAAATACTGCTACACCTACAATTAATGTATAATATATCTTTCTTTGCTTTTTATCAACAAATTTATCCTTTGGCATGAATAAAAGAACAAACATTAATACAAAATATATTGCCTTTGGTGCTATTCCCAGCAAAAAGCAGATATTCATCATTATCATATTTTTATATTCTAATTTTTTATCCCTGTTCTGAAGTTCAGAAATAAAGAATGAGTACCCCAGAGTTGTAAACCCTATTACCCAGTAATCATATGACATTGTCGATGCCATGAACATCGTTGTGGATGATAGTCCAATTACAGCCAGAAGAATCTTACCATTCTTTAGCTTTTTAATCGCAAAGTACATTACTAACACATAAGTGAATAATATTACCATTTTAGAAAGCATAAATGTATGGAAAAATGACAGTCCCAACGCCCTTCCCATAATTATGCCAGCTGCCGCCGGAATATATGCAACAAATTCTTTTCCTATTTCACTTCCAAATCTGTTATCTGTTAATCTCAGTTCATATTCATATTCGACATTATTAAGAATTGCTTCGTATTCTTCCTCTGTTATTTCCCCCTGAGAATACAGATATGTTGCTGCCTGTGAATCATAAAATGAGCTTTCTGCATTATACTTGGTATTATCAAAGGCATCTGCTATTGAGACACTTCTTAAATAATGAGTTTCATCATCCCATGTTACAAGAAGATTTCTTGGTGAAACCATTATATAAGTAATCCCCATTATAAGAGCTGCTGCTGCAAATATTACCTCCACACGCTTATATGCAATCTTTCCACACAACACAATTGCAAATATAAGTATTCCTGCACCCATACAGAAATACATTCTATGATCTGAATAGCTGCCAGATATTCTGCTTAATATAAGTTTTTCTGATAAAACAGCTGCTATAATAATAACCACAAAAAGTGCTGTATATAACAGCACCTTTTTCAAGTTATCCTTTAATGCTTCAATCTGATTTATCTTATTGTTTATAAACATATCGATATAATCAGATACTGATTTAACATATGTAAGAAATAATGGCATTCCAATAACACCTGTCAGGCTTATTACTGCTACCATAACTTTGTTTTTCCATGTACTGAATTCCGTCCAGTACATAGCTCTGTTAAATAAAAATACTAATATCAGCATTATTATAAATGTCACTATCAGTTTTTTCTTTTTACTAATCACCTTAACCTCTGCCATTATATCCTCCGATGTTATTACATTCTAATCAACATTTATTTCTTCTTCAAATGGTCCGAATTCTAATATTTCTGATAAGTGATTCTTTCTTTCGCTTTCAGGTGGAATCACCATATAATCACCAAACATACGCTTTAAATACACATCATTATTCTTTGGTATCTTAACAACAATATCCTCAAAAGGACCTTCTGCAAGTGGAAATAAATCATCATATCTTATGGCCTGCTTTAACGGATGCATCTCTCCAAAGAAACATGATACCCACTCTGTCTTCTGTCCATTATATTTTGTTGCACTCTTTAAATATCTTTTGTTAATAAAATTTCTTGAAAAATGAGTCCACTTAAGAATTCTGTTAGCTATTATACAGATTGCACTTACAAGTTTTCTCTTCCATCCCTTTAGAAAAAGCACCGGTCTGTCAAACTCACGTAAAATTCGAAGTTTACTCCAGAAAAATACTGACATAGTCTGTCTTTTTCGTGCCCCTTTATCATCAGGAACATTATCAAACGGATAAATTGCCACATCTATTCCCATAGGAACATTAGCATCTCTAAAAACAAATGGTATATTCTTTGTTCCTTTTCTTGCAATTTCAGCATTATAAAACGGAAATGTTTTGTAAGAATCTATGTCTAATACATTATATTTGTCACTATATTTTTCTCTTATTATCTTAATTATCTTGTCATAATCTTCCCTTAGCATTCCTATATCAATATCATCATCCCATGGAATAAACCCCTGATGTCGTTCTACACCAATAGCGCATCCGGCAAATAAGAAATACTGTAGATTGTTTTCTTCACATATTTTTATAAAATCCTTAAAAACTGACAATTCTGACAGCTGTAATTTTCTAAGTATTTTAGGATCATACTGTTTATTACTATTCATTTTTTGTATTCCTCCTGGTCTGAATAATGATATACACTAACAATAATGCTGCCAGCAATGATACAAGTATCAGATATCCTAATGATGCTCCCGTAAGTCCCATTTTTACTGTCATAGTATCCATTATTAAAAATGATACCAGACATACTATGATATACAGAATTGTCATATATTTTTGCTTACGCATAATTGCAAGAACGTAATAAAAAATAATATTAATTGCATTAATTCCACCACACAATAATAATAATAGCAGTGTAAGTTTATATTCTTTAAGATTAACTCCGTACAGCCATGATAAAACCGGAATTCCTAACACATATGCTCCAACCTCACATACGAATGTAAATCCTGTTATTATTAAAATCATTTTGCTTATAATATGCCAGAAATTTTTATATTTCTTTTCATAATAATTAACTGCCATGGCAGTCTGCATCGGTTTAAATATTATTCCACTAAAAAGATTAATCACCATATTTGGCATAAAAACTGCAGTGTAATACAATTGTGCTTCATCACCAAGAACCCTGTCAACTGACAGCTTTGATGAATTAATAATATAAGTACTAAGAAATGTGCTGACTGCTAGTGGAATACACATTTTTACAAGTTTCCATAATCTTTTCATGTCCCCTGTCATTCTTACACTTACACGTTTAACAGCAATGCTGATATCAAGGAGTACAATCATTCCATATGCAACTACATTCATAATAATAAGTGACAATATAAGATTTTTGCTTACTGCAACAGCTATAACAAGAACCAGTATGCTGAAAAACACTCTGTAAAATTCAGACTTTCCTGAAATATCTATTCTGTCTTCCTTCTGAAATTCTCCTTCAAATGTATCTGCTATAGAATCCGATATCTTATATAAGCAGACAAGCAATATAATAATCACTTTCTGTATATCATAATTATTAAATACAACATAAACAATACTAGCCAGAAATGTTATTATACACATTAAAATTCTTAATGTCAGATAATACTTAAAAGAATATTCATTTCTTACATCTGTAACCTGAAATGTTCTTATTTCAAAATAAGCAATTGTAACAAGCCACTGTGCAATTGATAAACCCACTGAAAACATTCCAGCCTGTGTTTCTCCTAGTAAACGGCTTATTACGATTGTCATTACCAGTGTTGCTAAAGCAAAACAGGCTGTTCCCATAGTGAACCAGATATATTTATATTTATCATCCGGTTTTTTGTCAACACCCATTATTTTGTATATAAAATTCATTCAAACCTCTTAATCATTGAATTCAAGTTTATATGGATAATGATTTTTTCTCTTTTCCACTGGTGGAAGTTCCATATAGTTACCATACATTTTTCTCAACTTTTTATCTTCGCATGCTGGCAAAGGCATCTTGACATCCTCAAAATCATATATCTGTAAAGGAAATGCCTCTTCTTTAACCATTATGTGCCAATATGGATTAGTATCAAACAAAAATGCCATTCTCTTTGTTTCTTTATCATTATACATATTGGCTATCTCAAGACATTTTCCTGCAATCCATTTATGAGATATTCTGAACACAACCATTCCTGCATGGATAAGCCCCGTAACTGCATGTGTAAGCTTTGCCTTAAAGCCTTTATACGGAAGCACCGGAAATGCAACATGTCTTAATATAAGTACTTTGCTCCAGAACCATGCACGTTTTGCCTGTTTCTTTAATTCCTCATCACTGTCCGGAATATTATCATATGGATATATGTCAAGGAATATTCCTAATTCGCATTTCAGATTTTTCAATGGCTCTTCAACAAATTTAGTTCCCTTTAACATAAGTCTTGTCGTCATCAACGGATAATTTTCCATAGTCTCAACATTAGCTATAGAATATTTATCACTATAATCTCTTTTAAAGACTTCTATCATCTTGTTAAAATCTTTTCTTGGCAGGACAACATCAATATCATCATCCCATGGAATAAATCCTTTATGTCTTAATGCTCCAATTCCTGAACCTGCATCGCCAAACCATGTAAGATTATTCTCATCACATACCTTAATAAAATCCTTAAGTATTCCCAATTCGGTCTGCTGTACTTTTTTCAAAGTTGCTTCATCGTATTCCTTCATTGTTAATTATTCCCTTTTACTTGATATTATTTGACTTTTCACTGCTGCTATATAACTTAGTCAATATACGTGCTATACCAGATGGCCAGAACTTACGATACATTGCATAATCTTCTTCTGATCTTTTACTGTCATGTATTATCTTAGATGTTTCTGAATCTTCATGTATCCTGTGATATGTCAGAATCTTGTTACAGAATATGAATTCTCCATCTAATTGTGATATTCTTTCCTCTGCCTCCCAGTCTTCGTTAGATCTGAACCCATTTAAGAACACCGGTTCCATAAGATTTGGTTTATAGTATGTTATAGATGGACAGCATATTGGAGATCCCATAGAAAGAACTCTTCTTCTTGCAAATCTGCTTCCCCACATTGACTTAGGCCTCAATATGAATAACATGATTCTCTTAATTCTCAATAATTTGTTAGATTCAACAATCTTTCCATCACGAATTTCTGCATAATCTGTAAAGAAAATTAATGGTTTTTTCGCATTTTTTGTATATGCCATAAGATTTTCCACATATGAAGGATTATACTTATCATCCTGGTGTGCAATAGTCACATAATCTGTTTCAGCTTTAGAATACGCAAAATTCCAATCCTGTGTAATTCCATGTTCCCCATGATTGACATATACCTTTAGATTATATTTTGCTGCAATATCATCAATATACTTACTTGGTGTTGCTGTAGCTATCAATATATCAGACTTAACAGTCTGATTCATAAGAGATTGTATACACTCTTCAAGGTATGGACTCTCTTTATACGCACATATTGCAAATGTGTGATTAGTATTTATGTCCTTATTCATAACTATTTCCTTCCTTAGCTTACTTTTTCTCTGACATATTATTTCTGACAGCTATTTCTTCTGTAAGATTTCTTAATTTGTCTTCAAGAACTGATATCTTAATAGACATAACGAAAACCCTTAATATCAACAGAAAAATAACAACAACAAATACGAAATTAACATCTGCCTGAAATCCTAAAACATCTGCTCCCCAGCTTGCAATTCCCGGAAATACACTTAATAACACAAGCACAATTGCAAAAAATATCCAGAAAACAGTGTCATTAATATTCATCTGTGATTTTCTTAACTTTCTTGCAATATAAAAGCATGTAAGTATCGAAATAACTATTAAAACAACTTTTAAACTTAATGTCATACTTACAGCCCTCTCTTTCTAAACCACTGTACAAAAAGTATAGATGTGGTCATATTAAACATATACTTCATACTGTTTATTGGATTAAGATAACTTTCTCCAGCAATTCTGTCATTCATCTCAACCTGATATTCGCCAACCTTAGCCCCACAGCGTGTAAGATATGCCACAGTATCTGGTTCTGGTCCAAAATTCATGCTTGTAGCAAGTTTGTGAATCATTCTTCTGTTAAACATTCTCATTCCTGATGTTGGATCTTTTATTCTCTTATGGCATGTAACAAGTATACAGAATTCAATAAGCCTGCTTCCCAGCATTCTTGCGGTAAATGGCTTCTTCTCTGATGCGAATCTTGATCCTATGACAATATCAAGATTGTCCTTTTCAGCCATCTGCTCCATACCTTCTATGAACTGTGGATTATGCTGACCGTCCCCGTCAAACTGGATTGCATAGTCATAATCATTAGCCAGTGCATATTTCATACCAGCCTGAAATGCACCTGCCAGTCCAAGATTAACCGGAAGATCTACCAGATTATATCCATGTTCCCTGCATAATTTAGCAGTGTTATCTCTTGAGCCATCATTGATAACAACATAATCCAGCTGCCCATAGTTATTGATAAGATTATCAACCACTCTGACAATATTCTCTTCCTCATTATAAGCTGGAATAATAACCAGTACTCTTTTATCCATAAAATTCCTCTTTCTAATTAAAGATACTCATTCTTTCCTTCTTCACGAAGCTTTGCAAGTACCTGCTTGATTTCTCCTGCATTCTCTTTAGTTGTAATAAGAGTTGCATCTTTAGTATCAACAACTACGATATCTCTTAAACCAACTGTGGCAATAAGTTTTTCGCCACCTTCTATTACACAGCCCCTAGTATTAACTGCAACTACATTGCCGTTAATTACATTGCTGTTATCATCATTCTTCTTGATTCTTCCTACTGCAAGCCATGAACCTACATCATCCCAACCGAAGTTGCCTGGAAGTGTGTAGATAGAATCTGCCTTCTCCATAATACCGTAGTCAACTGACTGTGACTCAAGATTAGGGAATTCTGCCTCAAGCACTGCATTTTCATCTGCTGTTCCAACTGCTGCCTTAATCTTTAATAAGCCTTCATATGTATCCGGCATGAACTTCTTAAAGCAGTCTAATATTGTAGATACCTTCCATACGAACATTCCACTGTTCCACAGATATGTTCCGTCAGCAAGGTATGATTTAGCTGTCTCAAGGTCTGGCTTCTCAACGAACTTTTCAACTGAATAAGCATTATTCTTCTTGTCATCCTGATTATACTTAATATAACCATAGCCTGTCTCTGGGTAATTCGGAGTAATACCTACCGTTACAAGGTTAGCCCCCTCTTCTGCAATCTGAACTGCTTCTTTAAATGTATCTGCAAACACTTCATTATTCTTAATAAGGTGGTCTGATGGAAGTACAATCATAACTGCATCATCATATTTGCTTGCAACATGAACTGCTCCAAGACCTACACATGGTGCTGTATTTCTTCCAACAGGCTCACATAAGATATTCTCCTCCGGAATACCTGGAAGCTGCTGCTTTACAAGTTCTCTGTAGTTCTTGTTAGTAGCAACATAAACATCTTTAATATCAACCAATGGGCTGATTCGCTCTACCGTGAGCTGTATCATAGTCTTTCCGTCATCTGTAAGAGAAAGGAACTGCTTTGGCATATTAACACGGCTCTTTGGCCAGAATCGCTCTCCCTTACCACCTGCCATAATAAGTGCTGTAGTTTTCATATCGTCCTCCTTATTGTGCAATACCATCATCATCATTAATCACGATACATGTCTGTGCATCATAATATCTGCCATTAGCTCTGATAGCACATCTATATGTTCCGCTTTCCATATCTGTTGTATCTATTCCACAAAAAAACGGTGCATAATTAATGTTCTTATCCACACCTTTTCTTAAATGAAATACTCTGTCACATACTGACTGTGCCTTAATCCTATAACAATTCTGTTCATTCCACAGAAAAATTACGGGATTATAATACACTTTATTTCCGTTATATGCAAATCCCCTAAGCTGCATATCATCATGATATCCTGTTTCTGTCACCTTAACTGTAGGTGATACTTCCATATATCCTGCAGCCGGCTTTAATCTGTCAGCTTTCTGAGGTTTTCTGTATATTACAGAATATATCTCATCTCCGAATCTGTAGTTATTCTCCGTCTGCGTAAGAAGCGGACTATAGAAAGGGTCATATTTCTCAAGCTTGGGATGTTTTTCATATGTCATATCCCTTGCATGCATATTACGTCTGTTCTTTTCTTCATCAATCTCATCATCACCTCTTGAGAATGATTCATGATGAAAAAGAACCACATCATTTCTTAAGACATTGTAATATCCCTGTTCATACAGAGTCAGGCATATATCAACATCATTATGTGTTACTTCAAATGCTTCATCAAATCCACCAGCTTTATCGAATTTAGCCTTCTCAATCATAAAGCATGCTCCTGTAACACACAGGCAGTCATAATCGGCGTAATTCCTGTGAGCCTTGATATTCTCATCATCAACTGCCTTTGCATACAGATGTGCAAAACAGCTTGATTCATAATTAATTACACCCACATGCTGGATATATGATGAGTCCGGATACAAAAGCTTTGCACCAACCGCGCCGGTACTTTCCTGCTTTGCCTGTCCGGCAAGTACTGAAAGCCAGTCTGTATCTTCATAATCCTGTCCGATTATTTCAATATCATCATTAAGAAATAATAACATGTTTCCAGTCGCTTTCTTTGAACCTATATTACACATTTTAGAAAAATTGAAATCAAATCTTTCGTATGTGTACGAAGCATTTTCTCCAAATTCAGCTATCAGCTTTTTATATTCATTTCTGTTGTCTTCATTACTCCCATTATCAATAACAACAATTTCATATTTCGTGTATTTCGTGTATTTTTTTATACTTTCAAAACAAACCTTAAGAATTTCCGGGTTATCTTTGGACGGAATAATGATGCTGACACAATCATTCTCAGAAAGAGGATAATGTATATGCTGTACATTTTTATTATGTTTATCAGTAACCACACATACATTTTTGTTCTTTAATTCAGGCAGCAAACATTTATACTCAGAAATATCTGATTCTTCTTTATAATTCGCCTTTTTATGAGCAAGAATCTGATGAATGTGTCCAACATTCTCTGCTGAATTATCTGATAACAGGAACAATGATGTCTTGTAACTGTCAAACTTACTATCAGAACCAAAATTATCTACAAACTCATTCATTCTATGAAGAAAAAACTGTCTTTTTACAGCAAACACATTGCCAATATAATTAAATGAAAGCAGTGTGTTCCATGAATAATCGGGTTTACAATCTGGATTTTCCCGTTTTCCATTGTCATTAATAGTATCTGAATCACTATAAATGTATTTTAGATTTCTGCCAGCTTTTTTCTGAATCAATATATAATGAGACACTTTTTTCTCATAATCCTCACACAATTCGTAATCAGAACTACACAATACAACATATTCTGTAGATACTTTTTCTACCGCTTCCATCACTTGCTTTACAGTATTATTTTCTTTAACAGACACTACCTGAACACATTGATTTTCTGATATGACGTTCTGTCTTGGTTCTACATTCTTTATATATAACTGATAAATCTTTTCATCAGTCATATTCTCACGCATTTTCTGCCCTAACGCATACCTGAATGTAAGAACACCCTCTTTATTGATTATCTCAAATGCTCTTGTTAAAAACATCAATTCTCTCCATGAATTTTCTTCAACCTCTCGCTGACTATATCCGCAGAACGCTTATACGCCAGATGTTCCCTGGCATATTTCTGACCGCTATCAGCAATTCTTTCGTAGAAGTCCTTATCCTCATAAAGCCTTCTCATATAGTCTGCTGCCTCATCAACATGTGCATCAGCCCATACATTGCCCTTCTTGAACGGCTCATAATCCTTATCAAGCTCTATCATGTCGTAACCGACCATGCATGCTGTATCACTGTTCATAAACTCTGTATTGCCTGACCAGTCAGTTGCAATAACAGGTGTACCAACATACATTGACTCAGCCATAACAAGTCCGAAGCCTTCTGAACGGTGAAGTGAAACATACACATCCACATCTGCAAGAAGTGTATTAACCTCACATCTTCCCATATGACCGCACATATAATAAATGTTATCGCAATCCTCTATTACAGAACTAATAATCTTTTCATCTTCTGCAGATAACTCTGCCTCACTTATCTTGATAACAAGTCCGACATCCTTGTATTTTTCTTTCATCTGTTCATCTTTGCAGAACGCTTCTTTAAATGCTTTAATAGCGGCAAGCGGATTCTTTCTTTCCATAACGCTTCCACTGTTATACATTACAAGGAATAAGAACTTATCTTCTGGAAGATTAAAATGCTTTCTATCAAACTTCACAGTATCCGTCTCAGGTGCAACACAGTGTGGAACTGTTATTACAGGCTTGTCTGTGTATTTCTTCAAAGTATTCGTAACGAAATCCGACGGTGTCCAGACTTCATCAACAAGCTTGAATGCCGGAAGCCACTCTTCTGGAAATGTCTCCAGCTCCCATGCCCAGTATCCTATGTTATATCTGTAATCCCATACTTCTTTTCCAAGGCTTAAATATGCCACCATGAATTCACTTGCATTAACATGAATAATATTCACATCAAAAGGAAGCTCCTCTGTAAGTCTGTCAGCATAAGTATCATTACTCCTTGAACCTCCTGGTGGAACAAAGAAATCTCTTATAACATGAGGTTCTTTATTCTCATCAAGCAGCCTGCACATGATTCTTGCGCTCTGTCCAAGTCCGTTATCGCCCTTAATATTACCTATTATATTGGCACCACATTTGTATCTTCCTGCCTCATATTTCTCAATAGAGTCTGCCGACAGCTTGTCTGTGGCATTATTAATTATTCCTGCTTTCATCTTACTTAATAGCTTCATAGGAATAATCTTGGTCAGCACTGGTCTCAATGCTTCTCCCGTATTAAGAAAAAATTTTGATAAACCCATATAAACCTCAACATTCTATCTGTTATTCATCTGGCTGTTAATAAAGTCTCTCACCATACCACCAAGTCTTTCCGGGGTATACTTGTCCAACGCATGTCTGTATGCATTCTCATCAACAAGTCCAGAATTAATCTTCTTATCTATATTCTTCATTCCATTTGCAAGACTTATAACCTTATCATCATCATCACCTGCAAGACTGAATCTTTCAACACAGTCACCTACTACCTCGTCAAATATTTTAAGATTACTTGCAAGTATTGGCTTGTTATGCTTCATAACCTCTAATATAGGCATTCCGAAGCCTTCTGCCATAGAAGGAAACACAAAGCATGAACAGTTGTTATACAGGTCATATCTTGTAGTGTGTGACACATATCCAAGATAGGTAAGACCTTCAACCTCTGTAAGTGCAGTCTCAAGAAGCTGCTCAATATCATCCTCCTGCATCTTACCGGCAAGAATAAGAGGTCTTGTTCCGCCTTCTTCCCTGTATCTTCTGTACGCTTTAATAAGGATATCAACGCCCTTACGCTTCTCCATATTACCTATATACAAGAAATAATTCTCATCCTTAGGCGGTACATATCTTGTAAGCGGATTAGATATAATGTAGGCATTGCAGCTTGGAATCTTCTTAGCCTTTGGAAAATACACCTCTGTATCATCCTTAGTCTGCTCCGAATTATACAGAATCATATCTGTATGTCTTAAAGTCACACCAAGATTAAACTTAAAATAATAGCTGTATATTTTTCCAAAGTATCTTACATACTGAATAGGAAACATATCGTGTATTGTGATAAGTGTCTTAAAGCTTCCACCGAGATTAATAGGAATAATCGAATTAACCTCCCAGAATATATCCGGCCTCACCTGCTTTAATTCTTTCTTAATAAATGCAAAATATGCATACACACCCGCACTTCTATATACAGGCTTTCCCCATTCAATAACCTTGATTCCTCTAGCCTCAAATCTCTTAATATATTCACTCTCTTTAACATCTGTAAACAGAATCCATTCAAATTCATCATATGTTATGAGCTGTTCTAAGAAATCATTAAGATACATGCCCACACCGCTTGGTCTGCTGCCTAAAGTTCTTGCATCAACAGCAATCTTTAATTTCTTCATAACTGTATTCTCTGCCCCCAATAAATAATCTTTCATTCTATCAGAGTATTTCCATAATATGCATGTTCAAACTACCCCTGTAACAAAACATGTTTCTTTTGATTTTACCATATTATAGATATAATTGCTATACATTATTTTCTACACACAAATACACCAGCCTCTTTGGTTATTGTCATAGGTTTCACAAGCTTTTTCTCTACATATTTTTTAAAATCTGTATACTTATCCACAAGGTACTCTTTCTGATTGCCATGACATGATAGTATATAATCTACCAGCGGTTCTGCTTCATCAACAACAAGCGCATCTTTATAATCTCTTCTCTCAACATCTGAAAAATGTTTTTTTAATATCTTATCTCCATTATCAAGTCCGAATTTTTCAAAAAGCTTATCTGCTTCAAGTGCAATTCTCTTATCGTATCCCGACACAAGGCGGCTTATCTCCTGCATATGCCTGCTGCCATATGTACTGCACACAAGCACTCCTCCAAGCTTTAACACCCTCACAATTTCATCAAGTGCCTTATTGACATTTTTACAATAAAACAGCACATGATTAGCAATCACCAGATCATACGATTCATCTTTTGCCCCTGTCTTTTCGCATGAAACCACTCTGAACCTGAATGACACATCAATATCTCTTTCCTTCCAGCTCTCTGTTGCTTTTTTTATATTTCTTCTCGCATCACTTATCATGCCTTCTGATATATCTGTAAGCTCTATATATATGTTTTTTTTCTTCCCTGAAAATTCATTTCTCTTTCCTGTCATGGCAAGCTGACCTATATTGTCAACCCACAATGTTCCATCACCACACCCAATCTCAAGAATTCTCATCCCCTTAACAATACCACACTGCTCATATACCCACGGAAACCATCCCTGTTTATTAACTGAAAACCTGTTATGAAGATTAATTCTTGCAGATATATTTCCAGCATTAATGTACTGATTCTTCATGCTGTCTTCCATATTAGTAAGATGGATAATCTCCAGCATATTACTCCAGTCAACTCCTTTTCCCTCTTTAATAGAGTCTTCTGTTTCTTCAATAGCTTTACATACAAGCTGCATCTGTGCAATCTTGTCTTGTATCATTCGCTTTTGAAGTTCAAGTGAATTCTTTAGCACATGATAATCTGAATCACCAATTGTCATATTTCTTATATCGTCCAGTGTAAATCCAAGATATTTAAGCAATAATATCTGCTGTAACCTTGTAAAATCTGAATCAGTATAAAATCTCACTCCCTCATCAGTAAGAAGTGAAGGCTTTAATATGTTCTGCTGGTCATAATATCTTATAGTCCTTACTGAAACATTTGATTTCTTCGCAAATTCGCCTGAAGAATAATACCCATCTTTATGCATATATTACTCCTTGTAAAAATTTTTCAAAAAACACTTGAAGGTGACGTTACGTCATCTTTTATTATATACCTGACTTAAAAAATGTCTACTTGAAAATTAACATAACATTTTAACAAACAAGGAGGAACTTCAATTATGAAGGGTATTATTTTAGCTGGTGGTTCTGGCACACGCCTTTACCCACTCACAATGGTAACTAGTAAACAGCTTCTTCCAATCTATGATAAGCCAATGATTTATTATCCACTCTCAGTTCTTATGAGTGCTGGTATCAGAGATATTCTTATCATCTCTACACCACAGGATACTCCTAGATTCAAAGAGCTTTTAAAGGACGGAAGCCAGTTCGGTGTCAACCTTACTTACGCTGTACAGCCAAGCCCGGACGGACTTGCACAGGCATTTATTATCGGTGAGGAATTCATCGGTGATGACACTGTTGCCATGGTTCTTGGTGATAATATATTTGCAGGTCACGGTCTTAAGAAAAGACTTAAGGCAGCTGTTGAGAATGCTGAATCAGGAAAGGGTGCAACAGTATTTGGCTACTATGTTGATGATCCTGAAAGATTTGGTATTGTTGAATTTAATAATGAAGGAAAGGCTGTCTCTATCGAAGAAAAGCCAGCGCAGCCTAAGAGCAACTACTGTGTAACAGGTCTTTACTTCTACGACAACAAGGTTGTTGAATACGCTAAGAACTTAAAGCCATCTGCAAGAGGCGAGCTTGAGATTACTGATCTTAACCGTATCTACTTAGAGAAGGGTACTTTAAATGTAGAGCTTCTCGGTCAAGGATTTACATGGCTTGATACAGGAACACATGAAAGTCTTGTAGAAGCTACTAACTTTGTTAAGACTGTTGAGACTCATCAGCATAGAAAGATTGCATGCCTTGAAGAAATCGCTTACTTAAACGGCTGGATTAACAAAGATGAAGTTCTCAAGGTATATGAGGTATTAAAGAAGAACCAGTATGGTCAGTACTTAAAGGATGTCTTAGACGGCAAATATGTCGACAAGCTTCATGAATAATTAAGTACATTTAGTTAAAACATTTTTCATATTAAGAACACATTTTAAATATTAAGGAGATTAATTATGACAATTATTGTTACCGGTGGAGCCGGATTTATCGGAAGTAACTTTATATTTCACATGTTAAACAAATACCCAGACTACAGAATCATCTGTCTTGACTGCCTCACATATGCAGGTAATCTTTCAACTCTTGAGCCTGTTATGTCTAACCCTAACTTCAGATTCGTTAAGGAAAGCATCACAGACCGCGAAGCTGTTTACAAACTTTTCGAAGAAGAGCATCCAGATATGGTTGTAAACTTCGCTGCTGAATCACACGTTGACCGTTCTATCGAGAACCCGGAAGTTTTCCTTACAACTAATATTCTTGGTACACAGGTTCTTATGGATGCCTGCAGAAAGTACGGTATTCAGAGATACCATCAGGTATCTACTGATGAAGTATACGGCGATCTTCCACTTGACAGACCTGACCTTTTCTTCACAGAAGAGACACCAATCCATACATCAAGCCCATACAGCTCATCAAAGGCTGGTGCAGACTTACTTGTTCTTGCTTACCACAGAACTTATGGACTTCCTGTTACTATTTCAAGATGCTCTAACAACTATGGACCATACCACTTCCCAGAGAAGCTTATCCCTCTTATGATTGCTAATGCTCTTAACGATAAGCCACTTCCAGTTTATGGCGAAGGTCTTAACGTTCGTGACTGGCTCTATGTTGAGGATCACTGCAAGGCTATCGACCTTATCATCCACAAGGGACGTGTTGGTGAAGTATACAACGTTGGTGGACACAACGAGAAGAGAAATATTGATATCGTTAAGCTTATCTGTAAGGAGCTTGGCAAGCCTGAATCACTTATCGTTCATGTAGGTGACAGAAAGGGACATGATATGCGTTATGCTATCGACCCAACTAAGATTCACAATGAATTAGGATGGCTTCCAGAAACTAAGTTTGAAGATGGTATCAAGAAGACAATTCAGTGGTATCTTGATAATAAGGAATGGTGGGAGACAATCATTTCTGGCGAATATCAGAACTACTATGAGAAAATGTATAGCAACCGCTAATTAACACATTTATTCTGTAAGGAGATTTGACATGAAGATATTAGTTACCGGCGTTGGCGGTCAGCTTGGCCACGACGTTATGAATGAACTGATAGGCAGAGGTCATACAGGCGTTGGCAGCGACATCGCACCTGAATATTCAGGTGTTGCTGATGGAAGCGCTGTCACAACAGCCGAATATGTACCTATGGATATAACTGATGCTGCTCAGGTTTCTGAAGTTATCACTAAGGTTTCACCTGATGTTGTAATTCACTGCGCAGCATGGACAGCCGTTGACGCTGCCGAAGATGATGATAAGAAAGCCAAGGTTAAGGCTATCAATGCAGATGGTACTCAGAATATTGCCAATGTCTGCAAGCAGCTTGACTGCAAGATGGTATACATCAGTACTGATTATGTATTTGATGGTCAGGGTGAAGCACCTTGGGAACCAGACTGCAAGGACTACAAGCCTCTTAATGTATATGGAGAGACTAAGCTTGCCGGAGAACTTGCTGTTTCTAACACTCTTGATAAATACTTTATCGTGCGTATTGCATGGGTATTTGGTGTTAATGGAAAGAACTTTATTAAGACTATGCTTAATGTTGGAAAGACTCATGACGAGGTTCGTGTTGTCAACGACCAGATTGGTACTCCAACTTACACATTAGATCTTGCAAGACTTCTTGTTGATATGGTTGAAACTAACAAATACGGTTATTACCATGCAACTAATGAAGGTGGATACATTTCATGGTATGACTTTACTAAGGAAATCTATGCACAGGCAGGTCTTTCTACTAAGGTTACACCTGTAACTACTGCTGAATACGGCATTTCTAAAGCTGCAAGACCTTTTAACAGCCGTTTAGATAAGAGCAAACTTACTGCTAACGGATTCACTCCGCTTCCAACATGGCAGGATGCTCTTCACAGATTCTTAAAGGAAATCGGTGAGATTTAATATTTCAAAGGAGATTTTATCATGGGACAGATTACAATTGAAAAGAATGTCGCAGGTATCGAAGGACTTTGTGTCATCACTCCTGCTGTTCACGGCGATAACCGTGGATATTTTATGGAAACATACAGCCAGCGTGATATGGAAGAAGCTGGTATCAATATTAACTTTGTTCAGGACAACCAGTCTATGAGTACTAAGGGTGTTCTTCGTGGTCTTCACTTCCAGAAGCATTTCCCACAGACAAAGCTTGTAAGAGCTATCAAGGGAGCCGTTTTTGATGTGGCTGTTGACCTTCGTACAGACTCTGAAACTTACGGAAAGTGGTACGGAATCCTTCTCACAGAGGAGAATAAGAAGCAGTTCCTTATCCCTAAGGGATTTGCACATGGCTTCCTCGTTCTTACTGATACAGCGGAATTCTGCTACAAGTGCGATGACTTCTATCATCCTAACGACGAGGGCGGTCTTGCATGGAATGACCCGGCAATCGGTATTGAATGGCCAGAGCTTACAGGCACTTACAATGGCTCAGCTTCAGGCGAAGGCTACGCTTTAAGCGATGGAACAAAGCTTAACCTAAGTGATAAGGACCAGCTTTGGGATACACTTGAGAACACATTTAAGTTTGATTAATTTGAAGATGTTATATTTCTAGATTTTATCTTGCTTTTAGTGTATCCATCTTGCTTTCAAGATATTTATCTGTTTTTGGGATATCTTTACCCGGTTATGAATATTTTTATCCGGTTTCCAGGGGAGATTAGCCGGTTTTTCGCGCTACGATGCCGAAAGACCTACTAACCTCCTCTTTTTTATTAAATTCCAACAATTTTCTATAAAAAAGACCTACCAACATCCTTATAAAAAGCATGTTAGTAGGTCTTCTCCATTAATGTTCATTCGGATGGTAAGTATCAACCACCTTCTTCAGTGATTCTCTTATATTACCAGTTTCTGAATAAGCTTCTTCCTTAAGCTTCTCAAGGTTATCAAAGAAATTCTCTTTATCAAACTCAATTGGTTTTCCAATGTGGATAAGCTTGTTATCTGTCTCCTGAAGACCTTCTTCTTTCATAAGAAGCTCTTCGTAGAGCTTTTCGCCAGGACGGAGTCCTGTGTATTTAATTTCCATGTTGACGCCAAGTGTATAACCTGACAGTCTGATAAGGTTCTTTGCGAGATCATCAATCTTAACAGGCTCACCCATATCAAGGATGAATATCTCTCCCCCTTTGGCATATGCACCTGCCTGAAGAACAAGTGAAACCGCCTCTGGTATAGTCATGAAATATCTTATAATATTAGGATCTGTAACCGTAACCGGTCCACCAGCCTCAATCTGTCTCTTAAAAAGAGGAATGACTGAGCCGTTACTTCCAAGTACATTACCGAATCTTACAGCAACGAAATCTGTCTTGGATATCTCGTTATACGTCTGGACAATCATCTCACAGATACGCTTTGTTGCTCCCATTACATTAGTTGGATTAACAGCCTTATCTGTACTTATCATAACAAACTTCTTAACCCCATACTTATCAGCCATCCTTGCAACATTCCATGTACCGACAACATTATTCTTAACAGCCTCATCAGGACTGACTTCCATAAGCGGTACATGCTTATGTGCTGCTGCATGATATACAATATCTGGCTTATACTGTGCAAATACACTTTCAAGTCTTGAAACATTTCTTATCGAACCAATAAGAGTAACAACATTGGCATCAGGATAATTAATCTTTAATTCCTGCTGAATATCATAGGCATTATTCTCATATATATCAAATATAATGAGCTGCTTAGGCTTGTGACTTACAAGCTGGCGGCACAGCTCTGAACCAATAGAACCACCACCACCTGTTACCATAATGACCTTATCCTTAACATAACCCATGATAGATTCAATATCTACTTCAATCGGGTCTCTTCCAAGAAGATCAAGCACATCAACATTACGGATAGAGTTAACATTAATCTCTCCATCTACCATCTGGTATACACCCGGCAGAATCTTAAGAGTACAATCAGTCTCTTTACAAATGTTTAATATATCCCTTTTAACTTCATTAGACGCCGATGGAATTGCAAATATAATCTCATCAATATCATAAAGCTTTGCTGCTTCCTTAATCTTGTCCCTTGTTCCTATAACCTTAACGCCTCGTATGTATTTACCAACCTTGCGGCGGTCGTCATCAATAATACATGCAATATTAGAGTTGGCAAGATAGCTCGAATTCTGTATTTCTCTCATAATGACATTAGTTGCCTCTCCTGCACCAATAATCATTACATTGTTGGAAGTCTTAATATTTCTGTATTTGTTAAGAACAGTTCTTATCATTCTGTACATAAAACGACTTGCGCATATTGCAATAATAAGGTATATTGCCGCATTAAAATAGCAGCTCCTAGGAAGCATATTACCAACAATCTTATTGCTTAAGAAATGCACTACTTCTACAGTAATACACGCTTCAGCAATCCTGTACACCTCAGCTATACTCGCATACTGCCACAGACTGTGATAAAGTCTGAACAGCCAGAATATAAGCAGCGACATTATCGTGTACGGAAGCACGTTCCCTACATAATTACTAATATACTGAGGTTCTATAGATACAATACCTACATCAAATCTCATAATAAGCGACAGATATACGCATGCATTCAGTAAAAATGTATCTGTTAAAAACAAGAAAAATCTTCTTACCAGAAGCTGTATTCTATCCTTTTTAGTCTCACCCATCATCTGTTCCTCGTTTCTTTAGCAGGCTTTTTAGCAGCTAACCCACATACTGTACCAATTCCATAAGAAATATGCAACAGGAAAAATAAAAATGGCAGTGCAAAACATGTTTTATTGCGCTCCTTCTTTGCTCCTATTACTGCAACAATCGACATAACTACTGCCAACAGACAGTATGCTCCCCACATAAGTCCTGTAAGACCGTATACAATACGCGAAAAAAGCGACTTCACAGCAAGCAGCTTACATGACACACTTGCAACTGTTGTAACAATAATAGCCATGACAAAAGCCCACGGAACAAAATGATATATAGAAAGGCATCCTGGACATACCTTGCTTGTCTTTCCAATCCAGTATCCATTAGCATATTTTTGCTTAAGCATCTTAGGAAGCGAACTTCTTGTATGCTGGTATGATATTATATCCGGACAGAACCTTAATTTAAACCCTGCTTTTCTCATACGGTAATGAATTTCATTATCCTCAGTTCTCGCAAGAGACTCATTATAATGTCCGATTTTATCAAAAACCTCTCTTCTATATGCAGCATGGAACAATGATTTCATATATATCTTTTCTCCTGTTCCATTACCACCATTACGGTATGGTGCTATGCTTGAACCAAACATAGAACTCTCGGCAAGAAGAAGTGTATCCTTCCATGGTGTCTCTTCATCAACTATATTAGGCCGGACACCACCAACAACCATCTCGCCTTCTTCTAAAACTTTAACATTCTTGCTGACGAAATCTTCTGGAATATGTGCATGCGCATCGACTCTTATAACAGCTTCCCCTGTATAATTATCAAGCAGCACGTTCCATCCGCACGGAAGTGTCTTCTTAGGATTATCAAGCACAACTATCTGTCTTGCTCCCATCTTATTCTCATCTGCGAACTTCTGCATAACAGCCTTAGTTCCATCAGTTGATGCCGAATCAACAAGTACAACCTCCATAAAATTATGGTCATAATCCTGTCTGCTTATGTCATCAAGAATATTCTTTATCGTATTCTCCTCGTTATATGCAATAACGGCAATCGTAATAAACATAATCTACCTACTTCTTAATAGTCATTCTTTCACTGCCAACAACAGATGTAAATGTATCCCATAATACAGATGCATCCGCCTGCACGCCAAAATGTTTCATACTCTCAAGGTTATAACGCATCTTTGCTGGTAACACTTCATTAATATATATATTATCAGTGCTTTCTTCATCAACAGCCTTGCCAAGAAGCTTGTCCTCATCCTTATAGGCAATGCTTGTCCTTGATGTTAGTCCGGCAGGAAGAAGAAGTGTCGCATACATCTCCTTAGTGTACTTCTTAACATACTTAGGAACCTCTGGTCTTGTTCCAACAAGAGTCATATCACCGGCAAGTATATTAAAAAGCTGAGGAAACTCATCCATTCTGTACTTGCGTAAAAATGCCCCAACCTTAGTAATTCTTGAATCATTATCTACAGTTACAGCAGCACCTAACTTGCTTGCGTTATCAACCATAGTTCTGAACTTATATATACGGAAAATCTTTCCGTACTGTGTTACCCTTGCCTGTCTGAAAAACACTGGTCCCGGTGAGTCCAGTCTTATTGCAAGTGCAATTATACCCATTGGAATAATTAGGACTGCCAGCATAATGCCTGCAACAACCACATCAAATGCTCTCTTCACCTTAAGCCACATTCTGTGCTTCATAAGTATATTGTAGTATTTTCTGACTTCCTTAGTTCTCATCTCATCAGGAAGAAGTCGCCATGGTCTTAATTCCATCGTATCAATCCCCTCTTAAATATTGATAAATAATCAGTAATACATGTCCGATTATTTCAATCTGTTAAACTGTTCGATAACATATTCAACCTGCTCATCTGTCAGACATGTGTGCAGTGGAAGTGTTATCTCGTTATGGTACATATTATATGAATGTGGGAAATCCTTAATATCAAATCCCATGTTCTTATATGCTGTATGCATTGGAAGCGGCTTAAAATGTACATTAGTTGCTACACCTGCCTCGGCAAGTCTTGTAATCAGTGCATTACGCTCCTCAACATCCTTTCCAAGAAGTCTTACAAGATACAGATGACCACTTGAAGTATATTCATCTGTAAAATGCTTCATAATATCCACATCATCGGCTGCAATCCCTTGTGTGTATCTCTCAATAATATCTCTTCTTCTCTTAAGAAGTCCCGGATATCTTTCTAGCTGCACCAGTCCAATAGAAGCCATGATATCAGTCATATTACATTTGTAATAAGTTCCTTTGATATCATATTCCCATGCACCAAGCTTAGTCTTTGCAAGCGCATCCTTAGACTGACCGTGAAGTGAGAAAAGCATTATCTGCTTATAAATATCCTCATCATCAACCCCAGGAACACTTCTCCATGTAAGAGCTCCGCCTTCTGCTGTTGTAAGGTTCTTAACTGCGTGGAACGAAAAGCTTGTGAAATCAGCCTTCATACCGCTCATAACGCCACCCTCACTTGCACCGAACCCATGTGCAGAGTCAGCAACTATAGCTACTCTTCCGATTGCTTCCTGCAATTCATTCCCTGGCTTGAATATATCCTTCTTACTCTCTACAATGTTTCTTATCCTGTCATAATCCACCATAACCCCGCCAATATCTACAGGTATGACTGCCTTGGTATTCTCATTAATTGCAGCCTCAAGTGCATCATAATCAAGATGATATGTGCCCTTTTCTACATCTATAAGCACAAGCTTTGCATTAACATGTGCAACAACACTTGCAGATGCAGTATAAGTATAAGCCGGCACGATAACCTCATCGCCCTCGCCTATTCCAAGTAAACGAAGTGCAGTCTCAAGACATGCTGTAGCTGAATTAAGACATGCCGCCCTGTTACATCCTACAAACTGAGCAATATTTCTTTCAAACTCTTTAGTTCTTGGACCTGTTGTAATCCATCCCGATCTGAGTGCTTCGGCAACTGCCTGAATCTCTTCCTCTGTTATATCCGGTGGTGAAAATGAAATATTCATAATTAATTATCTCCTCTTCGTAGTATATCCAATCCGCAAAACTTATACCCTCGTATCTTCCGATTTTATCACAGACCGCACATTTTATCAATTAATTCTCTCCTGTGTCTGTTTTGTGCTATAACAGTTTTTAATTTATCTATATTCTTAGCTGGAACCCACGCCTTTCCCGCATTATAATACTGGTTAATTATCTTCCAGAATTTCTCTGGAAAACTAAGCAAGGCAACGAGCATCTCAATGTCAGTATCGTCAAGCGGCTTACAACGGTCATATTCATCCACAAGCCTGTATGCAACATTAATGTCCCAATCGTGTTTCTCCATAACCTTTCTGAGAAACTGATAAAGGTCCACAACCTGACAGTCATTGTGACATTTCTCAAAATTAGTAACTGCATCACCTCCGATTCCAACATCAAGAAAAATGTTATGATAATTGTAGCTTCCATGAATAAGCTCATTAGTCTGCTCCATCCGGTCAAATCTTTCATCAAACATCTTAGATTGTACCAACTCACTGGCGGCAAGTGCCTCCCTGTAAAATCCATCTATCGCAGCAAGTGCAATCTGTTCAAATTCATTCTTTTTCTTCTTGCCCCTCATATAATTGGCAGCCTTCTTTATCTCTTTCGTATGCCTGTCAAAATTCTGCCTGATTCCAGTTCCTTTATCAAACTTCACATATATATTCTGTCCGCAGCTCTCGCTCGCAATCAGCTCCGCATTCTGACACTCAGCCTCCATCTCAGCAAGCGCCATGCACTCCCACTGCCTCATGATATTCTGTCCTGCATCATCACGGACATATTTAATGCCTTTGGAAGATACCACATTTAAACAAATGTGTAATCTTGCCAGCGTTCTTACCGCCTCAGTTACATCATCTACAGATTTTACATCACATTCTCTTCCTCCAAACCAGTTCTTCACGACATATTTACGTCCGTCATCACCAATAGTGAATAACCCGCCATCCTTATTTCTTATATATGTATCAACACTTTCAAATCCAGCCTTACAGACTGCATTAGTCACAGCCTCGTCGCGGTAATAAAACCCATCATTTCTTGTACATTCAAGAAAAAGCCGGCATCCCGCATCAGTAAACAGAATTACCCCTCCACGCCCCTTAATCATCTTCTTAACCTGCATATCATAAGCCTTAAGACATTCCAATGATTTATCGTTCATAATCTCCCCCGTTTCTGTACTTGATACAGACGTCTTCTGCTCACACACCTACGTCTGCCATATCTTATGAAATTAACCGTGCCTATATTCCTTTGAATTAACATAATCATTATCTTGATGAAAATGTATTTTTTTCTTATAATACATAGATGTGAGTTTCACATTTTAACTAAATTATTAATAGCAGGGGGATATTATGCCTGAGAATTACACCATAGACATGCCTGAAGCAGTCAGAAATATCATACATACAATAGAAGAACACGGCTTTAAAGCCTATGCTGTTGGCGGCTGTATACGAGACAGTATCCTTGGCCGAAACCCAGATGACTGGGATATAACCACTTCTGCCGTCCCAGCTCAGATAAAAACTTTCTTTAAAAGAACTATTGATACAGGAATCGTTCACGGTACTGTAACAGTAATGGTCAATAAAACAGGTTATGAAGTTACTACTTATCGTATTGATGGCGAATACGAGGATGGCAGGCATCCGAAGTCTGTAGAATTTTCAGACAGGCTTGTTGATGACCTGTGCCGCCGTGATTTTACAATAAATGCCATGGCATACAACGACACTGATGGATTTGTTGATGAATTTAACGGTCTTGATGATTTGGATGCAAAAATAATACGCTGCGTTGGTGAACCAGAATTAAGATTTACAGAGGACGCTCTGCGAATGATGCGTGCCATAAGATTTTCTGCACAGCTTGGCTTTACCATTGATGAAGCAACATGGAATGCAATTAAAAAGCTTGCCCCATCAATCAACAAAATAAGCATGGAGCGTGTGCATGTAGAGCTTGGCAAAACACTTATGTCTGCACATCCCGATTATGTTGCAGAATATTCAGAAGCAGGACTTTTTGCCCCAATACTCCCGGTAATTGACAATGCTCTAAAGAGCCGCTACAAGCGCAAAATACTTGCAACATTACAACACACACCTGATAATATATACTTACGCTACGCTGCACTTTTCATAACTTCTACACCTGATGAAGCAGCTAAGACTCTCCGTGCACTTAAGCTGGATAACAAGACAGTTGACACAGTATCTAAGCTTGTTGAATTATCAAAGATGGATATAGAAGAAACTGAGCCGGCTGTTCGTACTGCCCTTAATAAGTATGGCAGAGATTTCCTGCCTCTGTGGCATGAGCTTATGATGGCTGTAATCCAGGCATCTGAAGACATCACAGGAATAAGTAATCCGGCGAAGGTAAAGCATCTTCTCACATTAAAGCGTCTTGGAACAGATATTCTTGCACGCGGTGACTGTTTTACAATAAAAGACCTCGACATATCAGGCAATGACCTTATTGAATATGGCCTTCAGGGACACGAAATCGGTGAAACACTGAAATCCCTGCTTGATATCGTTATAGAGAACCCTAAGCTCAATGATAAAACTACTCTTATTGCAATGATTGAACATATCAAATAATATAATCATAAAATAACCCTCACCGGATGCCTTCTGGCAAATCCGATGAGGGTTATTATAATTAATACTTCTTAGAATTAATATGCCTTACCCCAGTAAACCATAGCCTTAGCCGGCTTACCACAGCATACGCACACATCACTTAACTTCTCCTGTGCAAATGGCATACATCTTGATGTACATGTAGTATCTTCCTTAATCTTGTCCTCACAAGCCTGGTCTCCACACCACATAGCCTTGATGAATCCAGCCTTATTAGCTGCTGTATCCTTGAATTCATCATAATTAAGAGCTGTATATGTATGAGCTTCTCTGTGAGCTCTTGCTCTCTCAAGCATATCCTTCTGGATAGTATCAAGAATTTCTGGAATTCTGTCTGCAAGCTCATCGATAGATACAGTAATCTTCTCTCTTGTATCACGACGAACAATAACAGCCTGATTAGCCTCGATATCTCTTGGTCCCATCTCAACTCTTACAGGGATACCACGCATCTCCTGCTCAGAGAACTTCCAGCCAGGATTCTTATCTGAATCATCAACCTTAACACGAAGCCCTGCTGCCTTAAGAGCCTGGCCAACCTCATAAGCCTTGTCAAGAACGCCTGCCTTCTTCTGCATAATAGGAATAACATCAACCTGAACAGGTGCAACCTTAGGTGGAAGCACAAGTCCTGAATCATCACCGTGAGTCATAATAACAGCACCAATAAGTCTTGTTGTTGTTCCCCATGAAGTCTGGTGAACATATTTTAACTTATTATCCTTGTCTGTGTACTGGATGCCAAATGCTTTGGCAAATCCATCACCAAAGTTATGGCTTGTGCCTGACTGGAGGGCCTTACCATCATGCATAAGCGCCTCGATAGTATACGTAGCCTCTGCACCTGCAAACTTCTCCTTATCAGTCTTACGTCCCTTAATTACAGGAATTGCAAGAACTTCCTCACAGAAGTCAGCGTAAAGGTTAAGCATCTGCTGTGTACGTGCCTCAGCCTCTTCTGCTGTAGCATGTGCTGTATGGCCTTCCTGCCATAAGAACTCTCTTGAACGAAGGAATGGTCTTGTCTCCTTTTCCCATCTTACAACTGAACACCACTGGTTATATACCTTTGGTAAATCTCTGTATGACTGTATCTCATCTTTATAGAAATCACAGAAAAGTGTCTCTGATGTAGGTCTTACACACATTCTTTCCTGAAGTGGATTAAGTCCGCCATAAGTTACCCATGCAACTTCTGGTGCAAATCCTTCTACATGATCCTTCTCAACCTCAAGAAGGCTCTCTGGAATGAACATTGGAAGATAAACATTCTCAACACCTGTTTCCTTGAATCTTCTGTCCATCTCATTCTTAATATTCTCCCAGATTGCATATCCAGCCGGCTTAAAAATCATGCATCCCTTGACGCTTGAGTAAGACATAAGCTCTGCCTTCTTACACACATCTGTGTACCACTGAGCGAAATCATCCTGCATAGATGTAATCGCTTCTACTAATTTCTTATCTTCTGCCATAATAAACCTCTTTCTATGACATTACAGACCCGTTTCATACGGAGCCTGATGCGAATGCTGCTTCGCATTGTCCGCCTGCCATTGACGGCACCACTAGAGTTTATCATGTTCTAAAATGCTTTTCAAGTAAAGAACAAGTGCTTTTATTATACAATATGATATTGGGCCAAGAATAAATCCCGTAACTCCATACACAAGTATCCCGATATATATAACCGCAAGCATTGTAAATGGCGCAATTCCCATTCTGTCGCCCATACATTTTGACTCCATAATCTCCCTCACAAAATATGTGACAATATACAATACCACAAGAATCACCGCATTTTTCACATGTCCGAAAAGCAGGCTTCCCACAGCCCACGGTATCAGTACAGTTCCCGTACCAAATATCGGAAGTGCGTCAATAATCCCAGTCAGCACACCAAGAAGAATAGCATATGGATTGCCTATCATTAAAAATGCTGTTGAACACACCACAATATTTATCGACATTATAATAAGCTGCACCCTGAAATATACATTTATCAAATTGCGAAGTCCCACATGCACCGCCCCGACTTCGTCCTTAAATATAGTGTTCTCCCGCCAGCTTCTGTACTTCTCAATTCCAGCCGCCGCATATATCGTTCCAATAAAGCACACCACAAGTCCGGCAACCGCCATAACGCACCATGTTATAACCGGAACAGAATGTTTTCTCATAATTGTAAAGAACATCTGCTGCCCATCACCATCTATAATTATCCCTTTACATTTTTCAAGAAATGCGTAACTGCAGCCTTCTTTTAACTTAATCCAGCCATCAATACGGCAGCATACAAGCTTAAACTGCCCATCAATGCTGTTAATATTCTCATCAAAATTGGCTATGAAATCTTTAAGTTCGCGAAACGCCATATAACCGACATACAACAGCACTGAAAGAATAATAAGCGTTACCATTGTTACAACTATACTCGCAGCAAGCGTCTTTTTCTCCCTTAAAAGTTTCGCCAGCCCCACTATCGGCTTCTGAAGCAGCACCGCAAAACAGAATGCAAGCATGAACGGCCACACATAATAAAAAAGCACCTTGAATATAAAGAAAACCACCGCAATAATAACAGCACTGCCAAAAAGCAATGTCAGCCGCTTCCTGAAACACCACACATTTTCACCCATATGCCACCTCACACCTGCTAATACTTATCGTTTAATTAGTGTGTGCGCGGCGGGGACATTTATTCGCCGAATGTTGTTGATTAATTATTAAAACGCATGTATTCTTAATAAAAACATTAAAAGGACACAACCATGCTTAATATAATACACGAAACTAAAGACATTATTATAGTGAATAAACCAGCCGGACAGCTATCCCAGGGTGCGAAAGGATTTGATTTGGACCTTGTAAGCGAAGTTATGACTTACAACGCTTCACAGGGAAAGCCTGCATATGCAGCAATAATAAACCGCCTTGACCGGCCGGTTTCAGGACTTGTGCTTATCGCAAAGAATAAGTCCGCAGCAGCTAAGTATTCCACACTAATGCAGAAAGAAGGCGGATTTAATAAACAATATGAAGCTTTAATATGTGGAAAACTGTCCGAACCAAAAGGAACTTTTGTTGATTATTTAAAGAAAGATGGAAGAACGAACACATCAGCCATAGTTCCGGCAGACGCCGCCGCTAATGATAAAGATGCAAAGCTTTCAAAGCTTGAATATGAAGTGATATCTTATGATGAAGTTAAAGACATTACGCATGTAAGAATACATCTGATTACCGGCAGACATCACCAGATAAGAGTACAGTTTGCAAGCCGCAGGAACCCGCTTGTTGGAGATTATAAGTATGCCACTGCTGATTGCGGCATGGATAACGCCGTTAAAGCAGTGGCACTTAAAAGAAATCAGATTGCGCTGTGCGCTGTTTCACTTACTGTTGATAACAAAACTTACAGTGTTGCACCTGAGTTTTTGCTTTGATGACACGTTGCATTTTTCACTTTCGGACTTTTATATGTAATTCGTGGACGTACCGTCCAATATTTTGCTGATAAAGTCCAACCATTTACAGCCTACGTCCAATAACCTACATATCATTGGTCAATTAGTATGTTTTCAAAATCAGCATGCAATATGGCATAGTCTGTAAGTTTAATCTTTTACATTTTAAAGCGGTATCCCACACCCCATATAGTCTCAATATACTGAGGCTTGCTTGTATCAAGCTCAATCTTCTCTCTGATTTTCTTGATGTGGACTGTTACAGTTGCGATGTCACCGATTGAATCCATATCCCAGATTTCCTTGAAAAGTTCTTCCTTAGTGAAGACATGGTTAGGATTCTCTGCAAGGAACGTAAGAAGGTCGAATTCCTTTGTTGTAAAAGGCTTCTCCTCACCATTAACAAATACTCTTCTTGCTGTCTTATCAATCTTTATTCCTCTGATTTCAATAATATTGTTATTGTTCTTAGAATTACTTACAAGTCTGTCATATCTTGCAAGATGTGCCTTTACTCTTGCAACAAGCTCACTAGGGCTGAATGGCTTGGTCATGTAATCATCCGCACCAACTCCAAGTCCTCTTATCTTATCAATATCTTCCTTCTTGGCAGATACCATGATAATAGGGATATCCTTAACTTCTCTTACCTGCTTGCATATCTCGAAACCATCAGTTCCGGGAAGCATGATATCAAGGATACACATATCAATATCCTCATGCAGTGCAGCCGCAAGGCCACTTGTTCCATCATTACATACCTCAACCTCATATCCGTTAAGTTCAAGGTAATCCTTCTCAATATCTGCAATACTCTCTTCATCTTCTACAATTAATATCTTGCTCATAGCCAGTCCCCTTTCGTGTAGTTTCATTATGCATTCTCAGGATTCTCTTCATCCTTTGCTTTAAGCAGATTAAGATGCATGGTCGTGCCTTCGCCCTCTACACTCTCTGCCCATATTTTTCCTTTGTGGTCCTCAACAATCTTCTTAACAATTGCAAGGCCTATACCACTTCCACCATGCTTGCTGTTTCTTGATTCATCAGTTCTATAGAAACGCTCAAATATTCTCTCAACATCTTTAGCTGCAATGCCAATACCGTTATCTGAGAATATTGCATGAATGTAGTCGCCTTCATCGTACAGGTCAATCTTAATCTTTCCCTGTCGTCCCTCAGCCATATACTTAACCGAGTTACTTATAATATTATTAACAACCCTCTTTAGCTGCTCCGGATCAACATTCATATATGCCGGCTCAGTAAGATGGTCATTATATTCCAGTTCAATCTGGCTTGCCTCAAGCTCAGTGCCTATCTCTTCACAACAGTCTCCAAAATAGTCACTTACATTACATCTTACAAATGTATATGGAACCCTGTTAGTATCAAGCCTTGAATATATAGTAAGCTCATCAATCAGCTTGTCCATATCATTAACCTTGTTAGCAATAGTCTGGATATACTTAGCCTGCTTTTCAGGCGTGTTGGCAATTCCGTCACGCAAGCCTTCCACATATCCTTTAATAGCCGTAAGCGGTGTCTTTAAGTCATGTGAAATATTTCTAATAAGCTCCTTTTCCTCGGCATCAGATTTAATCTTATCCTCCGCACTCTGCTTAAGTACGACTCTCATCTCCTCAAAATCCCGGCATACATCTCCGATTTCATTATTAGATACCTTTGGCATCTCGAAATCCATATTGCCTTCTTTAATATTATCAGTTGCAAGCTTCAGCTTATTAAGTGGCTTAACAATAGAACTGTATATCCACAGAGTAAGTCCAAGACTTGTAATAATTAACACCATAATTATAACAAATATAACCTGCATTATAAATGTCTTAACCTGTGGTAGAATCTGTTTCAATGAAGTAACAATTGACACGCTGTAAAAATTATCTTCTGAATCTTTAAAATTAAGCTGTTTTATAAGACTCTGGTACTCTCCACCCTTGTAAGTCCCAACATCAGAAACATTCTCTTCATCAGCAGAATAATCAGGAAGAATCTTTACAATTTCGCTGTCTGGTGCTTCCGTTGAATTATATATAATAATTCCATTCCTTCTTACAACAAGACAGGACATCTTAGATGATAACTCTCCTGATAATTCATCAAGATATTCCTTATTAGTAAACTGCTCCGGCGAGGTATCAACCTCCATCTTCATATCCTTGTATATGCTGTCAGTAATCTTTCCAAAAAGTATTATAGGTGAATATACGCCGACAAAAATTGCTCCGTCATCTACATTATATGTTCTCTCAATGCTTTCCTTCTGTACACAATACAGACCTCCCAGAGCAAGACCACTCAGCAGCACAGGAAGTATAACCATAATACAAAAAGAAATATACAACTTATTCTTTAGCTTCATAATTAACCCCTTTTCCTCTCAATACTACCATATACAGGGATATTTGTAACATTACAAATGTATTAATTTTATTAAATATAAATTAAAACAGCTGTAACGGAATATCCGCTACAGCCTGCAATTAACCTATCTTGAGCCTGAACTTCTGAAGTTCTCTCTCTGAATCAACTCTTTTAATAATTCCACCAAGGTTAGTAATCTTTCCTTCAAAATCCTCATAACCTCTCTGGATATACTCAATATCATCAATCTCTGATATACCATCTGCTGCGAGCGCAGCAATAACAAGTGCCGCACCAGCTCTTAAATCTGGAGCATTAAGCTGCACACCACAAAAACTTTTAACACCTTCAATATAGGCTGTGTTACCCTCAACCTTAATCTTGGCACCCATTCTTCCAAGCTCATCTACATATTTGAATCTGTTCTCAAATATGCTCTCAGTCACCATACTTGAACCTTCAGCAAGTGCAAGTACAACTGAAATCTGTGGCTGCATATCCGTTGGAAATCCAGGATATGGCAAAGTCTTAACATTAGTACTCCTAAGTGTACAGCCCTCTGCTATAACTCTTAAGCTGTCATCACCTTCCTCAATCCTGCATCCCATCTCAATTAACTTTGCAGATATTGATTCCATATGCTTAGGAATAATATCCTGAATAACAACATCACCATGTGTAGCTGCTGCTGCCATCATAAATGTTCCGGCCTCAATCTGATCCGGAATAATAGAATAAGTACATCCGTGAAGTCTCTTAACGCCTTTGATACGGATTACATCAGTTCCTGCACCTTTAATGTTAGCACCCATAGAATTAAGGAAATTCGCTACATCAACTATATGCGGTTCCTTAGCCGCATTTTCCAGAATAGTGTCTCCCTCTGCCATACATGAAGCCATCATAAGGTTAATTGTTGCACCAACTGTTACAACATCAAAATAAACATGAGCTCCTGTAAGCTTCTCTGCCTTTGCATGTACAACTCCACAATCTATACCAACATCCGCACCAAGTGCCTTAAAGCCCTTGATATGCTGGTCAATTGGACGGCTTCCGATATTGCATCCTCCTGGGAGTGCAACATGAGCCTCATTGTACTTGCCAAGTAAAGCACCTAACAGATAGTAAGATGCTCTTATTTTTCTTATATAATCATATTCTACATTGGTATCACAGATTGAACCACCATTTATCTGAACGGAATTGTTATAAACATACTTAACCTTAGCACCAATTCCTTCTATAGCCTGAAGTAAAACTCTTGTGTCTCTAACATTAGGTACATTTTCAATTGTTACAGTATCATCTGTCATAATTGCTGCTGCAAGAATACCTAAAGCTGCATTCTTCGCACCACCAATGGAAACTTTTCCTCTGAGTGGCACTCCACCCTTGACAACATATTGTTCCATATAGCACCTCTAAACATAATAGTCACATCTTATAAAGTATATCACAGAACTTTGATTTGTAAAGATTTTCTCCGAAAATACATTTATAAAAAATATGGCAATTTCACCCTTATTTTATTATATGCATTTAAAATGCATTTAGTTACATAATAAAGGCTGTCCTTAACAGGGCAGCCTATTCAATATTTATTAATTCTTATTAACATAATTCAGCGGATTCACAGCAGTTCCTCCAACCCATATTTCAAAATGAAGATGTGGTCCGGTACTGTAGCCTGTATTACCTGATGCTGCAATAGCCTGCCCCTGTGATACACTCTGTCCAACTCTTACATTTATAGAACTAAGATGAGCATATCTTGTCATTGTTCCGTTACTGTGTGTTATATCTACACAATATCCATAATCAGCAAACCATCCTGCTCTTGTTACAGTTCCTGCTGCTGCTGCTGTAACTGTTGTACCCTGCGGAACATACCAGTCAACACCCTTGTGGAAACTTCCCCATCTGTAACCAAATTCAGATGATAATGTTCCTCCTGATATCGGTCTTAAATATGTTGGAGGTGTTAGTGTTCCGACTGCAATAGTCTTCGGAACGGATTCTTTAATAATAGTCTCCTTAACATATGTTCTGCCTGTTTCATTACCATTAGCATAGGTAACTTCTGCTATAACAGATCTGTGACCAACGGTTCCTTCAGAAATAACTGTATTAGTTCCTCTGTAATTAGTGTTGTCATCCTCATAATCAGGCTCTGCTTCATAATCTTCTTCATAAGTCATCTGATAAGTTGTAATAACTGCTAACTCTGATTTAGGAACAGTAATAACTATTGAATCGCCAGGTGCAATTATACTGTCCTCTGTAAGATTAGAATTAAGCTCAAGAAGCTGTGACATTGTAAGTCCATTATTCTGTGCAATAACAGATAATGTATCTCCAGCTTCAACTGTATATACTGTCTTTTCTTCATGTTCTTTAGTAATGCTCTCATAAGCGTCATTTACTGATGTTACAGTTGCATTATCCGTAGGAACTTCCACAACAACTACGTCAACATCAAATCCAATTCCAGTAAGACCATCTCCATTAACCACTGTCTCTCCGTCTTGCGAAATCGCTGTACCACTAATTGCTGAGGATACAATCTCTGCTGCTGTAGTTTCTGTGGCCTTTTCATTTACACTTATTCCATAAGTACCTGTCGCTGCATCAACTGTATCAAGTGATACTGTAAAAGCATTGTTGGGATCATATTTGGCAATAAGCTTCTCAAATAAAGAAACAACTGCATCCTTCGATTCCAATGTTACAACGAAATCACCAAGTCTTACTGTATAATTCATATGGAAATCAACATCCATAACATTATCAAACATGTAACTGTATATTGCACCAGACAGCTCGTCCACACTCATTCTCTGTGCAACTGTTTTATTCTCTTTGGCAATCTCTATATCAGGATCCATGTACACGATTTCTTCATACTGTGCACTCAGCTCCTGCCTTGCTGATGCCAGAGCAACAATAACTTCTTCTTCCGTATTAGCTGCTCCAACCTTGATTCCATTAATTGTAATACTGTAATAATTAGCTTCCGTCTTTAATAAATTCTTTGATAAAAATGGAATAGCAATAATACATACAAAACAGGCAACCGTCATTGTCTTAATGAGTGTTATTCTCATTCGTCTGCCATATCTTGACAAGCGTTCCATAATGTCCTCCAAATATTGTGTTAATATATAGTCATCTTCTTGTAATATCTTTGTAACAATTTCGTAACATTTATACTAACATATGATATTTGGTTTGTAAACCCTATTTTTTCTTTCTGGAAGATTTTGTCTTGGCAGGCTTCTGTACGGAATATCCGAACTTACCTATAAAATCACCCAGTCCATAATATCTTCCATGCGAATATGCAATAAGGTCTGCGTCTGACAAATGCAGTGTTCCCTTCTCATCTAACAGGCTTTCATCTACATTTACAGCCATAACCTCTGCTATAAACATATCGTGGCTTCCAAGCTCTAACACCTGCTTAACCTTACATTCGATATTGACAGGGCTTTCTGCAATTGCTGGAGCTTCAATCTTAACTGACGGTGCTGCTGTAAGATGCATATCTGCAAATTTGTCAACGTCCCTGCCAGATTTTACTCCACAATAATCAGTGGCTCTCGCAAGCTTTCTTGTTGTAAGATTAATAACGAATTCTCCTGTTTCCTTAATAATGTCATGGCTGTAGCGTTCTTTTCTTACAGATATCGAAACCATCGCCGGATCAGAGCATACAGTTCCTGCCCATGCAACCGTGATAATATTAGGCTTCTCTCCTTTTCTTGCACAGCTTACCATAACAGCCGGCACAGGATAGAGCATATTGCCAGCCCTCCATGTCTGCTTCTTAGCTTTCTCGTTCTTCTTTATCTTCTCGCTCATGCGTTAAGTGCCTCCTTAACATGATGATATCCTTCCAGTATAATAGCCGCATGGTCTGCTGCCAGCCCATCGCCGTCAACAACCTTATATGTGCGGTTCTTAAGAATACCTCTTCTATAGGTAACTCCCACTCTTGCACAGATATTAATATTCTTATCTGCATTGGACAGCCTGCACAGCCATTCTTCCTTAACAAGTGACTTATCCTCTGTCTTATTAACCAGCTCATCTGATATATCAAACCATCCGGCCTCTCTTGCATCATCACCAGCCTGAGCCTTCTGGCTGCCTTCATCTATCAATGCAACAAATGCTGTTGTAATAATCCTTGTTCTTGGGTCACGGTCATAATCGCCATATGATTTAAGCTGTTCTGCTTCAATATCATGCAGACCAGTTTCCTCCTGAAGCTCTCTTAAAGCCGCATCATATAGATTCTCTTTAAACTCAACAAAGCCTCCCGGACACGCCCACAATCCAATACATGGATGATTGCCTCTTTTTATAAGAAGAATCCTCTTAACCTGTGAATCTTCCTTTGTAAATACAAGCGTATCCACAGTGTTGCATGGATTCTGATATTTATCAGGGTCGTATTTATCAAGGAAAACAGCCAGACTATCACCAGCTTTATTAAGTTCTCCCGTTCCCACAAAGCATTTATTCTGCTCTTCACTTAAATATTTCATCGCTTCTCTCCCTTACCTGCACCAAACCATTTAATTCTTGTATCCTTTGCCCCACAGAACTTTCTGTGTATGAAATCATCCAGCACTTCATTAAAGCTGCAGAATTTATCTACAAGTACAATAACAAATGTTTCTTTATATTTAGGTGGTGTAACTGTCAATGGAAACATATGCTTTGCAATCATGTCTCCCTCTTTTTCTGTTATATCAAAATACTTTCCTGCATTCTTAAGGGCCTTTGTAGGATGCTCAAAACCATGAAGTCTCTCACCCTTCTCTGGCGAATACTTGTGCCAGTCATACAGGAACAAATCATGTAAAAGTCCTGCCTTAGCTCCTGCCCTCTCATCAAGATGTAATTTCTTACACACAAGATAATTATAATAAGAAACATGTATGCTGTGCCCGAAAAGGCTGGTCCGTCCATGGTGCGAATATTTCTTCATACTCTGTATTACATCATCTGAAAACAGCTTATTCATCCTGTTCTTATATTCCCTGCCAGACTCATTCTGCTTAATGTGTCCTAACTTATATCTATTACATATCCTGTCTATCGCATTAGAATATTCATCCTTCTTAATTCTCGCCTTGTACACTGGTCTAATGCTTCTTCCTTTGTAAGAATTAATCTTTACCGACATATATTTCTCCATTCCTGCCTGCCCACACAGACACGCCTACTTGTGTATACGGCATTAAAAACACCCGGAAACGATTATATCATAAATGCCTGTACATTTGCATAAATATAATTATTAATATATTCAACATTTAAGTTGTATGATTATAGAAATTGTGCTAAACTATGCACATAATCACTTGCATTTTTATGCAGAAATATGATTCGGAGGAGAATATAATATGGATGGTAATGTTATAGTTGGACAGTCAGGAGGACCTACTTCTGTTATCAACTCAAGTCTTGCTGGGGTATATAAGACAGCCATAGACAGAGGAGCTAAGAAAGTTTATGGTATGCTCCACGGTATTAAGGGACTTCTTGATGGTCAGTATGTTGACCTTTCAGAGAAGATTAACTCAACAATGGATATTGATTTATTAAAGAGAACACCTTCATCTTATCTTGGTTCATGCAGATACAAGCTTCCTGAGATAAGCGAAGACAGAGAAACATTTGATAAGATTTTCAAGATTCTTAACGATCTTGATATCAAGTATTTCTTCTATATTGGTGGTAATGACTCAATGGATACTATCAAGAAGTTATCTGATTACGCAATTGTTACTGGAAGTGACATTAAGTTTATGGGCGTACCTAAGACTATTGATAATGACTTAGCTGTTACAGACCACACACCAGGATTTGGTTCAGCTGCCAAGTTTATTGCAGCTACTATGAAGGAAATCATCAGAGATGGTCTTGTATATGATTATCCTACAGTTACTATTGTAGAGATTATGGGACGTAACGCCGGATGGCTTACAGCCGCTGCTGCTCTTGCAAAGAGTGATGACTGCGAAGGTGTAGACCTTATCTACCTTCCAGAAAAAGTATTTGATATCGACCATTTCATGGCAAGAGTTAAAGAAATTGCAGCTAAGGGCCGTTCAATGGTTATTGCTGTTTCGGAAGGTATTAAGGTTGCTGACGGAAGATATGTATTCGAGCTTTCAGAGCATGTAGAATTCGTAGATGCATTTGGCCACAAGCAGCTTGCTGGTTCAGCTAAATTCCTTGCTAACAAGATTGGTGCTGAACTTGGCATCAAGACTCGTGCTATCGAGCTTTCAACACTTCAGCGTTGTGCAGCTCATATGACAAGCCGTACAGATATCACAGAAGCATACAACGTTGGTGGTGCTGCTGTTAAGGCTGCATTTGAAGGCGAGACAGGTAAGGTTGTTGTTCTTAAGAGAGTTTCTGATGATCCATATATGTGCATCACAGAGACTAATGATGTTCACCAGATTGCTAACATCGAGAAGAAAGTTCCTCTTGAGTGGATTACAGATGATGACTTCGTAACAGACGACCTCATCCACTACATCAGACCACTTATCCAGGCTGAGCTTTCACCAATCATGGTAGACGGTCTTCCAAGACATCTTAATATTAATGCTAAATAATTTACATATTAACAGACTAAGCAAACAAGGCGGATACAGTTAATTGCTGTACCCGCCTTTATGATCTGTGCTATTTGGCTTATATTCCCTGATAACTGCCATATCTCATTTTTCTTACTTTATTCTGGTTTATTCCATTCATTCAAAACAGCTTCTACTTGTGCTACCAACTGTTCCTTATTGGGAATATAAGATACATAACGAGAAGCAAAAATGTTATTTGACAATCCACCAAGGGCATATTCAGCAGCTACGCTGTCCTTATCCGTACACAAAATAATACCGATTGGCGGGTTATCGTGTTCATCGTTAATTTCTGCTGCATAATAGTTCAGATACATATTAAGTTGTCCAGCGGCTTCTGGCATAAGTTTTGTTGTCTTTAATTCAATTAACACATACGCACGAAGTATTTTGTTATAGAAAACCATATCCACATAATAGTGTGTATTATTTAGAGTTATACGCTGTTGTGTACCAACAAACATAAAACCTCGTCCTAATTCTAGCAAAAATTTTTCAATTTGTGCAACCAGCGCTTTTTCAAGATCACTTTCAAGCATAGGTTTATTTTCAGGCACACCCAAAAACTCAAACACATACGGATCCTTAATAATATCAAGGGGAGTAGCCATTTCTATGCCTTTTTCTGCAAGTGCCAACACAGTTTCTTTATTTGTTTTTCCCTCTGACAGAAGCAATCTCTCATAAAGCGACGTGGATATCTGACGCTTTAATTCACGTATCGACCATCCGGAATTGATTGATTCCTTTTCGTAAAAACTACGCTTATCTGCATCAGAGATTGTAAGAAGTTCGCAATAATGAGACCACGACAATTTAACAGACACCGTCTGTTGAATTTGATAATTTTGATAAAACCGTCGCATAAATTGGAGATTGGAAACAGAAAATCCTTTCCCAAACTCCTTTGTTAAATCCTTTGAAAGCTGCTTTAAAGTCTGCTTGCCATAGTCGGCACGTTCCTTATTTTCCTGTTCATGCTCAACAATAATCCTACCAACATTCCAATAAGTAGACAATAGTTCTGTATTTACCTGCACTGCCACATGCTGACGTGCGTTTAATAATAACTCTCTAATTTCATTCATCATAGAATTAGTATATGTTAAGTCACCCATTTTTATTGCCCTTTCGATATATAATACTTATTCCGTATAACATGAAGATGTACTCCATTATACTGTTTTATCCACTGCTGCTTCATATATTTCCTCTGTATGTGAATCAAACAGCACCCATTCCACTAAATCAAAACTGTCTGGATTATCCTGTAGAAATCTATTAACTGTCTTTACCGCTATCTTTGCTGCCAATTCTACCGGAAAACTATACACCCCGGTCGATATGGATGGAAATGCGATTGTTCTAATTCCATTCTCTAATGCAACCTTCATAGAATTGAAATAACAGCTTGCCAGAAGCTCCTCTTCCTGCGTCCTTCCACCATTCCATATCGGTCCAACTGTGTGTATTACATAATCACAAGGTAATTTATATGCCTTGGTGATTTTTGCCTCACCAGTCTCGCATCCATGAAGAGTCCGGCACTCTGCCAAAAGTTCCGGCCCTGCCGCCCGGTGAATTGCACCATCAACACCTCCTCCACCTAATAAGGAATTGTTGGCCGCATTGACGATTGCCTCAACATCTGTGATTTTCGTTATATCTCCTTGTACTGTCCTAAGTATATACATCAATTCCATCCTTTCCATACATCCGGCTGATATCCAAGTGTCGCCTGTTTTCCATTCCTCACTACCGGAGTTTTGATAACCTGCGGATTCTCCAGAACCTTCTCCAGCTTGTCCTCATCTGCTATATATTTGATAAGTGCAAGCAGATCCTTATCTTTTCCAGACCAGTTGATCATATTATCCAGACCACCATTAACCTGAGCAACAGAATTAAATTCTCCTTTGCTCATGCCTTTTTCTTTCATATCAATAAACTGATACTTGATGCCACGCTCTTTAAAAAAGCGTTCTGCCTTTTTCGTATCATTACATTTCTTTGTACCAAATATCTGTATATTCAAATCAGTTCTCCTTTGCTCTGGCAAGTTCTTTCTCAATCCATGTCATGATCACATCCACCAGGTAATCCTGCTGTACCTGACTTAATTCCCTACCTGGCTGCATCTTATGCCATTTTCTGATACACTCCCGGCAACAGGTTGCCGTTGCGTGTTGAGCAATAAATACCGGATGTCCTTTCATTGGTGTCTGCTTTCCATCATTCGGAATAAATGCCGGTGCTTCACGCTTTGCTATAAAATCCTGTGCATGCTGTCGTATCACATCCAAGCCTTTTTCATTGATGTAATCAATATCCTTTTGCTTCAAATGAAAACTGCTCCTGAACTTCGAGGCTTCGAGATGTTCAAAGAGCTGTTTATACCATTCTTCCTTAGTCATCAGACTTCACTTCCATTATCCATTTACAATCGGAGAAATAACAGGTTTTCCGTCTCTGTCTAAAAGTGGTGTCAATCCTCCTGAATATCCTGCTGCATGATAAAGATAATTTACTCCTGTTTCCTTATCTACCCAGATTTCTGTTACATTCATGGTTCCCTGTGAATATATTTTTTCAAATCTTTCATTCTTTGCCATTGTTTTCTCCTTCTCTGCTCTGAATTGCCAAGCGTATCATTTTCTCAAACGACTCACTAAAATGCTCATCATCTTCTGATGTCCGTTTCTTCGGTCCTTTTATATGATTTTTTCCGGATGCCCTCCGGGCTTTCTTATTTAGATGACGTTCCATAAGCATTCGGTCAATATTGTCATTTGTGTACCATTTTCCTGACTGATGGATTGCATAAGCACCTTTTCCAAGTGCCATTGCAGCCACACCATAACCCTGAGATACGACAATATCTCCCTTGTGGCATATGCTGATCAGCTTATAATCGACTGCATCATCCCCCGCTCCAACCACAATCACTTCACTGTAATCTGACTGTAGCACATGATTCGTGTCACAAAGCAGAGTCACCGGTATTCCGTATTTCTCTGCAATTCTTTCTACTATATCAACCACTGGACAGGCATCTGCATCCACATAAATATGCAGATTTCCAATTCTCATTGCCATTTCTTCCCGATACATTGCATATTCTGTTTTGCTCATACACACCGGTCCGATCGATGTCTCATATATCTGTCGGTCAGTAATATCTTTGTGCTCCTGTTCCATTTATGTCAGCTCCTTGTATAAATGATAAATTGGATATTCTATAAATGTTTTCTTTGTCTCATCATCAAGCAGTCCAATATAATGATCCGCCAAGCGCTTATTTCCCATCAATATCTGAATACCGGCCTTGCTTTGTTGATTAATATCTGTTTTTAAAATTTCCATTAGTTCTGCAATTTCAGAGTCAGAAATCTCTCTCAATCTAATCTCACATTGAATACGATTTATCACGTGAATGTAGTTCTCTGGTTCCTTTTCTTCTAACCACTTACACAGTTCAAGTGCCATTTCCAACAATTCTTTTTTCTTAGATGCATCATATGCTTTAATCATTTCTAATATTGAAAAAACCATACGATTTCTGTGTCCCTGATTATCATACTTCATAAAGGCCGCTTTAATTTTCTCAATATTTATGTTGGCAGAATATGCGTAATCCCTTTCGTTCATAATGCAATATTGGGTAGTTGGATAATCTTCACTTTCGTCTAATTTGCAATCTATATCATATTCAAAGAAATCTTTGACATCATATAGTTCGTCGCTTCGCTGACCAAAAAACAATAACAAACGAATGTTAGATATTTCTAATGATACCACTGGAGGAATTTGTCCTTTTTCCTTAAACCCAGCACTTTTCTTATGAACGATTGTATTAATAAGCATCTTCACATAGTCTTCTTGTTTTTCAGTGAGCTTATCCATATCCAATGGTATAGATACATGCAAAATGTCCAACATTTCTTTTATTAATTCATAATATTTAAGAGTTACTCTTGCACCCTCGATATCAAAACTCTCTATCTCTTTTTTGGTAGGGCTAACCGGCAAATCCAACCCATTAACTGTAAGACACTTTGTGTCAAAAACATCAATGATAAAACGAAGATCTTGTAGCCTTTCATCAAGATTTCCTGTAAGCGCATATTTTAGCGTTTGCTTATCTCTTTCCCAGATATATTTAAAACTTTTACCAAAATAAAGTGTTAATGTTTCATCCTTGTGACGCTCTACCTTGACCAAATCATAATACTTATGTCCATTAGAATACACATTAATGGAACGCTCTGTAATTACAGATTCCACACTTTCCAAATGTTCAACTGGAAAGGAAAGCGTCCCGTCTGGATTCTGAATATGTAAATACAATTCGTTGTTTTTCAGATACGAAAAAGGGTCATTTCTGTCATATCCAATGCATGTAAAATGACAATTCATCCTCATATTATCTCTGCCCAACAATTTTTCTACTTCCTCTATGGTCCAGTTCTTTCCTGTTTTCAAAATGCTCTGCTTTTGACTCTCTTCAATGAAATTAATAACAATATTCTCGAAATCATTTGGCTTATCGGGTAATTTTTTTAAGTTAATAGATATAGGCTTCTTACTCTGTGCTATTCTCAAATACTGATTGATAAGGAACGGTTGAAGTGCAGCGTAATATATTTTTTTATTTTTATCTGCGTCGATATGAACTACAAAATATAACACGCCTCCATCATTACGGTACTTCTCCAAATTTGTAATACTTACTTTGTATTTAGGATTCTTTTTAGAAAATCTCTTAACTGTTTGTCCCTTGACTTGTACAGGAGCACGTCCAATCAAATCATCATTTTTCTTGGATCTATTTTTGTATGCATATATAAATCCATCCCCAATAGGTTCCTTATCTCTCTCATTAATATACTGAGACAGTAGATCCGTATCCGCTAATTTAATTTTTATTGCAGCTGTTGCCGATGTCTCAATATCACCCATTACAACTCCTTAAATCTTTGCAACCAAATCAATAGTTGTCCTTTTTCTTCAATATCTTTCTGCCGTTCTTTCAGCTCCTATTCCATCAGTAAAATGCTCCTATATCACAACACCATTACAATGATCAATCTCATGCTGAATTATCTGTGCAGTCCAACCTGAATACTTTCCATGCTGTGGCTTAAAATTCTGATCCAGATAATCAACCTCTATTTCTTCATATCTTTTACATGGTCTGACTCCTTCTAAAGAAAGACATCCTTCTTCTGTCTGAAATGCACCCAGCTTCTTTGTAATTACCGGGTTGACCATAGCAAACTGGAATGGTCCTGCTGCCACCACAATAATTGCTTTCTTAACACCAATCATATTGGCTGCCATCCCAACACATCTGTCAAGATTCGCCCGCAATGTATCAAGCAAATCATTGATTACCTGTTTATCTGCCTCTGTTGCCGGTTCTGATTTCTGTGCCAGAAACAGAGGATCTTTTACTAGCTTTTTTACCATATCTGCTCCAAATCTTTCCTATTTCAATCATCAGGATTCCATTCTGATTCGGACTCCGGTTCTTCCATCATCAAATCAAAAATTGTTTCTTCAATGACTTTCACACACTCGTCTGTATTATGCAGAATATCCTTGCCCCAGAAACGTATCACTGTCCATCCCATATACAGCAATTTTTTATTAACTTCATCATCCCGTTGCCGGTTCCTTGATATCTTGCTTATCCAATATTCACTGTTATTACTCTTTTCAAGTCGCGGTTTCAATATCTCCCAATCTTTTCCGTGAAAAAATTCGCCATCACAAAAAATAGCAATCTTATATTTTGTTAATGCAATATCTGGTTTGCCTGGAAGTTCTTTATAATTTTTCCTGTACCTGTATCCTTTATTCCATAATGCTTTACGGAGTTTTACTTCAATTTTTGTATTACCAGCCTTAATGTGCTGCATATTTTTTCTTCGCTGTTCTTTAGTTAAATCATCAGACATACTGCTCTCCGTCATGCACCTTTGAAAATAACATCATTATGATATTCTATAAAATCTTTGCCCGGTAGAAATTTATCAGGAAGTATGATTTCTTTTCCATTGTAAAAGGAAAACCATTCTTTGGTTTTTTCATCCATTGCCGTTTCCTTGATAAGTTTTGAGTTTACAACCCTGTAATTCTTATCTATTGTTATAAGTCCCCTATCAAAAGCCTTATCATGCATGGCATTCAAACATAATCCATTACTAGGATTAGTTCTCTCTGTCCGGGCATTGCTTACACTCCACGGTTTTATATGGCTTGCAACAAGCATCTCCTTGTTTTTTAATCCTGTAATGCAGCATGCATTTCCATATGACATCAGGACAGACATTCTGAAAAAGTACTGACCTATCCTTATCTTGGTCTGTTGCTCCCTGTCTTTTCCTAATGGAATATGCTCTAAGTCTAAATTCGGCAACAAAGTCTCAATAGATGTATGTTGCATATCTGCCAAAATCTTTTGCGAAATAAAAGAGAGTTCTTCAATATTATTCGCAAACTCATCATAGATTACTTTATCCAGCTTGCTTGTATGCGATAGTCCTGACACATTCCTAGCCTGCAGTTCTGGATCATAATGCGCAAGATTAGACATTTTATATGCTACAGCATCTGGAGTTCGATCTATTATCTGGGCTAAACGAATTATTTCTTGATTGTTTTTTCCAATCTTTGAAAAAGGAACTCTTGTATAAAGATCCATTGCTAAAATTGTTTCTTCTCTCGTCCAATTTCTTCTTGCCACACTATCACCACCTTCACAATAATTATATATCTTGAAAGTCATTTTGTGTATATTAATCCATTTTATTTTGCTGCTTTTCGCAGCATATAGAATAATTTCTTGCATTTTTGCAGCAGATGGTTTATAATCAGTATGAAGGAGAATGCCATGAATAATCCAGGACAGTACTTGAAATCTATCCGCGAGCAACGAAAACTCGGCGTAAAAGCTGTTTACATGCAGACTGGTGTCGGTGATTCAACGATACGTCGGATTGAGGAAGGAAAAACCAAATTTCCTCCAGCACCACAACTAAAAGCTCTCGCTAATTTTTACAATATAAATGTAATAAATTTATACAAAGCATATGGATATTTAGATGATTCAGATATCAATTTTGAAAATGTAACATTTGAAAATACTGAATTTTTAGATGAAGAATCATATTCTTCAATACAAGGACTAATAAATCTATTAGCAGAAAAGAGGACAAAATAATGATATATAGATTAGGTGAACTATTCTGCGGACCAGGAGGAATCGGCTGGGGCGCTACTAATGCAGATATAGGAAATAACGATTTTCGCATTATACATCAATGGGCGAATGATTATGATGAATCCACATGCGAAACATACCGGCACAACATATGTCCTGATGCTCCTGAAACTGTTTATCACGGAGATATTAGAACATTTGATATGTCTCAATTAGCTCCCATAGACGCACTGGCCTTTGGTTTCCCTTGTAATGACTACAGCGTTGTCGGAGAACAAAAAGGTATGAACGGCACATTTGGTCCTCTATATTCCTATGGTGTTAAAGCATTAAAGCAATTTAAGCCAATGTGGTTTCTTGCTGAAAATGTTGGTGGATTAAGAAGTGCAAATGAAGGAAAAGCACTTACCAAAATCTTAGAAGAACTCCGTGGCGCTGGTTATACTATAACACCTCATTTATATAAGTTTGAAGATTATGGCATACCACAGGCACGGCACCGTTTAATTATTGTAGGTATTAGAAATGACATAAATGTTGTATTCAAAGTGCCTTCTCCTGCACCTTATGCAGACGTTGATAACACTTGCAGAAATGCTATTGAAAACCCACCTATACCTAAAGATGCATTTAATAACGAATTAACAAAGCAGTCTGCACAGGTAGTAGAACGATTAAAGCATATAAAACCTGGCCAGAATGCATTCACAGCAAATCTGCCGGAAGAATTGCAGCTAAATGTAAAAGGTGCCAGGATAAGCCAAATATACAAAAGACTTGATCCTAACAAACCTTCTTACACAGTAACAGGAAGTGGCGGCGGCGGCACCCATATTTACCACTGGTCAGAACCACGTGCATTGACAAATCGTGAACGTGCCCGCTTACAGACTTTCCCAGATACCTATGAGTTTATCGGTTCAAAGGAAAGCGTAAGAAAGCAGATAGGTATGGCTGTACCATGCCGTGGAGCTAAAATAATATTCGAGGCAATCCTCAAATCATTTGCCGGAATCAGCTATGAAAGCATACAGCCTTCCATTACCGAATAAAAAAATGTAGCTGTACTACTCAATACTACAAAATTGATAGTACAGCTCTTTTTATGTTTATTCTGGCAGTAAAAATTTTTCATTTATGTACTTTAGCTTATCTGATACATATAATTCTTTAGGTATCATTTTATATGTTAAATTATTCATAACAAGTAACGTAAGCATATTATTTTCAGAAACTTCTTTCATACCCATATTTTTTAAGAATGAAATAATCAAATCTGTATAGTCTATTATATCTGAGTTAGCTTCTATAACAATTCCTCTTTCGTACCTTCTATCTTTTGTTTTTATTTCGACAATTCTTAAATCAGACATTCTAATATTAACTATTGTTCTCAATAAAAATACATTCCACTCATATGGTACATCCGGGAAGTCCTCCCAATCATCAAAATTAATTAATGAAAGATAACCTTTTGACATTTTCCTTCTTAATACTTGTCGAATTTCATTAACAGCATCCTCAGAAATATCAAACGCATCTCTTTTAATGTACATGTCATCATTAATTCTTGCATAATCCGTTTCGATTTCACTAAATACAAGACCTGTAGTTACAGGAGACCATTTTAATTTATCTGCAATTTCTTGATATCTGCTAAATGATAATTTTATTGGATATCCCAACAAATGCAATGCAACTTTTTTAACAGACATTTCTTCAAGTAGTCCCTGCCGACTAATATGCGGCCTTCTAAAATCAAATTCTTCTGAAAATAATTTTTGACACAAGAAAAACAAATTGTTTACAGTCTCAACTTTATTATTCATTAAAATATCCGGCTTGTACCGTTTTATTTCATCGTATAGTAATCGATCACTACAATAACCGTCATTTTGGTTTAGCAGCTTATTTATTTCGTCCTTTATATACTCCTTTTCTGTATCATTTATATTTATTAGTGAGATTGAAAAATAATAATTATAATCCCATTGGGTTAAGTCATCATCAGATAATATTGTATTTATAAGAACTATGTCTGTTAAACCAGGTAATTTCTTCTTAATTTCATTTTTATGAATTGGAACACCTGTATTTTCTATTAATTCTTTTATTTTTGCACTTAGTTTTCCAGATTTGTATCCCGATCCTCTCTTTTTCAAATAGTCTCGACTTGAAAAATCATATTCATCGGAATAATATAATTTAAGCACTCCATGTAAGAAATTATAATTATCAATATTGCTAAGCATTCTAAGTTTACCCTCAAACACAGAAAATACCTCAGCATAATTTATTTCTCCTTCTTGTGCATTGTCTATATATTCCTTTATTTCGTCAAGAACAGACATTTCAATATGGATATTCGACTCAGCTGTAGCCATTCCTCTCCCTGATAAAATTAAATAATCAGACAATCTTGTACTAAATGCCCGATTACTATCTGGAATTCCCAAATCACCATACTCTTCAGCAGCATAAGTTCTTAATTTATCCAAATCATAACCATCATATATTTTAATTCCATTTGGAAATTTCTCTGCGACTACACGTGCGCATAAATATCCATATGATTGCCTTCCTTTTACAACAAAATCACCATAAACTTTATAGCCATGTTGTTGTATCAAATTTATGAATGATGATCCATCCATATATGGAAAACCGCTGTTCTGCATCAGATCTTCCAATTCTTCTAAGTTATCATACAAATTAATTCCATCACCGATAAACTCTTCGGCAATAGTTTCTATCTGATTTTCGACAGCATTCCGTTCTTCCTGTGCATATACAAATACTTCTGCAAACTCAAGGTATTCTAAATCATCACTATTCTTACACCAGTATAAAATAGCTTTATCGTAATCATCATTATCGTAAATATCCAGCAGTTCCTGTACAGTAATATAATTTTTAGGTGACATAAACAAAGCAACAATAGGCTTCATAAATGAATCTAAATTAGAATTAAATTTAGCTATTTTTTGTCTTATTCGCTCTCTTGTTAGTCCATATTCATTTCCTAATTCCTGTAGTGTGTATCCACAAGCTCTTTTAATATCAATGCAAAAATCTTCTTCTTTGGATTGAGCAAATAATACATCATCGAATATTTCAAATAATGGTTTTTTTAACTCGTCTTCAATGCCTTCAAATTTAACAAAATTTCTATCACCCACAATATGCAACAGCGTTTTTGTAGAAATACCTTCAATATCCCCCAGTTTTTTATATCCATTAGAGATAAGCATAGATACCACTTTTAATTTAATTCCCAATCCTGTCAAGAAATCAATATCTATATCCTCTAATTGTTCATTAATGAAATTGAATATAGTCTTCTCAATTTTCTTTTCTCGCTTATCTGATTCAATATTATTGCCAAAATTACCACTATCATATTGCTCATATCTTGAAATAATATCTTCAATTTTGCCTTTTCCGATTCCTCGAACACCAGATAAATCACTAAAGTTGAATCCTTCCAAATCACTCATATACTCAATACCCTTGTTGTGGCAGTAATTGACAAAAAGAAAATACTTATTTTCCAAATATACTTCTTCTATTTTTGCTGAAAAGATTTCGGCATTGCTGTCATTTGCTATTTCAATTTTAAGGGCCGCTTCTATTTCATCTTCGCAACTGGATCCTAATCCGCTAATGTCACGCAATTCATGTTGTTCTAGAAAATTTGTTAAGTCTGATAGTTTAAATATCCCGTTACGCCTAAGAATATTTTTCGACCTCATGCTAAGAGCATCTATATCTACAATGTTAATGTCCTTTATGCATGTTTCCTTTTTATTGGTATCTGTCTCATTTTCGATGCAGACATCATTATCAATGTCTGATGCCTCTAATTCTTGATGTACACTTTCATTATCTACGTTATATAAGTTACTACCATTTTCAATCGAATCAATTTCTGTTTTCCTATTTTCTGTTAAACAGAAAGGGCATACTGGAAACATTTCTTCATCATATGTTTCTCCACATCCTTTACAAATCAAGACAGCTACCTCCTAAACTATAATCCAAGTTTATTTTGTATTTTTTGATAAATTTCCTCTTTACTCAATGTGTCTAATAAATATGTACCTGCAAGCAAATTGACATATTTACTAACTTCTCTCACAAGTTCACGATTAACAACAAGCCCTGCTTTCTCAGCATCATTTAATGCAGATATAGTTGCAAACCCAACATCTGGATTATTAAAAATGTTTCTTCCACAGATATTTTCAATATAATCTTGATCCTTACAAAGAAATCTTGTAAGTTCATATGGATCTAATCTGGTTTCATCGTATGTAAATCTTCCGATCCACCATAATCTAGATACTCCATTTCTAAATAACGAACGCTGGACTGAATAACCGAACAAATATCTATTTTCCAAATCTGAAATTGATGATGCTTTCCACCTATATCTCATATAATCAAGAAATTCAGAAAACGTATATGCCGCCCATATTCTTTCATCAGAAGCCTGTGAATCAGACAAAAACTTCATGTGATTATATACCCTTTGGATATTTTCCACGTCTGTCAAACTCTCTTTTCCATTTGGCTGAGACATATCTAACTTGAAATCGTTTATTTCAAATTGAGTTTCTTTTATAAGATTATCTCTTCCAAAAAACTCATTCAATGACTTACCATCCTCTGCAATTACATCACGTAGTACAGCAGAAAGATTACTCTTAACTGCATTCAAATCGTCCTCAGTAAGATATTTAATCCTCATATATGCCGCCTCCCATTGCAGAATATTCGATAGCTTTTGATATAGGGCTGTTCAATAACTGTTGTGCTACTTTGAATAAATCCATTTTTTTCAATCCTTCTTCATCTATATTTATCCCTATACCATTACATGCCTTTTTTAACGACCTATACCATCTATAATATTCCATTTCCTCTAAATTTTCTGTAGATCTCAATTCTGAAAATACATATACCAAAGCCGGCACAATTATCATCGAATGCATAGCCGGCTGAATGTCAATGTATCCTTGAATATTATAATATTGCTGATACGTCTTTTCCGGTAAAGAAATGACTATCTTCTGCTGTCCCAAATCAACTAATAAATTGTTTTCAGTATGATCAGCATTAGGAACAATAGAAAAAATGGATGATGTATTTGCCAAATCATCTCTTATTTTATTAATTCTCACATTATACTGATTTCCTATTGCTAATATACATCCCTTTTCTATGTTAAATTTCCATCCCCTGTAATCAGCTGCAAATGATTCATTGGTATATTTATCAATATCCTTTTCAGCAATAACAAAAGAACAAATTTGAACTATTCCATTAACATCTTTATCTTTAAGCAGTATATCTTTTACTTTTTCTTTTGTTTTTATTACACGCCGATAACATGTTTGCGGGCATTCAATATGGTGTGCATATACCACTTCACCTTGTTCTATCTTTTGAAGCAATAGAGTATCGTTTAACTCCACCGTAATAGTTATTTTGGCATCATAACCTTCCATTTCTTGGTTAACAGAAGATGAAAATTTACTATTTTCATAATAATCCCCACCTTCAACTATTACAGGATAAGGATAATATCTATTTCGAAGCTGCATACATCTCTACCTCCATTGAACAATAATCCTTATAATCCAGCTCTAAACTAATACGAATTGGCTCCCCTTTTATAAAATGTAATCCCGATATGATATTCCCATGGTTATTTGACGAACCACCTATTACCGTTGCATTTTTTATTGGAGCCTCATATCTTTGAGTTTCAGCTGATAGGAATAACTCTATGCTCCCATTTTCACCATCCTGATTCGGAATGACCATAATCATATACTTTCCTGCATTTTTATCAATTCCCATGCATACAAATTTATCAGCTCCAACACTAATTCTTGTTGGTATTTTTTTATCGCCACCCTTTTCTGAATGTGCATCCTGCCCTGGAATTGAATCAGGTTGATCTGTTTTTCCCGAATTATGAAACCACTCTTCTTCACTTCCTCCCTTTTCCATATGTCCATCTTCGCTTTTGTCATTTGTCGATTCATCTACACCAGGTACATTTTTCGATAAACTCTTCTTTTTTACTTCCTTAACCTCAATGTCTAAAATCTTCTCACTAACTACTTCTTCTGTGGCCTGCGTATTCGATTTATCAATTTCATCTGGAATAAATGCTCCAACTCCTACTGCATCAATTGACTCTCCTGCACCTGAACTGATCAACTCTTCTATTTTTGATTTAATAAAATCATTCAATGCTTTCAATAACTGACGTTCTTGGATTGGATTTTTTGATCTTTCCGGTTCCCACTTCGTATGTTCAGGATTCTCAATTAAGCGCAATCGCTCATTTATCTCTTTACCATTAATAAACATGACCCCTGTAAATGGTACATGTCCTGGTAATCTATCTTTATCCATAATTTTCATTCCAGTTTGCCGAATCATACATATTCTATTAGGAGACTCTGGATCTCCTAATAATAATCCTAATTCCAATTCTCCCATTCCCAGGAAATTTTCCTTATACCATACAGTATCCTCGGAAACTAATACTTCATAATACTTATCTGTATAACTTGTCAAATCATCATGGTATGTTTCCATAATATTTTTAAGTTCTGATTTACAAATATGTATTTTGCCAACATTTACTTCTAGCTTTTCATGCCACAAAGCTCCAAGAAATCCATCTAAAATTGATACAATAATATCTTTTTGCCAATTTTCCCCACCATATTTATATCCAGCAATATATATATCCGTTCCATAGTTTTTATCTTCTCTATGAAAATCAGGATCTAAATTTAATTCTTCGTAAACAGGAGTATTTCTTTCATTTCCATAATATCCTGTTCCCTGAGTGTTCTGTCCGTCATTCCTTGTAAATGTAACCAATCTTGAAACGCCTTGTGACGCTTTCTCCTCATTTATATCGTATGTACTATAGAATACTGTTGAAAAATCCGAACAAGCAAATGGTGCAAATTTACCAATACCATATGATCCACCTGCCGTTCCTTTTTTATCAGATGCCCCTGATGATTTTGTCAAATTGGTCCAATCAGTATTTATTTCTTCTCTTGAACCGGTTAAGCCAGTAGTATTAAAATCGCTGATTCTTAAAAAATCACATTTATCTGCAGATATTTTTTCAATGGCATTAGTAAAAAATTCTTTTGTTGTTAATGCTTTTTGTCCTCCCCAAAAATCAAGACATCTTTGAAAAGTATCCTGTAATTCATCTCTACCAGGTAATTGATTTGAAGGAATACTAAACATATTAAATTCCACAACTATTTTTCTACCTGTAGCCGCATCCAAAGAATTCTGACATATTTCACGAGCTAATGATTTCAAGGGTGTACCTCTAAACATTGAAACTCCAGAATCATTAATTCCTTTATTTTCTCCATAATCATTTGATGGAAATCTCCATATTGCCATAGTTTCCCTCCTACACTAAATAACCTCAATATCTGAAAGTACTATTTGCCTATCAACAGAAAAAATATTCTTAATATCTCGATGTGATAAAGGCGTTTCATTTTGTTTTTCCACTAATTTGATCATATTAGATACTGTCATTCCAGATCCATGTACTCCACACTCTGCAACAATACTCTGAATTTGTCGATCAATTTGGTTTCCAAATCCGCCAGCTATATAAGTGAAAAATCCAATTGGGTGTGAATACTCACTATATTTTGAAATATTCTCGATATAATTATGAACCATTCTATTATGATGATCCCCAGATATTGAATATTTACTATACGCTTTATTATCAATTATTGCTTGGTATCCTTCATTATTTGATACCAGCAATACGTCTGGTGCAGATTTACTTCCTGTTTGACCAAGGTGCTTTGTTTCAAATCCAAATACCTCTTTGAATAACTCAGTTGTTGCAATCTCGAAATTAACAGCTTCTTCTGTCCCCTTAAATGCCATTTCAAAATATTCCGTCATGAAACCGCTTATTGCACCATTGGGATAAGTTTCCAGCAACGTATTTTCTACTAATTTTCCATCTGCTCCTGTAATATTAACAACATAATCAACCACATCTGTTGTTATGCTTTTAATAGGACGATGAATGGAATACGCTATAAATGCCTGTCGAATTCTTTGCATATCGATCATACGCGAGGTAATAGTTTTTGAATTTGCTAAATTACGTGTATCCTTCTGATGCCAAGGATCCAGACCAAATTTTCTCTGGAAATATTCCTGATTTTCTGGACGATCTATAAACACTGGTTTATTGGCAAGAATATAATTTATTTCATCTCTCTTATCGTCAAGAAGTTTAATTACTCCACCTTCTTCTCGATAAATCAACTGTGTATAATCCAACCAATTAACGATTGTATTTGCTGTATCGTACAAATGACTGAAAGGATGTTCCGGATTAACTTTTCCTGAACTTGGAGCATATTTTATAAAATAATCCTCATCTAAAATTTCGTCGCCATATGATCTGTAAGCATAAATACGATTTACAATATACTCATAACACAGATCAGATTCATTTTCAGCTTCAACGATAATTATTTTTGCAATTTCATCCGTCGTAAGATATTGAACACGATTATCACTAAGCAATTTAATCAAAAACCTGAACGGTCGTATTCTAAACCTATCATTCACTCTTGTTTTTGAAGATTGCACTGACAATGAAAATGGTGATGGAAATTGATACTTCAATACCTGATTTTTCAAAATTTCTACGGGTGAACGCCCCTGCATGATAGCTTCTCCAGCTAGTGTTAAATAAGACTTACTTGTACTTTCTTGTGTAAATACCAAGCCTAAAGATGCTAACCATGCATAATATGTTCTTCCTCCGCTACCTCTTGCATCTCTTCTTTCACCAACACGCTTTAATCCTGATTCTTCCAATTCATCTTCAAATTTTCTGTGTAAATTTATACTTCCCTGCCACTGTGCATCAAGTGAAACAGTTGAAAACACAGCCAGTATCTCCGGAATCGAATTCAATTTTCGTTTAGGACGTGTAACCCACCAATAATTAATCATCAGTACACCTTCTTCCACTAAATAAGTTTCTATGAGCTATAGTTCAAATTTCTTTATTTGGGATTTTGTTTGATATTTTGATTTTGTTTCTTTTAATTCAGCTTCAATAACTGAAAATATTTTTTTTACATCTTCCTCACTATACTCATAGTTTGAACGGTTTGCGCAATTTCCTAACAATCGTATCTGATTGATAATTTTATTGGTACGATTTTCTGCTACTCTCTTAAAACGGTCTGCTTTTTCTTGAGATGTTGCCATAAATTTACCCCGCTTTCAATAAATTAGGTTTTAATACAGACTATTATCTTTAGTAATATATTAGCAATATATGTCATATATTGTCAAGATTAAATATATATACCGCATTATTTTTAACAGAATCTTCAATCTTCTTTATATTGTGTAATAAACAAAAAACGGCGGTCAATACACTCTCATGCATCAACCGCCATAAACATTCATTCTACTATCTTTCAGCATTTTTTAACTTTTCAATATTCACTTTTTTCTTTTCCTGCGTGATCTGCTTTGCTTGTTTTATCTTTTCTCTCACAGATGGCTTTTCCGGTTTTATTTCCTGTACTTTTTCTTTCAGATACTGCTCCGCTGACTCCAGATACTCTGCCAGCGCTCCAGTCTTATCTTCTGTGATGGGATTGATGTCTACTGCAATTCCTGCAATCGCAAATCCCTCCTCATGCAGTATATTGAAAAAATCATCTTCCCTAACCGAGCCTTTATATTCCACCACCTCATCCAGGTCTGAAGCGTTTTTCTCAATTCCCCTGCTTCTGCTTCCGGATATAATCACATTTTCCACTTGTGCATCCAGATCATTTTCTATAATCTTTGCCTGCACATAATACGATACCATATCTTCAATCTCTCCGGCACTCATTCCGTCTACTGGGTGAAACTGCTCCGTTGTTCTCTTTCTGAAATCTGAAATCACACTTACAGCAAACTGATCTTCTTTTTCTCTAAGCTCCGTCCAGAGATTGCCAATTACATTCCGAAGGTTATAGTTATCATTTTCCATAAGCTCATAATGCATCTCTCGGCAGCTCAATAGTGAAGTCAGTTTCTCTATTCTGTCGTGATAGGTTCTGTACTGCACTTCATCCAACAGCTTTTCTTCTAGCTTGAATGCTTCACTTTCTGAAATTCGATCCCAGATATCATCCTTTTCTGACCGGATTACCAGACCGTATCCTTCATCATGTCGTTGCTGTATCATATGAATCTTGTCTTCTACACCTTCTATCTTGCATATAAAATCAAATTCATTGTATCCGGCATCCCAGTAATATCCTGCCTGAGTAAGTCTGATATCCGTCACCTCTTCTGCAGTTACGCTTATCTTCTCCTCTGTATTTTCTGCTAAAATTCTCTCTTCCATCTTGTCTCCTTTTCTTAAAATAGCGGCTCACTAAGGCCGCAATCGTTATCGCTTCGCAAGTTAGCAAGCAGTGCCCCTGTGTACACGCGGCGCATTTTGCTTGTTGGAGGCACATCCCCAATCCCCTTAGAATGTCATCTTCGATGCCAAGCTGCGCCCTCACTTTGTGAGTGCTGATACATTCCTGCTTTGCCGGAATTGCAAAAAAGCGGGCAACCACCAAGTTTCATTTTGATGATTGCCCGTAAATTTATCTTTGCTGCTGTCGCTTCATTCTTCAGGTCTTCGTCCTGATTCCAGGTCTGCTGTGTAGCATAGAAGGATTCCACATTTTGCTTCGCAATCTGATAATCCCGCATCTCTTTTTTTATTTTTTTATATTCGCCGTAAGCTGCTTTTTTCTCGGAAAGCAGTCGTGTAAATTCTTCATTCAGCTCTTTTACCTTCGGAATTTTTCCGTCCGGAAGTTTTGAAAATGCTTCCTTTGCTGCTTTGTGAAGAATGATTTCATCACGATGCGCCTCATAAAATTTTTTGCTGTAACCGGATTTACGATACGCAATGTATGTATCTCTGGTCTTTGCATAATTGATAATATGAGTTTTAAGCACCTTGTTCTGCGCCATCTTTTCCTCAGCATCTTTGATGATCTTCATAAGTTCATGATATCTAGCCGAACTTCCATCTACCAAAGCATCCAAAGTTTCCTTATCGTGAATATCGTGCTGCTGCAAAAACAGAATGGACTCTGCAAACTGTTTTACATTATATTTTTTCGCCCAGCGGACATAACCACCATTCTTCCCCTATGCCATCTTCTCCTAAATATCCACCACCAGATCAAACTTCCGCTTTTCTGATTTCACAACTTTCTGATCAGATACTTTTTCTTTCTTCTCAGGTAATTCTTTCTCTCCTGCAATTATTTTTTTCAGATTTTCTTCTGTATAATCTTCTCCAAGAGAACGGAATCTGATAAAACGCTTCTGCTCTTTCCCGCATATTGCAGTATGCTTTCCACGTTTAATCTCATACCCTTCCTGCTGTAATAATTTCAGAAGTTCTTCAAAATCCGTCGTTCTCTGCTCCAGGCATTTCAGAATATCTTCCCTGATGACATCCCTCATACTGGTCCGTTCCGGGTACTTTGTTCTCTTCTGTCTCTCACTCAGTTTTACCTTCGGAATGATGGAAAGTCCATGCTCCAGACAGATAATGTCGCTGAGTCGCTGCAATACAATTTCTGAAAACCAGAAGTCACGAAACTTCCGATCACAATCCAGATTAGTGGAATTGAAAATGATATGATTATGAATATGTGCCCGATCCACATGGGTTGCCACGATAAAAGCGTGCTTCCCTTGACTGCTCCCTCACTGCATTTTTCCTGTATTCTTCCATGGCAACAGGCATGTGCCCGCCAGTATGCTGTATCATAGGATGCATACTGGATTACCACAATGAATCATGATCTTATTGACCGGATCTACCACGATACCCACATATGAAGCTCCAGCTGTGTTATAGGTTTCCTGGAAAAATACCAGATTCCCCGGCTTTACATCAGAAGCTGCCACCCTCGCGGTTTCGTTCTTCCAGCCATTTGCTGTAAGTCTGCCATAATTCCAGCCGTTGCCACTGTTATTGATGACATAGCTTACAAATCCCGAACAGTCAAAACTTGTGCTCGTTGAGGAACCTCCCCATACATAAGGATACCCCAGATATTTCTCTGCTTCACGGAGCATATTGGAAAACTGCTGATCCGTCAGATATTCTCCCGGCACAGCATATCTTTCATATTCCTCTGATACTCCCGGATTGGCATACACATTATCTCCGAAGATATCCGGTTTATTACCTCTCGTTTCCAGAAGAAGGTTATATTTCTCCATCTGTTCCTGCGTGAGACCTGATGCCCCGACCGCTGCGGATATGCCATTATTGGTAAGTGTCGTATTCAGTATCTTATACTCATACTCTACTTCCACCTCATAGGATTCATATACCTGATATGGAACTGACACGGTATAGATGTAGGATTCCAGATGGCCATTCAGCCCAACATTTTGGACTTTACAACCCCGGATAGCTCCCTTGAAGTCCATTCAGGACGCGTCAGCCCTCAAAGCAGCCTAATCAGCTATTCTTACTCCCAGCCATTTCTAACTCTATATGCTCTCTACGCTGATATGCTCTTTCCAGTATACAACTGATAATATCTGCCCTTCTCTTCCATGAGCTGGTCGTGCGTTCCACGCTCGATAATTCTTCCCTGTTCCATAACCATAATACAGTCTGCATTGCGGACTGTAGAAAGTCTGTGGGCAATAACAAATGATGTTCTTCCTGACATAAGCGCATCCATACCCTTCTGAACAAGTCGCTCTGTTCTTGTATCAATAGATGAAGTAGCTTCATCAAGAATAAGTACAGGTGGGTCTGCTACCGCTGCTCTTGCAATTGCAAGAAGCTGTCTCTGTCCCTGGCTTAAATTAGCACCTCCGCCATGAAGCACTGTATTATAGCCATCCGGAAGTCTCTTGATGAATCCATCTGCATTGGCAAGTCTTGCTGCTGCGATGCATTCCTCATCACTCGCCTCAAGCCTTCCGTATCTGATATTATCCATAATTGTACCCGTAAAGAGGTTAGTATCCTGAAGAACGATACCAAGGCTTCGTCTTAAATCATTTTTCTTAATATTGTTGATGTTAATTCCATCATATCTTATCTTACCATCCTGAATATCATAGAACCTGTTGATAAGATTAGTAATTGTAGTTTTTCCTGCTCCGGTACTTCCAACAAATGCAATCTTCTGTCCCGGTGTAGCATACATTTTAATATCGTGAAGTACCATTTTGTCCGGATTATAGCCAAAGTCAACTCCGTCAAATGTTACATCACCAGCAAGTCTTGTGTACTCTGCACTACTGCCGTCCTTTGCAGGCTTCTTCCATGCCCACATCTCAGTATTTTCTTTAGTCTCGATAAGCTCATTGTTCTTGTTGTATCTTACATTTACAAGCTCAACGAAACCTTCGTCAACCTCCGGCTTCTCATCACATAACTCAAATACTCTTCCGGCACCAGCCATCGCCATGACGATACTGCTCACCTGCTGGCTTATCTGGGTTACAGGCTGTGTGAAGCTCTTGTTAAGACTTAAGAAAGCAACAAGTGTACCAATAGTAAGTCCTGAAAAATCACTCAGAGCAAGAATACCACCAACTATTGCACATAATACATAGCTGATATTACCTATATTACCATTAACAGGCATTGTGATATTAGCAACCTTGTTAGCGTTATTGGCACTCTCACGAAGCCTGTTGTTAATCTCCTTAAACTGCTCAATACTTTTATCCTCGTGGCAGAACACCTTGACAACCTTCTGTCCTTCCATCATTTCCTCGATATAAGCATTAACCTTACCGATATCCTTCTGCTGCTCAACGAAATATTTTCCGGAAAGTGCACTCAGCTTAGAAGTTACATAAAGCATAATAACAACCATCACAACCGATACGATTGTAAGCGGAATATCAAGCACAATCATACTTACAAATGTAGATACAAGTGTAATACATGAATTGATAACCTGAGGTATACTCTGGCTTATAAGCTGTCTTAATGTGTCAATATCGTTAGTATATACTGACATGATATCGCCGTGTGCATGAGTATCAAAATACTTAACAGGAAGAGATTCCATATTAGTAAACAGCTCTAATCTCAACTTCTTTAAAGTTCCCTGACCAACATTTACCATAATTCTGTTGTAGCAATATGAACATAATACACCGACCATAAGAACTGCAGCGAGCTTAATAAGTGCGCCTGCAAGCGGTGCATAATCATGTACTGCTGACTGTGTCAGCGGAATAATATAACTGTCAATAAGCTTCTGGATAAACAGCGTTGCTATCAGTGTTGTAAGTGCTGAAACAAGAATGCACACAAGCACTGCTATACACGAAAACTTGTAATTCTTTAAAATATATCCAAGCAGCCTCTTCATAAGATGAAGTGGATTTTCTTTATTCTTCTTATTCTTCATATCAATATTCTTATCCATATGCTGCCTCCTATTCTCCTGCCTCGTCAAAATCACCGCCGCCCTGTGTCTGGACCTCGTAGATTTCGCGGTAAACCTTATTGTTCTCAACAAGATTTTCATGAGTATCAAAACCACTCACACAGCCATTCTCAAGCACCAATATTCTGTCTGCGTCCTGAATACTTGAAATTCTCTGTGATACGATAATCTTGGTAGTTCCTGGTATCTTTGTTGCAAATGCTTTCTTAATCTTAGCGTCTGTGGCTGTATCAACAGCACTTGTTGAATCATCAAGAATAAGAACCTTAGGGCGTTTAAGCAGCGCTCTTGCGATACAGAGTCTCTGTCTCTGACCACCGGAAACATTGCTTCCACCCTGCTCAATCCATGTATTGTATTTGTCAGGCATTCTCTCGATAAATTCATCTGCACAGGCCTGACGGCAGGCTTCTATGCAATCCTCCTCAGACGCATTTTCATCGCCCCATCTCAAATTATCAAGAATAGTTCCTGAGAAAAGCACATTTTTCTGAAGAACAACTGAAACCTCATTACGAAGGGTTTCAAGGTCATAGTCTCTTACATCAATTCCGCCTACACATACGGAACCGTCCTTAACATCATACAGACGGCTTATCAGATTAACGAAGCTTGATTTACCACAACCAGTTCCGCCGATAATACCGATTGTCTCACCCGCATTTATATGGATATCTATATCTTCAAGGGCATCCTTGTCGCTGTCCTTCTTGTATGTGAAGTTCACATGGTTGAAATCAATTCTTCCATCAGGTACTTCCATCACCGGATTCTCAGGATTAGTTATATCTGCCTTCTCGTTAAGAACCTCAGCAATTCGTCTTGCACTCGCTGCACTCATTGATACCATAACAAATATCATAGAAAGCATCATAAGTGCCATCATCATGCTCATTACATAGCTGAACATTGATGTCAGATTACCCGTTGTCATAGTTCCATCTGTAATAAAATGTGCCGCAAACCACGAAAGCGCAATAATACTTCCATATATAACAAACATCATAATAGGATTGTTGAAAGCAAGCCATGATTCTGCCTTAACAAATATCTTATAAAGATTCTCGGCAGCCTTACTGAATTTCTTATTCTCATGGTCTTCTCTTACAAATGCTTTGACAACTCTGATTCCTGTGATATTCTCCTGGACACTTGCATTTAAATCATCATATTTGGCAAAACCTTCTGTGAATATTGGAGTCACCTTATATATAATAAAGAAAAGTACAAACCCAAGAAAAATAAGCGCACCTAAGAATATAAGACTTAATGTAGGATTGATAACAAAACACATAACCATACTACATATCATCATAAGTGGTGCTCTTACTGCAATTCTTAAAATCATCTGATATGCATTCTGCACATTTGTAACATCAGTAGTCATACGGGTAATAAGACCTGCTGTGCTGTATTTGTCTATATTAGAAAATGCGAAGTTCTGGATATTCGAATAGATTCCCTCTCTTAAGTTACATGCAAATCCGGTAGAGGCCAAAGCCGCATATTTTCCTGCCTGAATTCCAGCAAACAGACTTATAAATGCAAGCACAAGCATAAGTCCGCCATACATTAACACCTTGCTCATGTCTCCCGCCTGAATACCCTTATCGATAATACTTGCCGTAACAAACGGAATAAGTATTTCCATAAGCACTTCAACAATTATATATATTGGCGTTTTTATCGAGACTCTTTTATACTCACCAATATATGCCGATAAAGTTTTTAACATTTCTTACACTTCCTTTCACAGTTATTCACATCATCGTATACTTTTTGTAACAGACGGTGTAATTCTTCTTTTTCATCAGCAGAAAGCGCTGAAAGAAACCATTTTTCTTTGTCATGCATTGCCTTGCCTGCATGAACGCACATGGCTCTGCCCTTGTCTGTTATTCTCACATGCTTGACTCTCTTATCTGAAGGGTCATAGAAGCTTTCTATCATCCCCTTCTTTTCAAGCCTTGCTGCTGTTCCCGCTATTGTCGCCTGGGCTACGCCAAAGTGCTTCTCTAGCTCCTTAAGCGTAATACATTCATCTTTAGTTTCATTAATTATCATAAGCATCTTAACCTGTGAAGATGTCATGTCATCTGCTCTTAACTCCTCATTGGCACATCTTCCAAGAATATCATTAAGACGCTTTATAAGTTCTCCACAATGGAGTGACTCTCGCTGCATATCTGCTCCCTTCGTAACAAAACGACATACGAACCTGCCATTCTTTTAATAAAAATCTTAAGTCGCTTTGCTATATTACAAAAATGACAGCACGCTGTCAATAGCATGCTGTCATTTTTATTTTTATTTAATATTTAATCTTATCTGTAATAAGCAGGCTTCAGATGAACCGGAACACCATCTGAGTATTCAGCAATATTAGTTCCCTGAATAAGTGGCCTTACATACTTAATATACTCATCAGAAATATCTGTTCCCTCTGCGGTTATCCACTCTGCTGGGAACTTCTTTTCCTTATTGCATATATCGTTCACATCTGCAAGTCCGTAATTAATCTCATATCCGTTAGTATCATCTCTTACAAACGTAATCATTTTTCCAGTTTCACCGTCAAGAGCTGCTACAACCGCTGCCTTTCCTGCTTTTTCGGCTTCATCAATATCTGTTGCTGAAGCAAGAAGTGATGAGCATCTCTGTGGAAGATTAAGCTCAATACTTCTGCATTTGATTCCAAATTCTGCTTTAACATAATTTTCAAGATACTTTCCACAGCCTGTAAGCATCTTATGTCCAAAGCCATCAACCGATGCCGCATCTGCATATTCACATATGAATCTGCCGTCTTTGTCCGCAATTCCTTCCGATACGCACACAACAACTGCAGTTTCCTGTTCAAGTGCCGCCTTAAGTGACTTCTTGAATTCTTCCATATCAAATGCATGCTCTGGCATATATATAAGATAAGGATTTCTGCTATACTCTGTTCTAGCAAGTACTGAGGCCGCTGTAACCCAGCCTGCATGCCTTCCCATAAGTTCAACAATTGTCACAGACGGATGTGCATAACATGTTGCGTCAAGTATAATTTCTTTTAATGTTGAAGCAACATATTTTGCAGTTGAGCCGTACCCTGGAGTATGATCTGTCATTACAAGATCATTATCAATTGTCTTAGGTACACCTATAAATCTTATGTCCGATTTCTTCAATAATGCCACTCTTGATAATTTTGACACTGTATCCATTGAATCATTGCCACCAATATAGAACACATATCCAATGTTCATCTGTGCAAATGTATCAAACAATTTATCATACACCTTATCCCCTAAATCTTCTGGAAGCATATACCTGCAGCTTCCAAGAAAAGAAGCCGGTGTTATCTTTAATCTATCAATCGGCTCATTATCTGCCACTTCAGAAAGATTAATGAAATTGCCTGCCAGAAATCCCTCAATTCCATGCACCATGCCGTACACAGTGCCAATCTTTTCCTTATTTCTAAGTCCTTCCTCAATCACTCCATATAATGATGAATTAATAACCGCTGTCGGTCCGCCTGACTGACCTACCAGAATATTCTTTAACATACTCATGCCTCCTACATTATTGCTGTTGCTGTTGCTGTTGCTGTTGCTGTTGCTGTTGCTTAGATTGTATCATCTGTTGATTATTGATTGCAACATGATACCTATCAGTAGTCGCATTTTTTATTTTCTTATAGGAACATTTCAGCCATTTTCTATCATTTAAGCTGTCTACACAGCAAAATGTTCCTATAAATTCTGTTTTTGAAGTCATCTTATAGGTCTTTTTCTGCATTTTCACAATGATTTTTTTAAAATACACCTATTTTTCTCAAATTCCACCTATAAAGTTAACTTATTTTTAAATTTTATAGGAAACGGCGGCTAAATCGGCAGACAGAAGATAAAACTCATATAATAATAATGTTCCTTAACAAGTTGACACATTTCCACTAAGCGTATAATATTCAATTATTCACATAAGGCGCTTAAAAACAGCGCAGGAATGGAGTTTAATATGAGATTCGTAATACAGCGTGTTAATCATGCAAATGTTAAGATAGATGGCGAAGTTGTTGGAAATATCGGACATGGGCTTCTGATTCTTTTCGGGGCTGGTCAGGACGATACAGAAGAAATGCTTCCAAAATATGTAGACAAGATATGCAAAATGCGTATTTTTGAAGACGAGAATGGAAAAACCAATCTGTCACTGGCAGATGTCGGTGGCGAGCTGCTTATTGTAAGCCAGTTTACACTTTATGCGGACTGCCGCAAAGGCAACCGTCCAAGCTTTACCAATGCCGGCGCGCCTGATATGGCTAACGCCCTCTATGAAAAATTCGTCGCAATGTGCCGTGAACGTGTTCCTAAAGTTGAAACCGGCAGATTCGGTGCTGATATGAAGGTCAGCCTTGAAAACGACGGACCATTCACAATACTGATAGATAGTGAGGATTTCTGATATGTTTAGAATGTGGTGTAAGCTCTTTGACGACAGAGGGCATCTTATCAAAGACACTGTAATTAAAAATGCGGATTCTGATTTAAACAGAACCCGCAAAATATTCGCTGCTATTCATGACGCATGCTATGAATTCGACCTTGCCGAGCCAATCTGGCTCGATTCCAATGTTTCAGAATTCCAGCGCCACTCGAAAGTACGCTTCACTAAAGATAACTTTGTTGAAGATATCGAATTTGCTTATATGGAAATTGAGGTTATTGAGGAAGATTAGAACAGGAGGGCTTATAACTGCCCTCCCGCTCTATTTGGTCTTAACTCTGACCTTCTTTCCTGAAAATGCAATTCCAAATTTCAGGATATCATTAATTCCTTCCTGCTTCATCTCAGAATCATATCTCATATTATCAATCTGAGTCAGTGCCTCGTCTGCAAATGTATCAAGTGAATCTGCACTCAATCCATTCTTCCATTTTAATTCCAATATAATTCCTGGATACCTGTTTTCTCTTGGAATAAGGCTGATATCATATCTTCCATCGCCTGATTCCCTATTGGATTTAATCTTATACTGGTTATCCATCAATGCAATCAGACCAAGCATTAAACCATGATAAAAGCCCTCTGCTCCTCCATCATAAAAACTTATGGATTTATCCATGTATTCGGATATTGCAGCCTGCAATTTTTTATAATCATTTGCATAAAGACTCTCTGCAATCTTGTTAGCAGTAGTCCTTGTGATAGCACCTATCTGCAGCAAATGTGATAAGATTTCATTTTTGTAAACCGCTGCAATTTCCCTGTTAGGAATGGAAACTTCGCACAGATATGAACCATCTGCCTGCAAATCTTTTCTCGGTGTTTTCAAATATCCTGCCACTAACAACAGACTATATATATTAGCCGGATCTTCTGCAATCGACCTGTATACAACATTCTGATCAATTCTGGCAATAACAGGCTCTCCCTGTAAAAGTGCATAAAGTCTCTCCGTTATGTCATCAGTAGCAATTCCAAGTACATCTTCAAGAATCTCATTTTTTCCTGTATTAACCCAATATGCCTGTGGAATACCGCCTTTAGAAATATAATTGATAACCGACCACGGATTGTATATTTCCTCGTTACCAAATAAATATCCATCATACCATTCCTTCAGTTCATCTTCCTTATCTGACATGCCATAATATTCAAGCATTGCCTTTACTTCATCACCTGTAAATCCAAAGAAGCTGTCATACTCTTCATCCATAACTGAATTAACTGTCAGATTATTAAGTCCACTAAATATACTTTCCTGTGCAATACGAAGAATTCCTGTAAGAAATCCATATGAAAGATTCCTGTTATCTTTAAATGCTCCAGAAAAGAAATTTCTCATAAATCCTATAATCTCATCATAAAATTCTTTTGAATATCCTTCCTGTATAGGCGTATCGTATTCATCAATTATAATAATCGGTGCTTTGCCATAATGAACAGCCAGCATTTTTGACAAACGCTCAAGTGCAGAAGTAAGCTCAACTTCATTGGCTGTGCCATTAAGAAGCTTTAAAAAATATTCCTTTTCATATTCTGACAGCTTATCACTGTTAAGCAATTCCTGATGTCTTCCAAATTCCTCCTGCAAAAGTCCACGAATCTTATCAATAGTTGCCTTCCATGTATCAAATTTAACATCTTTAAATGTGAGAAAAATCACCGGGTACTTACCCTGATGCGAACGGTATTCTTCTCCACACTGCCAGATTGCCTGATTTTTAAAATATTTGCTTGTATCCTCATCAGATATCTCAAAGAAAACCCTTAACATATCCATATTCAGGGTCTTTCCAAATCTTCTAGGTCTCGTAAACAATGATACCAATGGCTTCTGGTCAAGAAATTCCTTGATTAATAATGTCTTATCTACATAATAATATTCTGACTGTGCACGCACATAATCTGATATCCCAATAGGAAGTGCCTTCAAGCCCTTTCCCCCGGATTTCTTTACATACTTTCCCGTTGAAACCCTTTTATCAGCAGGTTTTGCTGCATCATCAGGAATTCTCCATGTTCCATTCTCCTTAACAGCCCCAGCTACTTTTCCTTTTTTGCACATATCATTCACAGCTCTTGAAGAAATTCCCCATTCTGCAGCTTTTTCTTTACAACTTTTCATCTGAACCTCCTCTGTCACTCCCACCGTCAACAATATATCTTACGCAAATTATAGCATTTTATACGAATAATATCAACTTTCATACGCAATATATCAATTTTAGTGCGAAGAATATCAATCTTATTTGATATATTGCGTTTTAAAAAAGCGTTCTTCTTTTTAACATCTAATTATAGTGAAAATGCGGACTCCAACCGGAATCCGCATTTTTATGTCCCCGCTAATAAATCAAACATTCAATCAGCACAACCGCTCCATCATTCCACCTTGCAATTCTGCTATTGTACATCTCATCAGCTTCCTGCTGTGAAACAAGCAACTGACCGCGGTTTGCTGCCCTTTCCGCTGACTCTTCAGAAGCATAATAATCAACCTTGCACTCACCTACAACATTTTTCGTGCCTGTAGAGAAATCATACACCGTGAACCTCTCAATACCATCACCCTGCCATACACCTTTTATTCCGTCCATGATATAATACTGCCCATTTTCTGAAACTATCGAAACAAATCCATTTTGTGAGTGGCTGTTTCCAACTTCTTTTGTATACAGGTTCTGCCCCGTAACACCATCTTTCACCGTCACTGTAACATATTTTCTTGTATCCTTAAGTGCCTCATCGACATTGTTGATATCAGCAGCATATCCGTATACCTCCATCGATACAACATCATCAACACCGTCATGTGTCAGGTCATATTTGTATTCCGTGACGAGGTAATTCTGCATTTTATTATTGTCCTTTTGAGTATCAGTCTCAATTCCGCTTTCCGGCAATTTACTACTGCCTTTAACGCTTCCGCCTCCAAATGCCAGAACAGTAACAGCCACAACAATTATCACCAGTACAAATGCTGCACTTTTGTATGTTTTCCTGCTGCCAGCAATTCTTTCAATCCGCTTCTTAAGTTCGCGATAACCAGAGGACGCTCCTGATAAAAGATATATATCCGATAATCTGCCGGAATGTCTGGCGGCAGCATTTAACAGCACCTCACCATATTTCTGTCTCTCGCTCGCACTGCGATTTCTTATAACCGCTTCATCACAGAACAACTCACAGTCCTCTTTGTGAAAATGTGCTGCCACCCACACAAGCGGATTAAACCAGTATATACATACACACAACATTCTCACTAACGCCCACCAGTTGTCTCTGTGTCTGTAGTGAGTCAGCTCATGGCTTATAATAAATTCATTATACCCTGCATTATCATTAACATAAACAGCCGGATGAACTACACCATACAGGCATGCTGAATTCACAGCATCAGTATTATAAATGTTAATTCTACCTCTTTTGCCTGCTAACTTTCTTGTTGACATAAGTCTGCCTGTAAATATGAGATTGCTCACAATTACAACAGCAAACATAACTACCATACCAGTCAGCCATATAATTCGGATATAATTTACAAGTTGCATATTCTTATCTGACTGCTCATGACTTGCTGACTGTGCATTGCCATCTGACATCACGCTGCTTCCTATCTGTATATTACCATCCGCCTGTGCATTATTTGCTGCCTGCAGATTACTGTCCGACTGTGCACCGCTTCCTGCCTGCGAATCATCACCAATCTGTGAATCCGATACACTGTCCGATTTTTCCTGTACTTCGGTTGTTATGTCTCTGCCTTGAAGATTCATTACATTTTCAGTCAGATAATCAGTTACATTTACAACATTTCCAAATAACTGCACTGGTATAAGAAGCCGAATAGCAACTAACGCCCACAGTACACAGATTGCTCCACTTTTCACTCTGCTTTCAAAAAGTTTTCGCAAAAGTATTATAACAACAATCATTATACTTGATGTAATAATCACATTAATCAGCTTTCTCACCTGCCTTCTTCAATATAGCCTGCAACTCACTAATTTCATCTTTGCTAAGTTCATCAGACCTGACAAGCGCACTCATCATCATGTTAACCGAGCCCTTAAACACTCTGTCAATCAGACTCTTTGTCTCTGACAATGCCACATCCTCTTTCCTTACTAACGGATAATATTCCCTTGCCCTGCCGCCTTCATGGTAGGCAGCCAGTCCTTTGTCTACCATTCTTCCAAGCATTGTAACAACCGTACTTTTGCTCCAGCCAGTCTCCTCTTCAAGTATATGATACAACTGCATCATAGTATATGGCTGTTCCCATAGCTTCTCCATAATTGTCCATTCACTGTTATTTAAAGTCATCTCTGCCTCTCCTGTCGTTCTACATCTGTCAACCTAAAGATATCACTTTGTTTTACAAACGTCAACCTCTTTATTTTAAAAAACGGACTCTGGCAATAACCAGAATCCGCACAGTCCACATATTCATTATAAAAATATATATTATCCAATAACATTTCGCTCTTCCCCGTCCATATATGCCCTGATATTAAGATATATCTCGTCCATCAGGCGTGTTCTCGCCTCGTAGGTTGCCCATGCAACATGAGGAGTAATGATAAGCTTGTTGCTGTCCTTAATTGTAAGAAGAGGATTGTCCTTAGCAACTGGCTCAGTAGTTATTACATCAAGTCCTGCTGCCGCAATCACGCCTTCGTTAAGCGCTTTTACAAGGTCTGCGTCATTAACAATCGGGCCACGTCCAAGATTCAGAAGAACTGCGCTGCTCTTCATCTTCTTAAATGTCTCATAATTAAACAGATTTTCTGTATATTTGTTAAGCGGTGCATGAATTGACACGATGTCCGATTTCTTCAAAAATTCATCAAGCTCATATCTTTCGTATGGCACATCATAGCTGTGACCGCTTGCTGAATAGTATATTACATTACAGCCAAAGTCTGCCGCAATCTTAGCAACGCCTCTTCCTATATTGCCAAGTCCGACAATTCCCCATGTCTTTCCTGCCAGTTCATGAAACACATTTGTAAAATGTGAGAAGCAAGGCCACTCGGCATACTCACCGCTCTTTACGAAGTCATCATAATATCTCATCTTCTCGATAAGATAAAATGCAAGTGCAAATGTGTGCTGTATAACTGACTGTGTTGAATATCCAGCAACATTGGCAACCCTTATTCCATGCGCTTTGGCATATTCTGTATCAATATTGTTATAGCCTGTAGCTGCCTCTGCCACCATCTTAAGATTAGGCGCGGCTGCCATACACTCTGCGTTCATGTTAGTTTTATTAATAATAACGACATCAGGATTATGCTCTTTCATTCTTGCAACAGCTTCCTCATAAGAACTTAAGCTGTATGTCACAACCTCGCCAAGCCTGTTAAACTGCTCAAGCGAAATATCATCCCCGTATGTCATAGTTTCCAACATAAGTATCTTCATAATAATCCTCCGTTTCTGCACATTTTTGCATAATTATCGTACATTTTTAATAATTTCCCTGTACTGTTTATTTAGTTTCACAAGTTCCCTGTCTACATTTTTTAGTAAAAAAAGTCGTCCTGCACTTTTCATTTTCTTAAATGGTTTTACAGTCAGCCTGCTATGTATATCGACATTTCCGCTGTCATCATCTGCATAATTTCTGATTGCTATTAATACAGTCTGCATACAAACCTCCCAAATGACATTGAATACTACCGCATTATACATCTTAATTAAAGCAGATATTGTCGAACCACCGTCTGATTAAATATTTGCAACAAGTTCCTTCATAACCTTGACATTGTTAGCAATTGCGAGCTTTTCAAATGCCGGGTAATCCATTGTTGCACTGTCATCAGCCTTATCTGATATGGTTCTTAATATTACAAATGGAACTTTATTAAGGTAAGAAACCTGTGCTATCGCTGCTCCCTCCATCTCTGTACAGAAGCCATCGAAATTGCTGCTGATTCTCTCCTTAACAGCCTTGTCTGATATGAACTGGTCGCCGCTTACAACTCTGCCGACATGAACTCCGATTTCCGGAACTGCATTTTTACAAGCCTCGCCAGCAAGTTTAATAAGTCTTTCGTCTGCTGCAAATGAAAGTGTATCCATTCTTGGAATCTGTCCTAAAGGATATCCAAATCCTGTCGCATCCATGTCATGATGAAGAACATCTGATGAAATAACAACATCTGCAATATCAATCTCTGCCTTAAGTGAACCAGCGATTCCTGTATTAATAATGTAGTCTGCTTTGAAGTCATCGACAAGAATCTGTGTGCATGCCGCAGCATTAACCTTACCAATTCCGCTTCTTACAATAACAACATCTTTCCCGGCAAGCTTTCCTGCTTTAAATGTCATGCATGCCTTAGTTTCCTCGCGGGTAATCTCCATTACCTCAACAAGCTGTTCTACTTCTTCGTCCATTGCGCCAATAATGCCTATCATAAATCCTCCTTATATATCCATTTCAAACTGCATACATTATAATTGAACATTTGCAATAAAACAACTTATGCTTTTTCATATCATGTAAAAGTGTTATACTGTTATTAGGTATGTGTACTAACATTGTGAGAAATTGACAGATTATCGCATAGCACGCTTAGTGCCGGCGACTCCAAAGCACTCTGCGCTAATCTGTCAATTTCTCACAACAATACATATACCGAATAACTAATAATGTAAGAAAGATAAGTAAGGAGATTTTTATGAAATTTAAGACTTCAGGCGTATGTTCACGTGCAATAGATTTTGATGTTGTTGATGGAAAGGTTGTTAATGTGCATTTCACTGGCGGATGTGCTGGCAATACTCAGGGCGTTGCTGCTCTTATCGAGGGCATGGACATTGACGAAGCTATCAAAAGAATGGACGGTATCAAATGTGGCTATAAGGACACATCATGTCCTGACCAGCTTGCTAAAGCCTTAAAGGAATATAAGAAAGATAATGAATAGTGTCGCGCGATTTAAAAGAGTTTATGTCGAGATAACAAGCAGCTGCAACCTGCACTGTTCTTTCTGTCAGGAAACTCTGAGAAAACCACATTTTATGAGTGTGGACGAATTCCGCACAGTGATTGAAAGAATCGGACATTATACTAATTACATTTATCTTCATGTTAAAGGTGAGCCGCTTCTGCATCCACAGCTTGGTGAAATTCTTAAGATATGTCAGGACGCTGATATGACAGTAAATCTTACTACCAATGCCACTCTTATTAAAGAGAAGCTTCCTGTTTTACTGGAGTATCCTGTGCATCAGATTAATGTGTCGCTTCACAGTGCTGACGATAACGACTGCATTGACATGGATTCTTACATTCATAATCTTTTTGAATCCTGCGAAACGCTTCTTGATAAGACTGACACTGAGATTTCACTAAGACTCTGGAATACTAAGAAAGAGCCATTTCTGTTTGGTGAGAAGAACTGCACAATCAAGAGACATCTTTATATAAATGTTCAGTCTCCGTTTGAATGGCCTGATGTGAACAGCACTTATTGCAATGAGCGCGGATTCTGTCAGGGACTCCGCCAGCATATGGCTATTCTGTGTGACGGCACTGTCGTTCCGTGCTGTCTTGACGGTAATGGAGTGATGGCTCTTGGCAATATTCTTGATTCAACACTTGAGGAAATCCTTTCACGCCCACGAAGCGTTGCATTTATGGAAGGATTCAAGAAAAAGACTGCGGTCGAACCGCTCTGTATGCATTGCAGCTTTAAGGAAAGATTTGCCCATAAAATGTAATGATACATTTGAACAAATCGGACATTTTATTATATTTTCAGGAGAATGACCTATGAAAAAAATAGTACTTACCGGTGGTGGTACTGCCGGACATGTTACACCTAATATTGCCCTGCTTCCAAGCCTTAAGGAAGCCGGCTATGAAGTTTTCTATATCGGCTCTTATACCGGTATTGAGAAAACTCTTATTGAAGATCTTGGAATTCCTTATTATGGTATTTCATCCGGCAAATTAAGAAGATACAGAAGTCTTAAGAATCTGTCTGATCCATTCCGTGTGCTTCATGGACTTTTTCAGGCTAAGAGACTTATGAAAAAAATCAAACCTGATATCGTATTTTCTAAGGGAGGCTTCGTGTCTGTACCTGTTGTTCTTGCCGCCGGAAGCCGTCATATTCCAGTAATTATCCACGAATCTGATATGACACCCGGCCTTGCCAACAAGATTGCTATGAGAAAAGCAACTAAAATATGCTGCAATTTCCCAGAAACACTCAAGTACCTTCCTGAAGGAAAAGCTGTTCTTACAGGTTCTCCTATCAGACAGGAGCTTTTGCTTGGCAATAAAGCAGCCGGACTTGACCTTTGCAACTTCACAACTGACAAACCTATTATTCTTGTTGTCGGCGGAAGTACTGGCGCTGTCCATGTAAATGAGGCTGTAAGAAGCATTTTACCTGAACTTCTTAAGGATTTTCAGGTTGTTCACCTGTGTGGAAAAGGCAAGATGGACGATTCTCTCAATGGAACTCCCGGCTATGTCCAGTTCGAGTACATAAGCGAGCAGATGCGCGACCTTTTCGCAATCAGTTCTATTGTTATCTCGCGTGCGGGTGCCAATGCCATATGCGAACTGCTTGCTCTCAAGAAGCCTAATCTTCTGATTCCGCTTTCTGCTAATGCAAGCCGCGGCGACCAGATTCTTAATGCCAATTCTTTCAAGGAGCATGGTTATTCCATGGTTCTTACGGAGGAGGATATGAATAAGGATACCTTACTTGCCGCAGTCCGCAAGCTTTATGCTGACAGACACCAGTACATCATTAATATGGAAAAAAGTGAGCAGCAGGATTCTATTGACAAAATTATGAATTTAATTAAAGATAATAGTAAATAATAATCCGGAGGTGATTTTATGGGCGCTGTTAAACATAGCCGTCAGCGTGACGCTATCAAAACATTTCTTATGTCACGCAAAGACCACCCAACTGCCGATGTTGTATACACATTTGTCAAAAATGATTTTCCAAGCATAAGTCTTGGAACAGTTTATAGAAACCTTTCCTTTCTTGTGGAGCATGGCGAAGCCGTTACTGTTCCATGTGAGGACGGTTTCGTTCATTACGATGCCAATACGAAGCCGCATCTGCATTTTCAGTGCAGAAGGTGTAAATGTTTAATTGATATCACCAATCCATCTGACAATGAAATCCTTGAAAACCTCGGAGCTAATGTTTCATCACATTTTCCGGGCAAAATCGAGGCTGGTTCAGTCTGCTTCTATGGATTGTGTGAAAAATGTGCTTCGGAAAATTAACGTTTTTACAAGTCAGCAAAATAAAAAATAGTAATCATTCCTATTTTTATTGACAAGCTGATTTATTTCTGTTATATTCTAGTTACGAACTGATGAAACACTTTCAGAAGTTCCGATAAGTAGAGTTCAGGCTCATGCCTGTTATGTTTATAAACGAAAGGAGATTATTATTATGAAGTATGTATGTACAGTTTGTGGTTATGTTTATGAAGGAGAATCTCTTCCAGCAGATTTCGTCTGTCCAGTATGTAAGGCACCAGCAAGCAAGTTTGCTGCACAGACAGGAGAAAGAGAATGGGCTGCTGAGCACGTTGTTGGCGTAGCTAAGGGCGTAAGCGAGGATATCGTTGCTGATTTAAGAGCTAACTTTGAAGGTGAATGTTCAGAAGTTGGTATGTACCTTGCTATGGCAAGAGTTGCTCACAGAGAGGGTTATCCAGAAATCGGTCTTTACTATGAGAAGGCTGCTTGGGAAGAAGCTGAGCATGCTGCTAAGTTCGCTGAACTTCTCGGCGAAGTTGTAACAGACAGCACTAAGAAGAATCTTGAGATGAGAGTTGAAGCTGAGAACGGCGCAACAGCAGGTAAGACTGACCTTGCTAAGAGAGCTAAGGCTGCTAACCTTGACGCAATCCATGATACAGTTCATGAGATGGCTCGTGACGAGGCTAGACATGGTAAGGCATTCGAGGGACTTCTTAAGAGATACTTTGGTTAATTGTAAAACCAATAGAATCGCATAATATAAGGATTCAAAGAGGAATAAGTTTTTGGACTTATTCCTCTTTTTAATTTCTCCTTTTCCTTGAATTCGACAATCTTAAATAGTATAATTTTGTTATGATTTATTGTGTAATTAAATATTTGTAGAGAAGGAGATATGGATTATGGTTTCATGGAACAATTTAGACACACTTTCATCTTACAAGGAGTTAGCAGATGTTAAGCCAGCCTGTCTTACAGAGGTTATGTCTGGTGATAATGGTGCAGAACGCGTTAAGAATTACAGCATACCTATGGCTACCGGCCTTTCATATAACTATGCATCTAAGCAGGTTGATGAAAATGTACTTGCTGCACTTGAAAAGCTCGCTGATGAGGCACAGCTTGCAGACAAGTTTAAGGCTTTATATAACGGAGAAGTTGTTAACACTGGTGAGAAGAGACTTGTTCTCCATCATATGACAAGAGGTCAGTTAGGTGACGCAGTTGAAGCTGATGGCGTTGATAAGAGAACATTTTACAAGACTCAGCAGGAAAGAATTGCAGAATTTGCTAACAAGGTACATAACGGTGAGATTACTAATGCAGCCGGCGAGAAGTTTACAACTGTTGTCCAGATTGGTATCGGCGGAAGCGACCTCGGTCCCCGTGCAATGTACATAGCACTTGAGAACTGGGCTAAGAAGAACAATGCATTTAAGATGGAAGCTAAGTTCATCAGCAATGTTGATCCTGATGACGCAGCCGCAGTGCTTGCTTCTACTGATGTTGCACATTCTATATTCGTACTTGTTTCCAAGTCAGGAACAACTCTTGAGACTCTTACTAATGAATCATTTGTTAAGGATGCATTAAAGAAGGCAGGACTTGACCCTTCTAAGCACATGATTGCTGTAACAAGCGAAACTTCACCTCTTGCCAAGAGTGATGATTATTTAGACGCATTTTTCATGGACGATTATATCGGCGGACGTTTCTCTTCTACTTCATCAGTTGGCGGTGCAGTATTATCACTTGCTTTCGGACCTGAAGTATTTGCAGAATTCCTTGATGGTGCTGCAGAGGAGGACAAGTTATCAGCTAATCCTGATATGCACAAGAACCCTGAGATGTTAGATGCCCTTATTGGTGTATACGAAAGAAATGTATTAGGTTATCCTTGTACAGCCGTTCTTCCATATTCACAGGCTTTAAGCCGTTTCCCTGCTCATCTTCAGCAGCTTGATATGGAATCTAATGGTAAGTCAGTAAACAGATTTGGTGAGCCTGTTACTTATCCTACAGGACCAGTTATCTTTGGTGAACCGGGAACTAACGGACAGCATTCATTCTATCAGCTTCTTCATCAGGGAACTGACATTGTGCCATTACAGTTCATCGGATTTAAGAACAACCAGTTAGAAACAGATGTTACAATTCAGGACAGCACAAGCCAGCAGAAGCTTTGTGCAAATGTTGCTGCTCAGATTGTCGCATTTGCATGTGGAAAGTCAGATGAGAACCTTAACAAGAACTTCAAGGGCGGCAGACCTTCAAGCATCATTATCGGAGACAAGCTTAATCCTAAGACTCTCGGTGCTTTACTTGCTCACTTCGAGAACAAGATTATGTTCCAGGGCTTCGTATGGAACATCAACAGCTTTGACCAGGAAGGTGTACAGCTCGGTAAAGTACTTGCAAAGAAAGTACTCGCCCATGATACAGACGGTGCTTTAAAAGTATATAGTGATTTACTTAATATCTAACGAAAAAAGTCAGGGACTTAAGTTTCATTAAGTCCCTGACTTTTATTTTTCTAACACACTTATTCTTTTTTCCAACAACTCTACAAATTCATTCTTTAAATGTTCCGGCAACAATGACTCCATACACATATTAATAAATTTGTCTTTCTTCTTAACAATACTTTCAATCATTTTTTCAGCCGATACTTTGGAAATTCCACATTTCTCAGCATATATCAGAAAATCTTTTCTTCTTATGTTCTGCTTTTTTCCATTCATTGTAAGTGCAAATTGTTCTTTATCTTCCGGCATTATCAGATTAACCGGAAGCAGGTCATATGCTGGAGAAAGAATATATTCTCCACTTCCTTCTTCAGTCTCTATAAGAGAAAAATTCTTCAAATGCATATCAGAATTACCAACTACATATGAAAAAACTATTCTAAGATATAACTCCGTCATATCCAGACCTTGTCTGCTTGAATACTTGTCTACTATTTTAGCACATCTCTCATATGAGCCTTTATATTTATCCTGCGTAAGTCTTAAATCCAACTGACAAAAATCTTCCATAGCTATCAATTGAACATTATCTTTACTTATCTTACGGTCAATTCTCTTTGTAATATACGCATAATTACCATTGTTCTGAATTAACGCATGCGGCACAGTTACTATTCCCACGATATCCGCCATACACATAACAAGCTGCTCTGCCTCAGGTAATGCCTCAAATTCATCAACCTGTGGTTTCAGAATGAATCCCGTTGGATAATTAACCATAGTAAGTCTTGCTTTCGTCTTTTCAGAGAAGAGATGTAACGATAATTTTTTCTGAACGCCAGTAACTGTATATCCTTTTGTTGTAGCTTCTAAAGCTATTTTTTCTATTAAACTTTTATTTATATCAATTTCCGGAAGCTCATTTGTTCCAAAAAATTTTTTAATACAGTTTTTATGCCAGCCATCTATTCCACCATTATTTAATGCTTTTCCGCAACATAAACAATTCATTCCTTCACCTCTTTTATGCTGACATTTCCTATACAATCCTTACAAGAAACGAGAAGCAGTCCAAATCTGTCCTGTATATTTATTTTCCAATTTCTACTTACAACCTTAAGCAGCCAGCCCTCTGGAATAAGTCCATCAAAAAAGGGAAACAATGTTTTCGACGTATAAGTCTGTTTAGAAATAGGCATTGTAAGCGATACCGCACTAGCACCATTAGATTCAATATAATCACTGTCATAACTAAACAAATATCCATCGTCCGTTTCGCACAATTTCCCTGCATATACATTTCTCACATACACATAGGCAGTCCTTAAAATCTCCATTATTTTTCCTTTCTTCCCGGTACTGCTTCCATTCCAAACATCGATAATGCAACATTAACTTTATCCATTCTTACTGTTTCTTTTCCCTGTTCCAATTCCCGGACAAATCTTAATCCCAATCCTGAACGAATCGCAAATTCTTCCTGAGTAAGACCATTTGCTTTTCTATTCTGTTTTATAAACTCAGCAATTTTATTCATTATTATTCCCTCTTCTTGTCTGTATATACATTTTATTACACCTTTTCGGGTATAATGTCAATATTTTCTAAGAAAAAAGCACCCGATAGGGTATATTTTATTAACAAAATTGCATATTACACCCTAAAGGGTATAAAAATAGCAGAGACTTAAATTTCAAGTCCCTGCCCTTTATTTTTCTAATATATATTACTGTTCATTAAAAAGTGCTGTTGAAAGATATCTGTCACCTGAATCTGGAAGAAGTGCAACAATTGTCTTTCCTGCATTCTCTGGGCGGGCTGCAAGTATCTGTGCTGCCTTAAGTGCTGCACCTGAAGAGATACCAACAAGTATACCCTCGCTCTTTGCAAAGCTTCTACCCTCTACGAATGCATCTTCATTCTCGATTGCGATAACTTCATCATATATCTTAGTATTAAGTGTATCTGGAACAAATCCTGCACCAATACCCTGAATCTTATGTGGTCCTGCCTCTCCCTTTGAAAGAACCGGGCTTGTAGCTGGCTCTACAGCAACAATCTTTACATCCGGGTTCTGTGACTTAAGGTATTCACCAACACCTGTAACAGTTCCGCCTGTACCCACACCTGCAACAAATATATCAACCTTTCCTTCCGTCTGCTCCCAGATTTCAGGACCTGTTGTAGCCTTATGAACTGCTGGGTTAGCTGGATTTACGAACTGGCCTAAGATTACTGAACCAGGATTCTGCTCCTTTAATTCCTCAGCCTTAGCGATAGCACCCTTCATACCCTTAGCGCCTTCTGTAAGAACAATCTCTGCACCATAAGCCTTAAGAAGATTTCTTCTCTCAACTGACATTGTATCAGGAAGAGTAAGAACTGCTCTGTATCCCTTAGCAACTGCAACTGCAGCAAGACCAATACCTGTATTACCTGATGTTGGCTCTATAATCATTGCTCCTGGCTTAAGCTCACCCTTCTTCTCAGCATCCTCAATCATAGCAAGGGCAACCCTGTCCTTAACTGAACCAGCCGGGTTAAGATACTCAAGCTTTGTAAGAAGTGTAACTCCTTCAATTCCTGCATTCTTAGCGTAACGGCTTGCGTTAAGAAGAGGTGTGTTTCCAATAAGTTCCAATGCACTGTTAATTACTTTACTCATGTTTTATTTTCCTCCTTATTATGAATGCATTTGCAAATATGCTTTTGCGTTCCTATTAACCTACTAACTCGATGTGTAAATGTGTTGTTGAATATAAAATACCACTATCAGCCTTCAATGTCAACACCATTTTCATGACGGGTTTTAACCATTGCATCATGTGTAATATCTTTAATAACTTCACTGGCAATTATAAGTCCTACAACAGATGGTACAAATGCGGTTGAACCCGGAATATCGCGTCTTTCTGTACATTTGTGGGCTGCTCCCGGAGGACATATACAGTTAGTACGACAGCTGATTCCCATATCCTCAATAGGACGAACGGGCTTTTCCTTAGAGTATACGACCTTAAGGTGCTTAACATTCCTCTTCTTTAATTCTCTTCTCATAACTTTGGCAAGCGGGCATACCGATGTCTTATATATATCAGCAACCTCAAATTCCGCCGGATTAAGCTTATTACCAGCACCCATACTGCTTATAATCGGGGTTCCTGCTTCCTGACACGCCATTACAAGTGCTATCTTGGCTGTTACAGTATCAACCGCATCAACTACATAGTCATATTTTGAAAAATCAAACTGATCTTTAGTCTCCGGAAGGAAAAAACATTTGTGTACAGTAACCTCACAATTCGGATTAATATCATGAATTCTCTCTTTGCACACATCTGTCTTATACTGTCCTATTGTTTTTCTTGTTGCAATAATCTGCCTGTTAAGATTGGTAAGACACACCTTATCATCATCTATAACGTCAATCGCACCTACACCGCTTCTTACAAGTGCCTCCACTGTATATCCGCCAACGCCGCCTACACCAAATACTGCGACACGGGAATTTTCTAATATATCCATAGCTTCTTTTCCAAACAGAAGCTCTGTTCTTGAAAACTGATTTAACATAGTTTGTCCTTTCTTTGCTTTTTGTATCTAGATTTTAATTCCTACTTATATGGTATGTCAATAATTATTAATTTTATATAAAATGCTTGCATTATCAAACCATTTGTTATATTATCATGTCAACAAGATGTAGTTTTTAATACTACATGTCATTATAGAAGGAGGGATTTATTATGACAACTTTTGCACCAGCACTTCATTTACAGAATGATAATATACACACTAAGATAAAGGCTCAGATGATTATTAAAGACCCTGGCAGTTCGATAACACATTTTATCGGCATGCTCTGCGCAATTGCAGGATTATTCCCACTTATTCTTAAGGCAGCCTCTTATGGAACAACCGTTTCTGTTGTTTCAATGACTGTATTTATGGTAAGCATGATTCTTCTGTATGCAGCAAGCACAACTTATCACACATTTGACATATCAAGCAATGTCAATATAGTGCTGAAAAGACTTGATCATTGCATGATTCCTGTTCTTATCGCAGGCTCATACACTCCTGTCTGCCTAATTGTACTTCACAATATATATGGCTATGTTATGTTTGGCATCGTGTGGGGAATCGCCATTCTTGCTATCACATTCAAGCTTCTCTGGGTAACTTGTCCTAAGTGGATATCTTCAGTTCTCTACATTGTAATGGGCTGGACATGTGTTATGGCTCTTCCTCAGATATATTCAGCACTTGCCGGAGCCGCTTTCTTCTGGCTTCTCGCCGGCGGAATCTTCTACACTATTGGCGGCGTAATATATGCAATTAAAATGCCTGCATTTAACGCAAAGCACCCTAACTTCGGAACACATGAAATCTTTCATGTATTTGTTATGGCTGGAAGCCTCTGCCACTTCATACTGATGTACAACTTTGTTGCGATTATGTAATCACCACACACCCATAAAATATGTAAGCGGCGGATTCCCGCCGCCTTTATCTATATTAAGCACCTGCTTTGCCCTTTCAGGCGTTATCCCACTTATATAATGGAGACTGCCGGCTGTTTCTCCGCACACATTGCTTGTAAAATCATTAACAGGTGCCGGTTTTACGCGTATTGTCAACATTTATTCACCGAGGAAATCCATCGGGTTAACAGGAATACCGTCCTTTGTCATTGCAAAATATATTCCTGGGCCCTCTTCTTTATAGTATGCTGTTGGCTCGGCCACGGTACCAAGAAGCTGACCGGCTGTAACTGTATCTCCAATCTTAACATTCACATCTGAAAGCATACCTGTTGTCATCTCATACCCATTACCTACTGCAAGCCTTACAGTAAGTCCTGTTTCAGTGTTTTCAGCAACATCAACAACTACACCTGATGCCGCTGCACATACCTTAGTTCCGACATCTGAAGCAACTACCATACCAGGACTGCATTTGTACATGCCAAGAGTCTTAAAATACACAGTAGAATCCATATTATATCCAAGCGTAACAGTTCCGCTGACAGGCCAGTATATAAGCTCTCCCTGGTCAAATGTATACTTACTTATAGCATTTGCCATAACCTCAGCTTCAGTCATAGGCTTGACCGCCTGTTCCTCTGTCTGAGACTCCTTTGTCTGCTCCGTAACCTCATCCTCAGTTCCATCACCATCATCAGACATGCTTGCTCTTGCGTTGGCATTAATAATATCATCATCACCTACTGTAGGTTCCTCCACTGGAATATCCGGGTCGTCATCTGTCTTGATAGCCACATTTCCTTCTGTTTCATTCAGATTCACAAGATTGTTGTTCTTAGATTTCTTAACATTCTGTGCTACTGAAAATATCCCAAACACAAGTGCAACAATAACTGCCAGCGTAATAACCGCTGACACAACCTTAACCTTGTCGGTTCCTCGCGTTCTTACATTCGCCATACTAACATCCTCCTATCATTTCGCAAAGCTTTGATGTTAATATAGTTTCCAGATTCGTAAAGTTTATACTGTTTTTAAATGTAAAAATCCCCGCACATAAAGTGCGGGGAAATATTCAATAATCTTCTTGCAATTTTGATATTACATCTCAACAGGAGTCTTAGTAAGCTTCCAGATTTCTGTAGCATACTCTTCAATAGTTCTGTCTGATGAGAACTTACCAGCCTTGGCTGTATTAGTCATAACAGTCTTAGCCCAGCCGTTCGTATCTCTGTATCTTTCATCAATCTTTCTCTGAGCCTCTGCATATGAACGGAAGTCCTTAAGAATGAAGTAAGTATCTGCTCTTCTGCCTCCATCATTATTAAGAAGAGAATTGTAGATATCTCTGAACATCTCTGTATCCTCTGGAGAATACTTTCCATTGATAAGTTCCATAAGAACATCTCTTATTTCCTGATCATTGTTAAAGATTTCCATAGGATCATATCCGCCCTCATTCTCGAAACGAATAACTTCATCAGAGCTGAGGCCAAATATCTGTGCATTTTCAGCACCAACCTCATTAACGATTTCGACATTAGCTCCGTCCATAGTACCAAGAGTAATGGCTCCGTTAAGCATGAACTTCATGTTACCTGTACCTGAAGCCTCCTTAGAAGCTGTAGATATCTGCTCACTTACATCTGCTGCTGCAAATATAATCTCACCATTAGATACTCTGTAGTTCTCAATGAATACAACCTTAATCTTGCCCTTGATAGAAGCATCATTATTAATAACGTTAGCTACATTATTGATAAGCTTGATTGTCTGCTTAGCAATCTTGTATCCTGCTGCTGCCTTGGCACCAAAGATAAATGTCCTTGGAACCATATCATAATCAGGATTTCTCTTAATCTGATTGTACAGATACATAACATGTAAGATATTAAGAAGCTGTCTCTTATATTCATGAAGTCTCTTAACCTGTACATCGAAGATAGAATTAGGATCAACATCAATACCATTATGTTCCTTGATATACTTAGCAAGGCGAACCTTATTCTTATACTTAATCTGCATGAAATCCTGCTGAGCCTTAGGATCATCAACATAAAGCATAAGCTTATCAAGCTGGCTTAAATCTGTAATCCATCCATCACCAATCTTATCTGTAATCCAGTCAGAAAGAAGCGGGTTAGCATGCTTTAAGAATCTTCTCTGGGTAATACCGTTAGTCTTATTGTTAAACTTCTCTGGCATCATCTCATAGAAATCTCTTAACTCCTGCTTCTTTAAGATTTCTGTGTGGAGCTTTGCAACACCATTAACAGAATATCCGGCAACAATTGCAAGATTAGCCATCTTAACCTGTCCGTCATAGATAATAGCCATCTTACGAACCTTCTCCTGATTTCCAGGATATTTAGCCTTAATCTCTTCTACGAAACGACGGTTAATCTCTTCTACAATCTGGTAAATTCTTGGAAGAAGTCTTGAGAATAACTCAATAGGCCACTTCTCAAGCGCCTCAGCCATAATTGTATGGTTAGTATAAGCAACAGTCTTAGTTGTGATATCCCATGCCTCATCCCATTCAAGTCCGTTCTCATCCATAAGGATACGCATAAGCTCTGCAACTGCTACAGTTGGATGTGTATCATTAAGCTGGAAAGTAACCTTCTTATAAATGTTCTTAACATCCCCATTATTCATTGACTTATATCTGTCAACAGCTCTCTGTACACTTGCTGATACGAAGAAATACTGCTGCTTAAGTCTTAACTCCTTACCTGCATAATGGTTATCATTAGGATAAAGTACCTCAACAATATTCTTTGCAAGGTTCTCCTCCTCAATAGCCTTCTGGTAATCACCCTTATCGAAAGAGTTAAGGTTAAATGTATTAACAGGCTCTGCGTCCCAGATTCTAAGAGAGTTAACAGTGTTATTGCCATATCCAAGAACAGGAATATCATATGGAACAGCGATTACAGAACGGTAATCTTCCTGAACAAACATATCTCTTCCAGTCTTTTCATCTCTGTAAGAACGAACATATCCACCAAATTTAACTTCATATCTGTATTCAGATCTCTTAATTTCAAATGGATTGCCATCCTTTAACCAGTTATCAGGAACCTCTACCTGATATCCGTCCTTAATCTCCTGCTTGAACATACCGTACTTATAACGAATACCACATCCATATGCAGGATATTCAAGAGTTGCTAAAGAATCCATGAAACATGCTGCAAGACGTCCAAGGCCACCATTACCTAAAGCTGCATCCGGCTCCTGATCCTCGATAACATTAATATCAAGACCAAGCTCGTCAAGAGCTTCCTTAATCTCATCATAAGCACAGAGATTAATCATGTTGTTACCAAGTGCACGTCCCATAAGGAACTCCATAGACATATAATAAACCATCTTAGGATCGTCCTTCTCATACTGCTTATGGGTAGCAATCCATTTATCAATAATAATATCCTTAACAGCATACGAAACTGCCTGAAAAACCTCCTGCTGATTAGCCTCTTCAATATTCTTTCTGTAAAGAGACTTGCAGTTACTGATTACATTCTTCTTGAATTCTTCCTTACTGAAATTCTGTGTTAAACTTGTCGCCATGTATTTAAAACTCCCTTCTGAATATGGACGGCTCCACAATACACCGATATACCCTGTAAAAACTATAATCCGCCCCACAATAGATGTTTTAATTATACATAATAATATTTACAAATGCAAACTTTATTATTCAAATTAATATATACAAAATGGCACATTTGGTAATATATGGCACATTCTGCACTTGACAACATATTTTAAACAATAATCATTACTGTTAATCAGCAAAAATGTCCTTATCAATAAGCTTTAATGTATATGGTTTTCCGTCATTGTCATATACAATTTCCCAACAGGATGTAACACCGTTCTGTAAAGGCGTATTAATATAAAACCATTTTCCGTCAGTAACAGCTGTATTAACGCCAATACCAGAATTCATAAGCCACGACGATTCATCTTTAATGTCATAACAATATAAAGAAGTATCTCCCGCAAGCTTTTCTGCATAATAAATATAATCTCCTGAACGGGCAACAATATGCCCATTGTTAATAAATTTTCTTTCTGTACTGCTCTTATATGCATCCCCGACAGAAAGTTCCCCTGTTATTATATTATACGATAATGTATGCCCTGAATTATCGTCTGCGTCATTATATGTAATAATAAGCTGTTCTTCCTTAACCGCTTTCAATGCATACTGCTTTCCATTATTTTTCTTTAAATCAATAATCTTTTTCTTTTCATTACCACGTAACTCAAACACATTATTTCTGTAAATATAGAAAATGCTTCCTTCCCCGGCTATCCAGTCTGAATATCTTGACGCCCTGAGAACTCTTTCTAAAGATTCCTCAGGAACATACTTGTACACTCCCTTGTTAAAAATAGAAAAATAATATGCATCATCCATGATTATTCCTATTTTGTTCTTTGGATGTCTGCCAAAAGATCCCCATATAATTGCAAATGTAACACCAATAATAGCGGCTATCAGAAAAGTTATACTTATTAATATAAATAATATCCTTTTATTTAAAGTTGTTAATTGTTTATATTTATACATATATCATCTTCCTTTTTAAACAGTAACAATACTATTAGGCTTTAATTGTTGTTAAACATGATATAACATATGAGCATGCCCCCGCTCCTGCAACATATCTTACCCCTGAATTCCATCCATCTCTAACCAGAAAAAAAACATATGATGATCCAGATGAAGCGTTGTATGTTTTATAACCATAAATCATAACAGTATGATTATAATAATATCCACTTGCAAACGACATCAATGCTGGACCATAATTATCTATTGCATTTTTTACAGATGTATTTGTCCATCCATAATTATTACTCCCTGTAACTGAATACCCATATGAAGAAAAAATGTTATTTACTAAATTATTGTTTTTACTCACAGAAAGTCCATCTGCATCTGTATATCCCAAATTCGTTGCTTTTGCTTTAATGTCCATATATAATATATTATTTGAAAGGGGAATTGAAGAATATCCTTTTTTGTTTCTATAATAAATCATTGCATTAGCCAAAGCAACTAATGTACAACAATTTGCCTCATCTGAATCCAACTCTTCCATTGTATATGTCCCTGTTCCAGATAACACATTAGAATTCGCATCACTATATGTATATGTGTATGATTCACCAACATAATTTTTTAGATATTCTTGAATTGATGTAATCTCTCCACCATCGTTATTTATTGATTTTGATTTTCCAGATGATATATCATCCCACAATATATTTTTTTCATCAAAATCCATATTTTTAAGTTTTTGTATAAGCTCATTTGCCTGTTCTTTTTGTTCAGCTTTGACCGATATATTTAAATCTTTACAATCATGTATATTTATTTCTTCTAAGTCCTGTGTTATATATTTGCCATCTTTTTGTTTTAAATAATTATACCCTTCAACCAAATATATATTATCTTTTTCATTAACATTACAAAAATCATTTATTGAATTATTTTCAAAAGAATATTCAATAATTTCGTATGCATTTTTTACATTCCCAACTACCACATAACCACTGGATTCATTATTGTTTATAACATTAAATATATATCCACATTCTTCATTCTTTAAATTATATATTACGGTATAATTATTCCCCAGATAATTGTTTTGTTCCCACCCATTTTTTTCAGTAGCAATAGTATTTACAAAATTTTTTGCAACTAATTTAGCAGCTAATAAATCATCATTTATTTCCGTTATTTTATCATAACCAGATTCTATTGCTTTTACATAACATGGTTTCCAAAATATGTTACCTATAACAACACCAATTATTAAAAATACACTTAATATTCGTCTCTTTTTCATATACATTTCTCCATATTCGCCTAAAAAATACCGTTCCCTTGCTTCTTCCTGTCAACTCCATCCTTCTTTAATGCATCTGGCTCTTTAGGCTGATACATTGTAAAGAATGATGCAGAATTAACAGATGACTTTGCTGTTCTCTCAGCAGCACTTGCTATCACATTTAGTATGCAATTTTTCATAACCACTCCTTTCATTTGTCTTATTGTAACCAATTACCATCTTCTGACTCCACTTTACAACATTCCCAATATTTTTCAATACGATTTACGCGAACGGTCATTTTTTAACGCGAATTGTATTTCACTTTCCCAATGACAGCTCAACTCTGCACATAATATAGTCCGGTCGACGCATTTCATACGATATTTCCCCATTATATTTATCAACAACATCTTTAATATTCTTCAAACCATATCCATGCTTTCTGCTGTCTTCCTTAGTTGTCTGAGTATCTGTATTTATTTCCTTAATGCCATTCATTACCGAATTGCCTATATTAAAGCTCAATGTATCTTCTGTCCTGCATATCATCACATATATCTCCGGTTTGTCTGTTTTCAGGCTTGCTTCCATAGCATTATCAATAAGATTTTCTAATATTACATACATATCTATATCCGCTATTGATTCCTGCACATTTCCTAATACAATACATGTTTTCTCAATTCTAAGTTCTTCACACTGTAATATTTTTCTGTTAAGAAGATAATTAAGTACAACATTTGAAGAACATATTACTTCCTTTTCTACAGACTGCTCACCTGTGTACTTCTGCGTAATATTCTTTATTTTTTGCATTTCCCCCTTATCAGCTAAATCTGAAATCAGACTTAATATGTTCTTTTCATCATGCTTATACTTGCTATATCTTTCCTGAATTTCAATTATCCCCTGAATATCCTTCTCTTTCTGTCTGTATGCCTCCACAAGAAGTTCTTCCTCCATATTATGTTCGTAGACTTTTCGTTCAATAGACATCAGTACCATATTTATAATATTAACCGTGATTATTCCCACCACAGCAATCAGCGTATATAATGCTCTAATGCTTTCACTTTTATTTTCCTGATATACTATCAGACAGCATATAATTACTGAAACAACTGGAACTATACTTAATACCATCATGTATCTGTTATCCATATGCTCATTCATTGTCTTAAACTTAATTATCATATAGAAAAATATGCATAAAATCACCTGCGTAAGTACAAGTGAAATATACCTGCTTGATTCTCCATATTGTCCTACTTTTAAGAAATCTATCCCCTTTATCACTCCTACAATTCCAGCGCCTAGCATTGCGGCACATACAATTGCCACCATCATCACAACATTATACATAATCTTCTGGGCAACATTCCCACATAAGAATACTGCGCTAAACGCCAATGATACAACTAGATATATAAGCACTCCCACGCTCTCAAAAAATATAATTCTGTTCATAATCTCAAGATACAGAACTGTTACTATAACTCCTGTTATATATGCACATTTTCTATTCTTCCCCTCTTTCATGCCAAGACATTTTATAAGATAAAATGTTATTGCAAATGCCTGAAAAATATTTACAAACACTTCTACCGCCTCGTACATAATTCGTATTCCCTTCTCACATTCTTTCGTCTGTTTCTGCTGATTTTATAAATACTGCCATTTATCATGACAGCTTCATCACTGGATATATTTTTTATATATCTTGGATTGAGCATAACTGAGCGCGATATTTTAATAAAACCATACTCTTCAAGTTTCTCTTCATATGTATGCAGCGAACCACTAAGTATCTTTTCTCCATCTTTTAAAGTAATCTTTAATTCATGGTCATACACTTCAAATACAACTATTTCATCTGCTGCCAGCTCATATTTTCTATCTTTTCCTGTAATCTCTACTCTCTGCGCCCTCTTACGAACATGATAAACTGCATCATACACAAACTTTTCAAGTTCACTTTCAAGGCATTTCTTCTGTACAAATCCTATCGGTCTGCCAACAAAAGCATTATATACATTCTCCGAATATCCAGTAATATATATAATTGCCGGGTCGGACTCCCTAAATGTAAGCTCACGCCCCACCTCATATCCTTTACAGTCACCGAGGTCTATATCAAGCAGAAATATATCTGCACCGTCTTTCTTATAATTATCCAGCAGTTCCTTTCCCGAATGATATCTGACGACCGAATATGTTTCATCTCCCATAGTACATTTATTAAAAATGTCTATTATCCGTTCATCATACTTATCCATAAAATCAATGTCATCATCACATATTGCAATTTTTATCATTATGATTTCTCCGCATACAACATTTTTCTTAATTAAATAGTAACATTTACAATAATATATATCAATATTTCTATAGCATAAAAAAGCTGTGTACCAGCCCCAAAGACCAGCACACAGCTTCATAAAACTTTTATTCAATTACCTGCATTAAGCAAGCTTCTCAACAGCAAGTGTAACCTTCTCGCCATTGATATCCCATTCCTTCTCAAATCCTGCAGTCTTTCCAGTGATAATATCCTGTGCAAGAACTACAGTCTTAACCTGAGCAGCATTTCTGTTAACAATATCAGCAATCTTGTCGTTGCCTGATACATAGAGATTAATCTTATCCATAACCTCGAAACCAGCGTCCTTACGCATAGTCTGAACCTTAGAGATAACCTCTCTTACGAAACCTTCCTCGATAAGCTCTGGAGTAAGGTTAGTATCAAGAACAACTGTGATACCCTTGTCGCTGCTTGCAACAAATCCTTCCTTCTGAGTCATCTCGATAAGAACGTCGTCCTTAGAAAGCTCGATAGCCTGACCTTCAACATTTAACTTGAAGCTTCCTGACTCGTTAAGCTTATCCATAGTTGCGTTACCGTCAACCTCTGTAAGAGCTGTTCTGATTGCATTAAGAAGCTTTCCGTACTTAGGTCCGAGAGTCTTCATCTGTGGCTTGAATGAGTATGATGTAAATGCTCTGACATCATCTGTGTATTCAACTTCCTTAACATTAAGCTCATCAGCGATGATAGCTGTATAGAACTCATCAAGCTTCCAGTCTGCTTTAATAAACATTTTGCCAATTGGCTGACGGTTCTTGATATTAGTTGAATTACGGCATGCACGTCCGATAACAACTGCGTCTAATACATCATCCATAGTTTCCTCAAGCTTTTTGTCAATGAACTGCTCATTAACCTTAGGGAAGTCGCATAAATGTATTGAAATAGGCGCATTTTTATCAATGCTGCATACAAGATTTCTATAAATGCTTTCTGTCATGAATGGAACCATTGGTGCAGAAATCTTAGCAAGAGTTACAAGTGTTGTGTAAAGAGTCATGTAAGCATTAATCTTATCCTGCTCCATTCCCTTAGCCCAGAATCTTTCACGGCTTCTTCTTACATACCAGTTAGAAAGCTCGTCAGTGAAGTCCTCAAGCGCTCTTGCAGTCTCTGTAATCTTGTAGTTCTCAAGGTTAGTATCAACGAATTTAACCAAAGAATTAAGCTTTGATAATAACCATTTGTCCATAACTGAAAGCTTGTCATATTCAAGCTGATACTTAGTAGCATCAAAATTATCAATATTAGCATACAGTACAAAGAATGCATATGTGTTCCAGAATGTTCCCATGAACTTTCTCTGACCTTCTGAAACCCACTCATCCTTGAATCTGTTAGGAACCCAAGGAGCTGAATTCTCGTAGAAGTACCAACGGATTGCGTCAGCACCATGCTTCTGTAATGCGTCAAATGGGTCAACAGCGTTACCCTTTGATTTACTCATCTTCTGTCCATCTGCATCCTGAACATGTCCGAGAACGATAACATTCTCATATGGAGCTTTGTTAAAGAGCAGTGTTGAGATAGCAAGTAATGAGTAGAACCATCCTCTTGTCTGGTCAACAGCTTCAGATATGAACTTAGCTGGGAACTGCTGCTCGAATAATTCTTTATTCTCAAATGGATAGTGGTGCTGTGCAAATGGCATTGAACCTGAATCGAACCAGCAGTCGATAACTTCTGGAACTCTTTTCATTGTTCCCTGACACTTAGGACACTTACATGTAACTGCATCAACATATGGTCTGTGAAGCTCAATATTATCTGGACAATTGTCTGATTTTTCCTTGAGTTCTTCGATACTTCCGATAGACATCATCTCACCGCAGTCCTCACACTGCCAGATATTAAGAGGTGTACCCCAGTATCTGTTTCGTGAAATTCCCCAGTCCTGAACATTTTCAAGCCATGCTCCGAAACGTCCTGTACCGATTGTCTCTGGAATCCAGTTGATTGTCTTATTATTAGCAATTAAGTTAGCCTTAACTTCTGGGTCTGTCATCTTGATAAACCATGACTCTCTTGCATAGTAGATAAGTGGTGTATCACATCTCCAGCAATGAGGATATTCATGCTCTACCTTAGGTGCTGAGAAAAGTATTCCTCTGCTCTCAAGTTCCTTAAGAACCTCAACATCACAGTTGATAGCGCCGGCTTCCATCTCTTTCTTAGTAGGCTTTGCACGCATTCCTGCAAATGGAGTCTCAGGCTTCATAACACCAGCCTCATCTACCATCTGAACAAATGGAGCGTCATATTTTCTACCAACTCTGGCATCGTCTTCACCAAATGCTGGTGCAATATGAACGATACCTGTACCATCTTCCATAGTTACATAATTATCGCAGTATACGAAAAATGCTTTCTTGTGCTGCTTGTCAGCGGCATCCTTTGCACACTGGTAAAGTGGCTCATATTCCTTATATTCAAGGTCTTTACCCTTGTATTCTTCAATAATCTCATAAGCAGGTGTGCCTTCTTCTCTCTCGATTCCACCAAGCACCTTGTCAAGAAGTGCCTTTGCCATGATGTATGTGAATCCATCTGCTGCCTTAACTCTCGCATAAGTCTCATCTGGATTAACACAAAGAGCAATATTAGAGCAGAGTGTCCAAGGAGTTGTTGTCCATGCAAGGAAATATGCATCCTCTCCAACAATCTTGAATCTTACAACTGCTGTACGCTCTTTAAGAGTCTTATAGCCCTGGGCAACCTCATGTGAAGAAAGAGGTGTACCACAACGAGGACAGTAAGGAACAATCTTGAAGCCCTTATAAAGAAGACCCTTATCCCAGATCTGCTTTAAAGCCCACCATTCAGACTCGATAAAGTTATTGTCATATGTTACATATGGGTTATCCATATCAGCCCAGAAACCAACAGTAGATGAGAAATCCTCCCACATACCCTTGTATTTCCATACAGATTCCTTACAATGCTTGATAAATGGCTCGATACCATATTCTTCAATCTGTTCCTTGCCATCAAGACCTAACATCTTCTCAACCTCAAGCTCAACAGGAAGTCCATGTGTATCCCATCCAGCCTTACGAGGAACCATATAACCCTTCATTGTTCTGTATCTTGGAATCATATCCTTAATAACTCTTGTAAGTACATGTCCAATATGTGGCTTACCATTAGCAGTTGGAGGTCCGTCATAGAATGTGTAAGTTGGACCTTCCTTTCTGTTATCAATACTCTTCTGGAAGATATCATTGTCTTTCCAGAACTTTTCAACTTCTTTTTCTCTGTCTACGAACTTCATGTCCGCAGAAACTTTCTGATAAATCATTGCAGCTTCCTTTCTGGTTTATACTATTAAACCCCTCTGTCGTAATACAACAGAGGGGTAAACTTGCTTATCCTAAAATCTGAATGATTACGACATACTATCATATGCGTCCCTGGCTTTAACCTGACGATGGGATTACCGTCCCCGCTTAGTCTCGTGATGATTTCAGCGAAGATGCTCAGAAGTGATGTTCAGATGGATAGTACTCGCACCGGCTCTCACCGTCCCGGCTCGCTCATGCTTTTCACTCCAACCTACTGTCTTCGTCAATGCATTTGATTAGATTTTATATAATAAATGTTTAGTTGTCAAGCTGATTCTTAGCCACAATTCTCATAATCAAATCAACGCTTCCATCAATTCCATAAGTTGAACTGTTAATTGTGAGGTCGTAATTATCTGCTTCGCCCCACTTCTTGCCTGTATAGAATGCGTATCTTTTAAGATGTGCCTTATCCTCTTTTGAAACATACTTCGCAGCCTGCTTATAAGTAAGCTTCTCTTTGCTTGTATGGTAAGTTCTCTGTATACGCAGCTTCTTAGGAGCTGTGATAAATATGCTTATATGAGGAATGTGGTTCTTAGTAAGAATATTATCCGCATATCTTCCCATGATAACATATGGTTCCTGCTTTGCTAAATCGACCAGCTTCTTAGATGTATTAAAGAACTGTACATCCGACCTTGAAAGGCCATGGTACTTCTTAAAATCTCTCCACCACTGAGCCGGTGTCCTTGCTGTTTTATTCTGGAATAAAGCTCTATCAGTTTCTTCATGTTCTTCATTACGCTGTAATATCTCGTTCATGATAGATACATCATAATAGCTGATTCTTAACTTATCAGCAAGCTTGAAACCTATATCTGTTCCGGCACAGCCATATGAACGACCTATGCATATAATAAGATTGTCGTCCTTTCCAAATCTGTTTGCAAGATTGGACATGTTAAGCTCTGCATGCTCCGGGTCAATAATATCATTTCCCTCTCTCGCTTCCTGCATAGCCATTGCTTCATCAAATATCTCACCATATTCATGCATTATTTCTTTATGAAGCTGAGGATTCTTTTTAGTGGTTCTTGCCATATTACTTATAAGTGCAAGTTCACTTCTAAGAACTGAAGAATCCGCACTTGATTTAATCAAATCTCTTAAATCATTAATACATTTTTCCTTGTTTCCCTGATATACACGTCCCAGATTAGAACCTGTAGCTTTATATACTTTCTCGTCCAGTGCGTATATTCTGTTCGCAAGTTGAGTTATTTTATCATTATCTGCCATAATGCGCACCTCCTAATTATATAAAGAATAATAGTGTGTCAATAAGGAATACTGGTACAAGGCAACACAATGACCACACAATATACCCAAAGAAGCTTGGCATCTTAACACCATTTTCATCTGATATTGACTTAACCATGAAATTAGGTGCATTACCGATATAAGTCATTGCTCCCATAAATACCGCGCCACATGATATTGCCGTAAGCATTTTTGCAGGAACAACTCCAAGTGCAGTTGTAAGTCCTGACGCGAATCCCATAGAACCAGCCGTTGTAAGAAATACAAGGTAAGTTGGTGTATTATCAAGGAAACTTGAAAGTGCACCCGTTACCCAGAACATCTGTGATGGATGTGTAAGTCCAAGCTCTGCGCCTGCGCTCTTTAAAATCATAAGAGCTGGCTGCATAGTAATAAATATACCTATGAAAAGTACAGCAACTTCCTGAATGGCGCCCCATGTGAAATGGTTCTTCTTTCTTATCTCTGCATTAGTTGTCTTGAATGATAAAAATGCGGCTAAAAGAATCATAACCACTTCAATAAGTGAAGTAATTGCAAGCTTAACCTCTCCAAATATAGGAATTGAGATTACCTCGCCGGCAGCATTCTGGAAAAATGGTACATCCGGAAGTACTCCGCTTAATATAACTGCTGCAACAATAATTACGATGAATATAATATTATGTAATCCCTCAAATCTTATAAGTGGTTCATTTTCCTTAATCTCCGGCATATAACCTGCTGCTATATCCTTCCTGTATGCTCTCTTGTCAAGAAAATAAAGCACTGTTAGAAGAATAATCATGTTAAGGAGCAGTATCGGAAAGAATCTTATACTCCAGAAGAAAGGAACACCTCTTGAAAATCCCATAAGAAGTGGTGGGTCACCGATAGGTGTAAGACTTCCTCCCATATTAGATATAAGGAAAATGAAGAACACCATAATGTGAGCCTTATTTCTTCTCCAAGAATTCATCTTAATAACAGGTCTTACAAGAAGCATTGACGCACCTGTCGTTCCAATCCAGCTTGAAAGAAGGGTTCCTATTCCAAGAAGAATAACATTTACTCTTGGTGAACCAACAAGACTTCCCTCAACTGTTATGTTACCTGCTACGCAGAAAAGACCGAAAAGCAGTACAATGAATGTAAGATAATCATTTACCAGACATTCAAGTACAGTCTCTGCTGCTGTTCCAGCACCATACTTAACTGCGAACGGAATTATAAAAAGCAGTGACCAGAATATTACAGCAAATGGTCTGTACTTTTCCCACCATTCTCCTTTTACAAGTGGAATTATGGCTATACACAAAAGCAGACATGCAAATGGTATACAAAGCCATAAAGGCACATTCGTCAGCTCAGCTGCCAGTGCAACCATTGGACAAATATTAATACTCATAACTTAAGCCTCCGTAAAAAAACCTGTTCCACACACGGAACAGGTAATCTTAATATTAAATTATCTCTGCACATCGAAAGACGAATTCTTCATAAGTCTCTTAATGTGGTCAACACATGTGATATTAGTATCACCTCTGATAGCATGCTTCATTACTGAAGAAGCAACAGCGAAGTTAACAGTATCTTCAGGAGTCATATTGTCCATAAGGGCATAGATAAGTCCTGATGAAAATGCATCGCCGCCACCAACTCGGTCTACTATCTCGAAATTAATTGTCTTGCTCTCATAAGTCTCTCCGTTAGTATAATAGAAAGCCTTTAAAGAGTTGTTGCTTCCTGAGTGTACATATCTTACAGTTCTTGCAATAGCCTTCATATGATACTGCTCGTCTATTGCCTTAAATACTCTGTCCATGTCCTTAAATGATGGGTCCATTGTAAGACCGTCTTTAACATCAGTTCCATCTTCTCTGTATACATGGATAGGTTCGATTCCAATAAGCACATCAACATAAGGAAGGTACTTACTAAGAACATCTCTTGCAGTCTCGAATGACCAGAGCGTACTTCTCCAGTTAGGGTCGAAGCTGACAGTAAGTCCCATCTTCTTAGCTGCCTTAACTGCCATATCCATCATCTTACGGCAGTTGTAAGAAAGAGCTGGAGTGATACCGCTAATATGGAGCCAGTCATAATCCTTAAGAATCTCCTCGAAATCAACATCCTTATAGTCGTATTCTGCAAATGCAGAATCAGCTCTATCATATATTACCTGTGAAGGTCTGACAGAAACACCTTCTTCCAGATAATAAAGTCCCATTCTTCCTTCTGATCTTATAATGTGCTTGGTATGCACATCATTAGACTTAAGATAATTAATAGTTGACTTTCCAAGGTCTGAGTTAGGTAATACTGTAAAAAATGTTGAATCAACACCAAGGTTTGCAAGGGAAACCGCTACATTTGCCTCTGCTCCGCCATAATTAACTCTGAAATCATGTGTAGTTACAAGCTTTTCATAGTTAGGTGGTGATAATCTCAACATCAATTCACCAATTGCTATAAATTTCATGTCTTCCTCCAACGTCATAATAGATTAAGGGTATCAAATACCCAGTTTTGCATATTCCAATGACATATTACACCACATTTGTACAAATTGCAAACTTGCATATTACTTTTTAATAAGATATAATTATTTTATTAATAAGTAAGGTTAAGGTACGTGTTTATGGATATATTTGAGTCTCTGAATTCTGTGCTTGTAGACTTGTTCAATGATATCTTGAACATTGAAGAAAGGGCTCTTATCACAGAAGAATTTAAAGATATTTCTGTTACAGACATGCATATTATAGAGGCAATCGGAATTGAAGAACCTCGTACTATGTCCACAATTTCCAAGTCACTTGGAGTAACAATGGGAACTCTGACAGTCGGAATCAACGGACTTGTGAAAAAAGGCTATGTGATAAGAAAACGCGGTGAGAAAGACCGCCGTATAGTCTATGCTTCTCTTACAGACAAAGGAATTGCCGCATACAGACATCATGAGAATTTTCACAAGGATATGATTGGACATATCACGAAGGATTTAACAAAAGAAGAAGCCGAGGTTCTTATGAAAACATTTATACGGCTAGAAGATTTCTTCCATCAGATTACATATTGAAACAGCCACCCTTGGGTTTCCCCGCGGGTGGCTGTTCCATCTTTATATGAAAGTGTTTGAAAGAAAAAAGCTTATTTATTAGCTGTAATGCCTGCTGTCTTATAGACAAATGTTACACTTCCAGCTTTGTCATCTGACTTGCCTAAGAATGAATTGTATTCCTGACCTGCCTTAACTACTGCCTTGATTGTGTCAACGGCTGTCTGTGCGTCTGAGTCTACAAGCTTTGTGATAGGCTCAATTGCTTCGCTGTTAAACTGTGCCATTCCATCCTTTAATGTAATTGCACCTTCGTTTAACTGTGTAACTCCATCTGCAAGTGTTCCTGAACTATCCTTTAATGTAGCTGTTCCATCTGCAAGCTGTGATACTCCTCTCTTTAATGTAGCATTATTAGCTGTAAGCTGTGAAAGTCCGCTCTGAAGGACTGCTGTTCCTTCCTGCTGAAGTTTTCCTGCATTAAGATTTAATGCATATAAGCTTGAGCAGAGAGTTCCTTCCTTGTAAGTTGAGAATGAACCAACTGATGTGCTGAGTGTGTTAAGCCCTGTACTTAATGTACCAAGTCCTGCCTTAAGCTGCTTAGAACCAGCACTTAACTGTCCTGCACCTGTGCTTAACTGGTCAATTCCTGCTTTAAGCTGTGTTGCACCAGAATTAGCTGACTTAATACCAGCATTAAGGTCGCTCATACCATCAAAATATCCGGCATCTTCAAGAGATGATAATGTTGTATTGCAATTGTTATATGCCTGATAAGCCTGTGAAAGTCCACTTGTCATTGTAACAATCTGCTCATCTGCCTTAGAACTTACTGTCGCTTCATCAAGCTGTCCTCCAGCTGCTGCACTTACAGTAGCAGCAACTACCTGCTTGACAGATGCATAGTTCTTTAATATATAACCTGTTGCTAAAGCGTACTGTGTCTTACTTGTTACATCAGGTGTCTGTGATATACCAGACTGTGCCAAAGCTGCTGCGATTACTGCCTGCTGCTGTGGTGTTGCTGAATTAGGATTAATTCCCTGACTCATGCATGTTACTGTAAATGCTACTTTATAGAAGCTTCCATAAGCTGTGCTATAGCTTTCTGTTGCCTGTGTCATTCCATCTTTAAGACTGCTCTTTAACTGGGAAGTTCCTGCTGATAACTTGTCAGAACCATCCTCAAGCTTTGTAAGACCGTCTGATAATGTATCTGCCCCAGTAACAAGCGCTCCTGCACCAGATAAAGCACTATCAATTCCTGCATCAAGTGTTGCAGCGCCTGCTGCCAGATCACCTGCCCCCTTAGCTGCCGAAGCAACACTGCTGTCAAGATTGTTATCCTTAAGAGTATTGTAAAGAGTTCCGATTCCGTCAGCATATGTCTTCATGTTGTCATTAAGTGAAACTGAACCCTCATATGCACTTGCAGCGCCATCTGCGTATGCATATATACCATCCCTAAGAGAAGAAGCACCTGTATTTAACTGGTCAACACCATCAGTAAGTGCTGGAATTGCATCACTTAACTGCTGCGTTCCATCCTGTAAAGAAACAGTTCCGTCTGCAAGCTGTGTTGCTGCATCATCTAATGAAGCAACAGTTTTCTTTAAATCATCTAAAGTAATGTCATCAGCATTCATATCTGAGAGAAGATTAGATGTTGCAACAGACATTGTCATATCGAGTGAGAAATCCTTAACATCTGCTGTTAATTCAAAATACTCAGGAATATCAAGGTCAAGTGACTTATCATTAAACTTAAGATTCATAGTATCCTTAAGTCCTGGCATTGTCATACCGACTGCCACAATATTGTCTCCAACCTTAGTAAGCTTACCATTAGTAACCTCAACATTTGAGAATACATCTGTTGGAAGCATCATGCCTGTAATCATTGTAAATGGTACGGCAACTGTCTGCTTTTTACCATTAATTGTTACAGTTTTCTTCTGATTATTAGTGTAATCAAAACGTATTGTAACCTTTCCGCTCTTTCCAGCCAGGTCTTCCGGCTTAATTTCCTTGCCATCAAGCTTGTAAGTAACCTTCATTGTTACTGGCGCATTTTCACTTGACTCAGTCTTATTAAGAGTCTCATTGCCGTTAGCGTCTGTAATCTTTTCGTTGACAGTGATATGATTCTTGTTACCTGAAGCATCATTGAATACATAAACTGTTTCCTGTCTTGTGTTAGTTGCAAGTGTGCTCTTGTTAGACACTGCAAGTTCATTAGTTATTGCCTGTGTAATCGTAGCCTCTGTACTGCCTGCTGCCATCTCTGTTACATAAGCTGTATCTGTTCCTGTTGTTGCAGCTGTATTAGCACCGCAGCCAACAAGGCTTGCTGCTGTAAGAACTACACACATTAAAACTGAACTATATCTGAATAAATTCTTTTTAACCATAATAAATCTTCCTCCTACCATTAATTCTGACTGTTCTTCTTTGGCTTGAAGCCTAAACTTGTATGAATAATCACCCTATCAAGCAATACGAAAAGTGATGGAAGAACAAATATAACAACAAACATACTGATGATTGCGCCTCGTGCCATAAGTGTACAAAGTGAAGCAATCATATCAACACTGGCTATCATACCTACACCAAATGTTGCTGCGAAGAAACCAAGTGCGCTGACAATAATAGATGGAATAGATGTTCCAAGTGCTATTGATATAGCCTCTTTCTTAGAGTTACCAGCAGCTCTTTCTCTCTTATATCTTGTAGTCATAAGAATTGCATAATCGACTGTCGCACCAAGCTGAATAGTTCCGATTACTACCGAAGATATAAATGGTATCGTTGTTCCTGTATAATATGGAATACCCATATTAACAAATATAGCAAATTCAATAGCAGCAACCAGAATAACCGGAAGAGATATTGACTTCAATACGAAGAAAATAATAAAGAATATCGCAACAATTGAAACTGCACTAACTGTCTTAAAATCCTTATCAGTAATAGTGATAAGATCCTTAGTACAAGGAGCTTCTCCAATTACCATAGATTTAGCATCATACTTCTTTGCAATCGCATCAACCTTATTAATCTGGTCATTGATTTCATCAGAAGCAATTGTGTAATTAGTTGATACCATCATAATCTGGTATTCATCACCCTTAAGCTCTGAAACAAGCGAATCAGGAAGCATTTCCGTAGGTATTTCTCCACCGAGTGCTGAGTCAATACTTAATGCAAATGAAATTCCATCCAGATCATTTACCTCATTCATCATTGCATTAGAATCCTCTGCTGAAAGATTACTGTCTGCAAGAATCATATATATAGAATTAGTTCCGTCAAAGTTCTCGGCAAGCATCTTGTTAGCCTGCGAACAGTTAAGCTTCTCTGGAAGTGTATCAGACAAATCATAGTAAACCTTAGTATTGTTATATCCATAGATTGCCGGACCAAGAAGCAGAACGAATATTATAAGGAATATCCATGAATGATTAACTATCCATCTTGCCGGCTTATCAAAATTCGGCATAATCTCTCTATGCATTGTTTTCTCAAGAGCCTTGTCAAATGTAAGAATAAGGGAAGGGAGTATTGTAACACAACCAATAACACCTAATACAACACCCTTTGCCATAACAACACCAAGGTCAAGACCAAGTGTAAAGCTCATAAAGCAGAGTGCTATGAATCCTGCAACTGTTGTTATGGAAGAACCAACAACTGATGTTAGTGTATTCCCAATAGCAACCGCCATAGCTTCGTGATGATCATCCGGAGTTTCTTCCTTAGCTTCCTTGTAACTGTGCCATAAGAATATAGAATAATCCAGAGTTACACCAAGCTGAAGTACCGCTGCTAGTGCTTTCGTTATGTATGAAACCTCACCTAAGAAATAATTAGAACCAAGGTTATACACAATTGCCATACCTATACTTAACATAAAGAATACTGGTACAAGGAATGAATCCATAAATATAGCAAGTACGATACATACAAGAACAACCGCTACAAGTACATAAAAAGGAGTCTCCTTTTCTGCCATTGTCTTAGTATCTGTAACTACAGCAGACATACCGGCAATATAACACTGATTATCCGTAACATCTCTTACTTCCTGAATAGCCTTCATTGTATCGTCACTTGATGTTGTATCATCAAAGAATATTGCAAACAACGTAGCTCCTGAATCCTCATTTTCAAAATAAGAACGGAACTTATCAGGAAGAATTTCTGAAGGAACATCATCTCCTACTATTCCACTATAAGAGATAACTGACGCTACATGGTCAACCCCCTCAACCTTCTTTACCAACTTAGAAACATTTGACTTATTCATTCCGTCAACGACGACCATTGCATAAGCGCCCTTTCCGAAATCATCAAGCAAAATGTCCTGTCCCTGCATAGTGTCGATATCACTTGGCAGATAATACAGGATATCGTAATTAACCCTGGTATTAAAGTAACCAAGAACTGATGGAATCAACAGCAGGAAGCTAAGAACCAGAATTGGAATTCTTAACTTAACAACAACTTTTCCAAACTTTTTCATATAAATAACCACGCCTTTCTGTAAGATGCAAATGCCAACAACCCTTAGTCATATAAGTATTCATGTCTTTAACAAATATGACCGATAGTCATTTTCAATTTCAGTTGACATTATAGCACCTCAAAACACATAGTCAATAGAAAATTGACCAAAAGTCATTTTTTAATATTTATTTTATAATTGGATTGGTGTATAATGTATTTATAAATGAGTTGGCATGGTAATCAATTTCAGGCACGCTTGCGCTGCTTGTCGCTCACAGCGGACACTAAACTCGTTGCAGTTCCTGCAACTTGTTAAGTGCCGGTGGCTCCAAAGCACCTGAAATCAATTACCATACCAACTCATAATACACACTATAACCAACTAATAATTAACACTAATAAAGGTGAGTGATTGATATGGGAAAGCTTGAAGCTAACAAACAACAGAAACTTACTTCTCTGCTGAATACTGCATTTAATCTCTTTACTACCCAGGGGGTTACGAAGACTTCTATTGCGGAAATTTCTCAGAAAGCAGGTATTGCTAAGGGTACATTTTATCTGTACTTTAAGGACAAGTATGATATAAGAAACCGTCTTATATCACATGAATCAAGTAAATTATTTAAGAATGCCGTCGCTGATTTAGAAGAATTTTCTATAGAGAAGGACGAACCGTTAGGTTTCGAAGAAAAAATAATATTTATAATTAATCATATTGTAGATGAACTGAATTCTAATCAGACTCTTCTCACATTTATATCAAAAAACCTTAGCTGGGGAATCTTCAAGGAAGCTCTCACAACTAAGGTTGCATCTGATGATATTAACTTTAAAGATGTATATTATGAAATGATTAACGCTGAGGATATCTCACTTGAAGAGCCTGAAATAATGCTCTTCCTTATTGTTGAGCTTGTAAGTTCAACTTGCTACAGCGCAATTCTTTATAAAGAACCTGCTGACATAGATACAATTAAGCCTTATCTTTTCAAGACAGTACGTGCAATCATCAAAGAGCACACTATCCGGTAGCTGCTTACGCTTTCCCTTCAAGCTCCTGGTATATATCCCTTTTTGACACACCCCTGTCCTTTGCCGCAGCTTTCATGGCTTCTTTCTTATCCATGCCCTGCGACATATACATCTGCACATGTTCTGCCACACTCATGTTTTCCCACTGCTTTCTTGCCTCGGCCTTTAACTGCTCACGGCTTTTACCGGCAATCACAAGCACATATTCGCCTCTCGGCTCATTATTTTCATAATATTCACATGCAGATTCAAGCGTGAATTCCATCGAATTCTCATATCTCTTGGTAAGTTCCTTACATATAGTAATCTGTCTGTCACCGCCAAGCGTATCTTGTAGTTCCGCAAGTGTCTTAGTAAGTCTGTGCGGTGCTTCATATATAATCATAGTCCTTGTTTCACATGCTAACTCTGCAAGAACTTCTTTTCTCTCATTCTTATCCGCTGGTAAAAATGCTTCAAATGCAAATCTTCTTGTCTCGCGTCCTGACATTGTAAGCGCTGTTATGCATGCTGCCGGTCCCGGAAGTGAAGTAACCCTGATACCTGCTGCCCTGCATTGCTTTACAAGCTCCTCACCTGGATCAGATATTCCCGGAGTTCCAGCATCCGTAATTACAGCCACATCCATTCCACCTAATATTTTATCAACAAGAACCTTTGCCTTATCATACTTATTAAATTCATGATAACTTGTCATAGGTGTCTTTATTTCAAAATGATTAAGCAGCTTAATACTGTTTCTTGTATCCTCTGCTGCAATCAAGTCTGCCTCTGAAAGCACACGCAAAACCCTGTAAGTAATATCCTCAAGATTACCAATAGGCGTTGCACACAGATACAGCATACCCGGTCCGTCTTTCTTTACATTTCTCTCATTATCCATAATAAACCTCTATCTATTCATACATTTTTAGAAGCGCATCAGTGTAGGTACCGTCCGTCTTGTATACAATAAGCGGTTCTTCAACAATAAGCTGGGAATTACCTCCCTTAACCGCTTCTATAAGCACCATATTGGCAGCCTTATTCACATAAGGATACACCAGCCTCATTCTCTTCGGCTCAAGATGATACTTTCTCATAGTGTCAAATATATCAACAAGTCTGTTCGGTCTGTGAACCATATACATTTTCCCTTTGGATTTAAGACAACGGCTTGCTTCCCTTATAACATCATCAAGACTACACAGAAGCTCATGTCTTGCAATTGCCTTGGCACTGTCCGGATTAACAATACCGTGATTTTCATTCATATATGGCGGATTGCTCGTCACAACATTAAAAGAAGCTTCCCCAAATATAGTGGAAGCTTCCTTAATATCACCCTTAACAACACTGATTCTGTCCTCAAGATGATTAAGCTCCACATTTCTTCTGGCAAGCTGTGCGCTTCCCTCCTGAATCTCAAGAGCACTATATGTGCTACCTGGATTCTTAGACTGCATAAGCACCGGAATAATACCATTACCGGTACCCATATCCAGCACCCTGTCCTTCTTCCCTGCCCTGGCATAAGTAGACAACAGCACTGCGTCCATTCCAAAACAGAAAATATCTGTATTCTGTATAAGCTTTAGTCCATCTCTCATCAAATCATCAATTCGTTCATTAATCATCACTAATATGGGCTTTTCCTTCTTTTCTTTCTAATTCCTCAAGTGCCTTAAGTTCCTTATCATCATCAATGCGGACCTTATCAAATCTTCTTTTTCTCTTAAAACGAAGCTCCTCAACCGGATATTCCTTAAGTTCCTTTTCGTCATTATCATGAGTTATTAATACCTTAACTCTCTGCCTTAAAACATTGACACTTGAAACCTCACCAACCAGTTTATCTGGTGTAGTAACAGAATCTCCCACATTAGGCAGATGACTATTTAATTCCTCATATGTATCCTGCTCATTCTTTAAACAACACATAAGTCTTCCACACACACCTGAAATCTTAGTTGGATTAAGTGACAGGTTCTGCTCCTTAGCCATCTTAATAGATACCGGATTGAATTCTGGTAAAAATGTGGCACAACATAAAGGTCTTCCGCAGGAACCAATTCCACCAAGAATCTTAGTCTCATCCCTTACTCCAATCTGTCTTAATTCAATTCTTGTCTTAAATACTGCAGCAAGATCCTTAACAAGCTCTCTAAAATCAATTCTTCCATCAGCAGTAAAATAGAACAGCACCTTATTATTGTCAAATGTATACTCAGCCTTAATAAGCTTCATGTCAAGATTATGCTTTGCAATCTTCTCAAGACATATCTTAAATGCTTCTTTTTCCTTTTCTCTGTTTTTTAATTCTCTTTCATCATCTTCTGGTGTTGCAATCCTTATGATTGCCTTTAGAGGCTGGATAACCGCTGTATCTTCTACTTCTCTTTCACCTAGAACAACCTGTCCATATTCAACTCCTCTGGCAGTCTCAACAATAATATGCTGTCCTGTTTCGACTGAATATTTCCCAGGTGCAAAAAAATATATCTTTCCAACCTGTCTGAATCTAACTCCAACAACTTTAGTCATCTATACTCTCCATTCTATGAATTTTCCTTAATTGCCATAATAAGCAATTCAATAACAAGATCAAAATTAACATTTGCCTGAAGTCTCACCTTAACCCTGTCAATAGAATTAATAATATCCTGTAAACCTTCATATGACATAGTCTGTGCCTGACTCTTTATCAATGTCATCTGGTCATTAAATATGAGCAGATTAGTATCATTTGTACTCTTAAACATAAGTACATCCCTGTACCACATAAGCATAAGGTCAAGGTAATCATCAATAGTCAGCTTATAATTGGTAACTCTTTTCACCGATGTCATAATATCAGCCGAATCCATATCCTTAGCATTCTTAATAACATCCATTACATCACGTCTTAACTCTGCAAACTCAGTAGATTCAACCATAGTCATTGCCCTGCCGATTCGTCCAGCTGCAAATCTTGCTGCAAATTTACACTCGTAATCACCGATATTATCATAGTGGTCTTTAAGATATTTAATAACTACATCATCCTTTAGTGGCTTAAGATCAAGCACAACGCATCTTGACAGAATAGTCTGTAAGAAAACATCCGGATTATTAGCAAGAAGAATAACAATTCCATAAGCTGGTGGCTCTTCAATTGTCTTAAGCATTGCATTCTGTGCTGCAACAGTAAGCTTGTCTGCTTCATCAATAATGTATATCTTGTAAGGACTGCTGTAAGGCTTAATCTGCATATCCGATACAAGCTGGTCTCTTATATCATCAACACCAATACTTCCCGGCTTCTCATGTCCAACCCAGATAATATCCGGCTGGTTCCTGCCTGCCGCTTGCACACAGGAATGGCACCCCCCGCAAGGCTCAACACCGCCCGCCTCACACTGCAGTGTCTGTGCAAATGTGCTGGCAATAAGCTTCTTTCCTGCACCCAGTCCTCCGCTGATTACATAAGCATGAGATACCTTTCCCATAGATATTGCACTCTGCAAATGTTCTTTAATAGTCTCATATCCATATATATCTGAAAAATTACCCATACTTATTCCTCTTTTCATTACTTATCTGTAATATTATAACACATATTGCTCCTATGTTGAAATATCTAATAACAATCCCCTGATATCATCAATAGCTCCGACTATTGCAAGATGATCCTTTTCATCTTTTACCAGTTCTCTGGCAAGATTATCAAGATTCTCATCTACCATCTTAACAATTCCATACACCCTGTGTCTTCCTCTCCTGTCAAGAAAGTTCTCTCTTGAAAACTTGTGTGAACGGTTTACAACTTCATTTAGGAATCCCTTAACAAGCTCTCTGTACTTCTTCATATCTCTTATATCCATATGCTTTGCAATCTTTTCACCCTGCTCGGTAATTTCCTGCATCATATTTCCCAGTTTTTCCTGAAGGTCTTTCTCCTCAATATTGCTAATCAGTGTAAACTTAAAACTATCATCTGATTTTTCCTGTGCTTTAACCGGAGTGGTCTGATTAGCCGGTGCTATATCTTTAACCTTAATATCCATACATACCTCCTAATATGGCACTCTTAACTTCACTAATGCAATCCTCTAACTCTCCATTATTGCTAAACCTTCTTGTAATACCAGCCTTAGCAATATTCTCTTCTGAAAAATCCTCACTGTCTGCAAGAAATCTTCTGCACATTTCCTCATAGTGTGGATTATCCTGTTTCTGTTCTCTGTGGATAGCCCTTGTGAGTCTCAATCCATCTTCTACTTCAATGTATATCGGCATAATATGCTGTTTTCCATAGAATTCACAGAATTTATCATACGCTTCAAGCGTTCCTATAACCAGATACCTGTTACCACTGTTAAGGTCAATCTGTCCGTCATCAGCTGTAAAATACTTCCACACACCATACACAGTATTATATTCTCTCAGTTCAACAATCCTGCCGCTCTCCTGCATCTTAACAGCTGTCTCATCATTTACAAAAAAATACTCAACCCCATCGGTCTCCCCGGCTCTCATTGGTCTTGTTGTATACAATATAACAGTATTAAGCTTCAGACTTTCATCTTCAATTAGGTTTTTATATATCTTATCCTTACCGGACGCGCTTTTTCCCATAATAAATGCTATCTCAGGCATCTTATCTTTCCTTCCTTAAGACCGGGTACTTCCAGCCCGGCATTTATCGCACTCTTAATAATTCTGCATACATCACCGGTAATACGCTCGCCTACATTAACAACAGGCATTCCCGGTGGGTATATAAGAACCGATGACATACTTATTCTACCACATATATCAGGTGAATTAACAGATAAATCTTCATATCCATTTTCATCCATTAAATCAATTGCATCTGCTGGACACATACATACTTCCGGCTTGTTGTTAATCGCATACCCTAAGCTTTCACCTACATCATTTTCACTGTCTTTGCTTTCAACTTTCCAGCTTTCATCAATCTCCTTCAATGCACTAAGAAATCTGTCATAATACTCCTGTTTATCAGCAACTGAAGTCATTGCAATAACATATTTAAATGATGCCATCTCAAGCTGCACCTTATATTCATCCAATAACCTGTCATATAGGTACTTTCCATCATCACATATAAGAATAATCTTAGAAATATCATCACTATCCATCAATCTTATATTATTAAGTTTTGCAATATTTTTTCTTAAATTCTTAAGTCTGTTGATATATTCCTTAAAAATATAATCTCCCTGCCCTTCAATAATTCCCATACATCTGTCAATACTCGCCATAAGAATATATGAAGGACTGGTTGTCTGATATATATTCCAAAATCTTTCCACTTTATCATAATCTACATAATTTCCAGAAATATGTAGAAGTGCAGTCTGTGTAAGTGCCGGTAATGTTTTATGAATACTGTTAATTACAATGTCAGCCCCGGCTTTTACTGCGGACTCCGGAAATTCATCACTGAATTCAAAATGTGCTCCATGTGCCTCATCTACTATAAGCGGTATTTTCATTTCATGAAGATAAGAAACAATCTCTCTTACCTCTGACACAACACCTTCGTAAGTCGGAGAAGTTATAATAACCGCCTGTGCATCCCTATTACTCTCAACACATTTTCTAACCTGTTCTAAAGTAAGTCCTCTGTATATTCCAGTACTTTCATCTACCTCCGGTATAACATATACTGGCTCAAGCTGTGCTATAATCAATGCATTGTACACTGACACATGGCAGTTTCTTGCAACAATAATCTTTCCTTTTCTTTTTGTTGCACCGCATATAGCTGATAATATTCCTGCTGTACTTCCATTTACAAGCATCAGTGTTTTATCTGCTCCATACAATTTTGCTGCCCTGTCAGACGCATTTTTAATAATTCCATCCGCATTATGCATATTATCAAATCCGTCAATCTCGGTAATATCAAGTTCTGAAGTACTTGCATATTCAGTATTGCGCTTTCCTCCTGGCATATGCATCGGCACATAACCAGCTTTTGAATACTCTTCAAGTTTTGCCAGAATATCTATATTTCCCATCAATACAACTCCATTATCTCTTATTCTGTAACCGTAAGCTTTACTGTTACTTCATCATGGCTTCCAATTGCATCTGTAACTTCATACTTAATATCATAAGTACCTGTCTGGTCAAATGTATATCTTCCAACAGTCACAATCTTTGCAGTAATATCATTACCACAGATATCAGTTGCACTAACCCCTGTCATTATATCTACACTCTGACCAATCTTTGTCTGAATGTCCTTTGCCCCTGCTATCTTAGCACTATAAGCATTCCATGGATTATTCTCGTCAGGGTCTGTAGGATCCCAGCCTGCATAAGCACTGTCCTCTGGAATCTTTATAGAATCCGGCTTACCAAGGGGTCCCGGATTAGCCGCATCATCATATATAGTTACACCAGTACCCGATGGACAATTATCATATATCCACTTAACATCTCTTACACACATTCTGACACAGCCAAGAGAAGCATAATCACCAAGCTTATTGTACTGTCCATCCTCCAAATCACCCTTATTCATTGAATAATATGGCACAGAATGGAACAGATAACCTCCACTTATTCTGAATGCATAACGTCCATAAGTGCCATCAACCATGTAGCCCCATTCGTACTTATCAGATGTTACATAATTCTCACCCACAATAGTTTCGTCACCTGCTTTTCCACATGATGTTGCAAATGCTTTGACTGGTATAGTGTATTCTCCATTCTCATCAATTCCATACACTGTAGCGCAGTTAGCAGCTCTGTTTACCTTAATAAAATATGGAAGATAAACACCTTCTGGAGCAATGTATTCTTGTTCTTTTGATTCAGGCTCTTTATTATCAACCCACACAACTTCCCTTGCTACTGTTGTCTCTTCTGTAGACATATCTGTGACATATGTCTGCTCATTCTGATTCTCTTGATTATTTTTTTTATCCTTTCCAGAATGTGACAACATAATACCTGCTATTATTGAACCTGCGATTATAACCACTGCAGCTATTGCGATAAGAATAACAAGTGGCAGATTTCTCCTGAACCATGACTTTCTTCTTTTCAAATATTTATAATTAATGTTTCCTTTTGACATAATATCCTCCTTTGTCCATTATAAAAACTTAATATGTGTTTATAAATGTTATTAACGCAAAAAAAGCTGTTTCATCACGAAACAGCTTTAAGTGCCTAGAACCGGAATCGAACCAGTGACACGAGGATTTTCAGTCCTCTGCTCTACCGACTGAGCTATCTAGGCAGAAATCTAAGATTTCTTATCTTTTATTATCACTGTGCCACCTTTACACGACAAGCACAGTGATAATTATACAATAATATTTTTTTTCAGTCAATCCCCAAAATTTATTTTTTATGCTTCTTTTTATCCTGCAGGGATTCCTGTTCCTTTACATAAGCTTCATACAAATCGGGACGGTACTTCTTTGTCCGCTCAACAGACTTTTCAAGACGCCATGCGTCTACATTGCCGTGGTGTCCCGATAAAAGAATGTCGGGTACTCGCATTCCTTCAAATTCCACCGGACGGGTATACTGCGGATATTCAAGCAGTCCGTTTTCAAAGCTTTCGGTTTCTGCCGATTCTTTGTTATTTAAAACACCCGGCACCAGTCTGGACACCGCATCAATCACAACCATTGCCGGCAGTTCTCCGCCGGTCAGCACATAATCTCCGATGGACACATAATCGGTCACGATCTTTTCCAGCGCACGCTCATCAATGCCCTCATAATGCCCGCACAGAATACACAAATCTTCTTCCTGTGCAAATTCCTGTGCCATCTGCTGTGTAAACGGATACCCCTGCGGTGTCATATACACCACTCTCGGCTTCTTTCCAATCCGCTCTGTCACGCTTTTATACGCGGAGCAGACAGGTCCCGGCTGCATAACCAGTCCGGCACCGCCGCCATACGGATAATCGTCCACCTTCATATATTTATTTTCCGCAAAATCACGGATATTTACCGCATCTACCGATAAAATTCCGTTCTGGATTGCGCGTCCTGTAATACTTGTATTCAGTCCGTCCAGAATCATCTGCGGAAACAGAGTCAGTACGTGAAATCTCATTATTTTGCTACCTCTGCGATTGAATTTAACAGGAATGCATAGTAATCATGATGCAGGTTCATACCGTTGGTGCTGTAATCCGGATTTAAGTATCCGGCACCATTTTTATATGCAGAAGCCACATCAATATAGGTGTATCCTGCAGAAGCTGCAAAAACACTTACCGTATCATTTACATCATCAATTGCAGACTGTGTGATTTTATTCGTATCACGTGCTTCAAATCCGCTTGTTACAGGAAGCAGGGATAAAATGTATACCTTTGCGGACGGACAGCTATCCTTTACGGCTCCTGCCAGTGTAATTAAATCTTCTGCTATCGCTTCAGCGCTCTTGCTTCCGAAATTGACATCATTTAAGCCGACCATGATAAATACCTTGGAAGGATTTAACTGTGCTACGCTGTCTACTTCTGCAACTGCCTTTGTCGTTGTCAGGTTATTTCCGGCAACCACATGTGCGCTGTTTAAGAAACCGTATTCCTGAATACCGCCGATAATGGAATCCCCGAACAATACAGCATCACTGTAATAATCCTGTGTTGTAAAATCTGCTTCTCCGGCAGGTCCGTCAATCGCAAGAATGCCGCTGTTTGACGGTGCTGCCGTTGTAGCTTCTGTTGCAGGCTGTGTTGTCGGTGCTTCTGTTGCTGCCACTGTCGGTGCCTGTGTTACCGGCTGTGTTTCATTCTGTGTTGTCTGCTGCGCCGTTGTCGGCGGTACTGCCGCCTGCTGCTTATTGTCGGAAGATGATCTTCCCATAAATCGGATAACTGCCACGCAGATAACCAGTGCCACAAGCACACCTGCCGCTCCGAAGCAGTAATTTCTGTATTTATGCCACATTCTCATTTTCCGGTTCAATTTCACTGAACTTTTTGTATCTTTTCCATTGTTATCCATTTCCTGTTACCAGCCTTTCTAACTATTGTTTTCTACCATTTTACACGTTTTAACACGACTGCCGAAGTCTTTCTAAGACCGATATCCAACCAGCCGCCGTTTACTGTATACCAAAGCTGTTCCTCACCGAAACCGCCGTCAAATGTCACAAATATCTGTTCCATCTCATCTTTATCCGTAATGCCAAGTTCCCAGACCGGAACCCTGACCCTTCTTTCATCTTCAGAATTATTGACAATGACTACAACTGCATCCTTCTGATTAAATCTGCCATAAGCAATCAGATTATACTCTCCGACAAGCGGTTTATAAGAACCGGTCTTTAAAACTTCCTGTGACTTATGCATGGCAATTGCCGCCTTATGAAATGCAATCAGTTCCCGGTCTTCACTGCCCCACGGATACGTTCTTCTGTTATCCGGGTCTGTCCAGCCGCACACGCCTGCTTCATCACCATAATAAATAGTCGGCGCTCCGGGCCATGTCATCTGAATGATGACAGCTTCCATAAAGACCGCTTTATTGATACCTTCGTTCGCAGCTTCTGCTCCGACAGATGCCGTTCTGCCGACACGGTGGTTCGTTCTGGTCAGAAAACGCGAGTGGTCGTGATTTGAAAGTTCATTCATGGAAATCGCAACTGCCTGTCCACCCATACGGGACATATTGTGATGCATCGCCCCGAAAAAATTGCCCGCATTGCCAAGCATATCCTGACGGAACTCATCACTGTGCTTCTGCATACCGGTTAAAAACCACGTCACCGGTTCCATAAACGCATCATAGTTCATAATGGTATCCCATTCATCCCCCTGGAGCCAGTCATAGGAATCGCCGTAATTTTCTGCAAGAATGACAGCTTCCGGATTTGCTTCCTTGACTGCCTTTCTGAACTTTTTCCAGAACTGGTGGTTGTATTCCCGGCTGTTGCCCAGATCTGCCGCAACATCCAGCCGCCAGCCGTCTACGCAGTACGGCTCGGATACCCATTTTTTACCAATACCTAAAATATACTGCTCCAGTGTATCCGCTTCCTCGTAGTTAAGCTTCGGCAGGGTGTCATTGCCCCACCAGCCGTCATACGAGTTGTTATCCGGCCACTGGTTACTGTAGAATTTAAAAAAGGTATGATACGGACTGTTAAAGCTCTCATACGCACCGGATGCATACTGTTCCGGGCTTGTACTGTAAATATGCTCTCTGTCAAGCCATTTATTAAACGAACCGCAGTGGTTAAATACGCCGTCAATAATGACCTTCATGCCTCTTTTGTGAATTTCTTCCACCAGCTTTGCAAAAAATTCATTGCTGGCTTCCAGATTCTTTTTATTCGTTACCCTGTCCATATACCGGGATGCATGTGTATTACACTGATCTCCCTCACTGAGCAGTTTTCCCTCATCCGATACAATCACACCGAAATGCGGGTCTATATAATCGTAGTCCTGTATATCATATTTATGATTGGACGGCGATACAAACAGCGGGTTAAAGTAAATAACCTCTACCCCTAAGTCCTGTAAATAATCCAGCTTGTCCCATACGCCTTTTAAGTCGCCGCCGTAGAAATTACGCACATCCATCTGCGCCGGATACCGGTTCCAGTCGTCCACCTGACAGACATGCTCTCCGATATAGCTGTATTCATCATTTAATACATCATTGCTTTTATCCCCATTGCAGAAGCGGTCTGTAAAAATCTGATACATCACCGCACCCTTTGCCCACTCCGGGGTCTGAAAGCCCGGCATAATCTGAAAATTATAAAAAGGATTTAATTCTTTTGCCGCGCCAATCTGATTATAAAAACAGACATTTTTGCCGGAAACGACTTTAAAATAGTAATAAAGCTTTTCTTCCGCCACTTCCACCGATGCCTCGTAGTAATCAAACAGTGTATTATTGGCAACACGGTACATCTCATACTCCTGATTGTTTACATACAGGTATGCCGTATCCACATTATACCTTCCTGTTCTTAAGCGAAGCTTTACCGTATCCCCCGGCTGCGGTTCTGCCGGTATTCTATATTCTTCTGTAACGTCACTGAATAACGCCCCTGTCTTTAATACCGGACGTGTATTACACATATACATCAGCTTCCGATTGCTGGCTGTCATATTTTCAATGGCTTTTACAATTCTCATGGACAGACTCCTCTTTTTAATTTCACATTCTTTATTATATAACGAAATTCAATAGATTTCAACAACATCATCATTTTGTCCCTGAATCTCCCTATAAGCAGTAAAAAGGACAGCCGGGGAAGGCTGTCCTTTTTGGAGAAGGTATTTCACTTATTATGGGGTGTAGCAAAAAATATATAATGTATTGGGGGGTTTTTACGTTAATTATAGTATCATGAACGCAAAGTGAAGTGTTCACAATCTTGACGAATTTTGTCGATTTTTTTTGTGCATATTTCACAACCATTTCCCCACCCTTTGAATACAATCTAATTTTCAAACAACGCCTCAAACTCCTCACGGGTTACTTTTTCTTTTTCCAGAAGCAGCTGTGCGCTCTTTTCAAGCACATCCATATGCTCCTCAATCATCTTCTTGGCTTTGCCATAGCACTCGTCAATGATGTTCTTTACTTCCATATCAATCTGGGAAGCCACCTCTTCGCCATATGGTCTGGTATGTGCCAGATCCCTGCCGATAAAGACTTCATCACTGTCGTTGTCATAATTAATCAGCCCCAGCTTTGATGAAAAGCCGTATTTTGTAACCATTGACCGGGCAGTTTCCGTGGCCTGTTTGATATCCTGTGATGCCCCGGTGGTAATATCATCAAATACCAGTTCTTCCGCAATACGTCCGCCTAAGCTGACGATAATATTCTGAAGCATTTTGCCGCGTGTGTTAAACATTTCATCTCGTTCCGGCAACGGCATAGTATAACCTGCTGCCCCCATTCCCGTCGGAATAATGGAAATCGTATGCACCGGACCGACATCCGGAAGCAGATGAAATAAAATTGCATGTCCGGATTCGTGGTATGCCGTAATCTTCTTTTCTTTTTCAGAAATAATCTTACTGCGTTTTTCCACACCGATGCCAACCTTTACAAATGCGTAATTCACATCTGCATTGGTAATATATTTTTCTTTTCGCTTGGCTGCGTTAATTGCCGCCTCATTTAACAGATTTTCCAAATCCGCACCGGTAAATCCGGCTGTGGTTCTTGCAAGACTTTCTAAATCCACATCATCACCGAGCGGTTTCTTTGCCGCATGGACATTTAAAATTTCAAGACGTCCCTGTACATCCGGCCGTCCGACAACAACTTTTCTATCAAAACGTCCCGGTCTTAAAATCGCCGGGTCTAAAATATCAATACGGTTTGTTGCCGCCATCACGATAATACCTTCGTTGATACCAAAACCGTCCATCTCAACAAGCATCTGGTTTAACGTCTGCTCGCGCTCATCATGTCCGCCGCCCATACCGGTACCACGGCGTCTTGCCACAGCATCGATTTCATCGATAAATACGATACACGGTGCGTTTTTCTTGGCTTCTTCAAATAAATCACGCACACGGGAAGCACCGACACCGACAAACATTTCCACGAAATCCGAACCAGAAATGCTAAAGAAAGGCACACCCGCTTCTCCTGCTACTGCCTTTGCAAGCAGTGTCTTACCGGTTCCCGGAGGACCTGTTAAAATCACGCCTTTCGGGATTCTTGCGCCCAGTTCTGTATATTTCACCGGATTTTTTAAGAAATCCACAATTTCTTCAAGTTCTTCTTTTTCTTCCTGAAGACCGGCAACGTCTTTAAATGTAACAGGGTTTTGTGTACCGTTCATCAGCTTGGCACGGCTTTTTCCGAAGTTCATCATCTTCGCGCCGCCACCGCCGCCTGCCTGTCTGTTGGTCATCATCATAATTACAATAATAATCACCAGACAGATACCAAACGGAAGAATCGTTGTAATCCATACGCTGTCTCTTGTCACATCTTTTAACGTGTACCGGATATTGTTATCCAGCAGTAACTGTTCAATTTCATGCACATCGGAAACATTTAACAGTTCCTCGCCGTTGTCCGTCTTGGTAATAGAGAGTACACCGGTCGGCACTTCTGAATTCTGCTTGATTAACACACTGGATACATATCCGTTCTGGACATCCCACAGGAAATTGCTGTAGCTGTATGATGATGACGATGGTGAAAGTCTTGCCAGTGCAAAATAAAGCACGGCAATCACCGCTATAACCACCAGATAGATGCCAACTCCTCCCATTTTATTTCTGTTTGTATTCATCTTTTCCTCCTCTTTCTTCTTTATTCACTTTCGATTACACCGACATATGGCAGATTTCTGTAATGCTGGTCATAATCGAGTCCATATCCGACTACAAATTTATCCGGAATTTCAAATCCGTTATAAGCAACATCTATTTCTACTTCGCGGCGTTCCGGCTTGCTAAGCAGTGTACAGATCCGTAAATCTTTCGGTCCGCGTTCCTGTAACATCGGAACAAGTCTTGACAATGTATTTCCGGAATCAATGATGTCTTCAACAATGATAACATTTTCATCTTTTAACGGCTCGTCCAGGTCTTTTTTAATCTGAACTGTTCCGCTTGATACCGTGCCGCTTCCATAGCTGGATACCTGCATAAAATCAATCATTACCGGCACGGTAATTCTTTTTGCGAGTTCACACGCAAAAAAAGCACTGCCCTTTAAAATGCAGATCAGTTTTACGGTTTCCCCTGCAAAATCACTGCTGATCTGGGCTGCCAGTTCACACACTCTCTTTTCAATTTCTTCCTCTGATATCATCACACTGATATGGTGCTGTTCCATTTCATTTATCCTCCTGCATTACTACGCTTATTTTTAATATCCTTTGAGTCGAATCCGTAACCAGCCCGGCACTGCTTCGTCTGACACCTGCCGCCCACAATATCTCATTGGATACGGCAAGCAGAAGAACCGCATCTCTTACCTGCCTTGGCACTTTCTTATCAATCAGTTCTTTTTTTAAGGTCTTTTTCGTGCCATTCCTGTCAATCCTTATAAAATCTGCCGTTTTCCGGAAACGAAAAGAAAAATTATCCTTTATTTTATCATAATCAAAGAGTTTCGTATAGTCGTTATTTCCATAAATTTCTGATAAGCTACCCTGTTCTAAAATGACCACTGCCTTACGGCATTCGTTTACCCGTGTAAAATACACCGGCTCATTGACAGGAATAGTTATTCTCTTCCCACGCCATATTTTTTCAAATTCCAGTAAATCCGGCATCTGCACCGCACTGTCAGCCGGATTTTGCGGCATACTTCCGCATTGCTCTGTACCGCCGTGTATACCGCCACACTGCTTTCTGCTGTCGAGGTGTGCCGTTTTGTTCCGCGCAATCGTAATTTCATCATATCCCCTTACCGCCACCAGCCCATACGGCAGGCTCACACATTTTCCGACAGAATGTTCAAGAAGCTCCTGCACTGCCCCGACATGTACCCTGTAAATATCTTTTGCACCATTGGCTGCCGCTTCTATTGCCTGCCGGATAACATACTGCTGTAAAACCGGCGGTGCAGAAACCAGCGCCTTTACAGACAACTTTACGGACGGTTTTGACGGATTTTCCTGCGGCTGTAAAATAACCGCCTTTTCATACAGCCCTGCCGCCTGCTGTTCAATATATTCTTCCGCCTGCAAAACGCTGTCTGCCAGTTCCGTCAGCTTCTGTACGGCATTGGGATTCAGATTCTTCTCAAGATACGGAATCAGTTCCCGGCGTATTTTATTTCTTGTATACACCAGTTCTTCATTGGTGCTGTCCGTCACATAAGAAAGTCCTTGCAATGTCAGATATTCCTCAATCTGTGCACGGCTCACACATAAGAGCGGACGGATAATATTGTCCCGCACCGGACGGATTCCACAAATTCCGCGCAGGCTGCTGCCCCGTACCAGATTCATCAGTACGGTTTCTGCCTGGTCATTCTGATGGTGTGCCACGGCGATTTTTACTTTTCTGCCTGTATGCTTTTCCTGCTGCGTGGCAATTCCCTTAAAAATGCGGTAGCGCAGGATTCTTCCCGCCTCTTCCTCTGACAGCTTCTCCTGGTGTGCTACAGACGGCACATCCACCCTGCGGCTTATATATTCCACCGATAACTGTCTGCAAAGCTGCTTCGCAAACTGCTCATCCCGTTCTGCCTCTGTTCCGCGGATTCCGTGATTGACATGCACCGCCAGAAGACGGATATCCAGTTGTTCTTTTTCTATAATTTCTTTTAAAACAGCCACCAGACATACCGAATCCGCACCGCCGGACAAGCCGGCAACAAGGATGCCTGTATTTTCTAACATCCGGTGTTCCTGTATATATTTGTATATTTTCTTTACCATAAAACAATTATATTCTCATTTTTCATAGGTGTCAAACAGTCCCAGCACCAAAACCGTACAGTCATCCGATGCTTTCATATCATTATAGGCAAGCGACTGTTCCAGAAGTTTCTCTGCCATTGCGGACGGTTCCCGTATCGTCAGGGCATGAATCATCTGTGCCATGCGTTCCTCTTTATTCACACACGGAATATTATCCAGTACTCCGTCACTGACCATAACAATATAATCGCCGTCATAGAGTTTCTTTGTCGTGCAGTCATAATCGACCTGTTCTAACACCCCCATCGGCAGTGTCGTTGACTGGATAATCTCCACCCACTTGTCCCGCCTGATAAAGGTGGATACCGCACCCAGCTTCATACAGTGCATATACCCCGACTGGCAGTCTATCACACTCATGTCCATTGTTACCGGATTTCCCGTTCCGCCGCCTGCAATATACGCAGAATTAATCAGATCAATGGATGCTTTTTCATCAAACCCGGCATCAATACAGTTTTCCATCAGTTCAATGACCATACGGCTTTCAATGTAAGCGCGTTTTCCGCTGCCCATGCCGTCTGCAATCGCCGCGATGGCTTTTCCACATTCTAACCGCGAAATCAGAAAGTTATCCCCATTAAAATGACTTTTCCCCTTATTCATTCTTGCCACACCACTGAGCAGTTTAAACCGGTCTTCCTGAATAAAAATGTACTGATGATATTCTTCATTGATAATCCGGCGGTTGGAATCATCCGGATAATATCCGCTCCGCAGCACTTCCGTAAGCACCGGAACAACTTTTTTTGCTGTCACACAGCTTCTGCCCACAGTCCTTGCCTGAAACACAATGGCATTTCTGCCATTTTTTTTTGACAAATGCTGTACGTTTTTTATGCGTATCCCGTTCACGAAACATTTGCGTGTCAGTTCCCTGACAAAATCTTTTTTTCCGTCTTCCGTATGCACATACATGGTCATACATTCTTCCAGTACATCCGCAACTAAAAAAAGCTGTTTGGAAATTCCGGTACCGCTTTTTTGCGGTTCCGAAGCGTTTTCATACGCTTCGCCAAGACGTCTGAATGTCCTGGCGGTTTCCTCCAGCTTTGTTACGGAATAGTCCACTACATAATCCTGCACCCTTTCACTCATACAGCCCCTCCTGCTTCTGGCATTTTTCTGCCTATTATAGACGCTGTTTTGTGCAGTTTTTGTCAGGTAGTGTAACCTGTCACAATATTTTATTAGTTTTCCGGTTTAAATACCAGTTCATCCGGATAAATCATACCGAATTTATCCTTTGCAACTTCTTCGGCAAATTTTTTGGTCTGGATATACTTTTTATATTCATCAATCTCATCAGACCGGTTCTGCTGTTCTTCCACCTGCTCCTGCAGCTGTGCCACGCGTGCCTGATATTCTTTATTCTGCTTTTCCAGTGTCCGCTTGCCGCTCCAGATCACAGCGCCCATAATCATGACAAGGGCAAATGCAAGCACCATGCCTAAAATTGCTGACTGTTTCTGCCGCTTTCTTCTTGTTTCTCTTTCCCTGCGTGTTTCAAACTTCATTGCCCTGCCCCCTTTTCCTTACAGCCGCCGCTTTGATGCAGCCTGTTATTTTATGTACTCCTATTTTAATCAAACAGAGTGCTTTTTTCAATGGCTTTAAACATAAATTTATGAATTTTGTAGTGTATTTTACAAAAAATGTGCCAAATGCATACCGGTATAAAACCGCCCCTGCCAAAAAACCTGTCACCAGAAAACCTCTTAAAATACCGTCATTTACTTCATAGGTCATGCAGAATACGGTAACTGCCGCATATATCCAGTACAAAATATCTTCTGCCGACATCACCCATATATTTTTATGACGGATTACGCGTCTGAAGATACGGATACAGTCATATTCTAATGCCAGCACCATTCCTAAAAAGAGTGCCGACAATAATGTCCTGCCCTCCCACCAGATTAGTTTTGCAATCATCGAAACAGCCTTCCAAGCATGGATTCTCCCTTTTTGGCATAGGAATTCACCTCGGAATAGGCATAGCTTTCAATCGTACCGTCAATATCCAGTTCTCCTTTTTCCACGGACAGCCGGCTGACATGCAGATTTGCACCTTTAATCGTAATCATGCCGCAGTCGGATTCCAGAATAACTTTATTTAAATCAAAAGAAATGACATCGACGATACCCGTCATTTCCAGCTTATTGCGGTTTTCCATGTGCATTTTATGCAGACGCTTCTGTTTTACTTTTTCTTCCATAACGGCCTCCATCCTGATACTTGATTGTATCAGTATATGTCTGCCCGCATGATTTCAGAACCGCCTACAGATATTCAAACATATCTGCTGCTTCTTCTTTTTTGACAGTATCCTTTACATCGGTTACACGGACTTTCACAGACTTATTGCCAAATGCGATTTCAATCACGTCACCGGCTTTTACATCTGCCGATGCCTTTGCCACTTTTCCGTTAATCACAACCCTGCCCGCATCACACGCCTCATTTGCCACGGTACGGCGCTTAATCAGTCTGGATACCTTTAAATATTTATCTAATCTCATCGCTGCTCCTTTTTGCTGTATCCCGGCGGCAGCGCCGCCAGGCGCACATATGAAAAAACTGCCGCACCCGCGATTATACAATCGGCGGCACGGCAGCCTTAGATTCTCTTTTGCCTTAAATTAAGCGTTTACAGCATCCTTTAAAGCCTTACCAGCCTTAAACTTAGGTGCCTTGCAGGCTGCAATCTTAATTTCCTTGCCTGTCTGTGGGTTCTTACCTGTTCTTGCTGCTCTTTCAGTTACTTCAAAAGTACCGAAACCAACTAACTGGATTTTTTCGCCCTTCTTTAATTCTTCGCCTACAACATCGATAAATGCCTTTAATGCCTTTTCGCTGTCTTTTTTAGATAATTCAGTCTTGTCAGCAATTGCTGCAACTAACTCAGTCTTATTCATGTGAATTTCTCTCCTCAATCAGTATATTTCTATTGGATTTCCCCAACAAAATCATTTATAAACTTTTTTACAGCTTTTGTCAATACAAACCGCCTATTTTAGGCATTTTCACGGCATTTCAAGGGTTTTGTAATGAAATCCCGTCAAAAATTTAGTAAAAATGCCAACGCACGCCTACTCTGCGCCTTCCTGTGCCTCTAAAATGCGGCATTTCTCCCGCTGTTTTTCAAGTGCCTTTAAAGGGATTTTCCCCTGTTCATACATCTTTTCGTACTCTTTTAACCGTCCCAGCTTTTCTTCTTTTTTAACGCGTTTCCACACGCTTAATCCTTCACCGGGTGTCCTTGACATTTCTTCATCGCCAAATACATTCGGATGTCTTCTGACCAGTTTCTTTGCCAGCTCGTCAATAACATCATCCAGTGTAAATTCCTGCCGTTCCTGCGCAATTTCCGCATACATCAGCACCTGAAGCATTAAATCGCCGAGTTCTTCCCTCAGATTGATAAAATCCTCGTTGTCTACGGCTTCCACAACCTCTGCGGCTTCATCGGCCACACATTTTTTCATGCTCTCATAGGTCTGCGTGCTGTCCCACGGACAGCCGTCCGGCTGGCGCAGCTTATGCACAATTGCCAGCAGGTCCTTCCATTCATACGTTTCTTTTAAATACTCTTGATTTTTCATCTGTTTTTTATACTCCCTTAAATTCCACAATCAAGATTCCATCTGTCTTCCTAAAAAATCAGCTGCTGCTGCAGCCAGTGCTTTTTCAGTATCCGTAAAATGTATTTTACCGTCTTTTGTCGTAATAATCACTGCTCCGAGTACATCCCCGGCACAGATAATCGGACTTAATGCCTGTTCCTTATATTCTTCTTCCAGATTCTCCGCAACCGGCACAAACTCCCTGTCCCCGCTTGCCGCAACAAGTGTGCTTCTGTTATCTAAAAGCTGCTCCATTTTTTTCGTGATATTCTTTTTTATCATGTCCTTTTTATCCGGACCTGCTGCCGCAATAATCTGGTCGCGGTCCGAAACGCAGACGGTATGCCCTGTTGTCTGCGCAAGCGACTCCGCATACTCTTTGGCAAAAGCCCCCAGCTCTCCGATGGGTGAATATTTTTTTAAGATTATCTCACCCTCTTTATCGGTAAATATTTCAAGCGGGTCTGTCTCCCGGATGCGAAGCGTTCTTCTGATTTCTTTGGGAATGACAATTCTCCCCAAATCATCGATTCTTCTTACAATGCCTGTCGCTTTCATAATCTGCTTTCCTCCAATGCTATATTTGGGCCGGCAGCTTTATTAATCTATGTCTGTTCAAATCAATAAAGCCGCTCTTTTTGCTATATATTAGCTTTGGAGTTAGTATGTGGAAAATGTGAATATTTATACAAACCTAAGCCATCTGTTCACACTAGTTTTTTATAAACCAATATCTGTAAACAGAGGGTTATCCTGCTTGTACTGCATCTTATTCGCAGTAATTCTTACTTACATAATCCTTAATTGCTTCGCTGTCTTCCGGCATTCTGCAGCCGATAATATATTCTCCATCATTATTAGAACAGCGGATAACACAGCCTTCCAGCGGTTTATCGCCTAACACATCAAAGCCCTGAACGTCCAGTGTAACATTTTTGCCCTTCGCACGCTCAAATACAGAATCGTTTACTGAAAATGCGAAACCATTGGCACTGATATTGACCATCTTGCCGTCATAAGCTGTATCCTGTCCGCTGATACGGATTGTACATCTGTTATCCAGCGGCATACGCGGATATTTTCTTCTGTTAAATACCTGTGGATTGGTTTCAATGCTCAGCTTAAACTGACCCTTTTCGCCATGTCTGCTGTATTGTACTGCTACGTGCTCCCAGCAGTACAATACATTATCCACAACAATATTTAACCGACAGAACGCATTTCTGTCACGCTTATCAACTGCCTGTCCGCTCTTACTATCCAGCACAACAAAAATATCTTTATCAATACAGTCTACGACTTCACCCAGATATTCATCTTTCTTACCGCCGGCATCCCCAAAAGCTATAGAAATCTTCATGCCCTGTTTAATATCCTGAACACCCATAAATCCGCCAACACCCAGTTCACGCATCAGCTTACCAACTACACCTTCAATATCCATGGCACTCTTTGCACTGGCTTCGTACTTGCTTAACATTGTCTTTGTCGTCAGTTCTGCACCGCTGATGCTCTGTGTCATGATTTCCATGACTTCACCGACCTGATTCATGTTTTCCGTCAGCGTGCGGTTTGAACTTTCAACCTCTTTAACAGCACTGTCTACAACCTTGATATTTTCTCCAAGGCTTGTCGCATCCTGTGTAATATTGGTTACACTTACATTGACATTCGATACCTTTTCAATATTAACCTGTATCAGTTCAATGGTTTCTGCAATGGATTCAAGCATCTTCTGGGATGTTTCTTCCAGATGGGAAAGCGCTTCCATGATACTGTTAGAAGATGCCTGTGTGCCGCTGCTCAAATTACGGATTTCATTAGCTACAACCGCAAAGCCCTTTCCGGCTTCTCCGGCTCTTGCCGCTTCGATAGAAGCATTTAACGCCAGTAAATTGGTCTTTGAGGTAATGCCCTCAATTGTACTGGTTTCTTCTTTTACATTTTCAAATTCTTTCTTGAAATCTTCCAGAATCTGTTCAACCTGTTTTGAAAGGTCTGCCATCTTATTGGTTGTTTCCACAACCTCTACCAGTTCACCCGCACTCACATTGGCATGTTCAACCGATGCCCCGATCAGGTCTACTACCTGTTCCATCAGGTCAGCCACACCTTTGACCTGTGTATCAATGACCTTTGTCATCTCCATGGAAGAAAGGGTCTTTTCATTTAAGACACCGTTGTTGGCATCGAGATTCTGCATATCCTTCATAACATCATTGGCACCCGTTCTGTTCTCGTCTGCCAGTTCACGGACAACCGTTACACCGTCTACAACGGCATTACTTGCATCCTTAACCTGTTCTACGGTACGGACAACGCGCTCTAAGTTGCTTTTAATAGACTGCGTAAGCGCCCCATCGGATTCTACCAGATGTTTGATTGCCATATTGGTACAAACATAACAACCAATTACAATGACCAGCTGTAATGCACATTCAGGACTTGCCATATAATCCATCATGCCCTTTGCCAGCCCCTTATAAGCATTACTTGAAATCAGTACAAAAAGTGTAATCCACATCATCGTGCGGATAAACTTCGGGTCTTTGTATAAAATCAGAATTGAAATTAACGGCAGGATAAACACATATGAAATCTGGTCGAGTGCCGTCCATGCAATAACTGAATAAAATGCAAGATATCCCAGTCCCACAATCCATTTATACGGTTTAAAATCCATTCCTTTAATAAACAGCAGTGCCTGTCCGACAATATAGACTGCCCACCCCACAATCGCAAATGCTGCGTAATAGCCCGGTGTCAGTGTTCCGGTGCCGACTTTGATGCCATAATAAATGCACGCAACGATCAGCAGAAGCACCCATGTTATGCTTGCTCTTTTGTTCGTCTTTGCCCTGAAAAAGGCTTCATTATAATTTTCCATAAACATTTCTCCTTTTAGTAAGTCAGCCATAGTTCTTTATTAAGAAGTATACCATAATTTATCAAAAAAGACTACTACTTCCCGCAGACACCATCAAAAGATATCATTTTCATTATTTTGTTGAAAAGACCTCAAAAATATCTTAAAATAATGATATGATGCCATGGTAAAACCCCCTGGCCATGATAGGAGACTGCTATGAGTGACTTTATGATAAGAAATTTTTATAAACAGCGAAAAGTCTTTGAGAAATCGTCTGCCGAACGGAATTTAACACTTACTTTCCCGGATACTGTCACAGAGATAAAAAACATTCCTTATATGACAGACGGCTCTGCCGCAAAAGACAACACTTCTTTGGACACGGACTGCCCACTGCAAAGCAGTAAATCACACATCCGTGATTCGCACCGTCTGGACTGTTACCGCCCGAAAAAACGGGACGGCGAACTTCTCCCGGTAATTGTAAATGTGCACGGCGGCGGACTTTTACTTGGCAGCAAAGAATTTAACCGGTTATTTTGCATGCGGTTAAGCGAACTTGGTTTTTTAGTCTACAGCGTGGAATACCGTCTGATACCGGACTGTTCATTTTTCGACCAGTGTCAGGATTTAGCCTGTGCCATGGACTTTTTAAAAACGCGGATTTCTTCCGATAACGGTGATCTGTCCCATGTATATGCAGTCGGGGACAGTGGCGGTGCGTGTCTTTTAACCTACACTGCTGCCCTGCAGCATGCCCCTGCCGCAGCGAGAGCTGCCAAAGTCACTCCGTCTTCTTTACATATCAATGCGCTGGGACTCATCAGTGGCATGTTTTATACAACAAAAAAGGATAAAATTGGGTTGTTTCTTCCAAAGTATCTTTACGGAAAGAATTACAAAAAGAGTGCCTTTGCGCCGTTTGTAAATCCCGAACACCCTGATATTGTAAAGGCACTTCCGCCGTGTTTTCTGGTAACCAGCCACAACGATTACTTAAAACGCTACACGTTACAATTTGAAAAAGCACTGGCACGTTACCAGGTGCCGCATGATTTACTGAATTTTCCGAAAAATCCGAAGCTTACACACGCTTTCAGCGTATTTGAACCGGAACTTGACGAAAGTTTACAGACAATGAAATCCATGATTGATTTCCTTCAAAAATACTAGAACAGGAGATGACACTTATGAACTATGATGAAAATGTTTTCAAAGAAAAAGCCAACATCAAAGCCCGCAGAATCTGGCTGGTCTTTGCACTTTTGCTCACAGCCAACTATGGTTCCGATGCCGCAAACGGCCTGTATCCGTTTTCTAATTACATTATTTTTGTAGTATTATGCTGGGTTCCTTTCTTTATCGGCGATATTCTGCTGCGGCTAAAAGGAAAATCAACTGATTTGTACAAATATGATCTTGTTATCGGATACGGTATCTTTTATACCTTTGTATCCTGCACAACAGCTTCACCAATTGCATTTACCTATGTACTTCCTGTCACAAGCCTTCTGGTTCTTTACAAGAACCGCAGCTTTATGATTCGTTGCGGCATCGCCAATACGCTTGTCATCATCGGCAGCGCCTTATACCGCGGTGTCGTACTTGGCTGCAACTCTGCGGCTGATATAAAAAATTACCAGTTACAGGTATCCTGCATTGTTTTATGTTATATCTGCTACGTGCTGTCTATCCGCCATTTAAACGAATCTGATGGGGCTTTAACCGACAGTATCAAGGCTGACTTACAGCGTGTCATCTCAACCGTTGAAAAGGTAAAAACTGCCAGCAATACCATTATGAACGGTATTACCGTTGTCCGTGAACTGGCTTCTGAAAACAAACACGGCTCTGACGTTGTTTTACTTAGCATGAATGAATTAACTGACAACAACGGAAAATTACAGCAGCATACCACCTCCTCCACCGATATGACCGGTGATATTAATGCACAGGTGGAACACGTTGTTGCATTAATCAACGAAATGGTTTCCTTAACAGCTGAATCCGTTACACATGCACAGACCAGTTCCACAGACCTTGACGAACTGGTAAAAACTGCCGGAACGATGTCTGAACTGTCTGGCGAAGTTGAAAATGTTTTACAGGAATTCAAATCAGAATTTGAAAAAGTAAAAGAAGAAACCGGTACGATTGACAGCATTTCAAGCCAGACCAATCTGCTTGCCTTAAATGCTTCGATTGAAGCCGCACGTGCCGGCGAAGCCGGAAAAGGCTTTGCGGTCGTTGCCGAACAGATTCGCACATTAAGTACCGAAACCAAATCTTCATCCGGTCAGATTCAGGATGCCTTAACCCGTCTGGATGAGATTTCAGAAAAAATGACATCTTCTATCGAACAGACCTTGAAACTGATTCAGCTGACCCTTGAAAAAGTAACCTTAACCGGCGAAAATGTCGGTAAAATTACTGCGGATTCTTCACAGCTGGGTGAACATATCCAGGTTATTGACACCGCTATTAAAGAAGTGGAAAATTCCAACCGCCAGCTGGTTTCCAACATGGAAAACGTTACTGATATTGTAAATGTCATGACCAACTGCATTTCCGACTCTGACGAAACGACCAAACGCATGAGCAGTAAATATGAAGAAACGGCTCTGAATATCAACAACATTGAAGATGTTATCCAGGATTTAATGTGCGAACTGGGTATCGGCGGTTTCATGGGCATTGATGATGTAAAACGCGGCATGAAGATGACCGTAACCGTTCATGATGATGCTTCTTCTAAAGACATTGAATACCACGGTGAATTACTGGAACAGGTTGAAAATACGCTTTTTGCCTCTCTTGAAAAGAAGCTCAGCCTGCCAAAACCGGCAGCATGTACCGTACAGGTTACTGTCGGTAATGTTCTTTACTGCTGGAGCCATGCCAAGATTCAGTCTGACAGCGGTAAAACAGCTGCGGAAGAAACTTACCGTATTCAGATTACCAGCCGTCCGCAGATTATAAACCGCCGGAAATATCCACGCATGGATATTTCCAACACCTGTACGATTACCGTGAAAAATTCCGGTGAAACCTTTAAGGGTCAGTTAGACAATATCAGTGCAAACGGTTTTGCCCTTCTGGTAAATGACCCGTTCTTTGCCTCTGCCAAGGGCCGTGACATTTCCATTGCCATTGATAACTTTGCACTGACCGCCCATTCCGTACTGGAAGGCCGAATTATCCGTTCTTCTGAAAATGAAGGCACGTATATCGTCGGCTGCCAGATGCCGGAGGACAACTACTACATTATGGAATATGTAGAAAGTGCCCTGCGCGAAAATCAGAAACATGTGTAAAATATAAGATAACTACGATAAAACAGCTTGAACCAAACGCCACCGTAACCGAAGGCTTATCCGTTATGCAGAATGAAGTGACCGGTTCCGCTTCTGACATCGCCGCTATTTCAGCCGGTCCGCCATGGTATAGAACTGGTAGTAAATGCCTTTCTTTTCCATAAGTGCTTCGTGGTTTCCTTCTTCGGCAATGCCTTCCTGCGTAAGCACTAAGATTCTGTCCGAATTGCGGATACTGGATAAGCGGTGTGCAATGGTAATCGTTGTTCTGCCCTTTGACAGCTTCTCTAACGACTTAGCAACCTCATACTCGCTTTCATTGTCCAGCGCCGAGGTCGCTTCATCCAGAATCAGTATCGCCGGGTTCTTTAAAAATACCCTTGCGATGCTGATTCTTTGTTTTTGTCCGCCGGAAAGCTTCACACCTCGTTCTCCGATATAGGTCTGATAGCCGTCTTTTAGTTCCCTGATAAATCCATCTGCCCCGGCAAGCTTTGCGGCTTCAATAACCTGTTCCTTTGTCGCATTTAAGCTGCCGTATACAATATTGTCATACACCGTACCCGAAAACAGATAGACGTCCTGCTGTACAATGCCAATCTGCTGGCGCAGGCTCTTTAACGTAAACGATTTGATATTTTTACCGTCAATGCTGATTTCGCCGGAATCAATATCATAAAAACGCGGAATCAGGTTACAAAGTGTCGTCTTTCCACCGCCTGACGGTCCGACAATGGCAACCTTTTCGCCCGGACGAATCGTCAGATTCAGATTTTCAAAGACCTGATTGTGGTCATCCGGATACTCAAAGCTTACATCTTTAAATGTAATATCTCCTGTTACATCTTTTAATTCGACTGCACCCGGCTCGTCAAAAATGTCGATTTTAGCATCCATAATCTGTAAAAAGCGCTCAATTCCCGTCATGCCGCGCTGGAACTGCTCGGCAAATTCAATGATTCTGCGGATTGTTGCAATAAATGTCGTTACATACAGCATATACGCAACCAGATCGCCCGGCAGAATCATGCCTCTAACCATAAAAATACCGCCGGCAACCACAACTGCCAGATACATCACACCGTCAAACATTCTGGTTGTGGTCTGGAATGCGCCCATATATTTATACGTTTCTTTTTTAATCCCAAAGAAGCTGTGGTTATCCACATCAAACTTCTGATTTTCCATATCTTCATTTGTGAAAGCCTTCACAACCTTCTGACCCAGCAAGGTATCTTCAATACGCGCATTTAATTCACCAATCTGATACCGCTGTGCCGCAAATGCCTTTTTCATTTTGCGGTTCAGCTTCATACAGGATAGAACCATAACCGGCACAATCACAAAAATAATCAGTGTCAGCCACAAATTAATCATTGCAAGAATTGCAAAGCCTGCAATGCCTTTAATCGCCGCAATAAAGAATTCCTCCGGACAGTGATGCGCAAATTCGGTAACATCAAATAAATCGTTGGTAATCCGCCCCATAATCTGACCGACTTTCGTATTGTTATAATACGTATCAGACAGCTTCTGCAAATGCGCATATGCATCTTTACGCATACCGGTTTCAATCTTTGCACCCATAACATGCCCCGTATATGCCATATAATAATTGGCAATACCATCAATAATACGCAGTACCAGATACAATGCACCCAACATCAGAATGGTCTTTACGGACAACGCCGCAAGATCCCGGATTCCTTCGTTGGTAATATAACGCATAATCAGCGGAAGCACAAGCTCGCAGATTGTTGTCAGCGCCGCACAGAATAAATCCATGCAGAGCGTCCCCATATGCGGCTTATAATACGGTGCAAACCGTGAAAGCAGCTCCTTTGTTTCATACTCTTTCGTATTCACGTTTTGTTTCCTCCCATTTTTCTTCATCTTACTCTCTTTCTTTGTCTGTACACGCATAAATCTATATCTTTACACGCTTCACCCGGCTTCGCCAAACATTTTTCCTAAAGTTTTGTCAAACAATACATTTATTATGTGTCATGTTGCTGCGCCAGCCAGTTCTGTCAACGGTTTTATAGTATAGCCCATTTCTTCCCACTTGGTCAACAATTCGTCTAAAATCTGCGCATTTGTCGAAGACGTGGAATGTAACAGTACGATTGCGCCGGGGTGTATTCTTTTAAGCAGCTTGCCAAACGCTTCGTCTTTTGTCGGCTGTTTATCCTGATACCAGTCCACATAAGCAAGACTCCAGAAAAACGTGTGGTAGCCAAGCTCTTGCGCCATTTTTAAGTTTTCAATATTGTATTTGCCCTGCGGCGGACGGTAAAATTTTGTTATCGGTGTCCCTGTAATCTGCTCAAACAGATTTTCAACGTCCTGCGTTTCCTTTTTAAAGGCATCCATGCTTGAAATGGATGACATATCCAGATGATGATAGGTATGATTGCCGACCGTATGCCCCTCCGCAATCATCCGTTTGACTATCTCCGGGCTGGTTTCCAGAAAATTTCCGACCACAAAAAAGGTCGCCTTTACATCATGTTTTTTCAACGCATCTAAAATCGGCTCTGTATTGCCGTTTTCATAGCCGCAGTCAAATGTCAGATAAATCGTATTCTGTGTTGTATCCCCGATAAAATACGCATTGTATTTTTTTAATTCCTCTGCACTCGCATTTCCTGTCGGCGGCTTTCCTTCCGTGCCAAAACCCAGTCCCCAGTTTTCACTTTTTTCATGCAGTAATGCCGACACACCGACACTCTCCGCCTTTTTTGCTGTCAGCGCTCCCAGCGCATACATTACTAAAAACAGCACTGCCACGATACTTACTTTCTGTGCCGTTATCCCCGACCATGGTTTCCTGCTTTCCCTAATGTCTTTTTCCTTTTCTTTGCCATCAGCTTTACCGCGCCTGCGTCCCGACCTCCACAGCAGTTTCATACACCTCTCCAATCCACAAATACTAGATTTTTACCGCGCAGATTTGTTTCATAAGAACCAAATTCCAATGCAAAAAATAATTACACCGGCATTTTTTCACGCTATATACTATATTCCCGCCGTTTTGGCACTATTCCTTTTTCATGCTTTTTAATGCAAAATGAGCAAAATGAACGACCGTCATACCAACTACGAATGTTTGATACAACGGCCGTTCTAAGACTCTGCGTTATCCAATTTTAAACTCCTTTTTCTTCGATTCTTCATTGATTTTATGAATTTCACTTCATTTTTCAATTTCTTCGATGAAATCTGTTCTGATTGTACAAAGGCAACATCACCTTTTTATTCCCTGCTCGTAAGTTTTCTTTTTGGAATCTTTTCTTTAAAAAATCTTCCTTTTTGTTTTCTTACTTAGAACATTGATACATTTTTTTGAATGATACCTGATTCCTTGAAATTGCTTTCATTGAATCTGTTTCATTCGGATAATATGAAGCTTCTTTCTGTCATCTTTCACGGGTTCTGACAGTTTCAAGATATCTGAAATATAGTTTCCTTTTACTTCTGCATCTTCATTGACTTTGATTTCGTTGATAACCAAAATCTTTTACTGGTATCAGAAGTGTTCCGGTCGTATATTTTTGATACCTTTTCAGTATTTGTTTCTTTACACAAATCTGAAATCTTTCATATTATTGTTGTGGTAAATCTTCAATATGAGTGCCAGCCTGTATTACCTTTTCCTTCTTTTCCTATCTCTTTATAGGAATCTTCCATTTGTTATATCGGTAAAGGTATTCTTGCGAGGGAACTGCTATGCCTTACCACTCTCATATTGTAGGTGTATTCCTTCGTTCTGCATTGGAATCAACCTCCTTTTAAGAACTCTTATGTTTGAAGTTCTTGTTTGTTTGTGATTGTATATTAACACGCAGGTTATTATTTGTCAATACTTTTTTCAAATAAATTTTAATTATTTTCATTCTTTTCTATAAATTGTATATTTTATTATGAATATTCTGACATTTTATACTGGCAGCTGTTCTATCGTTTCATATGCCTGCATCAGCATTTCCTTTGTCACTGCATATGGATAATGGCGAATATCGGACATCTGCGGAATCCTGTCCATGGTTTCAAAGAACTGCTCCTCGGTAATGCCGATATCGGCAATGCGCACCGGAAGTCCCAGCTCTTTATTTAACGCATAAATTTTTTCAAATTCCTCCTGCTGTCCGTCTACAAGCAGGGCATACAGTACACCGAATCCGACAACCTCGCCGTGCAGATGTTCTTTTTCAATGACCGGATATGCCGTCAGCGCATAAAAGCAGGCATGTGCCAGACCACTGTTGTAATCCGGTGTAAAGTCCCTTGTAAGGAAAATGGATACAATCGCTGTCGTAACCACAATCGCTAAAACTACCTGCTCCAGTGCTTCGGTTGCAACACCCTTTTTATTATCCTCCAATGCCTGTCTGCCGTATTCAAGCATCGGTGTCAGGCACATTTTGGAAAATCCGACCCCGACCTCCGTATAATGCGGCAGTTTTTCACCGCGTGAAGAAATCTCAGCTTCGTAATTTTTCGCATACGTGTCGCCGATACCCGCCCACAGATAACGGTACGGTGCTGCGGCAATAATCTGTGTGTCGATAAATGCGTGAGCTGCCGGATGCGTAAAGAAATGTGGTTTGAAAAATGTGCCGTCTTCATGATACATAATTGAAACAGAAGTACATGCCGCACAGTTGGAAGCGATTGTCGGGAATGTAAACATCGGCTTTTCACACTCGATACACAGACATTTGCAGGTATCAATTGCCTTTCCACCGCCCACGGCAAACACCATATCGGCTTCTTGAAATGACGTCAGTGCGGCAAGGCGTTCTACTGCCTCATACGTGCAGTCTGTTCCGTAAATTTCTTTTCCGATAATATCCAGCCCGCCGTCCGCCGCATTTTTACTGATTTTGTCAAATGCCGCAGAAAGCGCCTTTTTACCGCCGATTACAAGCACCTTTGTGCCGTATGGTTTACAGATTTTTCCAATCTGGTTATAGACCTCTTTTCCTACAGAATAGCTCGGTAAATGTAATTCATAATTTTCTAATTTCATGATTCTATCCTTTCCGCAGACATTTTCATGCCCGCAAAACACGTATCAGTTTTTTAATTTTCAGCTGCTTCGCTGCCCATGACCGGCTGTTTTTTCACGCAGCCTACAATCATATGGACAATAAACGGTATCACAATCACAATCAGCGTTGCATAACCGATATAAGAATAACCCGTCTTAACCAGCGGAATTAAGCCAAACTGTGTTGTGAATCCGACAAATGCAACACCCATTGCAAGGGATGCGCCTCTGCCTGCGTTTTGTGTCTTTTCCTTCATGGTCTTTCCTCTTTTCTTTTTGTTACAAACCGAAATAAAAAAAAAGATTTCCGTTCCCTAAAGGAACAGAAATCTTTTCTGCATGCCACCTGTATGGAAATCTCACATACGGTCTTTCTATAGTCCGTCAAAACGGCGATTACTACAGTCAGACGATATGCTCTCATCATAACGGTTAGAGTTTCCGTCAGCTCCTACTATCATTTCAGGCTGCCCTCATAAGTCCATTCACATGAACCGGAAATACTGCTTTCTCACCACATGCAGTTCTCTGTAATCTCTTACACTCATGCTACTACTCTTATTCAACGGTTTGTCTTTTTTATTTATTGCCGAGTTTAGCACATTACTGTGTGAAATTCAACCTCTTTTTTACATTTTGAAATAATCAATGCTCTGTACAAGCTGTTCGGCAATCTGACGGAGCTGTTCGGCACTTTCATAGACCTGTTTAAATGTTCCTGCAACCGCTTCTGTTTCATTATATGTCTTTTTCGTGCCTTCCATGTTGTTTCCGGCAAGTTCAGAGAGCGCCGACACGGCTTCCACGACTTCACTGCGGGAGCTGTCAAGCCGCTGTGTACTGCTTTTAATCTGTCCGATACCCTGCATGGATTCCCCAATACCCGAAAGCACCTCTTCCACAATATTTTGGGTCGCCTGCATGCTTTCACTCTGATTCTGTAGAATCTGCTGCATCTGCTGCATATTTTCCACGGCTTTTGCAGAATCCTCCATAAGTACCTGCGTAGTTTCACCGATTTCACGGCTCGATTCGTTGGACTGGTCTGCCAGCTTTTTAATCTGATCGGCAACCACGGCAAAGCCCCTGCCGCTTTCTCCTGCCCTTGCCGCCTCAATCGAAGCATTCAGGCTTAACAGATTGGTTTCTTCCGCAATCGACGTAATCAGTGCCGTTGCCTCGTAAATTTTATTGACGGAGTCATTCGTTCTGTTCGTCTGCTCCTGTACTTCTTTTATTGTATGCTCCACTTCGTCATTGATTTTCATGAGATTTAACAGCGTTTCTGCCGCCCTGCGGCCGGACTGCTGCATTGCCTGTGCATTTTCGTCTAACACGCCGACTTCCTGTGTCGTCTGCGTGATATTTTCACCCATAATCTGCATCTGTGCCGAAGTATTCTTGGAATTTTCTGCCTGCTGTGCCGAATTATCCACAATCATTGCCACAGTATCTTTTACCTGTGTCATCGTGCCGTTGGTGGTGTCTGCTGCCATCCCCAGCACATCCGATGCCTCTGACAAATGCTTGGCATTTTCCGAAATTTCACAGATAACGGACTGCATGGCATCACGGAGTGTAATCGTTACTTTCGAGAGTGCACCAATTTCATCTTTTCTTGCAAGCAGTTTTTCATCGACCCATACTTTTAAGTTGCCCTGTGCCAGCTCCTCAACAACCTGGATGCTGCTTTGGATATTACTGCTCATAGACAATGCCATTTTCATGGCAAATGCAATACACACAAGCATAATCACAATCACCGCCATAACAATACTGCCAAGAATCCTGTTGATGACCGCATCTTTTTGCGCCTTATCCGTACCGACAAAGACCATGCCGATAATCTCACTGTCCGAACCATTCTGATAAACCGGCATGTAATAGCCATAATTTATATTTCCTTCTAATGATACGTTTTCGCTGAAATATTCTTCGCCGTTTTGCAGAACCTTTGTAATAATCACATCGCCCGCCGGTGAACCTAAAATGCGGTTTCCATCCGAGTCCGCAGCCGAAGTCATAATCCGTTCGTTTCCATAGAAAAATGTGACATCCATATCCGTGTTCTTTTTGATACGGTCTACCAGACTTTCCGACTTGGAAATGTTATAGCTGCCCTTCCAGATATCGCCATTGCTGGTCTGTATGTAATCGCCCGTATTCTGGTCATATGCCGCCAGTGTCGCCGCCGCAGTGCCTTTTAGCGCTTCCTCAATCTGATTGATTAATGCACCTTTTACCGTGGTAAAGGTTAAAAAAATGGATACAATGCCTAAAAGCAGCACCGGTATAATGGTAATGGATAAAATTTTCTTTTTAATACTCATCTGTAATTCCCCCTATTCGACAACGTGAACGGTTTTAAAGTACCAATTGATTTTGCCGGTAATCGTTGCGGCATCCAGTGTTTTACCCTGTTCGCCTACGGTTTCTCCCGTATTGGTTTCAATGACACCGTCAAACACACCGTTTTTCCCGGATAAAATCTGCTGTTTGGCTTCGTCCACCTTCTGTTTTGTCCCTGTCGCACAAAAATCTGCCAGTTCCGTAATGCTGACTAGATTTTCATTCATGCCGCCGTAATAATTACTGCCGTCCCACGTTCCGTCCAGAACACTCTGTACCGCAGAGGTGTAATAAGCACTCCAGTTCCAGATGACACTACATAAACAGGCATTTGGCGCATTTTTACTCATATCCGAATTATAACCGATACTGTAAACGCCCCGCTCCTGTGCCAGTGTCTGGGGATAAAGCGTGTCACAGTGCTGTGTAATCACGTCACAGTTCATATCAAGCAATGTCGCTGCGGCGGCTTTTTCCGCTTCAGGACTGTACCAGCTGTTTGTTACCTTAACGTAAATCTGTGCATCCGGATTGACAGAATATACACCCAGTGCGAAAGCATCAATACCGCCCGTAACTTCTGAATTGGAAGAATCCATTGCGGCAACGTAGCCGATTTTATTGGTTTTGGTGTTCACGCCTGCCACAATTCCGCTTAAATACCGCGGCTGATAGATTTTTCCGAAATAGTTGTTAAAATTTTTACCGTTGCTTAAATAGCCCGTGCCGTGTGAAAAATACACAGACGGATACTGTTCCGCCATTTCTGCGGTGGTCTGCATATAGCCCCAGCTTGTGGAAAATATGATATTACAGCCCGCATCAATACACTCCTGAATCGCAGTGCGTGTCTTTTGTGCATCACTGTCATCGACATTGATTTTGCGTATAATCTGGTCATCTGAAAGTCCGAGGTTTTGCTGCATCCCCTGAATCCCTAAATCATGTGTATAGGTATAGCCGCTTCCCTCTGCCGGATCAGACAAATGAATGACCCCGACTTTGATATTTTCTTTGGTAATGCCTGTGGTATTTTGTACCGATACGGTACTGTTATCAGAATAACCCTGATTGGTTGCATAATCGTCCGGCTTCTGTGCCTGACACCCTGCCAGCAGCAGACTGCACGCTGCTGCCGCAAAGATTCTGTAAAACGCTTTTGTACGCTTACAATACACTTTCTTATTCATATGAATCTCCCCTTTGTCACTACAATACACCTGTGGTTGCATATATATACTATAATTTATCATAAAAATAAGAATTTGTAACGCTTTATTTTGGATTTTTTTAGACTTTTTATATTTTTTTAATACGCACAAATAAGCGGACAAAAATAATTTTCTGCCCGCTTTGCTTTGTGTTTTAAATGGCATCTGCCGTCAATGCCGCATTCTGCGTATTAATAATGCTTAATATTTCCTCACGGATATGCATATATTCCTGTGTATATTTTGCACTTTCCTGATTTGTACCTACAATGTCGTAGGTAAAATCCGTATGAAATTCTTTGACAATCCGTCCCGGTCTTGAAGACATGACGATTACTCTTGTTGCCAGTGCCAGCGCTTCATCAACATCGTGTGTAATCAGGAAAATCGTATTGCCGGTCTTATTCCAGATTTCACGGATTAACGTCTGCATGTTCTGTCTGGTTAAGGCATCGAGCGCGCCAAACGGCTCATCCATGAGAATCATTTTCGGCTGGTTGACAAGCACCCTTGCAAGAGAGGCTCTCTGCTTCATGCCGCCGGATAATTCATACGGCTTCTGCTTTGCAAAATCCTTTAAGCCGACCAGCTCCAGATACTTTTTAACACCAGCTTCGCGCTCATCTTTTGGAACTTTACGCATTTTCGGTCCGTATTCCACATTTTGATAAATATTTAACCATGGATACAATGTCGGTGTCTGGAAAACAACCCCGCGGTCTGCAGACGGTCCTGTAATCGGCGTATCACCCATCATTGCCGTTCCTTCTGTCGGCTGATGAAATCCTGCTATGATTTTAAGCAGTGTACTCTTGCCACAGCCGGACGGGCCTAATACACAGATAAACTCACCCTTTTCAATTTCCAGATTGACATTTTCAAGTGCTGTCACACTTCCCTTTTCACTGGCGTATCTTAAATACGCATCTTTTATGGAAACGACCGTTTCCCTTTTGATTTCACTTGCCATAACCTTCACCTCTCTCTGTCTGTCTGACATTACTTACCCAATGCGGTTTCAATGTACTTCGGATTCACTGCCTTTTCAAATACGGACTTGTCCGGTACTTTTGTAATACTGCCCTGTGTCTTTAAAAATTCTGCCGTGTCGTAAAGGTTCTGTACCACAGCACCCTTTGCACTGCTTGTTCCAAGATACGTTGAGGAAATCTGTTCACTGCCTGTCAGCCATGTCGAACCGCTCATCTGGAATTTTGCATTGTCTTCTGTCAGTTCCATTGCTTCTGCAATCGTCTTGATTGCGGTGCTTTCATCGTTCTTATACATGGATACGGATTTATCAAGTGCCTTTACATAAGCGGCTACAATATCCGGGTGTGCTTCTGCAAACTTTGTGCGGACCACTTCAACATTGGAGGTCATATATCCGGCTTTTGCAAGTTCACCGCTTATTATTACAGTTTTCTTATTGGATAACTGGGATAATGTCGGCTCCCAGATATAAGCCGCGTCAATATCGCCACTGTTCCATGAAGCGTAGATTTTATCCGGCTGCATATCCAGTACCGTTACATCCGATGCACTTAGTCCGGCATTTTCCATTGCCTTTAAGAGTGAAAAATGGGCTGTGGATGCAAACGGAACCGCCACCTTTTTACCCTTTAAATCCGCTACGGTGTTAATCCCTGATGTGCCTTTTGCAACAAGGGATTCCACATCACCCAAAACTTCATGAATCCAGATTAATTCCACGCCTAAATCCTGTGCGATTGCAAGCGAAGCCGGACAAGAACCCTCCAGTCCAAAGTCAATGCTTCCTGCCGCCAGGGCGGTGTTTACGTCTTTGCCGGAACTAAATTCCACGATTTCCACGCTGACGCTGTCACCCATTTCCTCCTGGAAATAATTCATTGCCTTTGCAATGCCTTCATCGTTTGGCATCTGCTGTGTACCGATTTTTACAATGGTTTTACCATCCGATGTCGTTGCTTCCTTTTTACTGCCGCAGCCCGTTAATGCAACAGACGCCGCAAGCATACCTGCCAGTGCCAGACTTACCAATCTCTTTACTCTCATAATGTTTTCTCCTTTCTTTAATCCCTGTTTTTTGCTTCTGTCATCTATTTTTATCAATCCTTGCCGCTCCACGGAACCAGCTTCTTTTCAAGGAATTTTAAAAGCCAGTCAATGAAAAGGCCCGTAAAGCCCATAACGAAAATACCGACAAAGATAATGTCATTTCTAAACCAGTTGCCCGCATCAACAACCATCCAGCCGATACCGGAAGATGCGGCTACCATTTCGGCGGCTACCAGTGTGGAATATGCTACACCGATAGCTGTTCTTAATCCAACAAAGATTTCGGCTGCACAGGAAGGTAAAATCACACTCCAGAACACCTGCATCCGGGTTGCGCCGACCGTATAGGCGGCATTGATATAATCTTCCTTAATTCTTGCGACTGCCGATACACAGGCTACATAAATCGGTGCAAAGCAGGCTAAGAATAACAGTGCAATCTTTGAACTGTTACCGATACCGAGTGCCAGTGTCAGCAGCGTGTAGTAAGCCAGCGGCGGCAGTGGTCTGTAAAATTCGATAAACGGTTCGACAAATGCCTTGATTTTGGAACTAAAACCACTTAAAAGTCCAAGCGGTACAGCCGTTACTACGGAAAGCAGGAATGCTTTTAAAAGTCGTTCCATACTGGTTCCCAAATGCTGTAATAAGGTGTGTCCCTTATATCCTTGTGTTAAAACTTCTACAAATGAATCCCATGTTGCCTTCGGTGTCGGAATCAGCTTCGGGTCAACCAGTTCCAGTGCCGTTACCAGATACCATGCGGCAAAAAATAAAATGACTGCACAGACGGAAATAATCCGTTCTGTTGAAATTTTTTTCTTTTTCTTCATACCTAATCCTCATTTCCGAGCAAATTTTTTCATCATAGCTATTTGTTTTTGCTCACAAACAAATAGCCGGACAAAAAGGAGCCTGACGGATTTATTCCTGTCAAGCCCCTTTGCTTCCTTGTTTTATATATTAAATTGTCATGACCTTTCCTTCTCTTACGCTGTAAGAGCTTTGCAAATCCACTGTAAAGATTCTGCCGTCACCGTGTTCTCCGGTGCAGTTAACTGCCATTAATTTATCAACGATAAGCTGTTCATCATCATTTTCTGCTTCTATAATAAACATTCTTTTATTGTTTAATCCTGTTGTAATGACCGAACCGTCCATAAAGGTCCGTACCACTGCCTGTTTTCCTCTGCCGCTGACTCTCACGCATGTGAATCCCGGCTTTCCGATGTCAAGCAGTGCCTGTTTGGTTTCTGCCGTTTTGTTTGGCCGCACAATTGCGATAATTTCTACCATAACATTCCCTGCCTTTCTACAGTCCTTCTGTCTTTGAACTGATTGTATAGGCTTTCTTAATCGGTGTTACAAAAATTCGTCCGTCACCGAAATTGCCTTCACCGGTTCTTGCCGTTCCGATAATCAAAGAACAAACCTTTTCTTCTACTTCATCGTCTACAACAATCATCAGCATTTCCTTCGGAAGTTCATCATAGAACACGGAACCGACCTGTAAGCCCTTTTGCTTGCCTCGTCCATATACCTCAATTTTAGTTACCGCCGGATATCCTGCATCTGCCAGTGTCTTTAAGGTTTCATCTACTTTCTCCGGTCTGATAATCGCCCGAATCATTACCATAATGCCCCTCCTTTTCTACCGCTTCCTGCGGTGTTGTGCTTTTGTTTGTTTGAATCTGATTGAAAGTTTAGCACCTCCTGTATCCATTCACAATGTCTTGAAAAACAAAGTTTTTTGTGCTGGTGCACAGGTCTTTGCTTTTTTTATAAAAATGTGATAGTGTCTAGGAAAAAGTGTATGCATTAAAATACCTGTGGAAAGGAGTATCAATTATGAAGCTTCCAGGTTATTATACGTCCGGTCAGTTTGCACATATGGCAGAGGTATCTGTACGGACAATCCGCTATTACGACCAACAGAATATTTTAAAACCTTCTTATATTAATGAAAGCGGTGCGCGTTTTTATACCGATGAGGACTTTGTACGGCTCCAGCAGATTTTATTATTGAAATATCTCGGTTTTTCACTGGAAGATATCCGTGAAATGACGATTAATGATACCGACTATCACCTGATGCAGAATGCCTTAAATCTCCAGTTAAAGCTGATTGATGATAAAATCGAACAGATGCAGCTGGTGAAACAGGCAATTCAGGATACTTCCCGTGAAATTTCCAAAAATCACACCGTAAACTGGAGCCAGATGCTGCATCTGATTCACCTGACCGGTATGGAAAAGAGTTTAAAGACACAGTATCAGAATGCCAGCAATATTTCTGCCCGTATCCGTCTGCATGAAATGTATTCCCAAAACCAGACGGGGTGGTTTCCATGGATTTACCACAACTGTAAAATCACAGACGGTATGCGCATTCTGGAAATCGGCTGTGGGGACGGTACACTCTGGAATGAAAATATGGCAAAACTTCCTCAAAATATTTCCGCAGTCTTATCCGATATTTCAGAAGGCATGCTGCGTGATGTCAGAAGGCGTATCGGCAGTGATTCCCGCTTTTCTTTTCAGGCATTTGACTGCCACCGGATTCCATTTGTCTCAGACAGCTTTGACCTTGTGATTGCCAATCATGTACTGTTTTACTGTGATGATATTGCAAAAGTCTGCCGTGAAGTATCCCGCATATTAGTTCCCGGAGGAAGGTTTCTATGCAGTACCTACGGTGCTTCCCATATGCAGGAAATCACGGCACTCGTCCAGGAGTTTGACAGCCGTATCCAGTTATCCGGTGATGCCCTGTATGCAAGGTTTGGGCTTGAAAACGGCGCAGAACTCCTTGCACCGTATTTTTCAGAAATTTCAACACAGCTCTATGACGATGCCTTATATGTCACAGATGCGGCACCGCTGATTGAATATATTCTTTCCTGCCACGGCAACCAGAACCAGTATCTGTTAGAACGTTATCAGGATTTCCGCCGCTTTGTGGAAAAAAAGACGCTCAAAGGATTTCATATTACAAAATCGGCAGGGCTTTTTATCTGCCGGAATAAAATATAGAAATTCTTTCATAAAATTTTCCGGAAAAAGCTTGAAGGTGACGTAACGTCATCTTTTATACTGGGTATATTGACAAAATTTATTTGCCTGATTTTAGAACAAAGCATTTACTGTTTCTACAAAAGACTGGAGGTTTTATGAAAGGAATTATTTTAGCAGGCGGTTCAGGCACACGTCTTTATCCGCTGACAATGGTCACTTCAAAACAACTGCTGCCGGTTTACGATAAGCCGATGATTTACTATCCGCTGTCCGTACTCATGAATGCCGGCATCCGCGACATTTTAATTATTTCAACACCACAGGATTTACCGCGTTTTCAGGAACTGCTGCGCGACGGCAGCCAGTTTGGTGTCCGCTTATCTTACAAAGAACAGCCAAGCCCGGACGGACTGGCACAGGCATTTATTATCGGTGAAGAATTTATCGGTGATGACAGTGTTGCCATGGTACTCGGCGATAACATTTTTGCCGGACACGGTTTAAAGAAACGTTTAAAAGCCGCGATTGAAAATGCCGAAAGCGGCAGAGGTGCCACCGTTTTTGGCTACTACGTAGACGACCCGGAGCGGTTCGGTATTGTAGAATTTGACAAAAATGGCAAAGCCGTATCCATTGAAGAAAAACCGGCAAAGCCAAAGAGCAATTACTGTGTTACCGGCCTGTATTTTTATGACAACCGCGTTGTTAAATACGCTAAAAATTTAAAGCCAAGTGCGCGCGGCGAACTTGAAATTACTGATTTAAACCGCATTTATCTGGAAGAAAACCAGTTAAATGTCGAGCTTTTAGGACAGGGTTTTACATGGCTGGATACCGGAACGCACGAAAGCCTTGTCGAAGCTACCAATTTTGTAAAAACAATTGAACAGCACCAGCACAGAAAGATTGCCTGCCTTGAAGAAATCGCTTATTTAAACGGCTGGATTTCAAAAGAAGATGTATTAAAGGTTTATGAACTGTTAAAGAAAAACCAGTACGGACAGTATTTAAAAGATGTCTTAGACGGCAAATATATGGATGTACTGCACTAAAGGAGGATTTATGACTATTATTGTAACCGGCGGTGCCGGATTTATCGGAAGCAACTTTATTTTTCATATGTTAAACAAATACCCGGATTACAGGATTGTCTGCTTAGACTGCCTAACCTATGCCGGAAATTTATCAACGTTAGAGCCTGTTATGGACAACCCGAATTTCCGTTTTGTAAAGGAAAGCATTACGGACCGTGAGGCCGTTTACCGTCTTTTTGAAGAAGAAAAGCCGGATATCGTTGTCAACTTCGCCGCTGAAAGCCATGTTGACCGCTCTATTGAAAACCCGGAAATCTTTCTGGATACGAACATCAAAGGTACTGCCGTTTTAATGGACGCCTGCCGCAAATACGGCATTACACGTTATCATCAGGTTTCTACCGATGAAGTATACGGCGACCTGCCACTTGACAGACCGGATTTATTCTTCACGGAAGAAACGCCGATTCACACCAGCAGTCCTTACAGTTCCTCAAAGGCCGGTGCGGATTTACTGGTGCTTGCCTACCACAGAACCTACGGCCTGCCGGTAACAATCAGCCGCTGTTCCAACAACTACGGTCCATATCATTTTCCGGAAAAGCTGATTCCGTTAATGATTGCAAATGCCTTAAATGACAAGCCGCTTCCGGTTTACGGAAAAGGTGAAAATGTGCGTGACTGGCTCTATGTAGAGGACCACTGCAAGGCGATTGATTTAATTATTCACAAGGGACGTGTCGGTGAGGTTTATAATATCGGCGGCCATAACGAAATGAAAAATATAGATATCGTAAAGATTATCTGCAAGGAGCTTGGCAAACCGGAAAGCCTGATTACTTATGTAACCGACCGCAAGGGACACGATATGCGTTATGCCATTGACCCGACAAAGATTCACAATGAACTGGGCTGGCTTCCTGAAACAAAGTTCGCAGACGGCATTAAGAAAACCATCCGGTGGTATCTGGACAATCAGGACTGGTGGAAAACCATTATTTCCGGCGAATATCAGGATTACTATGAAAAAATGTATAAAAACCGCTAATAGAAAGGACATAAATTTATGAAAGTGCTTGTTACCGGTGTCAAAGGACAGCTCGGACATGACGTTGTAAATGAACTTGAAAAACGCGGACACACTGCTGTCGGTGTTGATATTGAAGAAATGGACATTACGGACTTTGCCAGTGTTGAAAAGACACTGACAGCGGTTTCTCCGGAAGCGGTCATTCACTGTGCCGCATGGACGGCTGTCGATGCCGCAGAAGATGCCGAAAATCAGGAAAAAGTCCATCTTGTCAACGCCATCGGTACGGAAAATATCGCTAAAATGTGTAAACATCTGGATATTGCCTGCATGTATATTTCAACCGATTATGTATTTAACGGTCAGGGAACTGACAGCTGGAAACCGGACTGTAAGGACTATGCACCGTTAAATGTGTACGGACAGAGCAAATTAGACGGGGAACTCGCCGTTTCCGGTCTGCTTTCCAAGTATTTTATCGTCCGTATTGCATGGGTATTCGGTCTAAACGGCAATAACTTTATCAAAACGATGTTAAAGGTCGGCGCAAGCCACGATAAACTGACGGTTGTCAATGACCAGATTGGCACACCGACTTATACGTTTGATTTAGCACGCCTGCTTGTCGATATGATCGAAACCGACAAATACGGTTACTACCACGCAACCAACGAAGGCGGCTTTATCAGCTGGTATGACTTCGCGACGGCTATTTTTGCCGAAGCTGTGGCTTTAGGACACAATGAATATGACAGCGGACATTTAACGGTTGCTCCTGTTACCACGGCGGAATACGGCATTTCCAAAGCCGCAAGACCGTTTAACAGCCGTCTGGATAAGCACAAGCTTGTTGAAAACGGATTTACTCCGCTTCCGACATGGCAGGATGCACTAAAACGATATTTGAAAGAAATTTTGTAATAACAAGGGCATGAAAATGCCCGTGGAATGGAGAAGTGTGAAAAATAACGCTGATGCGCTTATTTTTCACACGGAGATTTGTTTCTGAGCGAAAACAAATCTCCATGATTGCAGATGAGAAATCGCCTGCGCGAATTTCTCATCGCATCTTCGCGACAAGGTCGCTCAGGAATGTGGGGAATGGTATGAATGAGAAATCGCTAGAGGTGTTGAAACAGTATGATTTTGAAGTGAACCGCGTACTGCGGGGACGCGGCGGTATGATTTTAAATACGGACCGCGGTGTGAAATTATTTCTGGAATGTGTAAAAAGTGATAAATATTATGAGCGTGAAAACGACATTACAAGACGTGTTGCGGACAGCGGATTTTTGTGGGTGGATACCTATGTGCAAAACAGCAGTGGGGAGATTCTGACACCGGATGAAGACGGCAGACGGTTTTATGTCAAAGACTGGTATGAAGGAAAAGAGTGTAATGTGCGGGATTTAAAGGATTTGTGCAGGGCGGTGCAGACATTGGCACAGCTGCACCTTGTGCTTTTAGAGGTTGCAGGAGAGTTTTCCGGTACCACAGAAGAACAAAATGAAAAGGATGTGAAAGCCAAAGCTTTGTCAGGCATTGAAGCGGGAGGAGAAACCCAGCTGCGCCTGATGTATACACGCCATATGAAAGAGCTGAAACTCACGGGAAATTACCTGAAAAATAAAAAAAAGAAGTCCGAATTTGAGCAGCTTGCATATAAGAATATAGGAGGCTTTTTTTCGGAGGCGGAAAAAGCAGTACAGCTGCTTGCAGGACCACAATTTCAGGAGCGTCTTTCTTATGCGAAAAAAACAGGTGAGCTATGTCATGGCAGCTATAATTATCACAATATTATATTTTCTAACGGAAATACTGCGGTTACTAATTTTGATAAGTATAAAAATGAATGTCAGATTAGTGATTTGTATCAGTTCATGCGTAAAATTCTTGAAAAATACGACTGGGATATCCAGACAGCCTATAAGATGATGGAAGAATACGACAAAATCAAGCCGGTCAGCGATACCGAGCGGGCGCTGCTTGCGGCACTGTTTGCATTTCCGGAAAAATTCTGGAAAGTCATGAATTACTATTTTAATTCCAATAAGGCATGGATTCCGCCAAAAACGAAAGAAAAACTGGAAAAAGTCGTGCAGCAGAATGAAAAAAGACAAAAATTTTTAGAAACGCTTTTGTAAAAATATGAAAAAATGATGGCAATAATTGCATATACCGTCCGCTTGTGATAGAATTGCCCATGACAGTCGAAAAGAATATTGGGGTACAGATATTTATGAATAATAAAAAAACGATAAAAAAAATATTTGCGGTTTTCCTGCTTCCGGCGCTTTTATTGTCCGGCTGCGGAAAGCAGAGCAGCAATAAGACACTGATTCCGGGCAGTTCTATTCTGCCGGCACCGACAAAGGCAGTAACGGAAATGGAAACGAAGAAAGCCAACCAGATTGATTTAACAGGAGTGCTTACGTACGTCAATACAGACGATCTGATTATGCACTTTGTGGATATAGACACAGGAACAGAATATGAAGTAGCGTATACGGGTGGTACGGATATTCAGGACAAATACGGAAAAATTATTGCGGCAACAGGGACGCAGCTGGGTCAGATTTATGATGTGACCTGCAATAAGAGCGGAAAAGCGACTGAGATTCACGGCTCATCAGATGCATGGGAAAAGAACAGCCTGACCGGTGTTGAGTTTGATGAAAGTGCAAGGAGAGTGAAGCAGGCAGGCAGCTCTTATGTTTACGCTTCCTATGCGGCAGTGCTGTCAAATGCCAATAAGATTAATATTGCACAGATTGTTGCACAGGACGAAGTGACACTGCGCGGTGTGGGAGATACCGTTTATTCAATTACAGTTGATAAGGGGCACGGATACATTACCTTTCAGGGTGTAGATGCATTTATCGGCGGCTATGCAAGTATCGGAACAAAGCAGTTATTTGAAGTGACAAGCGGAATGCTTACAACAACACAGGAAGGAACTTATACAGTTGAGCTGCAAAAGGGAAGCCTGACGGGAACAAAGACCGTGACAGTGGCAAGAGATGCTTCCGTGACAGTGGATTTTAGTGAATTTACAACAAAAGCGACCCAGCGGGGAGCTGTGAACTTCTCGATTACACCGGCAAATGCGGTGATGACGATTGACGGCGTAGAAACGGATTATTCACAGCCTGTTTCCTTAGCCTACGGAAAACACCGCGTGGTATTGTCCGCAAACGGCTACGAGCAGTATGTTGAAACGGTTGCAGTCAGCCAGGCGTATCAGACGGTTGTGATTGACATGACGGCATCATCAGCAACGACGACAGCCGCAAGTTCAACCAAGACGGCGACAACGGCAGCGAATAAAGCAACGACAGCAGCGGATTTAACTTCGGGCTATACCGTAAATATTACGGCGCCGGAAGGGGCGGCACTGTATGTAGACAGTGTTTACATCGGACTTGTGCCATGCTCATTCCATAAATCCTATGGAAGTAAGACGATTACGTTATCCAAGAGCGGATATAAGACGGTCAGCTATACGGTTGCCATTGCCAATGCAGCAGGAAACTTAACGTATGCGTTCCCGGATATGGAGGAAGGCAGTGACGCGCAGTAGCCGCCGTTTTGCATAGAAGAATACAGGATAAATTAATGAATAAACCGGTTTTGTACGGATAAGCTAGTATAAAACGGATACAACGCCGTCAGACGGCAGATTGTGAGGAACTATGACGAAGAAATTAAACATACCGTTTTCACCTCCGGATATTACAGAAGAAGAAATTCAGGCAGTGGCAGAAGTGATGCGGTCAGGATGGATTACAACAGGACCAAAGACAAAACAGTTCGAAAAAGAGATTGCGGCATACTGCCATACACAAAAGGCAGTGTGCATGAATTCGGCAACCGCCTGTCTTGAAATGACACTGCGGCTGTTTGGAATCGGAGAGGGCGATGAAGTCATTGTTCCGGCATATACTTATACAGCATCAGCAAGCGTTGTCTGCCATGTGGGGGCAACGCTTAAGCTGGTTGACTGCGCGCCGGGCAGTTTCCATTTGGATTATGATGCGTTAGAACAGGCAGTGACGGAAAAGACAAAAGCCATTATTCCGGTAGATATTGCGGGTGTTATGGTGGATTATGACAGAATCCGCGCGCTTGCAGAGCGTAAAAAAGCACTGTTTCACCCGGCATCGCCGTTACAGGAAGCACTGGGACGCATTTTGATTCTGGCAGATTCGGCACATGGCTTCGGTGCGAAAAGAAACGGAAAAATGAGCGGAGAGTGTGCGGATTTTACAAGCTTTTCATTTCATGCCGTAAAGAACTTAACGACCGCAGAGGGCGGCGGGCTTGTATGGCGTGATATTCCGGGCGTGGATAACGAAGAGCTGTATCATAAATTGATGCTGTTAAGCCTGCACGGACAGTCCAAGGATGCACTGGCAAAGACAAAGCTTGGTGCATGGGAATATGATATTATAGGAACGTATTATAAATGTAACATGACGGATATTATGGCGGCTGTCGGACTGGTGCAGTTTGCGCGCTATCCGAAGCTTCTTGCAAGAAGGAAAGAGATTATAGAGCGGTATAATAAAGGGCTTGCAAAGCTTCCGGCAGAGGCACTTACCCATTTTGACGATACGGTAACTTCAAGCGGACATCTCTATCTTGTGCGCCTTACAGGAAAAGGTGAAGAATACCGCAACGATATGATTACCAGGATGGCGGAAAACGGTGTGGCATGCAATGTCCACTTCAAGCCGCTGCCAATGCATACGGCATATAAAAATCTGGGATTTCATATCGAAGATTTTCCGAATGCCTATGAAATGTATCACAACGAGATTACACTGCCGCTGCATACCTGCCTGACGGATGAACAGGCAGATTATGTGATTGACACATTTTGCAGCCTTGTAAAATAATAAATGGTGGCAGCAGCCGTTCACAGTAAATGGCGCCCGGAATAGGAACAGATTATGGAATTAAGAGAGTGGACAAACCTTCCCGATAAAATGCGGACAAAAGAGGTCCGGAAATATTACAACATCCTGGTAAAACGCAGCGCGTGGTTTAGGGCAAAACGAATACTTGATGTGATTGTGGCTTCCATTATGTTTGCCGTACTTGCACTGCCGATGCTTATTGTCGCGGTATTGATAAAGCTGGATTCTCCGGGACCTGTATTTTTCAGGCAGGAGCGTGTAACCCAGTACGGAAGGATTTTTAGGATATATAAATTCCGTACCATGGTCAACAATGCAAGCCGCATGGGTACGCAGGTGACAGTCAGCAATGATGCGCGTATTACGCGTGTCGGAAGGTGGCTTCGTAAATTAAGAATTGATGAATTTCCGCAGCTGTTTAACATTTTAGCGGGTGATATGACACTGGTCGGCACAAGACCGGAGGTTTTAAAATACGTGGATGCCTATACGCCGGAGATGTATGCGACACTTCTGCTTCCTGCGGGACTGACTTCAAGGACAAGCATTGCGTATAAAGATGAGGAAAGGCTTCTTTCGAATGCAGAAGACGCAGATAAGGTTTATATAGAAGAAGTGCTTCCGGCAAAAATGAGATATAATCTGGAAAGCCTGAAAAAATTCGGACTGAAATCGGATATGAGTGTACTATGGAACACCTTTGTATCGGTGATTCATTAAGGAAAAGCAAATATCGGATTTTTGCAGCCGAAGTTGTTTAGAATGAGGAAAGTTATGTTTATTACGATATGTGTGATTGCGTATAATGAAGAACAAACACTGCCTGCGATTTTAAAGGATATTGCGGCGCAGGATTATGCACACGGCAGCATGGAAGTGGTGCTGGTCGATTCCGCATCGTCAGACCACACGAAGAAAATCATGCAGGAATTCGCAGCACAGAATACAACACAGCCCGATATGGGATTTGTAAGCGTAAGCGTGCTTGACAATCCAAAGCGGACACTGCCGTGCGGCTGGAATGTTGCCCTGAAAGCCTACCGCGGAGAAGCCATTTTAAAGGTTGATGCGCATGCATCCATTCCGAAAGACTTTGTTACGAAAAATGTGGCGGTGTTAGAGAGCGGGGAAGATGTGTGCGGCGGACAAAGACCGAACATTATCGAACAGCCGACACCGTTTCGCAATACATTGCTTCTGGCAGAAAGCTCCATGTTTGGTTCGAGTATTGCACCGTACCGCAACAATCCCGGCAAAAGCTATGTGAAATCCATGTTTCACGCAGCGTACCGCAGGAAGGTATTTGAAACCATCGGCGGATTTGATGAGCGGCTTGCAAGAACCGAAGACAATGAAATCCACTATCGTATGAGAAAGGCGGGCTTTAAGCTGTGCTTTGACCCGGAGATTATTTCCTATCAGCATATCCGTCCGGATTTAGGAAAAATGTTAAAGCAGAAATATGCCAACGGCTACTGGATCGGACTGACAACCGGTGTGTGCGCACCGTGCCTTTCCCTGTATCATTTTGTGCCGTTTGCCTTTGTGATGGCAATTATCCTGTCGGTACTTTTTTGTACAGGCTTTGCCATTGCAGGCAGCATAACGGCACTTAGCGGGGCGGCACTGGTGATTTTCAAAGTTGTAGCGGGGCTTACGGGGCTGATGTGGGTGCTGTACGGACTGCTGGCGGTCATTATGGCGCTGGCGGCGGTGATTGGTGCACCGGAAATACGAAATAAAACCTGTCTGGCACTTCCGTTTCTATTTTTAATGCTGCATGTCAGTTATGGAACCGGAACGGTCATAGGATTGATAAAAATGCCTTTTTGGGTGAAAGGAATAAAAAATGGAAGAAACTAGAAAAGACAGGATACAGCTTCTCGTTAGAAGAATATGCCTGATTATTACGGATATCCTGTTAGTAAACGGATGTGTATTTTTATCGCTGCTGATGCGTTTTGAAATCAGCATTTCGGCAATCCCGGAGGAATATCTGCTCAAGTATCAGAAAAACATGATTCCTTTTACGATTGTTGCCATTATTATATTCTGGTGTTTCAGAATGTATCACAGTTTATGGCAGTATGCCAGCATTGCGGAACTTTATAAAATTGTGGAGGCCTGTATTGTAACGGAATTTGCCCATATCTGTGTAACGGCATACATGGGCTGGATGCTTCCGAGAAGCTGTTATTTTACATCCGGGGTATTTTTAATCGTTGCAATGAGTGCCAGCCGTTTTATGTACCGCATGATACGTACCGTCTTGCAGAATTACCGCCACACCGCAGAGCAGGTGCGGATTATGATTATCGGTGCGGGTGAGGCAACCAACGTATTAATGCGTGAAATCCAGAATTCGCGTTATATGGACAACTCCAAGGTGGTTTGTATTATTGATGACGATACACAGAAGGTCGGAAAATATATCCGCGGCGTCAAGGTTGTCGGTACAAGAAATAAAATTAAAGAAGTTGCAAAGGTCTATGACATTGATGAAATTATTTTTGCGATTCCGTCTGCATCCATGGAAGACAAGCGCAACATTTTAAATATCTGCAAAGAAACCGACTGTAATTTAAAGATTCTGCCGGGCGTTTACCAGATGGTAGATGGCGAAATTAACGTCAATTCTATCCGGAGCGTTGATGTTTTGGATCTGCTCGGCCGTGACCCGATTGAAGTCGATCTGGATTCCATTATGGGGTATGTTAAAGATAAGACAATCCTTGTCACCGGCGGCGGCGGGTCTATCGGTTCGGAGCTTTGCAGACAGCTTGTAAGCCACAAGCCGAAGTGCCTGATTATATTTGATATTTATGAAAATAATGCATATGAAATCCAGCAGGAATTAAAGATGACCTACCCGGATGCCAATGTGGTAACACTGATTGGTTCTATCCGGAATATTTCCCGTCTGGAAAGCGTTTTTGCACAGTACCGTCCGGAAATTGTATATCATGCGGCGGCACATAAGCATGTACCGCTGATGGAAGACAGTCCGAATGAAGCCGTTAAGAATAACGTTGTCGGCACATGGAATGTTGCGAAAATGGCGGACAAGTACGGTGTCGGCAAGTTTGTAATGATTTCTACGGATAAGGCGGTCAACCCGACCAATGTCATGGGGGCAACCAAGAGAATCTGTGAAATGATTATCCAGTCGTACAACGAGCGTTCACAGACGGATTTTGTAGCCGTGCGTTTCGGCAATGTACTCGGAAGCAACGGTTCGGTCATTCCGCTGTTTAAAAAGCAGATTGAAGCGGGCGGTCCGGTAACGGTCACAGACCCGAACATTATCCGTTATTTTATGACAATACCGGAGGCGGTTTCGCTTGTTTTACAGGCGGGCGCTTACGCAAAGGGCGGAGAGATTTTTATTCTGGATATGGGAGAGCCGGTCAAAATCGATGATCTGGCAAAGAACCTGATCCGATTATCCGGCTATACGTTAGGCGTCAACATGGAGATTAAGTATACGGGACTGCGTCCGGGTGAAAAGCTCTATGAAGAACTGCTGATGAAAGAAGAAGGTCTGCAGGATACCGCCAATAAGCTGATTCATATCGGCAAGCCGATTGAATTTGACAAAGAACATTTCTTTGAGCATTTGGAAGAATTAAAAGAAGAAGCTTATGCAGAAACGGGAGATATCCGCACACTGATACAAAAAGTGGCGCCGACCTATCACCCAAAAGAAAACTAGAAACAAGGAATTAAAAATTTATGGGACAGTATTATGCAATCAATGGCAGCTTTCTGCTGGAACCCGCACTGGGCGTACAGCGGTATGCGGCGGAGATTCTAAAGCAGATGAATAAAATGGCTCCGGCATATAAGGAGTGCCTGCGGCTGGTGCTGGTGCTGCCTGAAACACCGCGCATTGAGGAAATCCGCCGGGAATTTTCAAATATTGAAGTACGCTGTGCGGGAAAAAGCAGGCGTGTAAAAGTGTGGGAGCAGGTCTGTTTTGCACGTTTTTTAAAAAAAGAGAAGGCAAAGGGAATCTGCCTGTGCAATACCGTGCCGCTGTTTTCAAAGGGCGGGCTGGTCTGTGTCCACGATATTGTCTTTAAGACACACCCGGAATATTTTAAAGAGCCGGGTGCATGGCATGAAATTTTATACCGTAAATGGATGTATACACACGCATTTCATAAGGCAGATATCATTGTGACGGTCAGTGAGACGTCCAAAAAAGAAATTTTAGAGCAGTACAGGGTGCATGCAGGACAGATTTATGTGGCAGGGAACGGCTGGCAGCATATGGACCGTAAAGATACGGATGAAACCATTTTCCAGAAGTATCCTAAGCTTACGAAAGGGGCGTATTACTATTATCTGGCATCGCTTGCACCGAATAAAAATCTGTCATGGATTTTAAAAAATGCCGCAGGAAATCCGGATAAAATCTATGTGCTTTCGGGAAAACCGCTGGGCGATGATTCCGGGGTGGAAAAACTGGATAATGTCATCTGCACGGGCTATGTGTCCGACAGCGAAGCGCGGGCGCTGATGCAATACTGCCGGGCGTTTTTATTTCCTTCTACGTATGAAGGCTTTGGCATACCACCGATGGAAGCGTTGTGCATGGGGGCGCCGGTGGTGCTTGGCGATATTCCGGTGCTGCATGAGATTTACGGAAATGCGGCATATTACGTGGACTGTGACAATGCGGACATCAGCATTGAACAACTGTTAAAACAAGGCGGCAGGGAAGCACCGGAAACGGTATTATCCCGGTATTCGTGGGAAAAATCCGCACGGATTATGATGGAGGCTTTGACAAAATAGTGTAAAACGAGTATAGTGATACTGTTTGATAAAAAGTTACAGCTGGAGAATAAACACACCGAAAACGGTTATCATAAAAACAACGATAAAAAAGCCGCACAGACGGCAGAATGGATAGAATATGAAGATTGCAGTAGATGCCCGTACATTAGGCAGCAGACCTAGTGGTGTGGGGATGTATCTGAATGATTTCTTAAAGGTTCTGATGAAATACCGGGAATTTGAGTTTGTACTGCTTTCCGATGTGGCAGAAAGCGAGTACATCCGATATTTTATGGAAAAGGGAATTCCCGTAATTACACAGGGGAAAGCCGTATACCGCAGTGCGGGCGTGTATTCCTACTTTTCATTTATTCAGAAACAGTTAAATGAAATTCAGCCGGATTTATTCTGGGAGGTCAATACCATTATCCCAATCCGCTTAAAAGGAAATTTTAAAACCATGATTACAATTCATGATATGTTTCCGATTGAATATGTCGAATATTTTGGCATTGTTTACAGCCTGTATTTTAAACATAATCTTGCAAAGACATTAAGAAATACGGATATGATTCTGTACAATTCAATACAGACGAAAAAGACAACAGAAAAGCTTTTTCCGGCGGCACGAAAAATTGCAAACTGCAATGCCTACATCATTGCCAATCCGTTAAAGGACACATGGGAAACAACGGATAAAGGTTACTTTTTATATGTAGGCAATATGGAAAAGCGCAAAGGCGTGGATCTCTTATTAAAGGGCTACCGCAGATACCGGGAGCTTGGCGGCACAAAGGAGCTGATTCTTGCAGGGAAAATGCAGGAAGACGATATTGACAGTCTGTTAAAGGAAACCATGGCACAGACAAAGGGCATTACGTATCTGGATTATGTGACCCATGATAAAAAACATCAGCTGTTTGCAGACTGCTCCTGCTTTGTATTTCCGTCTAAGGCGGAGGGCTTTGGCATGCCGTTAATTGAAGTCATGAAGTTTGGAAAGCCGATGATTGTGGGCAATCTCGATATTTATGATGAAATTATCGGACAGCATGGAGACCGTTTTGATTTAAACGGCACCGAACAGCACCAGATTGACAATCTGGCAGAAAAAATGCTGCATTTTAACAGCAATGTCGATGAAGAAGCCTATAAAGAGATTATTGCAAAATATGCACCGGAGAAGCTTGGCAGAATCGTCCGGGATTTTATTTTAACGATACAGAAAGGTTGAACCGTTTATGAGTCTTTCAAAAGCAGCATTAAACATGGCGGAAGCCCTGCGTCCGGTGCTGGTAAAGCTGATACCGCAGAAAATGCTGAGTGCAGTTAAAGCAAAAGTCATCGAAAAAGGTGCAAAAGACCTTGAAAAAACAGAGATTACACCATTTGAGCCGCAGGCACACAAAAAGGGCATCAACCTGATTGGCAGCATCAAAAGCGATACGGGATTGGGACAGAGTATGCGCCTGGTCGCTGAAATTTTAGAAAACAGCACATGGGATTATACAGTGTATGATTATTTTGTGCCGCCGGGGGGCAGCAGAACCAACGAAGCTTTTGACGGTAAAATTACGCAGACCGGTCCGTATAATATCAATCTGATTCACGTTAATCCGAGTGAACTGCCGCTTGCCTTTATGGACGTGGGTAAGAATCAATGGGATACGCGCTACAATATCGGATACTGGCTGTGGGAATTAGAGGAGTTTCCAAAGGAGTGGCTTCCGGCATTTCATCTGCTCGATGAAGTGTGGACACCGTCCGAGTTTATTTCGCAAAACTTAAGAAAATATACAGATAAGCCGGTCTATACCCTGCCCTACAGTGTTACGGCACCGGCAGATGCGGCATATGACAGGGATTATTTTCATCTGCCAAAAGACCGCTTTTTATTTCTGATGATGTATGACAGCGGGAGCGGCATGGTGCGTAAAAATCCGCTGGGTGCGATTGAAGCATTTAAACAGGCATTTGACCGGGAAAATAAACAGGTCGGGCTGGTCATTAAAATGAACCGCTCGGAACAAAGCGAAAAAGATATTGAGAATATCCGCACAAAACTTGACGGATATGATAATATATATTTTATATGCGAAACACTGTCTAAAACGGCAGTCAACAGCCTGACGGCATGTGTGGATGTTTTTGTATCCTTACACCGGGCAGAGGGCTTCGGACTGGTCATGGCAGAGGCGATGCTGCTTGGCACGCCGGTCATTGCAACAAACTGGTCTGCCAATACGGAATTTATGAACCGGGAATCTGCCTGTATGGTGGATTACAAAAAAACGGCAATAGAACAGGATATCCCGCCGTTTAAAAAGGGGTATCACTGGGCGGAAGCCGATGTGGCACAGGCGGCGGCTTATATGAAGCGGCTTTGTGAAGATTCTGCATTTTATGAGCAGAAAAAAGCGGCGGCAGGGGCATATATCCGGGAAAAGACCAAAATGCAGCATTCTGTCAGTCTGTTAGAGGACAGACTGGGAAAAATATTGGAGGAAAGAAAGTGAAGCAGTTAAGAGAATTATATGAATACAGGGAAATGATTTTCAGTCTTGTCAAAAAAGATTTACGCGGCAGATATAAAGGCTCTGTATTGGGATTTTTGTGGACATTTATCAATCCGTTATTACAGCTTGTCGTGTTTACCCTTGTGTTTTCGGTTATCATGAAAGCAGGCTATGAACAGTATTATATGTTCTTATTTGTGGCACTTGTTCCATGGATGTTTTTTGCTTCCAGCGTACAGGACGGTTCAACGAGCATTTTAAGGGAAAAGGATATGGTCAAAAAAATCTATTTCCCGCGTGAGGTACTGCCGATTGCAACGGTAACGAGCGGCTTTGTCAATATGCTTTTAACCTTTATTGTTATTTTTGCGGCACTGCTTGTCAGCGGAAGAAAAGTGCAGTTTCTGGGACTTGCCTGCCTTCCGGTCGTTATGATTGTAGAATACATACTGTGTCTTGGCATTGCATTAATTGTTGCATCCCTGACCGTGTATCTGCGTGATTTACAGTATATTCTCGGTATTTTAGTGATGGCGTTACAGTATATGACACCGGTGATGTACGGAAGCGATATGGTTCCGGACTGGGCAATGCCGATTTTCAGACTCAATCCGATGACACCGGTGATAGAAATTTATCGTGATATTTTATACTACGGCAATGTGCCGCAGATGTCATCTTTACTGCTTGCACTATTTATCGGTATTGTATTTATTATTGTAGGCGAATTGTTATTTAAGAAGCTGCAAAAGGGCTTTGCAGAGAATTTCTAATAGAGAAAGGCTGTTTTTGGATATGAAAAATGAGGAAAATGCAATCGAGGTAAGGGACGTTACCAAGACCTTTAAAGTGTATTATGATAAAGGAACGGAATTAAAGGAAAAACTGTTGTTCTGGAAGCGCAACCGCTACGAAAACCGTGTGGTTTTAGACCATATCAGTTTTGAGGTCAAAAAAGGCGAAGCCATCGGACTTGTCGGTAAAAACGGTTGTGGAAAGAGTACAACCTTAAAAATGCTTACAAGGATTATCTATCCGAACTCCGGTGAAATCGAAATGTGCGGACGGGTATCAAGCTTAATCGAACTGGGTGCCGGTTTCCATCCGGATATGAGCGGCAGGGAAAACATTTACACCAATGCGGCAATTTTCGGACTGACAAAGAAAGAAATTGATGAGCGTCTAGAGGAAATCATCGCATTTTCTGAGCTGGAGGAATTTATCGATAATCCGGTAAGGACCTATTCCTCCGGGATGTATACACGACTGGCATTTTCTGTTGCGATTAATGTTGATGCGGATATTCTGCTGATTGATGAAATCCTTGCCGTAGGGGATGCCAATTTCCAGGCAAAGTGTTTTAATAAATTAAGAGAAATTAAGGCAAGCGGCACAACGATTGTGATTGTATCCCATTCTCTCGGACAGATTGAGCAGATTTGTGACCGTTCAATCTGGATATGCGAAGGTAAAATTGCAATGGAAGGAAAACCAAAGGAAGTCCATCTGGAATATCTGGATTATATGAATACCCAGAGAATCGACCAGCAGGAAAAAGAACGGTTACGCCTTCAGAAGCTGGAATTACAGAATATGCAGGCAGAAGAAGAAAAAAAGCGCAAGGCAAAAATGAAGCGTTACGGTTCGGAAGATGCCAAGTTTACACAGATTAAGATGTTAGATGCCGACGGAAAAGAGCAGACGACGTTTCGTACCGGTGAAAAAATGGTGCTGGATTTAAGCTATCACGTAGAAAAGAAAGTAACGGATGCCGTATTCGGCTACGGGATTTTCAGAAGTGACGGACTCTGGGTTTACGGAACCAATACCCGTATTGACCGCGTAGACAATTTTGATATTGATAAGGATGGCAGGTTTGTCATTACCATGCCGGAACTCAATCTCATTCCGGGACAGTACTGGCTGGATATTACGATTGAATACGGAGAAGGCAATCCGGTGGATTACTATAAAGAAGCCCTCAAATTTGAAGTGGTATCGAATATGACGGACGTGGGTGTCGCAAGAATCGCGCATTCATGGGAACTTGAGATTTAAGGATAGAGGAGAGAACAATGGAACAGGAACAGATTAATATTGAGGATATTATGCAGGAAATCCGTGCGGAAATCTGTGCAAAGGGATATGAAGACAATGAAATTCCGTTTAGCGATATTGCCTGTCTGGTAGGCGGTACGGAAGTGCCGTTTGACCTGAAGGATTACTTAGACGATATTTCTATGATGGATGAGAGCAGAACCGTGCTTGCATACCGTGACATTTCATCGACACGTAAAGGGGTAGGCAAACTCATTACCTTTGTCAAAAAGGTGATCCGTAAGATGGTATGCTTCTATGTAGAACCGCTTGTAGACGACCAGAACCGCTTTAATGAACTGACAACAAGGGTTGTGGCACAGACGGTCCGCAGATACAATGATGATGATGCGCGTATTGAGGAACTTGAGAAGAAGATTTACAAGTGCGAGCGCCGTATCCGTGAACTCGAAGAAGAATTAAAAAAGAATCAGGCGTAAATGTTTAAGAATGAGGATTAGGAGGATTTACCGTGAAAATCTATCAGCTCCTTCCGACGCTTGCATTTGGGGACGCAGTCAGCAATGATGCCCTTGCGTTGGAAAAAGTGATTCGGGAAATGGGATATAAAACCGAAATCTTTGCAGAAAGCATTGATGCGCGCCTGCCAAAGGGCAGTGCAAAGTTTGTGGAAAAGCTGCCGAGGCTGAATGAAAAGGATATCATTTTATATCACTTATCTACCGGAACAAAGTTAAATTACCGGCTGGCACAGATGCACTGCAGAAAAGTTATGGTGTATCACAATATTACGCCGCCGCAGTTTTTTGAAGAATACAGTGTCAAGGCGGCGCAGCTGTGCCAGAACGGATTAGAAGGTGCCTCTTATCTTGCCGATAAGGTGGATTACTGCCTTGCCGTGTCAGAATACAACAAACAGGATTTAATCCGTATGGGATACACCTGTCCGATTGATGTCCTGCCGATCCTGATACCGTTTGATGATTACGCAAAGACACCGTCACAGCAGGTTATTGACCGCTACAGTGACGGTTATACCAATCTTATTTTTACGGGAAGAATTGCACCGAATAAGCGTCAGGAGGATGTCATCCGTGCATTTTACGACTATAAAAAGTTTTATAACCCGAAATCCCGCCTGATACTGGTGGGCGGACATAACGGCATGGAGCGGTATTACCACCGCTTAAAAAGTTACATTAATGCACTGGAACTGGAAGATGTGGTATTTCCGGGACATATTAAATTTGATGAAATCCTCGCATATTATAAAATTGCAGACGTCTTTTTATGCCAGAGCGAGCATGAGGGCTTCTGCGTGCCGCTTGTAGAAGCGATGTATTTTGATGTGCCGGTTGTGGCATACGATTCCTCGGCGATTGCAGGTACGCTCGGCGGGGGCGGATTTTTATTAAAGGATAAAAATCCGGTAGAAACGGCAGGTGTGATTAACCGTGTTGTGACCGATGAAGCACTGCGGACACAGATCATCAAAAATCAGCAGGCAAGACTTGCCGATTTTGACCACAAGGTAATTGAGGCGCAGTTTAAGACGTATCTGGATACGTTTATAAACGGCGGACGGAAAGGATAAGTCATGAAAAGAAAACTGGCATTTGTTGTCCAGCGCTACGGTCTGGAAGTAAACGGCGGCGCGGAGCTGCTTTCCAGACAGCTTGTTGAACATTTACAGCAGCAGTACGATATTGAAGTGCTGACAACCAAAGCGATTGAATATACAACATGGAAAAATGAATATACCAACGATGTGGATGTGATTAACGGTGTGACCGTCAGACGTTTCGGTGTGGACAAGCCGCGTGATTTAAACCGGTTCGGTAAATTTTCAGGAAAAGTCATCGGCAATCCGGAGCATACCATGGAGCAGGAAGAACAGTGGTTTGAAATGCAGGGACCGCATGTACCGGAACTGATTGATTACATCAAAGACCATGCAGATGATTATGAAGCATTCATTTTTATGACCTATCTGTATTATACAACCGTTAAGGGACTGCCGCTTGTTAAAGATAAGGCAATCTTAATTTCAACGGCGCATGATGAGCCGCCGATTTACTTAAAGACATTTGATACACTGTTTCAGATGCCGAAGGCACTTTTCTATCTGACCGTGGAGGAAAAGAAGTTTGTGGAACGCAAATTCCGCAATGAGCGCATTATCAACAATGACGGCTACGGCGGAAGCGGCGTGGAAGTGCCGGATACGATTGATTCACAGTTCTGTAAAAATAAATACGGTATTGACAATTACATGGTTTATGCCGGAAGAATTGATGAAGCGAAGGGCTGTAAGGAATTATTTGACTATTTCCTGCGCTATAAAAAGGAAAATCAGAACGATTTAAAGCTTGTCATGATGGGAAAACCGGTTATTCCGATTCCAAAAAGTGACGATATTGTAAGCCTTGGCTTTGTGAGCGACCAGGAAAAGTTCGATGTCATGTCCGGGGCGAAGTTTCTGATTATGCCGTCACCGTTTGAAAGTCTTTCCATTGTGGTACTGGAGGCGATGACACTTTCCGTTCCGGTTGTGGTAAACGGCAGATGTGACGTCTTAAAGGGTCACTGTGTCCGCAGTAACGGCGGACTGTATTATAAGTCTTACTATGAATTTGAAGGGTGTGTAAACTACATGCTGACGCACCCGGATACGGCGGCAGGCATGGGTGCAAACGGAAGGAAATATGTCGATGCCAACTATACATGGGAAAAGATAACGGACAGATTTATTGATATTGTAGAAAGGGTTTGCAATTAGTGTAAAAAATCACACTGATGTTGCTCAGAAACAGAGGTAGTATGAAAAGAATTGCATTTGTGGCGCCTTGGTACGGGGATAATATTCCGGGCGGTGCTGAGGCGGCATTGCGGGGCATAACAGATCATTTATTTGCAGCGGGCATGGATATTGAAATCCTGACAACGACTGTGGAAAAATTTACGGCAGACTGGAATAAGGATTTTTATAAGCCGGGCAGTTATACGAGCAAGAACGGAATCCCAATCCGCCGTTTTAAAATCAGAAAGCGCAATACGGCGGCATTTGATGCGGTCAATGCAAAGCTGATACAAAAAAGCGGACTGACATTGGAAGAAGAAAATACGTTTCACAAAGAAATGATTAACAGCCCGGATTTGTATGACTATATCCGTGAGAACAGAGCGCAGTATAGCTGCTTTGTTTTTATTCCTTACATGTTTGGTACAACGTACTGGGGTGTGCAGGCATGTCCCGGACAGGCGGTGCTGATTCCGTGTTTTCACGATGAAAGCTATGCACATATGAAGACTTTCCGTACCGTTTATTCGGAAGTGGCGGGGATGCTTTTTAACGCACAGCCGGAGCAGGATTTAACGGAGCATCTGTGTGATACGAGCCGCATGAAGACGGAAGTCATGGGGCTGGGCATGGATACGAAGCTGACTTATGATGCGGATCGTTTCCGTAAAAAATACAATATTAACGACCCGTTTATTTTGTATGCGGGACGTAAAGATAAGGGTAAAAATATCGACACACTGGTACAGTATTTTAAGCGCTACAAACAGAATGAGCAGGATAACTTAAAGCTGGTGTTAATCGGCGGCGGGGAGCTTGAAATCCCGACGGAAATTAAAAACGATGTCTATGACTTAGGCTTTGTGGATTTACAGGATAAATATGATGCGTACGGTGCAGCGGCACTGCTTTGCCAGCCTTCTAAAAATGAAAGCTTTTCCTTTGTGATCATGGAAAGCTGGCTGTGCAGACGTCCGGTACTCGTACACGAAGGCTGTGCGGTTACGAAAAATTTTGTAAGCTGCTGCAACGGAGGACTGTATTTCGGCAATTATTATGATTTTCAGGAAACTGTAAAATATATTTTAAATCACCCGGATATCGCTGATATCATGGCAAAGAACGGACACGACTATGTGTGTGATAATTTTGCCTGGGATATCATGGTGGAAAAATATAAGCGCTTTTTTAAAGAATTAGAGGAGCAGCATGCGAAGTAAAAAGAAGTATTTGATTGACGGAAGATTTCTGAATTCAATGACAACAGGGATTGACCGGTATGCGTATCAGCTGTTGGCGTGTCTGGATAAAATCTGTAAAGGATTAGATATTGCCATTTTAGTTCCGGCAAATGCAAAGGAAATTCCTGCGTATAAAAATATCCGTGTGATTGTCAAAAAACGGACACGCTTTTGGACACAGCTGGTATTTGGCCCGTATGCACGGCTGCACGGCAGGATACCGGTCAATCTGTGCAATGAAGCTTCGGTGCTTGCACCGAAGGGCATTGTCTGTCTGCACGATGTCTGTTATGCGGAATCTGAAAAAATGTATCCGTTTCTGACAGAATTTCCGAAAGAGGAACGGGACTGGTTTTTAAAGATTTATCAGAGAATCTGTAAAAAAGCGGACAGGCTGGTTACGGTATCGGAATTTTCAAAGCAGCGGATTCATGCACTGTTAGGCGTGCCGGACGAAAAGATTGCGGTAATTGGCAACGGCTGGCAGCATTTTAACGGCGTTACGCCGGATATGCGCATTTTTGAGCAATATCCGCAGCTTAAAAGAAAAAAATTTTTTTTTACACTGACTTCCGTCAACCGTAATAAAAATCTTGACTGGGTTTTAAAGGCGGCTGAAAATAACCCGCAGGCGCAGTTTGCGGCGGCGGGCAGGAAACTGGACAGCGCCGTGGATTTTTCGCAGTATCCGAATGTGACATATGTTGCAGATGTTTCGGATTGTGAGATTAAAGCGCTGATGCAGGAAGCAAAAGCTTTTATTTTCCCATCTTTTTATGAGGGCTTTGGAATCCCGCCGTTAGAGGCGATGAGCGTGGGAACACCGGTCATTGTATCCCATGCGGCAAGCCTGCCGGAAATATTCGGTACGGCGGCGCATTATATAGAGCCGGATAATCCGAGGGTTGACATAGAAAAGCTGCTGGCACAGCCGGTATCGGAAAAAGAACCGGTGCTTGCACGTTACAGCTGGGAGAAATCAGCAGAACAGCTGCTGTCATTATTAAAGGAGAATTAAAACGAAAATGAAAAAGAGTATGCCATGGATCAGGTGTGCGGGATTTTTAGTGGGACTGGCGGTCATTCTTGGGATTTGTGACTTTTGCTTTGCACCGTCTGGTTATGTAAGGTTTATCCTGCATGAAGTGAACCGAAAAGATACGCAGTATGATACGATTATACTGGGTGCATCGCATGCACGAAGTGCAATTAATCCGGAATATCTGGATGAAGAACTGGGAACCAATACACTCAATCTTGCAATTCCAGGGGAAACGGTAAAAGATGCGTACTATCTGTTAAAAGATGCGTGTGAAAGCAATGATGTGAAGACGGTAATTATGGATGTGGATTACCAGTACTGGATGGATGAACAGCCGCAGGGCTATTTTACGGAACCGTTTATCTGTCAGAATATTACGAATTTAAAGGTAAAGACGGAATATCTGCTGGATAACTGGGATACGATTGATTTAAGAAATGTTCTGGTAAGACGGTTGAGCTGGGACTGCACATGGTCTTCCGTAAAGCAGAACGTCAGTACGAAAATGACAGAAGCTTACCGTGAATATTCTATTGAAGCAGCAGGGGTTGACGGCAAAGTTGAAGGCGCAGACGGTCCGTATATCGGCAAGGGCTTCTTTTACCGTGATACTTTTGGCGGTAAACCGGGTGGTGCCGATTATATTGATTTGTGGGTCGGCCGTGATAACGCCGGTGTCGACGTGAATGTATCTGAGCAGTTTGGCTGGATTAACGATTACTGTAAGGAAAACGGAATTGAACTCATCTGCGTAACGTCACCGATTGCGCCGGCAGCGATGCAGAAACTCGGCATGGGCAAAGTACATGATACGCTGCAAAAAGCTTTTGATGAATTGGGACTGAAGTATTATGATTTTAACAAGGCACTGATGAGTTTTGTCCCGAGAGATGATATTCACTACGGTGATCTTGAAGGCCATATGGGTGGTGCGCTTGGCAATACATATTCAGAGGCACTTGCTAAATTGTTAAAAGATGCACAAGACGGTGAAATTCAGGAATCGGATTATTTTTATGCATCCTTTGATGAAATGTATCAGACGATGAAAAGCGATTACACAAAAGCTACGGGACTTGAATGGGAGGGATATTAAAAATGTCATTTACAACACTTCATTTTTTTCTGTTTCTTGCAATGGGTGTGCTGATTTACTATCTGCTTCCAAAGAAGCTGCAGTGGGTATGGCTGCTCGTATTAAGTTATTTATATTACTTTACATTCAGTATTAAGACATCGGTCTTTTTGATATTTACAACGGTCGTCACGTATACGGGCGGCATCCTGTTGACCCGCATGAATGAAAGCAGTAAGGCCTATCTGGCAGCCAACAAGGAAACACTGGACCGTGCGGCAAAAAAAGCCTATAAAGAAAAGGTCAAGAAAAACAAACGCCGTGTCGTAGTGGCAATGCTTCTGCTGTGCTTCGGACTGCTTGGCGTTGTAAAATATTTAAATTTCGTGATTGAAAATATTGATGCACTGGTGCTGGCGGTCGGACACGGACAGTATTTTGAACCGGTCAGTATCATTTTACCGCTGGGAATTTCATTTTATACATTCCAGTCTATCAGTTATATTATTGACGTTTATCAGGGAAAATACAGTGCCGAAAAGAATATTTTTAAATATGCGCTGTTTGTATCCTTTTTCCCACAGCTGTTACAGGGTCCAATCGGACGTTTTGACCGGCTGGCACACCAGCTTTATGAAGGACGTTCTTTTTCGTTAAAGGCGGCAGAGTTTGGATTACAGCGGATCCTTTGGGGCTGTTTTAAGAAAATGGTACTGGCAGACCGTGTGGCAGGATTTGTTACAACGGTATTTGGAAATTATACGGAATATGGCGGCTGGTATAATTTAGTGGCAGTATTACTGTACTGTGTACAGCTGTATGCGGATTTTTCCGGCGGTATTGATATTGTAATCGGTACGGCAGAGATTTTTGGAATCCGCATGGACGAAAACTTCCGTCAGCCGTTCTTTTCAAAATCCATCGGAGAATTCTGGAGAAGATGGCACATTACACTGGGGACATGGATGAAGGATTACATTTTCTATCCATTTTCTCTTTCAAAGCAGATGAACCGCTTCGGTAAGTGGAGTAAAAAGCATCTGGGCAATACCGTGGGAAAGGCAATGCCAATCTGTCTTGCCGACCTTTTGATTTTCTTCGTTGTCGGTATATGGCATGGCGCAGCATGGAAATATATCGCATACGGTATGTATAATGGTATTATTATTGCCGTAAGCAGTCTGTTAGAGCCACTGTATGCAAAGGGCTTTGAAAAGACAAAGATTCACAAAGAATCGAAGGCATGGACGGTGGTTCAGATTATAAGAACCTTTATCCTTGTCAATATCGGCTGGTATTTTGATATGGCGGTGTCATTTAGTGCGGCACTGGTCATGATGAAGGAAACCTTTACAAAAATGAGCATGAGCCAGTTTACCGGTACGGCATTTTTAGAACTTGGCATGGGTAGGAGAGATTTCCTGATTGTGCTGGCAGGCTGTATTATCATCTTTATTGTCAGTCTGCTTAAAGAACGCGGGGTGGCAGTCCGGGAGGCAATTGCGGCAAAGCCGCTCATTGTCCGCTGGGCAGTCTGGTATGCGTTTATTGTCATTATTTTTATTTTTGCCTATACAGGTGATGGTTCAGCATTTATTTACGCGAACTTCTGATATAATAATCCATAAGCGGAGGAGAGGCAGCCATGATACACATGAATTTGTATCATGGCTGCTGCTTTTTATGTGTAACTTTGTAAACAAATGTACATAATGATATACGGACAAAGTGCAGGAATGGTTTGTATATAAATAAGAAATACACGCTTGTTGACAGGAAAAACAGAAAACGGTATAATTGACATCAAATTGAGAATGCCGCAGGAGCGGCAGAAATGGAGATCAGTGTGACAAAACCTTAAATCAAAGCTTTGTCACACAGCACTTTGTGCCGCAGGCGTCACAAAGTCGCTTTTTATCGCAGAGCCAAATAAGATTTGGCTCGCGATTCCTCCGGCATTAAAATGCCTGCGGAATGGAGATTAGTATGAAGAAAACAGCACTCATTATGGCAGGTGGCAAGGGTGAACGTTTCTGGCCGAGAAGCCGTGTAACACTTCCAAAGCAGTTTTTATCCCTGACGGACGACGGAAAGACCATGATTCAGCTGACAGTTGAGCGTATCCGCCCACTCGTAGAGCTTGAAGATGTTTATATAGCAACGAATAAGAATTATAAGGAACTCGTAAAGCAGCAGCTTCCGGGTCTGCCGGAGGAAAACATCCTCTGTGAACCGGTTGGAAGAAATACAGCACCGTGTATCGGACTGGGTGCCGTTCATGTGGCAAAAAAATATGACGATGCCGTGATGATTGTATTACCGTCCGACCATCTGATTAAACACAATGATATTTTTGCGGAAACTTTTACAAATGCGTGTGCGCTTGCAGAGGAAGGTGAAAATCTTGTAACCGTTGGTATCACACCGAACTATCCGGAAACAGGCTACGGTTATATCAAGTATGACAGCACTGCAAAGAATGGGGAGAGCTATCCGGTACAGCGATTTGTGGAGAAGCCGGATTTAGAAACCGCTAAGTCTTATCTGGCAGATGGCAGCTATCTTTGGAATTCAGGCATGTTTGTCTGGAGAGTGTCTACGATTTTAGACTGCTTCAAAAAGTATATGCCATCCACCCATGCCGGTCTGTTAAAGATTAAAGAAGCCGTGGGAACACCGCAGGAAGATACTGTACTGGAAAAGGAATTCCCGAACCTGGAATCCCAGTCCGTCGATTACGGTATTATGGAAAAGGCAGAAAACATTTACACACTGGCAGGAAACTTCGGCTGGGATGATGTCGGTTCATGGCTGGCAGTCGGAAGAATCAAGCAGAATGACGAGAACGGCAATGTCGTTAATGGCAATGTTGTTGCAGTCAATACGAAAAACTGTGTCATTGAAGGAGCTGACAAGCTCATTGCAACCGTAGGACTCCGGGATGTTGTGGTGGTGGATACAAAGGATGCCACGCTGATTACAACGAAGGAAAATGCCGGAGAAATCAAGCAGGTACTCGCAAAATTAAGAGAGTCCGGCAGAAATGAATATTTATAAAAATAAATAATTATCCAATAATAATAATTGTATAGGAGAAGAATGATGAAAAGCGCATTAATTACAGGAATCACAGGACAGGACGGGTCTTACCTTGCAGAACTTTTACTGGAAAAAGGTTATAAAGTATATGGTCTGATGAGAAGAAAGAGCGTAGTAGACTATGGTAATGTAGACCATATCAAGGATAAGATTCACTTTATCTATGCAGATATGCAGGATATTGTATCTTTAATCACAGCCATGAAGATTTCGCAGGCAGATGAAGTCTACAATCTGGCTGCACAGTCTTTCGTTGCAACTTCATGGGATACACCATGTACGACAGCAGACATTGATGCCATCGGTGTTACCAATATGCTTGAAGCAATCCGCATTGTAAAACCGGAAGCAAGATTTTATCAGGCTTCAACATCAGAAATGTTCGGTAAGGTACAGGCAATTCCACAGGACGAAACAACACCGTTTTATCCGAGAAGCCCATACGGCGTTGCAAAGCTTTACGGACACTGGATTACAAAGAATTACAGAGAAAGCTATGATATGTATGCCTGCTCAGGTATTCTTTTCAACCATGAAAGTGAAAGACGTGGTCTGGAATTCGTAACAAGAAAGATTACACATGCGGTTGCACGCATTAAGCTGGGCGTACAGGATCACGTAGAACTGGGAAATCTGGATGCAAAACGTGACTGGGGTCACTCAAAGGATTACGTGCGCGCAATGTGGCTGTTATTACAGCAGGATCACGCAGAAGACTATGTTATTGCAACCAATGAAACAAGAACGGTCCGTGAATTTGCAGAAGCTGCATTCAAGGCAGCCGGCATTGAGGTGGAATTTGAAGGCGAAGGCGTGAATGAAATCGCAAAGGATAAGGCAACAGGAAAGGTTGTATTAAAGGTAAATCCGGATTTCTTCAGACCGGCAGAAGTAGAACTTTTAATTGGTAATCCTGCAAAGGCAGAAAAAGAACTTGGCTGGGAAAGAGAAATCAGTTTTAACGAACTGGTAGAACGCATGGTAAAGAATGACCTTGCAATCGTAGAAAAAGAAATCAAGTCAGCCAACTAAAATACATGCCAAATGGGAGAAAACTATGAAAGCATTGATTATCGGGGGCGGCGGATTCGTAGGCCCGTATCTGGTAAATCATCTTCATGATGATTTAGGATATGAGGTCGCCGTAACAAAGACCGCAAAAGAACAGCTTGCCCTTTCAAATGCAGTCGTCTATGATTGTGATATTCTGAATAAAAGTGAGATTACCGATGTGTTGGAAACAGTGCGCCCGGATTATATTTTTCATCTGGCTGCACAGTCTTCGGTATCGGTATCGTGGAAAAATCCGGCGCTGACCATTGATGTCAATATCAAGGGTGCAGTCAATATGCTGGATGCTGTCCGCGAACTGGATTATAAGCCGCGTGTACTGTTGATTGGTTCAGGAGAAGAATACGGACATATCCGGCAGGAAGAATGTCCGATTATTGAAGATACGGTGCTTCGTCCGGGAAATATCTACGCGGCAACAAAGTCCTGCCAGAATATGCTTGGCAGCATTTATGCGGCGGCATACCATATGGATGTCATGATGGTCCGTGCATTTAATCATATCGGTCCGAACCAGACACCGCTTTTTGTAGTTGCGGATTTCTGTAAACAGGTGGCAGAGATTGAAAAAGGAATCAAAGACCCGGTGATGTATGTCGGAAATCTTTCGGCAAAGCGTGATTTTACCGATGTGCGTGATGTTGTAAGAGCATACGCCCTACTGGTGCAGAAGGGAAAAGCCGGTGAAACCTATAATATCGGAACAGGACATGCACTGGCAATTCAGGAAATTTTAGACCGGATTATTTCACTCTCGGATAAGAAAATTGAAGTCCGGGTAGATGCACAAAGACTGCGTCCGGTCGATGTGCCGATTATTGAACCGGATATTTCAAAGGTACATGACTGTACCGGCTGGAAACCACAGATTCCGTTGGAGCAGACCTTACGGGAAACACTGGAATACTGGAGAGTGCAGGACTTATGTCAGAAGTAAAAGTTTTTAAATTTATAAAAAAACAATTGCCAACGACATAAAGATATGATAAAATAACAAAATGTGAGCGATATGCTCACGTTTGGACGGATTCCCGAGTGGCCAAAGGGGACAGACTGTAAATCTGCTGGCGATGCCTTCGAAGGTTCGAATCCTTCTCCGTCCATTCTGTTTCATCTATATAAAAGAAACGGAGTAACAATCAGGCCGGCGTGGCGGAATTGGCAGACGCACAGGACTTAAAATCCTGCGGGACTTATACTCCCGTACCGGTTCGACCCCGGTCGCCGGCATATAAATTTTGGAAAAAGACTGTCGTTTATACGGCAGTCTTTTTTGTTTTAATAAAACGAAAAGGAACGAATCATTTTATGAAAAAAGAACAAGTATGGGAATTTGTGAAAAAATGGTATAAAGATGCGGCTGCACTCGTATTTATTACGTTGGCAGTTACTGTTTTGGTAGTGCATTTTCTGGGACTTCGAGGACAGGATTTAACATATCCGCTTGAATACAAGGGTGGTGATGAAATGTCAGCGCTTGTATCGGTAAGGCTGGTGCAGGAATCCGGATGGAATATCGGAACGGACAAACTGACAGCATTGGATGGGTATTATTATAATACCTCGGATGTCATTGCAGGTCTGCATAATGCAGATGTATTTTTTGAGAAATTATTTTTATGGATTACGGGCGGACAGGTTGCCAAAACGGTCAATCTTGTCTATTTATCCGCATTTTATATGATTGCCTATGTGGCATATTTTGTTCTCAGACAGCTCCGCATTAAAGAGTGGCTGTCAACAGGCGGGGCGCTCGTATATGCTTTCCTGCCGTTTATCTTTATCCGCGGCATCGGGCACATTGTATTGTCCTGCTACTATTTTGTTCCGCTTGCGGTATTAATGTGTATCTGGCTGTATGAAGATGAACGCTTTATGCTGCCGGGCAAGGGCTTTTTTAAGTATAAACGCAACTATGCGGGCTTTATCATGGCATTTTTAATTGCCAGCGAAGGCATTGGTTACTGGCAGATATTTGCCTGCTTTTTCTTAATGGTGGCAATGCTTACGGCACTGCTCCGCACGAAAGACTGGAATTATTTGAAGCGCGGCTGTATCAGTATCCTCAGTGTGATTGTATGCGTTGTGATTTCCATTATCCCGGAAATTTTTTACAGGATTGTACATGGTGGAACAGGACTGGAAGGCAGAATCCGCAGTATTGCCGATTCTGAAACGTACTGTTTAAAGATTATCCAGCTGCTGCTTCCGGTAAACGGACACGGTATCAGACCGCTTGAAAAGCTGATTTATGCGTATAATGAATATGTACCGTGTGTCAATGAAAACTGGACGGCATACATCGGCATTGTCGGTGCGGTCGGATTTTTATTCCTGCTGGTATGGCTTTTTACAAGAAGAAAGAACGAAAGCACGCTTACAAAGCGCCTGACAGTACTTGCAGACCTCAATATCTGCGGGATTCTGCTGGCAACAATGGGTGGTTTCGGTTCTATCATATTTATGATGGGCATTGAAATTATCAGAGGATATAACAGAATCTCCGTATTTATCGGATTTTTTGCCATAACCGCGGTCTGCCTGCTTTTAAATGAGTGGGAAGGAAAGATTGCGAAAACCGTATGGAAATGTGTATACATGGGCGGAGTTGCCCTTGTGATGCTGTTTGCCATCTGGGAGCAGAATCCGTCCGTATCTTTTAATTTTGAAAGTAATAAAGAAGAATGGATAAGTGATGCGGATTTCTTTGCACGGGTGGATGCAGTCATGGATGAAGATGATAGTATATTCCAGCTTCCGTATGCAGAGTATCCGGAAGGGGATATTCAGAATGATATGGGACATTTATCACATTATATCGGATATCTTCATTCTGATAAGTTAAAATGGAGTTTTGGTACAACAGACGGAAGTGACACGGATATCTGGTATGAACAAACGGCTTCCCTGCCGGTTGATAAGATGATTCAGGAAATTTTATCAAAGGGTTTTGACGGTCTGTATATTAACCGCGATGCCTATGAAGAACCGGAGTGGACGGCGCTGGAAAAGAGCGTGCAGGAATATACCGGTGTGACACCGGTTGTAAGTAATGATGAAAGACTGGTTTTCTATAAATTAAGATAAATTTAAGAGAATATTGGAGGGTTTGACGTGAATAGTACAGCAGTGGTACTGATGATAATAACAGTGCTTACGTATGGAATTGTATGTATCGGAAAAAGGATGGAGCTGATGGATGCAGTCACCGTTTCTTTTGCAGTGCTGCTTGCAGGCTTTGGCATGTCAGGAGGAATTCTTGCCCTTTTCGGCGGATTTTCGCTCAATAAGACACTGGCGGTTTTATGGCTGTTGTCTGTTGTGGCGGCGGTAATCTGCCGGATTGCGGGAGGAAAACCAAATGTCTGTTTAAAGCAAACGGAAAGTATCGTCAGACCCTTTTTGCGTACACTCATTTTATTATGTCTGGCAGGTCTGGTGTATGTGGTTACAACGCATTTCCAACCGGAAGATGACGTCATGATTAATGCAGGCAAAGGGTTTGCACAGTATCTGTGGCTGGTATCCGGCATTGTGCTTGTGCTTGTGTGTGTGGCGGATATCCTGATACACTGCATGGGGTATATAAAAGCAGAAAAAACGGCACAGAGAGCTTTGCCTGTGCTTTTTGTGGCAGGAATTGTTATAACGGCAGCAGGCATCGTTATTGAGGCAGGCGTGCACAGCGGAATAGCAGGCATTTTGACGGCGGTGCTGCTGCTTGTGGCAGCCGGGGCAGCAGGCGTGGGACTTTCGATGCTTTATCAGCAGAGAGATTTTGCAGAACTTGTCCTGCTTGGTGTATCGGAAACAGTGCTTGCATATCTGCTTTCAGCGGGCATTTTAATCGGATTGAATATTTTTTCACTGGAAAGAGCGGCAGCGTTGACACTGGGATTTACAGTGGCGGTGGCGGGAGCGGCTTATGCATATAAAAAGACAAAGCCGTCCTGCACATTCCTGTGGAAGAAAAATCTTATAGGGATTGGCTTTTTGCTGGCGGTGATACCGCTTGTAGGGACGACATTCGGAATGTTTGGCATGGGACAGGACGAAGGCGTTTATCAGGCAAAGGCAATCGGATATGTCTATGGTTATAATAATAATTTCATGACATTTGACGAGTATGGGGATTGTGTATCAGCATCGGATAAAAGTGATTACATGGCGGCAATCGGAAATCATCTGGAGGGATATAATTTTACGCTGGATGAAGAACAGGTGCAGGGCGTGGCACAAAATGATACAACTGGCAGTCTGCATGGGGTACATACATTCAGTGCGCTGCTTGCCGTATATGCAAGAGTTTGCGGCGTGGAGCATATGATGCAGCTGGGAACATGGATTCTGGCATTATCTGTATTTCTTTTATGGCTTGTGCTTGAAAATCTGGGAATAAAGACACTGTATCAAGCGATTGCACTCTTTTTATATGTATTGTCACCACAGGTTTTGTGGCAGGCAAAAACCTCTCTTGTGGAAACAACGCTGGCATTTGTCATTTTAGCAATGCTTTATCTTTTAACAGACAAAAAGCATGAAGAATACCGCTGGCTCTTTTGCATACCGGTCGTTGTATTTGCATTTTTACATATTACAATTTATGTATTTATGCCGTTATTTGTGCTGATGGCATACGGATTATATTTTAAAACAGGCAGGAAAAGCTATATTGCCGGGGCAGTTGTCATGCTTGCCGGATATCTTGCAGGCTTTTTTATGATGTATGCAAGCTCACTTACGTATGTGTACGGCAACTATGACCGTTTATATATCGGACCGGTAGGCCCGTCAAACCTCAAAGCCTTTGTAATGGCGGTGTCCGTGGCAGGAATCGTGTTTTCGCTGGTGCTTGGACTTCTTCCGGTAAAGAAAAACACAAAAGCGGTATCCGTAAATGCACAATCTATGCGGAAAGAGCAGAATCGGTTCAAGAATACCTGCTGGCGGATTTTTGTATGGGTATTTGCAGCGGCAGGACTCGCAGCATGCCTGCTGGTAATGAAAAAAAGTGCGTATCCGTCAGCCTATATGACAAGCTATGCGTATCTGTTAAGCAGTGGTATAATACTCATGCCGGTGATTTTTATCGCGGCTTTTTTACGTCCGTCATGGTTTAAAAAGAAGGATTCTATTGTACTTTTGACGGCAATGTTTTATTATTGTGTTATCATTTATTCAGCCGTATTTAAGAAAGAAATACTACATTATTATTACTATGGAAGATATATTGTGCCATATATAGCAGTAATCGTTGTACTGGGGGCGTATATATTGTCACGGACGGCGGAAAGTATGGCTCATATCCGGATTTTAAGGGACGGATACGGTATGCTCTGTGCAGCGGCGGCGCTTGCGGTGGCAGCAGTTCTGATTCCGTATGCGGGGATTGTAGTGAACGGTCAGGATCAGACCCAGCTGCAGTGGAAAATTCTTACAGAGCTTGCAGAAACCGTAGATGAAAAAGACAGTGTGGTGGTACTTGGGGAAGAAGTCGTTCCACAGCTGATGGTTTCGTTAAAATATATGACAGACTGTCCGGTATATCCGTTAAAGGAAGATAAAGAAGCGGCAGCAGTGCAGTGTGCAAGGTTAAAAGACCGTTACAGCCATGTCTATGTAATCAGCGGAGAACCTGAATCCGGAGCGGTAGCGGATAGCGGGATGGACACCGTTTATCATAAAGATAATAAAATACAGATGGATGTAAAGATGCCGGAAGAACTGGACGGTATTGCAGCATGGATTCCGTATGCACAGGAATTTGTAACCGATATACAGCCGGTGGCGGTATATGAATATATATCTGAATAACAGGGTATTGGAGAAGTATGTATCAGTTAAGGGGAAAATTATCAATTGTCATGCCGGCCTATAATGAGGAGGCACTGATTTATAACAGTATTATGCAGACACTATCCATCGTGGAGCAGTTTGCACCGGATTTGGAGATTATTGCGGTCAACGATGGCAGTAAGGATAAGACAAAGCAGGAAATTGAGCGTGCCATACGCGATGATGCGAAACAGCCGCATCCGGTTGTGCCGGGCATGCGGGTGTCCGGCACACGCATAAAGCTGGTGACATCCAATAAAAACCGTGGCAAGGGCAATGCCATTATTTCAGGAATCAGTCAGGCAGAGGGCGATTATATTGCGTTTGTGGATGCGGATTTAGAGTTAAATCCCGCACAGCTTGAGGGCTATTTAAAGAAAATGCAGGAAAGCGGAAGCGATGTTGTGATTGGATGTAAGTTCCACAAGGATTCTGAACTTCACTATCCGTTTGTACGCAAGGTGATAAGCCTTGGCTACTATATGATGCTTCTTGTGCTGTTTCATCTGAATGTGCGTGATACACAGACCGGATTAAAGGTTTTTAAGGCAGAGGCTGTAAAGCCGGTGGCACATCTGGTGCGGACGTCCGGGTTTGCATACGATATTGAACTTTTAGTAGCGGTTCACCGCAGAGGGTTTAAAATCGAGCAGATGCCGGTGAAGGTTGTCTATGTGCGGGATAAGAATACCCGAAGAATCGGGATGTCCGATATTGTAAAGGCATTCCGGGATACGTGGGCGATTTTCTACAGGGTATATTTTAAACATTATTACGATGAACCGTCCGAATAAACGGCATTAAAAATGTGAATGTGGTGAGAATGATGAAAGAGGATGAACAAAAAAAAATACTGCTTAATTATATATATTTGAGCCGTCAGCATGCCGGGGGAAAAGACCAGGTTGCGATAAATCTGCTGGAAGGCATTTGTAAAAATAAAGACATGGGTGCGTGCGTTGTGCTGTGTTATGACTATGCAAAGGCTTATCTGGAGCAGATTGCACCCGGAGTGACGGTGATCACGGTAAAACCGCCGAAAAAAGAGTCGGAGCTTGTACGTCTGCTGGATATTGAGCGGGTAAATACATGGATTGTGCCGAAGGTCATCCGTAAATACAATATCGGTGTTGTTTTTCATGCCAGCTGTACCAACGGACTGAGAAAACTGAAGGTACCGACCGTCATGATTCCACACGATATTAAAGCGGTATCGCACCGGGTGATGGGCAGTGTGAAGGTGGCATGGTATAAATATCTGTTATACAAAGTCATGTATGCAGTGGATTTTAAGCACGCAGATAAAATTATTGCTATCAGTAAAGCAGACCGTTCGGAAATCCAGAATTATTATGCGCGGTATAAAGATAAGATTGTGCAGATTTATAATCCGATTAAGGTACATGTCAATGACGTGATTCCGCCGACACCCAAAAAAGGTGATATTGTTGCAATTAATCTGCAGTTTCACCATAAAAATATTATTACGCTGATTAAAGCATTTGAAATGATTGCAGACTGCATTGACAGGAATCTGGTGCTGGTGGGCAATGTGCCAAAGCGCGTAGCGTATTTAAAGGAGTATGTAGAGCAGCATAACCTGTCCGGACGTGTCATTTTTACGGGTTTTGTGGACGGAAAGAAAAAAAGAGAGCTTCTGGTAAACAGCTGCCTGTATATTAATCCATCCCTGTTTGAGGGCTTTGGCATGACGGCGGTGGAAGCGATGATTTTAAAGGTGCCGACATTGCTGTCCAGAGTATCCGCAAATTATGAGGTGACAAAGGGACTGTGCCATTATTATGAACCGGCGGATGATGTGGAAGCACTTGCCACAGCGATTCTGGCTTTTTTTAAAGAACCGGAAAACGGTGAGGCGCTTGAAGATAAAAGCAAGGAAATGCTGAAAATGTATGATTACCAGAAAATCGCGGCGCAGTATATGGAATTATTCAGGGAGTGTCTGTAAATATGAATGAAATCAAAGTAAGCATTATTACTCCATTATATAAAGGAACAGACTATATTCCGGGTCTGATGGCGATGATACGAAAAAATGCAGATTTGCTTCCGACTGCGCAAAAAGGTAAAAATGTGTCAAAGGCAAAACTGGAATTTATTCTGGTCAATGACAGTCCGGCAGACGGCTCTTTAGAGGAAGAAGAACTGATACGAAATTATGTACCTGACCAGGCTTTTGAACTGACTGCCGTTAACCACACGGAAAATCAAGGGATTCATGCGGCAAGACTGACAGGGCTTTCAAAAGCACAGGGAGAGTACATCTTATTTTTAGACCAGGACGATGCCATTTCAGACAGTGCGGTACGGACATTACTTACAGCGGCAGAGCAGACCCACGCAGATGTTGTGGCGGGCAATGGCTGCCGCTTATTTTTTACGCCGGAGCATATTTTAGAAAAACAGATTCCGATTTATGCCAAAAAGGCAGTACTAAAAGAAGTGGGGCATGAAAAAATGTATCTGTATGGCACAGATATGATATTTTCACCGGGACAGTGCCTGATCCGTAAAGCTGTGATACCCAGGGACTGGTGCAAACGCCGTCTTACCGTAAACGGCTGTGACGATTTTCTGCTGTGGCTGCTGATGTTTCACGAAAAAAGAAGCTTCTGTGCCATAGAGGATAAAATCTATATCCACAATGATACCGTAAACAGTTATTCATCATCGTATGAGGCAATGGAGCGTTCTTTTTATGCCGTCTGCGAATTTCTGGAACAGACAGACGGATATGATAAAAAGAAAATACAGATTCTGCGCCGCCGCTATGCGTTAAAATCAAAGCTAAAACAAAATGGAAGTAAACGGCAAAAAATAAGTGTAGTACTGATGAATTTGGACATTCTTTATTATACTTTAAAATACAAAATAAAGGGATACTATTAAAAATAAAGAGATATCCTATAAAAATGCAAAGGGTTATCAAAGATTTGTATTGTGTAGATATTACAAATGTGTTACGATTAGGAATGGTTTATTACAAAGAATTAAAATTCTTGCAATATGAAAGGATAGAATCTTCATGAAAGAACGAATCAAAGACATTATTTCCTACAGCGATATGATAGGAAGTCTTGTGAAAAAGGACTTAAGAGGGAAATATAAGGGTTCCGTATTAGGATTTTTATGGACGTTTATCAATCCGCTTTGTCAGATTATAGTATATACAATTGTGTTTTCAGTGATTGTCCGAAGCAACCTGGACAAGTTTTATGTTTACATGATTGTGGGCATGATTCCGTGGCTGTTTTTTGATATGTCACTCCGGCAGGGGTCCGGCTGTGTACGGTATCAGGGGGATATGATTAAAAAAATCTATTTTCCGAGGGAAGTCCTTCCGGTTTCCTGTGTGACCTCTAATTTTATCAATATGCTGTTTTGTTTTGTCATTGTATTTGCCGTATTATTTATTTCAGGAATCGGTGTGCGCATAGAGGCACTGCTTTACCTGCCGCTTATTATGGCAATCGAATATCTGCTGTCACTGGGCTTTGCCCTGATTGTATCGGCAGGAACCGTATTTTTTAAGGATTTGGAACACATTACAACCGTTGTTTTAATGGCATGGATTTACGGAACACCGATTATGTATTCAATGGAGATGATTCCGGCGAATATCAAGTGGCTGTTTAAAGCCAATCCGATGACTTCCGTAATTGAATCCTATCACAAGATTCTTTACTGGAAAGCACTGCCATCGGGAAAAGAAGTATTATATTCAGCAGTATTTGCGATTGTCATGGTGAGTATCGGAGAACTCGTATTTGCCAAGCTGGATGATAATTTTGCGGAGGAATTATAATGAGTGAAATACAGTATTCCGTAGAAGTAAAAGATGTTGAAAAGCATTTTAAGGTTTATATGGACAAGGGAAGCACGCTCAAGGAACGTGCAATATTCCACAACAGAAACCGCCACGAAAACAGACAGATTCTAGACGGCATTTCCTTTGAGATTCCAAAGGGACAGGCAGTGGGACTGATTGGGCGTAACGGCTGCGGCAAAAGTACAACATTAAAGCTGCTCACAAAGATTTTAAAGCCGAATTCCGGCACGGTAAAGGTCGAAGGCAGGGTATCGAGCCTGATTGAGCTGGGTGCGGGATTTCACCCGGATATGTCCGGCAGGGAAAACATTTATATCAACGCGACTATTTTCGGTCTGAAAAAAGAAGAAATTGACGAGCGGCTTGAAGAAATTATCCGCTTTTCGGAGCTTGAAGAATATATTGACAATCCGGTGCGTACCTATTCGTCCGGTATGTATATGCGTCTTGCATTCGCTGTCGCAATTAACGTCAATGCCGATGTACTGCTGATTGATGAAATCCTTGCCGTTGGTGACGTCAGTTTTCAGAAGAAGTGTTTTGAACGCTTAAAAGAGATTAAAGAGCAGGGAACGACCATTGTTATTGTATCACATTCCATGGAGCAGTTATACAGCATCTGTGACCGTTTAATCTGGCTGGAGGAAGGCAAAATCAAAGAGGACGGCAGTCCGAAGCTGATTGGCATGCATTATCTGGATTCGATGGAAGATGAGCGTATTGCAAGGCTGGCAGAGGAGAGCAAAGAAAAGCTTTCCGATGAAAGAGGACGCTCGATTCTTGAACTGACACAGAATGTCCACCCGGAAGCGCGCCGGGACGGAAGCCATGAGGTGCGGTTTACCAAAGTGGATTTATACGACAAAGACGGAAATCCATGCCAGACCTTTAGTACAGGCGATAAGGTTGTTTTAAAGTTTTCATATGCGACAGCCTTAAAAGGCATTGCCGTCAATTTCAATATGGATTTTGTCCGCGATAACTGGCAGTACTGCTACGGCAGCTGCTTTGCAAAGCCGGGAGATAATCTTCCGGTATTAGAGAAAGAGGGAACCGTTACATTTACGATTGAAAAGCTGATGCTGCTTCCGGGCAAGTATTATCTGGATATCGGTATCAACGGCGAACACGGAGAACTCTACGACAATGTCCGCAACATTATGCAGATTACGGTACGCGATTATGTCCACAATGAATTTGGACCGTGTACATTTGAACACGATTGGGAAATAGTGTAAAAAAACAAAGTGCTATGATGGCAGATAGAAAATAGGAGGTAAAATCCTCTGCTCCTGCTTGGGGCAGAATGTGAGTAAACTCACATGGCATTTTGCTTCGCAAAACAAGGAGGTAAAATCCGCTGCTCCTGCTTGGGGGCAGTCGCATTTTGCTTCGCAAAACAAGGAGGATTAAAAAATGAAGTATGATTATTTAGTAGTAGGTGCAGGTCTTTACGGTGCAGTTTTTGCATATGAAGCCAAAAAGAAGGGAAAGACCTGTCTGGTGATTGATAAGAGAGACCATATTGCAGGTAACATTTACTGTGAAAATGTATCCGGCATTAATGTGCATAAATACGGTGCGCATATTTTCCATACATCTGATAAGAAGATCTGGGAATATGTTAATCAGTTTGCGGAATTTAACAACTATATCAACTCACCGGTAGCAAGATATAAGAATGAACTCTACAATCTGCCGTTTAACATGAATACCTTCAGCAAAATGTGGAATATTGCAACACCACAGGAAGCAAAGGACATTATTGCATCACAGATTGCAGACTTAAATATTACAGAGCCAAAGAACCTTGAAGAACAGGCACTTTCCTTAGTCGGAAAAGACGTTTACGAAAAGCTGATTAAGGGTTACACCGAAAAGCAGTGGGGACGTGACTGCAAGGATTTACCGTCCTTTATCATCAAGCGTCTGCCGCTTCGTTTTATCTATGATAACAACTACTTCAACGACAGATATCAGGGTATCCCGATTGGCGGTTACACAAAGATTGTAGAAAAGATGTTAGACGGCATTGAAGTCCGTTTAAATACGAATTACCTTGACAACAGAGAAGAATTTGATGCAATGGCAGATAAGATTGTATACACCGGTATGATTGATCAGTTCTATGATTATAAGCTGGGGGTACTTGAATACCGTTCCGTACGTTTTGAAACAGAAGAGCTGCCGATGGAAAACTATCAGGGAAATGCCGTTGTCAACTACACAGAAAGAGAAGTGCCGTATACAAGAATTATTGAGCATAAGCACTTTGAATTCGGCAAGCAGCCGACAACCATTATTTCAAGAGAGTACTCAAGCGAATGGAAGAAGGGCGACGAGCCGTACTATCCGGTCAATAATGATAAGAACAATGCACTGTATCAGCAGTACAAGGAGCTTGCCGACAAGGAACACAAGGTCATCTTCGGCGGACGTCTTGGCGGATACAAGTATTACGATATGGATAAGGTGATTGCCGCAGCACTTGAAATGTGCGAAAAAGAACTGTAAAACAGGGAAAGATAAAGATAAATACTCCAAAAGCGGAGTGGATTAGATAGAATGGGAGAAATGAATTAAGATGAAGCTTCAGAAAATACTTTGGCCGACAGAGGGATTATGTACCGAGGAAAAATTATATCTGCACACCAATGTGATTGATGATGATTTTAACATCAACAGAGATGAGAATCATTTAAAAAGCGATTTAAACTTTATCAACCGCAGTAAAGTCTATATGATGCCGGGCGGAGGTTTTTCGCTGGATAAAGGCGGTAAAGTGGAATTTGATACGTATTTTAACGGCTTTTCTATTGAAAAGTGGAGAAAGTACACACAGGTTAAAGAAGTATCCGTCAATCTGGAATTACAGGGTGATGTACTGGTGATACTTTCAAGCAAGCTGTTTCTTCACGGAGAAGTTTTAAAGAAAGAGCTTGTAAGACAGGAAGTGCATACGACAGAAAGAAGCTTCTATTCATTCCCATTCGGCAATGAAGAAAAAGGCATGCTCTATTTTGAAGTGACTGCACTCTCAGACGGTGCTGCGCTTTACGGCGGTTACTACGAGGATACGGCGATTGAAAAGCCTGCAAGACAGCCTAAAATCGGGATTGATATCTGTACCTTTAAGCGTGAACGTTATATTGAAAAGAATATCGGACTGTTAAATGCGCATGTATTTAACAATCCGGACAGCCCGTTACAGGAACATCTCGAGGTTTTTGTATCCGATAACGGACAGACATTGGATATTGACAAGCTTGGCAATGACAAAATTCATATCGTACGCAACAAAAATACCGGCGGTGCAGGCGGATTTACAAGAGGTCTTATGGAAATCTTAAAGAACGGCAATCCGCATGGCATTACCCATGCGCTGTTAATGGATGATGATATTACAATCGATACAGAATCCATTGAAAAGACCTATACGATTCTTTCGCTGTTAAAGGATGAATATGCCGATGCGTTTATCGGCGGTGCAATGCTTCGTATTGATAAGCCGAATATACAGGTGGAATCCGGTGCATCATGGAATGCCGGGAATTTGATTTCCAATAAGTCCAACTTAAACATGAATGTGACATGGGACTGCCTCTTTAATGAAATTGAAGAATATACGGAATTTAACGCATGGTGGTACTGCTGTTTTCCAATGGATGTTGTATCAGAGGAAAATCTGCCGCTGCCAATCTTTATCCGTGGCGATGACCTTGAATACGGCCTGCGCAACATGAAGCATCTGATTTTGATGAACGGTATCTGCGTATGGCATGAACCTTTTGAAAATAAATATTCTTCATTTTTGGAATACTACATTATCCGTAACAGATTGGTGGACAATACATTCCACTTTCCGGACTGGGGCAAGGCACAGTTAAAGAAGGCAGTCTGGGGACAGTGGCGCAGAGAGTGTAAGTTCTACCGCTATAAGAATGTGGATTTACATACCAGAGGTGTCAGGGATTTCTTAAAGGGTGTGGATTTCTTCTTAAATACAGACGGTGAAAAACTGCACAAGGAAATTATGGCAGCAGGCTATAAGGCAGTGCCGATGGACCAGATTAGTGTGCCGTTCCACTATAAGACATACGAGGCATCCAGAACGACAAAGTTAAGCATACTGCACAATATCGTGCGTAAGCTGACCTTAAACGGTTATCTGCTTCCGGCGAAGCATATCCGTATTGTATCCATGGCACAGGTAACATTCCCGGCAGTATGGAGAGCAAAAAAGATTGTATTTTACGATGTAACAGCCAATAAAGCATTTGAATGTGAAAGAAGCTGGGGTCAGGCTGTTGCAAAGTTTTTCCAGGTACTGGGACTTACCATTCAGATTGACTTTAAATACAATAAAGCAAAAAAAGATTTCTTAAAGCGTGGAAATGAAATTAAAAACATTCAGTTCTGGAGTAAATACCTCGGACTGGATAAGCAGTAAAATGTCTGTGGTATGGAGGAGCAACATTGAAAAAGCGAAGGAATAAAAAGAGGATAATCATTGCGGCGGTGATTGTATACCTTGCGGTTATCGGCATTGTAGCAGTCTGGGAATCCGGCAGGCAAAAGCCGGCAAATCCCGATACTGCGGCGGCACAGGAGGAAGCTTATAACCGTAAGAAAGCAGTGATTGATGCACAGGAGAAAGCAGAGCAGCAGGCTTATGATAAAGCGGTACAGTTGCTGGATTATGACGTGGACAGTGCAGCAATGAAAATATCACCGGCAGACTGTTACAGCATTATGACAGCCAACAAGCTTCCGGCATTATCGAGAATGGCAGCAGAAGATTCAAAAAAATATATGGGGAATCTTCAGGTGTTACAAAAGATTGAAAAGCTCGGTATTGATACGGCGTCCTTTGAAACACCGGAACTCAACTGGAAAAATGTATACAACCGGGTTTCAGACACAATGCAGAAAGAAAATACATTTTCAGATAAAATTTCCTTTACAGGAAGCACAGCTTCCCAGTTAAATACCCTGATTGCACAGAGCACGGATGCATATATTACAATTGAGAGCAGTACGGTACGGATGGATGAACCAATCCGCATGAAATCCGGTATTGCGCTGGATGCAGCAGGAGTTACATTTACAGGAAGCACGGATGACCGCGTGGCACAGGCAGTAATTGCAGAAGACTGTACGAATTTTGCACTGTATAACCTGAATCTGACAGCGGGCTGTTATGAGTACGGTATTTATATTATCAGAAGCAATACATTTACAATCGAAAACTGTACCATTTCCAATGCTCTTTATAAGGGACTGGTTATGATGGGTGAAAACAAGAATTTCACAATCAGAAACAATACGGTTTCGTATAATGGTAACGGCGCAGTTTTTCTGAATGGAAATATCAGTAATGGTATTATTGCAGGAAATGATGTCGTTGATAATTACGGCACCAGAAACCTCACAGCCGGGATTGTAATGACTTCCATGGAAATTGACGATTATTATACGGCGTATAATGAGTTTAAAGATGAACATTTATATAACCTGTTAGATACGCCGCATGATATTGTGTTATATCAGAATAATGTAAAACATAATAATTCATCAGGTATTTATTCCGATGGGGCATATCAGATTTATATTGTTGAAAATATTATTTATCAGAATGATAAAGAGGGTATGTGTCTGGATTACGGTACATTCGGTGCGTATGTCAGCAACAATATTGTCAAAGAAAACGGCGGACGTCTAAGACAGTCCGATGAAGATTTAGAAGCGGACTTTGTAACGACGTTTGGACGTCTGTCAGATGGTTCGTCACCGGCAAAGCTTCCGGGCATTTCGATTGATAATTCGGCATATAATACGATTGTCAATAACAATGTTACGCAGAATTACGGAAGCGGTGTGAAGATGGTGCGTTCCGCATACCGCAATATTATTATGGAAAATTCTGTATCAGATAATAATAAAGGAAAAAGTGATGATTTCCATTTCTTTGGAATTGAAATTGGACATGAAAGTACGCCGGATGAACCGGTTAAAGGACTGGACTTTACAGCTTCCTATGAAAATATTGTATGCAGAAATATAGTGACGGGAAGCAATTATGCCGGTGTGTTTTTAGCAGTGGAATCTTATTGTAATGACGTATTTGACAATACGATTCTTGGCAGTGAGTGGTATGCAATTGAGTGCCACAGTAATATGTTTAACAGTATGCCAAACAATATTATGGACCAGGAGATCCTCAATTTGTATGCACGCTGATTACATAAAGGGAAAATGTAGATAGTGTTTGACGGGCATGGAAATTGCGATATTTCATGCGGAAAAGAGGTAAGATGAAAAAGACATTCGTAGGCGCAGTGGCTGCACTGTTGTTTATGTTTTGCTTTAGTTTGCATCCGGTAAGCGCGCAGGCGGCAGAACATATGCTCCAGATGGAAAATGATGAATGGGTATGTTATACCGCTGGACAGCGTGATAATTCTTATACCGGGATGGCTGTTAATGAATATGGCTGGTGGTATCTGACAGATGGTGAAATTGACTGGGATTATACCGGAATGGCATGTAATGAATACGGCTGGTGGTATATGAACAATGGTGCATTGGATTTATCTTATACGGGTATTGCTGATGTAAACGGTGAGCCGTGGTATGTAGTCAATGGCACAATTGATTTCAGTTACAATGGCATGGTAAATGCAAGCGGCAGCTGGTGGTATCTGAATCAGAATAAAGTAGATACAGATTTTACCGGTCTTGCATTAAATGAATACGGCTGGTGGTATATAAATGCCGGTGAAATTGATTTTTCATATACCGGACTTGGATATAATGAGTATGGCTGGTGGTATGTTGATAACGGTACTGTAGATTTATCGTATACAGGCATGGCACAGTTAGGATATGACTGGTGGTATGTGACAAATGGTGTCTTAGACAGAGATTATACCGGAATGACTGTTTATGATGGAAACTGGTACTATCTGATAAACGGTTTTCTTGACAGAAGCTATGAAGGCCTTGCAGATAACGAGTATGGCTGGTGGTATATTTCGAACGGAACAATTGACTTTACATATAATGGAATGGCAGCAAATGAGTATGGCTGGTGGTATGTAAGCAGCGGCGGAGTCGATGGCACTTTTACGGGTGTTGCTTCAAACAGCTATGGTTCATGGTATTTTGAAAACGGTACAATTAATTATAGTTATGACGGTGAATATACCTATGTAGGAATTACATATATTGTTAAAAATGGTCTGGCAACGTCGCTTCAGAAGTCATCCGTCGGAATTGATGTATCAAAGCACAATGGAGAAATTGACTGGGATGCCGTAAAAGCAGACGGGATTAAATTTGCCATTATCCGTGTCGGTTACGGTAATGATGATACAGATCAGGATGATGTATGGGCAGTACGCAATATGCAGGAATGCGAACGCGTAGGTATTCCGTATGGCGTATATCTGTATTCGTATGCAGTCAATGAAGATGAGGCAAACAGCGAAGCAAATCATATTTTAAGAATGTTACAGGGATTTAATCCGGTATTGGGTGTGTATATTGATATCGAAGATACGGAATATTATAACGAATATAATATTGATCCGTACAGCTCAGAGGGCAGGGAACTGATTACCCGTATAGCAGTCACTGTAATGGACAGAGTCAGCCGCGCAGGTTATACTGCCGGTGTGTATGCTAACTGGAATTATTTTCAGAATGTATTAATCCAGAGTGAGATTCAGGCTTATAAGTGGCTCGCATGGTATAAAGAAGATACATCTGAGGTTCCGGAAGGTGACTGGATTATGTGGCAGTATACAAGCACCGGACATGTAAACGGTATAGAAGGTAATGTTGATATGAACTTCTGGTATGGATTTTAAAGATGGAAAAAACAAAACAAAGAATAAGCTGGATTGATGTTACAAAAGGAATTGCCATATATCTGGTGATTCTCGGACATTCGCTGATTGGCCTGAAGGTAAATGATTATATTTTTGCGTTTCATATGCCATTATTTTTCATTGCTTCAGGACTGTTATTCCGCGAAAAGAGTATCAAAAAAACCATTGCAGGCAATATTAAAAAACTGCTTGTCCCATATTACATTACGAGTGTATGTGTAATTCTTGGAAGGGCAGTCAGTGCGTACTTACAGGGCTGGACGGTTCAGAATATCCAGAATTTGTGCTTAAATACGATGATTGGTGCAGTTTTCGGATATGGTGTAGATGGAAGTAAATGGTTCTTTACAGTCTGGATGATCGGTGCAATCTGGTTTTTATGGGCATTTTTCTGGAGTGACATTATTATACATGTAGTATTTCATTATACAAAGAGCTGGCAGGAATGGCAGAGAGCGTTTTTAATCATCGGAATCTCGGCAGTTTCTTATATTGTAGGACAGTATATCTGGATTCCTACGAATTTAGATGTGGGTGGATTTGCAATTTTATTTGTTTATATCGGCTATCTGCTCCAAAAAATCCGGATATGGGAGCAGGGAAAGCTTCCGTGGATTTGCTGGATTCTTTGTGTAATTGTATGGGTCTATGCTTCCCATACGGGCGGGATTAATATGGTAATCCGTGCCGTGCCAAACTTCGTCGTTTTATTCGGTGCAGTTGCAGGAAGTGTCATGACGATGAAGCTTGCCATACAACTGGATAAAATTCCGGGAATCAGCAGATGCCTTTCCTGGTTTGGAAAGAACAGCATGAAAATCTTATGTGTGCATTTATTTGAAATATTGATTCTTTCGTGGGATTTTATAGAAGTGAAATGCCATGTGCCGGTTACAAGACTGACAACCATTATTTTAAGGACAATATTTATTGTGGTTGTTGTTTTATGTATCAACGGAGTGCAAGGCATATATAAGAAACAAAAGAAACAGAAGTAAAAAAGGGCAGCGGCTTTACAATTATTGTAGAGCCGCTGCCTTTTTTAGGTGCGCCCGATAATAAGCGCTGTGTTTTAATGGGAGCTAGTTTAAAGTAATATTGTTTTTTACAGTACTGCTCATAGATGAGAAATCTGCAGCGCCAAATGTATAGGCTGATGAGAACTTATTGTACATAATGACATTTTCACAAGAAGAACCACCGTTATTTGCAGTATCATCATCGGCGATAAATACACCGAAATCGTGTGAACCTGTTACAGTATTATTTAAAACAACATTCCAGTTGCTTCCTAAACCATCAATATAACCAAGGTTTTCGGTTTCAACAGCAAGCGGTTCAATATCAATACCGGAACTCTTTGCACCCATCTGGTTGTATGCATTATCCGTACAGATATTGTTTACGATAATATTACCCAGACCGGTACGAACCAGTTTAATACCACTGCAGCTGTTGTTATAGACGTTATTGCTGTCAACAATATTGTAAATACCATTATCAATAGATACACCTGGAAGTCCGCCTGCAATACCGTTGTTTACAACTTCATTGTGGGCAAAGTAGTTGCCGATGCAGCCACTGTCAAGGCATACGCCTTCAAGGATACTGTCACGCAGTGTATTATAAGTGATATATGTCTTATAAGAACCGATGCAGTATAAAGCTTCACCGCTGCAGCCTGAAACAACATTTCCGGTTACAATGATATCATGAGGACCGGTTGTTTCATTGTCAACACGGATCTGCTGACCGTTCTGCAGACAGCTGATTGCAATACCTGCAAAACCTTTTGCGCCTGAAATACGGTTGCTGTCAATCAAAAGGTTTGAATGATTGCCATAAACGGCAATAGCGTCATCGCCGACATTGTTAATGGTGTTGCCGCGGATGATTCCGTTTACGGTTGAACCGTATTCGTCAGAAATCATGATACCGCTCTTAGTAGCATTATTTAATGTATTGTTTTCAATCAGAATATTGTCAGCACTGAATACATTAATGCTGTTTACATAAGGAATATCGGTAGATAAATTCTTTACGCCGCAGTTTGTGGATGGAATTACACCATCTTTATACACATATAATACAACGCCGACATCAGGAGCTTCGGTATAACCGGCTTTCATAACAAGACGGTGGCCATTTCCATCTAAAATAGTATCAGATGGAACCATGATAATACCAAAAGAACCATTGGTGTTCTTATACACCTGAATGTCCTGTGTAAGCTGTACAATCTTTCCGGTGTTGTTTTGTAAGAACTGATTTAAATCGTCTACGTCAGTTCCGGTATACTGTACAGTCTGTGTAGGTAATCCGCTTAATGCACTTTGAATATTTGTATTCAATGAAGTCATGCTGGCTTCCGGGTTCATAAGGTCAGAACGGGAAAGTCCTAATGTGTGTAATCTTGAAATAACCTGGATGCCGTTTAAGGAATCCAGCGCATTCAGTGCAGATAAATCGTATTTCACGTTGTAATCCGTTACAGAAGCATTCAGATCAGAAATTGAAATATTTTCTCCATTGCTGCTTAAGCCTGCATCAGATGTCATATAAGTCTGATGTGCGGCAGACTGGAAAACATATCCGTCAGAAGTCTTTGTTACCAGCCATTTTGCTTCTGCAGCGTCAGAAGATGCCGCAAAATACATAGAACTATTACCGTTTGCTGCACAGAATCCGTTCTGTGTTAATGAATATACGGTATAAACGCCGTTTCCTAAAGAAGAAATACGGTAATTGTTATTACCGAAAGAGTAAATACCGGTTGTTAAAGATTCCTGACCAAAAGATTTTGGTGTCAGAACAAAACGCTGGGCAGAAGTATCATGTCCGATGGCCTGCTGCAGTGAAGTTCCAAAAGCAGCTGCACCGCTTAAAGTTAAGTACTGATAGCTGTTTGCGGAAATAAAACTGTAAGTGCCGTTTGTGTTTTTCTGGATATACCATGTCTGGTCAATATTATCAGTACCCTGCGCCTGCATTACGGCAGTGCCGATAGAAATAGAACCCTTTGTATACACAAAACGCTGTGAATTGGCATTTTTAATTTTATAAAGACCCTTTGAAGAATCAATACAGTTGATATAGAATAACTGTTCAGAACCTTCAGAAGCGTCAGCCAGTGTCATCGGTGTATCGTCTTTTACAGAAGCATCCTTTGCAGAAAGCATCGCAGCTGTGTTATCAGAAGCAGCGATGGTATAAGCACCGTCAGCAAGAATCTGTGTATACGGAGATACAAAGTTAAAGGTCTGTGTTCCTGCATTAGACCATAAAGCGGTTCCTACATTGGAATTATCCTCGCTGGTCATGTAGAAGGTATAATCCGTACGCGCAATAGCAATCGTATATACACCTGCAGAAGTTTCAGTAACCGTCCAGTTCTTTGTTCCGTTTACGGAATCAGAAGTAACCTGTACATTGTCTGTAAAAGCATTGGTTCCCCAGCCATGGTTGTAAGAATTAATCAGCCACTTGTGTGATGCATCATCTCCGTTGGCATCAATATAAGCAAGGGACATGAAACAGTAGGTTGAGCTGGCTTCATCTTTAACAACAAGGAATTTCTGGCTGTTCGCGCCGGTAATCTTAGACATTACCAGATTGTAGCCGCCTTCTGCAGTAGCGGATTCCTCTACTGTTAGGGCATAGTTTGGATTGCTGTTGCTGCGGATCATATACACACCGCCGGTGAGTTCTCCTGTAGCAGCATTGCCGACACGGAAAATGTCTTCACGCGGAACGGCAAAACCGCCGGTAACATCATAAGTCATACCGTTAAAAGTGAATTCTCCGTTGAAATTAAAATCAATTACGCCGTTATTGTAGTACCAGTAACCGTATGCGTTACTGCCGATGCCGTGGAAACTTAAATCCAATGCACCGTTGGTGATATACCACCATCCAAAATCATTGGCAGCCATACCGGTGTAGTTCCAGTTTAAGGCACCGTTAGTCATATACCACCATCCAAAATCGTTGGCAGCCATACCGGTGTAATTCCAGTCTAAGGCACCGTTAGTCATATACCACCATCCGAAATCATTGGCAGCCATACCGGTGTAATTCCAGTCTAATACACCGTTGGTGATATACCACCATCCAAAATCGTTGGCAGCCATGCCGGTATAATTCCAGTCAATTGTACCACCGGAAACATACCACCATCCGAATTCGTTGGCAGCCATACCGGTATAATTCCAGTCAATTGTACCGTTGGATACGTACCACCAGCCAAAGTCATTCTGGGCAAGACCGGTGTAGGATGTATCAACGACACCGTCTACATAGTAGTACCAGGTATTGTCCCCGGGATTCAGGTACAGCCAGCCGCCGCCGGCAGCCTGTGCAGTATTTGGTTTTGCAAAAAGGCAAAGCGCAAATACAAATGCAGCAATAAAAGCTGCACACATTTTTTGTACTGCTTTCTTCATAGAAATCCTCCTTTAGTAAATGAATTTATATTTTAAAAAACCGTCACCTGGCAGTTTTTAAAATAACAGATTGAAAAAATGTTTTTATGGCAATCCACAATACCAGCGTAGTACAAATACAGATCATACGCATTAAAAACTGCATAAAAACGTCTGCATTTAAAAGAAGTCCTTCCCAGTGGATAAATTGTGCTTCAATACAGTGAATGCCTAAAATAGCAAGGCTGTTTCTGCCAAAAAACTTCAAAACCGCCGTCGGTATCGTGTAACGGCTGAGCATCTGACAGCACAGGCATAAAATGACCGTTCCGCATACTGCACCTGACAGACTCAGTGGAAAAAGCGGGTAGGAACGTATGGATAATTCAATTCCGCCCTTTTGTATCTGCAAAAGCCAGATACAGCCGGTCAGCACAATGCTTAAAGGATAGCGTTTTAAATACTGCCAGACAGAATATTTATTTAAAAGATATCCGGCATAAATGAACGCAGCTGCGGTCATGGAAACATCAAAACTTTCCGGTAAAAATGCAACATGCGTGCCGATATACCAGCCGATGATGGTGACGGCAGCCACCAGAATGCATGTAAGTGCTTCTTTTTCGCGTGAAAGCTTTAAAATGGCAATAAAAAGCATCCGGGCAAAGAAAAGGCAGATTACAAACCAGATAACAAATACACTGCCAATGTCCGTAAAAACAGAAGACGAGTAACTCATGCCAAACAGTGCAATCTTTGCCTGCATGCGTAACAGTGAAACGGTTGTATCCATGCTGATTCCGACATAAAGCCATTGGCGCCATACACGGACAAATGCAACCAGTACTTCAATGCCAAAGTAAGGCAGAAGAAGCCCTTTCCATGTGCTTTTAAAAAAGTGCTTATAGGAACAGTTTTTGGTAAAATAGCCGCTTAACAGCATAAAAGCCGGCATATGGAAAGAAAATATAATCTGGCGGATATTGCTGTCAATTGGCATATGTGCATAAAGCATAAGCAGAATACAGGTGCCTTTTGCCATATCAACCCATTCTACGCGTTTGCTTACCGGAGCTGCACCGGATTCTGTGGTCAGTGTATTTTTCCCGTGTCCGGCAGGATGCAGCCGCCGGAGTAAAAGGCATATCAGCAGTCCGCCGGTTATCAGCAGGATATGGATTACAAAAAACAGTACAGACTGTACATAAGTATTTGTTATCCGGTGTTCATTGAAGCAGGTCAGTAAAGAACTCCATGGAAAACAGTTCAGTTCGGTTAAATGCAGACAAAAAATAAGCATAAAGTGCGAACCAATCCGGTTTCCGAGGGCGGTTAACCGTGGACAGTGCTGCTCAATAAGCATTGCTGCATAAAAAAGAAAAATGCAGGCACAAAAAGCAGCCAGCCAGTCCCAGATGCCATAGCCGTAATTGTTATTTACCATGAATAACCTGCCGCCGCCTTTGGCAATGTATACCGCAGAAAGAACAAAACAGACAGCCGGAATAAAAGGTGCTTCTTTTAATCTGGCAAGGATATTCTTTTCGCGGAGCATAAAGCCGCAGAATACGAAAATGGTTCCTGTCATAGCAGTCTGGATACTATAAGGAAGCCAGAAAATCCGGCTGGTAGCAAAACCGGCAAGTGCAGTCAGCACAATGCCGATGACGGCATACCGGGTACGCAGGCACAAATGTGTAATATTAACGGCAAAAAATAATGCCGGAAGAAAACACAGCGAGCCGATCATGCGGATATATGCAGGTGTAAAGTAATCTACACCGGAACCGTAAAAGGCTGCCCATACCCATAACAGCAGCTCATGAAAAGACGCTGTAAAACCGGACCCTGTAAAAAAAATACGGACTGCCATAATAGCAATAATGACCGCACAGGTAATAAAATACGGAATCATCAAAGTGCGGAAAGTATAAAGCAGTGTCTGCTGGATGTTTTTAATTTCTAAAAAATATCCACTGATAATAAATAAGACCGGAATATGAAAAGTGAAAATAATCCGGGTTATAATATCAGGACATAAATACCATTGACTGCCTACGATAATACATAAAATTGTAATGCCAGACACAATGTTAAAAAGTGGTTTTGAATCAAGCTTATCCATTGTAAATTTTCCTTTGCAGATATACTAAAATAATATTTATATTGTTATGTACAGTATACCGTAAAAACAAGAAATTCTCAAGAAAATTGACAGGTATTTACAGCGGATGTTGAACCGTAAACCGCGTTGTGTTATCATTTGCAGAATACGAAAGCTTTACGGGGAAGGAATTCGTATATTAATAAGAAGGCAGATTTTTGCAAATGCCTAAGCAGGGATTTAAAGAAGAAAGGAAAAGATACAAGTGAAAAAAATATTTCGAAAAAAGAAGGCAGTTGTATGGATTGCCGCAATAGCAGGGATGATAGCAGCATTTGGCTGTTTTACAGAAAAAGCGCAGGCAGCGGGATTTTCCGGCATGACCTTTTATCACCGCTTTTTGATTAACTGCTGGGGTGACTCGATGACAGCAGGACAGGGCGGAAGCGGTGTATCCTATCCGAGGGTTTTAAAAGAACTGACGGGATTTCCGGTCAATAATTTCGGTGTCAGCGGGGAAAACACTTATGAAATCGTAGACCGCAGTGCAGAATACGGAGATCAGTCCGGTGATATTATGATTATCGAGATGGGGGATAACGGAAAGTGGAAGAATATGAATGATTTAATCAGGCAGTATCAGAGTATGCTTGATGAAGCAGGCTGTTCTAATTATATCATCATCAGCTCGACAGATGATCCCAATGATACCGACCAGATATGGGGAGAGAGTGGTTATGAACCGGGTATGCAGGATACATGGTATGAGGCAGCATTAAAAGATGCATTTGGGGAACACGTGGTTACGGCAAGAAAGTATCTGATTGAAAACGGGCTTTCAATTAACGGACTGGATGAAACAGATAAGGACAGGGAACGTGCCGAAAAGGGGCTGATTTCGTTACAGTTAAGAAATTACTGGATTGATAACACCCATCTGAATGAATATGGATACCGTGCGCAGGCATATGCCGTATATGAAAAAGGCATCGAACTGGGATACTGGTTTGCGAATGGCGGAGATGTTACTTCTGACAGCTGGGTAGTTGTAGAGGATGATGTCATTCAGGCAGATTACACAGGAATGGCATCCAATGAATATGGCTGGTGGTATTTTAATGATGGAACACTTGATGAAAGTTATACGGGAATGGCATCCAATGAATATGGCTGGTGGTATATGACCAATGGCGCCTTGGATTTAAGTTATACGGGAATGGCATCCAATGAATACGGCTGGTGGTACATGACCAACGGCGCCTTGGATTTAAGTTATACAGGAATGGCACTAAATGAATACGGCTGGTGGTACATGACCAACGGCGCACTGGATTTAAGTTATACAGGAATGGCATTAAATGAATACGGCTGGTGGTACTTTAACAATGGGCTGCTTGACTTAAATTATACAGGAATCGCATCCAATGAGTATGGCAGCTGGTATTACAGAAACGGAATCATTGCTTATGATTATTCGGGAACCGTAGCGGATAATGGAAAGACATATACCGTACAGAACGGATTTGTCATCGCTTAAAAAGCACAGAATTAGAGTTGTAAAGGCGGCAGTACCATGCACGGTATTTGCCGTCTTTTTGCGGTTAAACCGCCGGAAAAGGGGAAATACTGTTGTTGTATGATACAGGAGCTTAGGGAGTATGAGTTTCAGGGGAATGGAGACCAGTATGCAGGATGGCGTGTTTTATCAGATTGTATCGTCCGGTCTGAAAACGGTTTGTGAAGATGAATTCTGGGAACAAAAAGACACAATTGCAGTAATCGATGCGCATAAACTGGAAAACAGCCAGTCATTTGGACAGTTTTGCTGTGGATGCAGCGGAGGGGAATATATCCGCGGGTGCAGGGTGATACAGGATAAAAGCCATACGCTGATAGAATGGCATGTGCCGGAAAAAACAAAAAAGAATGTGTCGTGGCATTTTGCAGTTTTTATAACAGCAGAAAAAATTGTCTGTATACAATATACAGACTCAGCCGGAAAAGTGCAGGAACTTATAAATACGTTTCTTCACAAAGAAGCCTATACCAAAGAACGTTTTTTGTATGAGCTGTTTGGTGCAATGACCGCAGATGATCTGCAGTATATGGAAAAACTGGAAAGGACGTTATCCGTATTAGAAGAAGAAGTGTTTCGTGCGGGCGGAATGGATTTTAACAGCAGTATGTTACAGGTAAAAAAGAAAATTTTTCAGTTTTACCGTTATTACAGCCAGTTCATTGAAATCGCAGCTGCGCTGGAAGAAAATGAAAATGCTGTTCTGGATGCACAACACACGGCTTATTTTGCAAGAATCAAAGAAAAAGCACAGCGGCTTGCCGCAGAAACACAGGTGCTTAGGGAGTATGCGGTGCAGGTGCAGGAGGTTTATCAGTCGGAACTGGGAATCCGCCAGAATCACATTATGAAAATACTGACGACAGTAACAACGGTGTGCCTGCCGCTGTCACTGATTGCCGGCTGGTATGGCATGAATTTTTCTTATATGCCGGAATTATCGTGGCGGTACGGCTATCCGATGGCAGCAGGAATCAGCGCGCTGGTACTGGTTTTGCTGCTGTGGCTATTCCGCCGGAAGGGGTTTTGGTAGGGGAAAAAGATATTTATATTACTTGACTTTTTTTGAGTAAACTATCACAATAATATTAAAAACAAATAGTATTTTCTTTCATTATTCGGATATACATAATAATGGAGGGAAAGGTATATGAACGAAAGGGTGAAATACGTGAAAATCCAGTGGATAGAGTTTGAAAACATAAAAACAGATTTAAAAATTGAGAGAGTTAATTTTAATAAGGACGTAACATTGTTAGTGGGGTTATCAGGAGTTGGTAAAACCCAGATTCTGAATGCGATAGAGTATTCATTGAATTTAGCATTGGATAAAGATAAAGATGTGCAGTTACGACCATATAGAGTGGGTATGGGTTTATTAATTGATGGGGATATATACGAATGGTTTTATCAGATTAATAAATCAGATGAGAGTGAGCTTATTATTAATGAAGAAAGTAAATATGAGTTTACTTATGAAAAATTAATTAAAAATGGCGAAATTGTTTTTGAAAGAACGAATTCGGATATTAAGGTATGCGGGTATGATAAGGTTCCGCAGCCCAAAAAAAATGAGAGCTTGATATTACAGTATTCTGATGATAAAAATTTTGAAAAATTAATTATGGGAATACGTAAATTATATTCTGTGGAAATTGAATTAGCAGTTCGTGGTGGTATTAGAAGTGAGAGTTTCAGTCGTCTAAAATCAAAGGTAGTGGATACATTCAATGAAAGTAAAGAGTTAATAGATTTTAAAATATTTAGTCATCTTCCGGTGGCGATGAAGCTTTACATTGCGAAAAAATATTATCCTGATTTGTATGTTAAGATATTTGATGCTGTTAAAGAATTGTTTATGGAAATTGAAGATTTAGATGTTGAAGAGGATGCAGAGAGAGAAATATATTTAGTGACAATTCAGGTTTATGGGAAAAAATTGTTTCAGCAGGATATTTCTAATGGAATGTTAAAAACAATATATTATATTGTAGAGCTATTTACAATGTCCGAAGATTCATTGGTACTGATTGATGAATTTGAGAATGGTCTGGGGGTGAATTGCATTGATCTTCTTTCTGAGCTGATGCTGTCGGAAAGAAATGACCTTCAATTTATTATTACGAGTCATCATCCGAAGATTATTAATGCGATTGACAAAGATAAATGGAGAATTATTGACAGGGAAGGCTCTATAGTAAAAAACAGCAGTAGTTTAAGTTACGGAATAGGTAATAGCCAACATGATGCATACTTTAATCTGATTAACCGTTGGGAGTTTGAAGGGAAGATACAATGAATTATTACTTTTTATTAGAAGATGAAAAGTCTTTTTTGAAAGTACTGCCCGCCTGGCTTGAATACATGGGTTTTGGATGCGAACGGGTTGCAGACATACAGGAAGTGAAAGAAAATACTTATGTATTACAAAGTGGGCAGGGGGTGACTCAATTAATTACAAAAGTACTGTTTGATACAATTGATACGATTTTGATGAACCCCGGGAAAATTGATAAGCTGGTGATTATTTTGGATGCGGAGGAATTGGAAATTGAGCAACGGAAAAAAGAGGTGAATGAACAGATTAAAAATCATTATCAAGGTCGGCAGCTAGACTTTGAAATTGTTATTTTAGTGTGTAACCGTTGCTTTGAAACATGGTTATTGGGCTGTAAGGGATTATATCCAAAGATACCAGTTGAAGAAAATTCATATTTTTATCCATATTATAATCATTATAATATTGAAATGTGTGATCCGGAAAAAATGACAGTGCCAGAATGGGCAAGGGAAACGACTGAAAAATATCATTTTCACTATCTTCATGAATTGTTAAGATATAAAAAAATTAGATACTCAAAAAATAGACCTTATAATATTGCAACAAATGAATATTTTATGGGAATAGTTGAAAGAATAACAACGACAAATCATTTAGAAACATTTAAAGATTTTTATGATTTTGTTTGTAATCAAAAAGAGAAATAAATTGTATCAAAAAAAATGCAGGGGGGGGGTATAAGTATGCCCCTTGCATTTTGGGAAAATCAGATGAAAACAGCCGCAAAATTGTTGCAGACAAGGCAGTTTATACAATTGACAAGAATAAAGAGTTGGGATAATATAGAAAAGATAGGAAAAATACCTACAGATTAGAAAAATTAGTTGAGGATAAAAGATGAATCAGGGAGAAGAAAAAGTTCAAAACGCCCTTCTGTTTATCACAGATCTCATCGGATTAATTGCAAGTTATTATATCGCCGGGTATCTCTGGCTGGTGTTGTGGAAAAATGTTTCAGCACAGGTCTATTTTTCACAGATGGGGGACAGTCTGGTATCAGTAGTGGTATCCTATATGCTTGCGTTTTTATTCTATTCAAAGAATAATGATTTTTTACAGAGGGGAAAATTTGAAGAACTAAAAGCAGTAGTACATCTGAACGTTATAATGGCATGTATTATTGCCATTTATGAATTATTAAAAAGAACAAACCAGCAGTTTCCGAGAGGGGTCTACGTACTGGTGGTTGTGTTTAATGTTATATTGGCATATATTATAAGAATTATTGTGAAAAAATCCGTTTTAAGCCGTGCAAAGCTTGGCAAGTCCGTGAATCGTGTGGTAGCAATTACCACCGGTGACCGCGTGGATGGATTAAAAGAAATTGAAAAATGGAATACAACAAAGCAGATTTCAGGCATTATTATTGTTGACCGGGATATGCGTGGAACGGAAATAAACGGCATACCGGTTGTAGCAGATGTACATGACATGATTCAATACATAAAAGGCGGGATAGTAGACGAGGTGTATATTGATCTGAACACTGCCCGGATGGAAAAAATCACATCCCTTGTGATGGAACTGGAAGAAATGGGTGTGGTTGTTCATCTGCATCTGAATACGCTTGAAAATTATAAGGACTTTGATATGAGCCTTGGAAAGCTCGGCAATATTCCGGTTGCGACATTTGCCAACCGTTTCTATGATTATAAGGAACTGGCATTTAAACGGGCGATTGATATTGTCGGTTCGCTCGTTGGACTCTGCATTATGGCAGTTGCCATGATTTTTGTTGTCCCGGCAATCAAGCTGGAATCCAAGGGACCGGTATTTTTTAAGCAGAAACGTGTCGGAAAGAACGGACGGTATTTTTATGTATACAAGTTCCGCTCCATGTATATGGACGCAGAAGAACGTAAAAAAGAACTGATGGCACAGAATGAAATGCAGGGACTGATGTTCAAGATGAAGGACGACCCGCGTATTACAAAGGTCGGAAAGTTTATCAGAAAGACCAGTATTGATGAACTGCCGCAGTTTATTAATGTATTAAAGGGCGATATGAGCCTTGTGGGCACACGTCCGCCAACGGTGAATGAATTCAGACAGTATCAGGGACACCACAAGCGCAGACTGTCCATGAAACCGGGCATTACTGGTATGTGGCAGGCATATGGCAGAAGTACGGTAACAGACTTTGAAGAAATTGTAAAAATGGATTTGGATTACATCGACCACTGGAGCCTCGGACTGGATATGAAGATACTTTGCAGAACGGTTGTGGCAGTGTTTCAGGGGGGATGATATGATTGTGATAGAAGTATATTATTTGACAAGGAGTATAAAGAATGACAAGGATTTTACATATATCTAAATATTATTATCCGTATATAGGTGGAACTGAGCAAGTTGCAAGGGATGTAGTTAATGCTTTAAATGGAGAAAATATAGAGCAGAAGGTTATATGTTTTAATGCCGATGTGGATGATGCAGATAAAATATATAAAAAAGGTGATAATATAGTAGATGCAGTAGATGGTGTGAAAGTTTATAGATGTGCCTGTCAGATTAAAATCGCTTCACAGTCAATATCGTTGTCATATAAAAAACAGCTGAAACATCTTATGGATTCGTTTAAGCCCGATATAGTTATATTTCATTATCCGAATCCATTTGTTGCTCACTATTTGCTTAAATATAAAAAAAGAAAATTTAAACTCATATTATATTGGCATCTTGATATAACAAAACAAAAAATACTGGGGAAATTATTTTATAAACAGAATTACAGATTATTAGACAGAGCAGATAGAATAATTGCTACAAGTCCCAATTATATAGAGGGAAGTCAATTTTTATCTAGATACAGAGAAAAATGTGTAATGATTCCTAACTGTATAAATACAGAGAGATTAAATGTAACAGAAAGTATAAAAAAATGTGCAGTAGAGTTGAGAGAGAAGTATAAAGATAAAGTGCTATGTCTTGCAGTAGGCAGGCATGTTCCGTATAAGGGAATGGAATATCTTGTCAAAAGCGCAGCTTTCTTAGATGATAACTTTAAAATTTGTATAGGTGGAAACGGACCATTAACAGAACAGTTAAAAACGATTGCAAAAGATGACGATAAAGTGGAATTTTTGGGAAGGTTGTCAGATAAAGATTTAATAGCATACTTTATGGCATGTGATGTATTTTGTTTTCCATCAGTGACTAAAAATGAGGCATTTGGTATTGCATTAGCTGAGGGAATGTATTTTGGGAAACCAGCAGTTACATTTACGATACCGGGTAGTGGTGTCAATTACGTTAATTTAGATGGCGTTACTGGAATTGAATGTAAAAATGCTGATTGTAAAGATTACGCAAAAGCAATAAATAAGTTGGGAAAAGATAAAGAATTATGTAAAGTTTATGGCAACAATGCTAGAAAAAGGGTGCTGGAGGATTTTACAATTGAGCAGTTTAAACGTAATTTGGTAGAAATAATTCATAAAATGTAATATTTATAAAAGGATAATTAGTATTATGAATATATTATATGCAAGTAATAACAAATTCATTTCTATAATGTTGACATCAATAGTAAGTTTGTTGGAAAATACAGAGCAGAAGATCAGCCTATATATTATAGATGATGATATATCAGAAAAAAATAAAAATATAATAAAAAAAAAGGTATATGAATACAAATATGTTCAAAATCTTATTTTTATTGATGCTTCAAATTGTATAAATAGAATGAGAGGTAAAATAAGAACATCTAATGAATGGCCTATGGTGGCGTTTGTCAGGCTTTATTTGACTGAGTTGTTGCCTAATGATATAGAAAAAATATTGTATATGGATTGTGATACTATAATATGTGATGACATATGTGATTTATGGAATGAGGATATTACAGAATATAATGTCGCCGGGGTTTTAGATTGTATGGATGATAACTATAAAGAAAAAATCGGACTTGGAATAGGGCATCCGTACATAAATTCAGGAGTTTTATTATTTAATCTAAATAAATTAAGAGATATAAATATTGAAAAAGAATTTGTTGATCTTGTTAATAAAAGAGGTAGTTGTTTTAAATATCCTGATCAAGATGTGATTAATGTTGTAATGAGAGATAGCATAAAAGTTTTACCGATGAAGTATAATGTGGTTTCACAGTGCTTAGGCTTTAAGTATGAAGAATATGTCATTTATAGAAATAGCAGTAATTATTATACTAAAAAAGAATATGATGAGTCAAAATCAGAACATACTATTTTGCATATGACAGGTGGTTTTATGTATGCGAGACCTTGGTATTATAATAGCAAATATCCATATAAAGATATATTTAGTGAATATTATATGCTGGCAAATGGTAACAATGAATTTTGGGGTAAAGATAATAGAAATAAAAAACAAATACTTGTTTCAATAATGTGCAATATTAATATACCGTGGAAAATGAAAATTATAGCCTTTTTGAGGAAAATAAACAATAGATAATGAATAAACGGGGTGAAAATATGAAATATGTTATAAACGGAATTTTTTTAACTCAAAAGATAACAGGCGTACAAAGATATGGAATAGAATTGTTAAAAGCACTTGATAATATAGAATATGCCCTAGATATAGAAGTTTTAATTCCAGAGTATGAAAATACTAATATTGCATTTAAAAGATTAAAAGTAATTAAATATGGTAAAAAATCAAAAAAAATATGGCAGCAATATGATTACATGAAATATTTAATTAAAAATAATGCAATAGGAATTTGTCTTTCATGTCCAGCACCTCTCTTTTATAATAGGAAATGCATAGTTGTTATTCATGATATGGCAACATGTGCTCATCCAGAATTTTATAGTAAGAAATATTTGTTGAGAAATAAAATATTTATGTTAAATGGTGTTGTGAAAGCCAAAAAGATTTTAACAGTATCGGAGTTTTCAAAATTAGAAATAGAGAAATATTTAGGTATAGATAAAAATAAAATAGATGTGGTTAGCAATGCGTGGCAGCATTTTGAAAAAGTAGAAATAGATGAACAGAGTGGCGAAAAGTTCAAAGATATTATTCGACAGGATTTTTATTTTTCTTTATCAACTTTATCCCCTAATAAAAATCTAAAGTGGATAGTAAATGTTGCAAAATGTAATCCTTCAAAATTATTTGTTGTAGCAGGTGGTAAATTAAGTATGTTTTCTAATAGTGAAGAAATGAATGAGCATAAAAACATAAAATATATAGGTTACATAACTGATTCTGAAGCTAAGTTTCTAATGTCAAAGTGTAAGGCATATATTTTTCCAACATTATATGAAGGATTTGGGATAACACCAATGGAAGCGTTAAGTGTAGGAGCAAAAATTATTATTTCGGATACTCCATGTATGAAAGAGGTTTATGAGAAATCAGCATATTATGTGAATCCGTATAAATATAATTATAATTTGGAAAAAATTCTTGAGGAAAATGTTGAAGATGCACAAAAAATCTTGGATAAATATTCTTGGGAAAAATCAGCAAAAAAATTAGTTGGAATATTGGGAGCGTTGTAGTATGAATATTGGCATTGATGCAAGACCTTTAATAGAAAAAAAATCTGGTATAGGATATTTCCTGGAGTATACGCTTAAAAATATATTGGAGCTGGATCAGAAAAATATATACTATTTAATATCGGATAAAGAGATATATTTTGACATATCAAATTATAAAAATGTCAAAAAATATATTTATGGATATGGAAAGGTGATTAAGAAAAGTTTTTTTTATTTTTTGAAGTTACATAAGAAATTAGAAAAAGATAATATTAAATTAGATGTTTTTTGGGGAACACAGCATTTTATTCCTAAAAGATTAAATTGTAGAACAGTATTAACGATACATGATTTATCTTTCAAATTGTTCCCTAAAACTGTTGATTTCAAGGTGAGATTAATATCAGATTTAATGTTTAAGTCATCGGTTAGAATGGCAGATGATATTGTGTGTGTTTCTAATTATACTAAAAAGGTTTTAACACATGAATATAAAGACATTATGGGTGACAAAAAAACTCATGTAATATACATTGCCGGAAATGATGATAATTATGAAATGAAAAAAGAGGAAATTCATGATGAGTTAATTAATAAATATAAATTTACAAATAGAAAGTATATTTTGTTTATAAGTACAATAGAGCCAAGAAAAAATATTGATGTTTTATTGAATGCATTTTATAATTTAAATGATAAAATGGATTTGGTAATATGCGGTAAAATAGGATGGAAATGCGAACAGATAGAGCAAAGAATAAATAATATGGATAACGTGTATTATTTGAATTACGTTACTGATCAGGAAAAAGCTTATTTATTAAAGAATGCATATGTATTTGTTATGCCTTCATTATATGAAGGATTTGGAATTCCGGTTGTAGAGGCAATGCAGATGGATATTCCTGTTGTTGTTGCAGATAATTCATCTTTGAAAGAAATAGTTCAGATGTCAAAATTGAGATTTGAAACACACAATTATAAACAGTTAAATGAAATATTAAATATGTTATATGATAATAAAGAATTTTATCAGAAAGCTAAGCAATATAGTATGAATAGAAAAAAGGATTTTACGTGGGAAAAAACAGCATTACAATATATTAAAGTTTTTAAAGGAGAAATAAGTAAGGAATGAGTATATTTGCTTATGTATTAATCGGTATAATTTTATATATTATTTTTACAAATAAAAGCTTAAAAGAAATATATATAAATATTATGGCAATATTTATATTCACATATATGCATATAGAAGTAGGATATTTTATTAAATTAGGTAATACAAGTGTAAGATTTGTATGGTTTCTTGAAATAATATTAATAATGTTCTCTATAATATTATTGATAAAAAACAAAAGTGTGCATAAGAAGATATTGATGAATGGTATTGCTTTTTTTTTCACAATAGTTTTAGGATTACTTTTTTTATTCATAAGACCATTGAAGGAAATGATTATTACAGGGGATGTGTTATGGGATGATTATTGGAGAAGAAAGGCAGTAATGAATTATCCGCAATTATCGTCTAATAATATAGAGTCATTAGTGCAGGTGGGAGTATTTATTATAATTTTAATATGTGTTATATCACTATTTAAAGAAAAAGATTATATCACTTTGCTATACAAAACTGGGGATTGGTGTAAAATAATTGTACTATATGGAATTGTAGAGTTTGTATTAAAGAATGTAATTAAAATAAATACTGTAAATATGATAGATGGTATTTTTGGAAAGAGTTCAACTGGGTTACTTCAAATGGAACTCAGAGGTGGATTTTATAAATTATCGGGGTTAAGTTCCGAATCAGCACATTTTGCATATGCGTTATATGTTACAGCATTAGTTTTTATTGGGCTTAATATTATTAAAGGCACATATAAGATATGGGTTTTATTTACGTTAGGGTTGATTGCTTTAACTATGTCATTTAGTTCGGTATTATTTATAGGTTTTTTAATTGGCATGTATATATTATATAGATTATTAGATGAAAATAATAAAAAAAGAAAAATATTATATATAATTGAATTAATTGGTATTGTAGTATTGGCAGTTATTTTATCATCTACACTAGATGATACATACAGTAGCTCCTATTATGGTAGCAGAATAGTTGATATACAGGAAAACTTGAAATATATATTTAGTAATATAGATGTTCGTTTAATTCCATATGCTTCAAGCAGAGTAAGAATGGTAAGTAGTATTAGAACATTAAAACTATTACTAAAAAGACCGTTATTAGGGATAGGTATTAATGCGACAAATTCACATGGTTCATTTAGTACAATACTTGCAAGTATTGGGATAGTTGGAGTATATACATGGATTAAATTCTTGTTTTATAGTAAAAAAATATTTGCAGAATTGAATAATAAACTATATTTTGTTTTTATTGTGATGTGGTGTGTGATGAATATATTTGTAAGTCATGGGTTGGCAACATTGTATAGTTCTGAAAACATCGTTATTATGATTGCTTTTCAAATAATATGTAATAAGAAAAATAATTTAAAAATATACGGTTAGATATAGTATATGGTTTGATTTAAAGAGAGTAAGAAAGGGAAATTATGAATATTTTAATTAGTGCAAATGAAAAATATGTATCTCAAGCTTGTATTATGTTGAATTCTTTATTTCAAAGTAATATTAATAATGATTTTAATATTTATCTCTTTCATTCATCTTTGAATGCAGATGATATACAGGATATTAGAAATATATGTGATAAATATAATAAAAAAAGAGTAGTGAAATTTATACCATGTGTAGTTAAAGATAATTATTTTAAAGATGCAGTGATAAATACACATGTTACAAAAGAAGCCTATTATAGATTGCTATTGTCAGAATTAATAAAAGACAATAATATAAAAAGAATTTTATATTTGGATGTTGATTTAATAGTGAAAGAATCAATTGATAAATTATATAACTACAATTTTAAAAAAGAAACAGTATTTGTAGGATGTATTGATAAAGTTAGTAAAGATATAGAATTAGATAGATATACAAGACTTAATATTCCGAGGGATAAAAAGTATATTAATTCAGGAGTACTTTTAATTAATGTTCAAAATTTTAGAAATATTGTAAGAATACGAGATATCTTGCAATATTTATCAGACAATAACTCTGTAATAAAACATGAGGATCAGGATGTAATAAATGCAATGTATTATAATTATATTGAATATGTAGATGTATGTAAATATAATTTTATTCCAACATTATTTAAAAAAGAGTTAGATTATAAAGAAAAAACAGATAATGCTGTTATTATTCATTTTGCAGGAGCTCAATTTGATAAACCATGGAATATAGGATATATAGGTGAATTAAACAGATTGTATTATAAATATACTAAAGAAACGCCATATGAAAAAAACATGAAAAATGTTTTAGTATTAAATATATTCGTAAAGCCTTTAAGAAAATTTTGGTTCTTTATAAAAAAACAATTAATTAAAATATTAATAAAAATTGGTTTACGATAGAACATTAAAAATAATGCGATTTATTATAAGTTATTTGGTTGGCAAGTATTATATGAGGTGAGTTTATGTCGAAAGAAAAATTAAAAAAGATTGTACATAATAATAAAGCTTTATATAAGATATTATTATTGATAAGATATGTACAATATAAAATGATATGGTTTGCAAAGGAAATTTCTTCTTACATAAGAGTTATTGGGATTGGAAATAAAAGATACAAAAATATTAGAAAATTTAAAAATATTCATGCAGGAGAACGGTGCTTTATTGTAGCGACAGGACCATCTTTAACATATGAAGATTTAGATAAGATAAAGAATGAAATAACATTCGGCGTTAATTCAATATGTTTATCATACGATAAAACAGATTTTAGACCAACATATTTTGGAGTTGTAGATTATGATGTTTATCAAAAATTAAAGGATTCAACAGATTTAATAAGAAATAATAATGTTTTTGTATCTAAGAAAATAGATAAAAGTGAAAACAGAAAAAAAGATTGGAATGTACTACCTATTGATAAATATTATCATTGGTATGAAACTTTATATAAGAATATTTATACAGCTAGATTTAGCAATAATGCAAGTAGATTATTATATGATAGTAATACTGTAACATATATTATGATTCAGTTAGCGGCGTATATGGGGTTTAATGAAATCTATTTATTGGGTGTGGATTGTAATTACAAGCAAGAGAGAAAGAGATTTATTGATCATGGGCATTTTGTGGAAGTACCGGGAGAATTAGAAATGAGAATGACAGCAGGTTTTAAGGCGGCAAAGCAGTATATAGATAAACATAATGGATTAAAGATATATAACTGTACAAGAGGAGGAATGTTAGAAGTTTTTAAACGAAAAAATTTAGAGGATGTTCTCAAGGAGAAAAGATAAAAATATGAAAAGTAAAGATTATGCAAAAACGGGAACATATTATCTGGTAGGTAATTTGTTTAATAAGGGGATTGCATTTTTAACAATAATAATATATACAAGAATTTTAACGGCATATGATTATGGTATTATTAATACATTTTCTTCATGGGTAGGAATACTATCAATGATACTAGGGATGTCATTACAAAATAGTATAAGAGTTGCTTTTGTAGATTTTAAAGAAAAGATTGATGATTTTTTATCCTCTATTATCAGTTTGACCTTGATTGTAGGAATGTTTTTATCAGTATTAATTCTATCGGTGTGTGTTTTTATAAGAATTAATACAAATATTGGTATAGTTATATTATGTTTGGCACAGAGCTTATTTACCGCAATTATAGAAGATTATAGTATGTATCTGATGATGAAGTATAGGTATAAACTTAGAACATTGATATTAATTTTACCTAATTTTTTATCAACAGTAGTATCAGTCATTTTAATTGTTTTTATAATGAAAAATAATTTGTATTTGGGTAAAATAGTTCCAACAGCATTGATTACGGTTATAATTGCACTATTTATTATAATTGGTGTCTATCGTAACGGTGGGGTAAGATTAAATAAAGAATATTGCAAATATGCATTAGCTATTTCGCTTCCATTAATATTACATAGTATATCTCTAAATATTTTATCACAATCAGATAGAATAATGATAACGAGCTATGCAGGAGCAGCTCAAACCGGAATATATAGTTTAATATATAATTTTAGTATGATAGCATCGGTTATTATTTCATCAATTGAAGGTGTATGGATACCATGGTTTGTATTAAGACTAAAAGAAAGAGATATAGAGCAGATTAATGAAAAAGCTAAATTGTATATGAATATAATGACTTATGCAATGGTGTTTATTTTGTTATTTGCTGAGGAGGTATTAAAAATATTAGCTACAAAGGAATATATGGTTGGTAGTATTATAATCCCTCCAATTGTATTGGCTAATTATGTAATATATGCATATTCGCTTTATGTAAATATTGAACATTATTATAAAAAAACAAGAACAATAGCAATTAATACAATGATTGCTGCAGTAATGAATTTAGTGTTGAATTATATATTTATTCCAAGATACGGATATGTAGCAGCAGCATTTACAACGTTAGGTTCTTATTTAATTTCATTTATACTGCATTATATTAGTGCGAAACAGATAGAAAAAGATTTATTTGATATAAAATTATTTATAAAACCAATATTGCTTATTGCAATCGGTGTAGTATGTTTTTATGTATTTGAAAAAATGTGGTATATTAGATGGGGGGGAGCAATATTATTTTTCGTTTATGTTTTTATAAAGGAAAAAGAAATTATAGTTGAAATACTCAATAAGAGGAAATAGTAATGGAAAATAAGAGAAATTATGGCATAGATACATTAAGAATAGTATCTATGCTATTAATAATGATTATGCACTCATATACATATGGAGGAATAATAAGTAATACAGAGTTTATGAGTACCAATTTTTTAGTTGCTCATTTAATTAAAGCTTTCTGTTTGGTCAGTGTTAATTGCTATGCAATGATAACGGGATATGTATGTTATAAAATTATTTTTAGAATGAGTAGGCTTATTAATTTGTGGTTACAGGTAGTATATTATACGGTTTTGATCACAGTTATTGTATATGCAGTGTATCCTGACTTTGTTGGATTAAAGCAATTTGTTTTTATGATTATACCGGTTAGTAGCTTTCAATACTGGTATTTTACTCAATATTTTGCATTGTTTTTTTCTATTCCATTATTGAATAAAATAATAGAAATAATTGATATTGATAATTTTAAAAAAGTTGTAATAGTCTTTGGAATAATTTTATCAGTGATTCCAACGGTTGTTGATATTGATTTATTTTTTACTAATAATGGTTGTAGTTTTATATGGTTTATGTACATGTATATGATTGGAGCTTATATAAAAAGATGCGATATTGTAAAAAGCAGAAGTAAATGTATATTAAATTATATAGTATTCTCATTAATTTCATTTGCTATAAAAATAATATTTTGTTATTTAAATGGTAACACGGACGGCGGGAATATATGGTTTATATATACAAGTCCATTTGTAGTGTTTGCCTCTATATATTTATTGTTGTATTTCAAACAATTGAAAATCAATAGAATAAAAATAATAACTTTTTTTGCAGAAGGTTCATTTAGTGTATATTTAATTCATGTACATCCATTGATATGGCAAAATTTTTGGAAAAATTCATTTGTTAATCTGCTACGATTAAATACAATAGAGTTATTATTTGCAGATTTAATAATAGTTGCAGTTATTTTTATTTTATTAGATGCGTTAGATTGGTGGAGAAGATTTTTATTTAAAATAATTAATATAAAAAGAATTATAAGTAGAGTTGAAAATATGGTTAATATTGCATTCAACAGTATTTGCAGAATTATAAAGCTTTAATTGTGAGTGCATATAATTGTAAAAGAGGAGTATAGATTAGATGAATAAAATACATGTATTAATTTTTATAAGTATTATAACAATTTTGGGTTTAACAAGCACTTTTGCAATAAACAGTATAATAAAAAACAATGAAATTAAAAGAGAGCAAGAAGATATACAAAAGTTAAGTGATATAAAAAGTGTTTTACAAGAAGTTGTAAAAGAAGATGAAGTTAATGATTATATTGATATTAAATTGTCTAAAAGAGAGCGGATTATTTTTTGGTTGGGAGCATCGGGAGAGTTATCATTAGATGATATTAAGAAAAATCATGAAATAATGTATAGGTATTTAGAGAAAGATTTAAAAAATACCATTCAGTTATCATCCAGTGTGTCAGTCCAATATGGTTCTACATTATTTTTAGAAGTTACTAGTGACGGCAGATATTCTATAATGGAAACATTAGACTCAGAGCACCCTATAATTGGAAAATATACGGGAATAGAAATGTGTGTAAGTTGGTAGAATATGTTTTTGTTTAAATGGTAATTGCTATTGATTATAGTTTTATTTTTAATGCATGGTAAAGGATTGGATTATGAAAGTTAGAGACAGTAGATTTGAACTTGTACGCATTGTCGCTATAATATTTATTATATTAGGACATATTTTATCGCAGTCAGGAGATGTTGCCTCTGATTTAATGCTGAATAGATTTTTTGTGAATTATTTAGGAAATTTAGGTAGAATATCGGTTAACTTATTTTTGTTTATAGGGATTTGGTTTATGATTGATAAAGAGTTTAACTCTATAAGAATCGTTAAGTTATGGGCAGAGGTATTTGTTTATTCAATTACAATAGAAGTAGTTATTTTTGTTTTATGTCCTCATTTTAATAATCTTCAAAATGTGATATTATGTTTATTTCCTGTTTTTGGAAAGAGATTATGGTTTGCAAGTATTTACATTATTCTTTTGATTTTTGCACCACTTTTAAATGAAATATGTAAATTATTAACTGCTAATAAATTAAAATTATTCTGTATTTTACAGTTTATATTTATTTCTGTATATTCAACTTTATCACCTTTTCAAGACACTACATTATGTAATATTACGTGGTTTTTCTTTATTTATTTTGTAGTGTATTATTTGAAAAAAAATTGTGAATATAAAAAATTTAATTCTAAAAAACTAATACTATCAGCATTTGTGATGTATTTTTTATTGGCAAGTGGTGTTATGTTTTTGAATGAAATGAATAGTTATATATCTAATTATAAAATTTTAAAAATTACACATAGACTATTGGCACAATGCTTATTTGATTTTAAATCAGTGCCAGCGTTTATAATTTCAATATTTTTATTTTTGGCTGTTTTAAATTTTAAATCATTTAAAAATAAAGTAATTAACTATATAAGTGCATCTACATTTGCTGTATATATATTTCATCAAGTACCGGGATGGTATGATATATTATGGAATAAAATCTTTAAAGTTAATAGCTTAATTAATAGTGAGTTTTATATTTTATATACACTTACGATTGTAGTAGTATTATTTATTATAGTAATGATTTTAGAAATTATAAGAAAAAGATGTATGGAGAGTATATTTATTAATAGTATGCCTGTAAAAAAAATATGTGGATTTTTAGATAAAAGGTATTATAAGTTATTTAATTAAAAATATTTAATTTTTAAGTTATTTTATATCTAAATGTTATTTAGTGATTAATATGCAGAAGCAATGGGAGATAATGATGAGAATAGATATTGATTTTGATAGTAAAAAGACTGCTTTCGTTCAAGGTATAGCGGTGTTAATGATGTTAAGTTTACATTTGTTTCATTATCCACAATGGATTGATTGTTCACAGGTTTGGTATGGCATCTTGATAAATAAGAATATTGAACATATTACAGGTGAATTTGGAGTATTATGTATAAATATATTTTGTTTTTTAAGTGGTTATGGTTAGAACATAAAATATGGCGAAAGGAATTTTACAATAAAGCATATAATTAAAATTTATATTGGCTATTGGTTATGTTTAATTTCAACTATTACTATAATAGGAGCATTGAAAGCCAAACCAATATTATCAGTAAATATGAAAGTTAATTATCTATTTGAATTTTTGGGTTTTACACAAAATATAAGTTTTTTTAGCTGGTACGTTATTTTTTATGTGGTGGCAATAATATTATTTCCAATTGTCAGTAGATATATAAATGATATAAAAAAATTATTAATTGGAATCATAATAAGTTTCATTTTGCATATTGCAATCTGGAAAATGTCAAATAATATATATATTAATTCAACAATATATTTAATATTGAATAAAACAACCTTGTATTTCCCGACAATTTTAGTCGGAGCTTTTTTTCAAAAGAAGAGTTATATGAATAAGATGATGAAAAGTAAATCGAAATGGTTAAGTACAAAAACTGCAATAGTATTTATATTAGTAACTTATGGTGGGTATGTTGCTTGTAATTATTTTCTTCATCAACAAAAAATTGCACTATTCTTATTTACAGGAATTACGCCGTTCTTTATTGTATCTTTACTGGAGATAGGGAATTTAATAGACATTCAGATTATAAGGAATCTAATTATATGGATAGGAAAAAACAGTTTATTTTTCTGGCTATTGCAAGCTATAATTTTTTATACTAATATACAAAAAGTATTTTATTTACCAAGATATTCTATATTTATATTAATATGGACAATTATAGTATTATCACCAATGGTTATATTATTAAATTGTATATATAAATGTATCAATATAAGTATTGCTGATATATTTAAAAAATATTGTAAATATTAATATGATGGGTTATACTGTACAGCATAATATTTATGTTTAATTATCAAAAATTTATATATAAAAATATTCAAGCATTAAAAAGAGAAAGAGGGATACTATAATGAAGATAAAGGCATTAGTAGCAGTAAGAAGTGGTTCGCAAAGAGTAGTAAACAAGAATATAAGACCATTTGCTGGAAGTAGTTTGTTAGAAATCAAATTAAATCAATTAAAAAGAATTTCTAATATAGATGGAATAGTAGTTAATTCAAACGACGATAAAATGTTAGAAATAGCAAGTAATATGGGGTGTGAAGTTGTAAAAAGAGACGAATATTATGCATCTAATCAGGTTTCTATGAGTGAAGTATATAGAAATATGGCAGAAAACGTAAATGCTGATGTTATAGCATATATAAATGCGACAAATCCATTATTAAATGATAAAACTATAGTCCAAGCTATAGAAAACTATAAGAAAAATATATCTCAATATGATTCTTTGAATTCTGCACATTTAATTAAGGAATTTTTATTTAAGGAAAATCTACCAATTAATTATGATTTAAGACATCAGCCAAGAAGTCAGGATTTACCGGATATATCGGCGTTGAATTTTGCTATTAATATAATATCTAGAGAAAAGATGATAGAATGTAAAAATGTGGTCGGTTATAAACCTAATATTTACATTATAGATGAAGTGGAGGCAACCGATATTGACAATCCAATCGATTTTGATTTTGCTGAGTTTGTTTACAAAAGGAAAAACGGAATGATATGAATATAATATATATTTGTGCTGGAATTTATATTAAAAATCAAAAAAGATAATACTTAAGAGAGATGGATTTGGTCATATAGGATATTTAAACATATACTGTTGTATGACTGAAAGATGTGCTGATCTCATCTGCATTTTAACTTTGGAAACCAGTTGTGAAGGTTGTAAGAGATTAGGATGTGGGTAAATGGTAGAAGGTAGTAATCATTTTTCTTGAAATATTAGCTATATGGGTTTACTATAAAGTCTTGATAGAAGTCAATTTAAGAATAAGAACAGTGGAGAACATGAGATGAAAAGTAATCAATCTGTGGCAGATGAAATTCGTAAATATATGAGTTATATTTACTTAGTTTTATTTGCCGGTTTAACAATACGGTATTATTTGTTTACAACAGTATTAGAATTTAATTATCCCAATGCGTTGTATTTAGGCTTAAGATATGTGCTGATAGCATATGTGCTGATAAGTATAGTATTTGCGGTATGGCAGAAGCAGTACGGTACCGTATTAGAACCTGTTTTTATGGTGCTGATACTTGTGAGCGCCGGTGTTGTAACGTATGTTGTGAAAGATAATGCAGTGATTGATTTTGCACTTCTTTTAGTCGGAGCTAAAAATGTACCGTGGAAAAGAATAGCCTATGTCTATCTGTGTGTAGCGGTAGTTATTCAGGGAATTGCATACTATGCGGCAACAACCGGAATCATTGCAGATATTGCCTTACAGTCAGATAGAGGAGTCCGTCATTCACTGGGAATTAATTATCCGACAGATATGGCAGCCCATATGCTTTTTATCATGCTGGTATATGCAGCGATGCGCGAAAAGAAGCTGACCTTTGTTGAGATTACCCTGATGGGTGTTGTAAGTTACTGGGTGTATACAAAGACATTTGCAAGAAATGACTTTATCTGTGCCATGGTGATGTGTCTGCTGTTACTTGTTGTAAAAGTACTGGGGCTGTGTAATATTCAGTTATCAAAGTACAAAGCTTTAAAGGCGGGCAGTATTTTAATGCTGGTAGCTGTTGTGGACTGTGTGATGGCAGTTACATTTTATGATCCGTCGAGTGCTTTATATCAGAAGCTTGATACAATTTTTTCTCAGCGGTTTTCTTTGGGCTATCAGGGCTTAGCCCAGTACGGAATCACCGCGTTCGGCTCATTTGTCGAAGAAAATCAGGCAACGCTTGGATATTATTTCTTCCTGGATAATTCATTTATCCGAATTGCGATTAAGTACGGATGGGTATTTTTATCCGTGATTACTTATATTTTTTATCTATGCTTTAATAAAGCGGTTGATTGTAGGAAAGATGCAATGATTGTGGCATTGCTTATTATGCTGTTGTTTGGTATTTCAGAGCATCATCTGATAGATATTGCATTTTGTCCGATTTGGTTTATGCTTTTTAGCAGCATGAAGATGCAGAGGAAAACCGAAAGGGGGCAGAACTGATGAAAAAGTATTGGATAAAGCTTGCAGGCTGCGCGGCAACGGCGGTTGTGATTCTTCTGATTATATTAGGCATGGTGGATTTACATACGGATGGCATTCTTGTACGGGATGGCTGTTATGTCATTCGTCCGGATGAAATGAAGACCTACAGGATGGATGTGTATGGGAATTCCGGGATTGTAGGAACATGGGTGAATCTTGTTCGCGATGTTGATGGAGCAAGTCAGATTTTTGCGATTCATTATACCGGAGAAGATCAATATATGATTGAATATGGAGATCAGGGATACTGTATTGCAGTTGCATCAGATAAAGAAACGGTTGTTATGCAGGATTATGATGCGGAAAATGAATATAATAAGTGGTATATTTCAAGAATCGGTACGACACAAAATTATTTATTTACAAATGTGGCAACCGGCAATACACTTTGTTATGAATATTCATCAGATTTTTCAGCATATAGACTTTATGTAAAAACGTATGACGAAACATCCGGAAATTTTGCATTCTTTTTAGGTCAGTAGAAATAAAGTGAAATTTAGATAACGCAGGAGATATCAAAAAGATATTTACTGCGTTATTTTTTTATGATAAAAATCATAAAAATAATAGAATTATTATTGCACAAATATATAAACTATGATATGGTGAATATATACCAGTATATAAAACTTAATACATTTGCAAAGGAGGGGGCAATGCATACGGAGGTACATAATGCCGTAACGGCGGCAGATCAGGGAACGCAGTATGATGAAAGTGCTAAAAGACTGCTCGGGCAGAAAAGCATACTGGCACAGATACTGGTGAGAACGGTAGATGAATTTAAGGGAATGAATCCAAGATATGTGGAAACTTTAATAGAAGGAGAGCCGTATATCAGCAGGATACCGTTAGAGCCGGGGCTGACGAATCCAGAAGCGATGAGGGCAAAATCCGGTCAGCGAATCACGGGATTAAATACAGAGAATCAGGAGCATGCAGAGGGGTTGGTGCGGTTTGACATTGTATTTTATGTGCGGATGAAAGACGGACTTTCCCAGATTATTATTAATGTTGAAGCACAGAAAGATGAGCCGCAGAGATATGGAATATTAAACAGGGCAGTATTTTACGTAAGCCGCCTGATTTCATCACAGAAGGAACGGGATTTTGAAAACACGGAGTATGATGACATCAAGAGAGTGTATTCTATCTGGGTATGTATGAACATGGAAGAAAACAGTTTAAGCCATATTCATTTGGTAAAAGATGATCTGGTTGGATATCATGACTGGAGAGGGAAACTGGATTTATTTAACATTGTCATGATAGGACTGGCAAAAAAACTGCCGGGGCAGGGAGAGCAGTATGAACTGCACCGCCTGCTGGGAGCACTGTTTGCCGAGGGGTTGACAGCCGGAGAAAGACTGAATATCATAAAAGAAGAATATGATATACCGATAGAACAGACAATAGAGCAGGAGGTGGATGTGATGTGCAATCTGAGTCAGGGAATAAAGGAAACTGGAATTGCCGAGGGACGAGCTGAAGAAATCATTGAAACAGGTTACGAGTTCGGACTTTCAGAGCAGGATATACTGGAACGGTTACAGAAGAAGCTGAGTATTTCATTGCAGAAGGCACAGGAGTATCTGTTAATGTTTGGGAAGCGGACGGTGTAAATGTTATATAGATTTTGTACATTGCACCTATATGGATAGAAAACAAATTGCAGTAATTTTAAAAATAATATATAATTGAATATGCGTGTGGCTAGATTTTTGGCTTGTGTTTCGCAAGCTTTGATGGAAATGGTAGGAGGATTTGCAGAAATATACGCCCTTCCGTCCTGTGTATAAAGGGATAAATGCATAATGAGTAGCCACACGCTTTTTAGGTATGCAGAGCATGAAAAAATTAAAAGAACTACAGACGAGAGAAGATCTAGCGTTATATTTGACAATTCCATTGCAAAAATTAACATATATATTGTATAAAAGCAAACCGGATAGTTATTATGATACATTTGAGATTCCAAAGAAAAATGGTGAATCAAGGCAGATTCATGCGCCTTCGGGGGATTTAAAACAACTCCAGAAAAAATTGGCACAACGGCTTTGGGATGTTTATAGAGAATTTATAGAAGAAAATGAAATTCAGGATAACATATCACATGCATTTCAAAAAGGAAAAAGTATTATTACCAATGCGAACATTCATAGAAATAAACGGTATGTACTAAATTTAGATTTAAAAGATTTTTTTGACCATTTTCATTTTGGGCGTGTAAGAGGTTTTTTTATGAAAAATAAAAATTTTGAATTACCTGTTGAGATTGCGACAATGATAGCACAGTTGACCTGTTATGAGGGTAAATTGCCGCAAGGAGCGCCGACATCCCCTATTATAACGAATTTAGTTTGTAATATTTTAGATATGCGTCTACTAAAAATAGCAAAGAAGTATCGGGTAGTTTATACTCGGTATGCAGATGATATGACCTTTTCTACAAACGACAAAAAATTTCTGGAAAATCAAGAGAATTTCATGAAAAGTATAAAAAAAGAAATTGAAAGTTTTGGATTTGAAATAAATGATAAGAAAACGAGATTGTTATTTTGCGATTCAAGGCAGGAAGTAACAGGTCTGGTTGTGAATAAAAAAATCAGTGTGAATCGTGAGTATTGTAAAAGAACAAGAGCAATGGCGGATGCTTTTTATAGACGGGGAATATTTGAGATATGTGGTGAAGAAGGTTCGGTAAATCAGCTTGAGGGAAGATTTTCTTTTATCAATCAGATTGATTGTTACAACAACAAAAATGATCGGGAACAAAAACATACATTTTGGACGTTAAATGCAAGAGAGCGCCAGTATCAGAAATTTTTATTTTTTAAATATTTTTATGCAAATACAAAGCCGCTTATTGTTACTGAGGGAAAAACAGACATCGTATATTTGCGGGCGGCATTAAAAAAATATTATAAGGAGTATCCTGAACTTATAAAGAAACAGGATGATAATTTTGAATTTCAAGTGACATTTTTGAGAAGAAGTTCCCGCTTAAAATATTTTTTAGGAATTCAAAAAGATGGGGCGGATACCATGAAGAATATTTATAATTTTTATTCAGGCAAAAATAATGCACCAAAACTGTATTCATGGTTTGCACAGAATAGTTGCAAGAAATCCCAAAATCCTGTTATTTTTATTTTTGATAATGAACAGGTGTCTGACCGTCCGCTGAAAAAGTTTTTAAATCATTTAAACAATAAAGGTTTGTTAGAAAGTAGCAATTATAATCATATACAGGATAATCTTTATATTTTAACCAATCCTTTAGTGAACGGAAAAAAAGAATGTGAAATTGAAGATTTATTTGATGATGTGGTACTTTCGCATACGATTGCTGGAAAAATATTTTCAAGAAAAGAAACAGACAATGAAAAATATTATGGTAAAGCAATTTTTTCACAATATGTTGAACGGCAGTATGACAGCATAGATTTTAGTAATTTTAAACCGATGCTGGAAGATATAAAATCTATTGTGGGAAGTAAAAAACAGGGTTGATGCTGTGAAGTAATATGTCTATAGAGCAGGAGGTAGATGTGATGTGTAATCTGAGTCAGGGAATAAAGGAAGCGGGTATCGCAGAAGGACGTGTTGAAGGACGCGCCAAGGAAATCATTGAAACAGGCTATGAATTCGGACTGTCAGAACAGGATATACTGGAGCGGTTACAGAAGAAGCTGAGTATTTCATTGCAGAAGGCGCAGGAATATCTGTTAATGTTTGGGAAGCGGACGGTGTAGAATAATGGAAATCAAAGGAGTTGGGAAATCACCTGCTAATAAAGCAGATGATTTTCTAACTCCTTTTTAAACGTTCTCCCAACAGGAATAATATGATTATGAATATGCAGATAAAGGTTGGTCTTGTCATAGGATGTAATAAAATTTGTATTAATAATATATTTTCTGTGGCAGCGGGTGAAATACGATGGAAGTATTTTAGCAATGGAAGATAAAGAATAGGTATTACTTGTAAAGCCGCTGTCGGGACAAGTGAAAGTCAGATAATGCCCGTTTGCTTTTATGAGTAAAATATTTGATAAACACACGTGAGTCGTAACATCATTTAATAATTTAATGGTCAGATAGTTGTTATCAGTCGTATTGGATAATGTGGTGAGCAGCTCTTTCATGGCATGAACCAGTACAGCTTCATTATAGGGCTTTTCAAGGTAATGGTAGCAGTGGACTTCATTAACACATTTTTGGATAGTATCAGAGGTGCCGGTGCTAAAAAGCACAGGGGTTGTCCGATAAGCAGGGAGACTTCGGATATACCGGGCAAAAGTGATGCCGTTAAAGGCATCGGAAGCGGATGAGAGCTGTATGTCAAGAATAAAAATATCATACTGAACTGATAAAATGGATTTTTGAGCATCATTATAATTTTGACAACAGGTATAATGAAATTGCGGCCAGTGTTTTTTAAGAATATTATATAAAATTTGTAATTCTGTACAATTGTCTTCTAAAAGTAATATATTCATACGAATCCCCGTTTCTGAATAACTTAATATATAAGTATTTTAAGGTCTTATTATAAAGATGTCAAAAAGAAACAGGGCATTGAGGTATAAAAAATTGTCATTGGAGAAAGTTGTCTTGAAATTTAGGAAAAACAGACCTATGATTGCAATAAATTATCGCATATGCAATAAATAAAATCACAATTAGGAAGGAAATAAAGATGAAAAACACAAAATTCAGTGTATTTAAACTGGCAGCTTGTATGCTTGCACTGGCAGGCTGCATATTGCTGTGGCCAAATCAGCAGACCTATGCCGCCGAACTTCAGAAGGATAATTATAATGGCTGGTATTATGAAAACGGACAGGCATATTGGTATGATAACGGTGTACTGGCACGGTCAAAAGAAGTTTATGATCCACAGACAGATGCATGGTATTGGTTTGAAGCAGATGGAACAATGGCAAGGGATAAGGATGTCTTTATTGTATTAAATGCAGACGGAACAGGAAAGTGGACACGTTACGACAGCGACGGCAGAATGGTAAAAGGAGAAAGCTACAAAAACGGTGCATGGTATTATTTTGATTTAACGACAGGTGCTATGGCAAAGGGTTTTGTTAATCTTCCACAGTCAGATGATCCGAATGGCAAGTGGGTATACTATGATCCGATCACAGGAAAAATGCAGTATGGAGAGCAGTATATTGATGGATACTGGTATTATTTTGATACAGCAACCGGAAAGATGGCACATGGAATTACTAATATTCCGGATAATGATGATGCCGGCGGCAAATGGGTATATTATGATTCTATCACCGGAAGAATGCAGTATGGGGAGCAGTATATTGACGGTAACCGGTATTATTTTGATACAGTTACCGGAAAGATGGCGCATGGAAAATATTACCGTGACGGTGCATATTACTATTACGACACAGTAACCGGAATTATGCAGTACGGAGAACAGACAATTGATGGGGACGAATATTATTTTGATACAGAAACCGGAGCAATGGTTACCGGAGAAGTTGAACGTGATGGAAGGTACTACTATTATGATGATGAAACCGGAGCAATGCTGGGACTTGGTGAGCAGATTGTAAAATATGCAGAAAAATTTTTAGGTACACCTTATACGTGGGGAGGTACATCACCGGATACCGGATTTGACTGTTCGGGATTTACACAGTACGTATACAGTAATTTTGGAATAGATTTAGACAGGACATCATCAGCACAGAGAAGACAGGGAGAAGCTGTAGATGAAGATGATATTATGCCGGGCGATCTGGTGTGCTATAGTGGACATGTTGCAATTTATGTAGGAAATGGACAGGTTATTCATTCACCACAGGAGGGCGAAGTGGTTAAAATTTCCAATATGCATATGATGTCGATTATAACGATTAGAAGATTTATAGATTAGTTTTTCTTGCACAATGTATTTTTTTATGATAGTATACATAAAAGCGTATTGTGTATACTATCATAAAATTTAAAACGGAGAGGTTGGTATATGGGTCGAATAGCAGGAATACAGATTAAGAATTACGGTTCGTTAAAGAATATAAAACTGGGGAAATTATTAGGCGATAATAGCGGCAGGGAATTAACCAACATGAATGCCATTATAGGGCAGAGCGGAACGGGTAAGAGTACGCTTGCCGATGCGTTTGGCTTTTTAGCAGACTGTATGGAAAAAGGTGTTGAGACTGCATGCGATTTGAATAATCGCGGCGGATATGAAAGTATTATATCACAGGGGGTTAATGGCTCAATAGAATTTGAAATTTATTATCGTGAAACAAGTAATGAACCACCTATTACATATGAACTGTGCATTGGGCTGGATAAATATGAAAGACCCATCGTAGAAAAAGAAAGACTTCGTCAAAGACGTGCAAATGAACGTTATGGACGTCCAATGTCTTTTTTGTATCTGGAATATGGAAAAGGTTATGCGTTTAAAGGCGATAATAGTGGATTTGTAGAAGAAGAAAATAAGGAAATTGGGGAAAAAGTGGATGTTGAGTTAGCAGATCCAAGGCAGCTGGGAATTGTAACATTAGGAGAGTTAAGAGAACATCCAAGAATTGTACGATTTAAAAACTTTTTGAAAAATTGGTATTTATGTTATTTTAGTCCGACGGCAGCGAGGGAAATTCCAAATGCGGGACCACAAAAGTATTTAAACCGTCTGGGAAATAATGTAAATAATGTTGCACAATATCTGTATAGAGAAGACCCGAAAGATTTTATGAAGGTATTAAAGAGTATACAGACCAAGCTGCCGGGAATCCAGCAGATAACACCGGTTAAATTACAAAATGGCCAGTTAGTGCTGGAATTTTTAGAAAAAGGATTTAACAGGCCTTTTTATTCGCAGAAGATGTCAGACGGTACGTTGAAATTATTTGCATATTACCTGTTATTGTATGAAAAAGATGCAAGACCATTGGTATTTATTGAAGAACCGGAGAATGGATTGTATCATAAGTATCTTTCTGATTTGGCAGCTCAGATGAAGAATAGTATTAAAAATACATATTCCAAGCAGTTATTTATTACTACACACAGTCCATTTTTTGTAAATGCACTGTCACCGGAAGAAGTATGGGTTTTACAGAAACAGGAAGACGGCTTCTCGACAATTACACGGGCTTCTGATTTTGAGTATGTGAAACAGTTATGTGAGTCAGAGGTTGAATTGGGAGATTTATGGTACAGCAATTATTTTGGATAATATGAGGTGGATATGGAAGAATATGCATACATTGAAATTTTGATAGAGGATCAGTCGGGAGAAATTCTTGTAAAAAATATAATGGATAAGTATATAACTGAAGTTCCGGGTATCACGTACAAAATTCATAGTTTTAAGGGAATTGGTAAAATACCGAAAAAAGTGAATAAATTATCACAGGTTAAGACACAAAAATTATTAAATGATTTACCGATGTATTTAAAAGGAATTGGACGCACGCTGGAGAGTATGCCGGGTAAAAAAGCTATTTTTGTTATTCTTGACAGTGATGATGCGGATTGTGCCGAATTAAAAAAAGATTTGGTTGAGATGTATGAAAAATCAGGAGTAACCGTTGATGTGTATTTTTGTATTGCAATAGAAGAAATGGAAGCGTGGCTTCTAGGGGATGAGAAAGCAATAGAAGAAGCATATCCACAGGCCAAAATGCCGTTGTTAAGAAAATACGTTCAGGATAGTATTGTAGGAACATGGGAGTATTTGGCGGATGTAGTTTATAGCGGCGGTGTGAATGCCTTAAAAAAGAAAGCGGAGTCTTATTATGAGATAGGGTTGTTTAAATGTGAATGCGCCGGAAATATTGGAATGTATTTAAATATTCATGAAAATAAATCACCAAGTTTTAATTATTTTATAAATAAGCTGAATGATTTTTGTGAAGTTTAGTTTAGAATAATTCATATAACGCAGCAAAAGAGCCACAGCACGTGTCCTCTTTTCCTGCGTTATATTTTTTTAATACATTCACCTATTGACATAGTAGGTAAATAGGAATATCATCTTGATAAAACAAAGGATTGGAGAACAGGCGTATGATGATTTCTTCAAAGGGCAGGTATGCCCTGCGGGTTATGGTATTTCTTGCGGAGCATAACTCAGATGAATATGTACCGCTAAAAGAAATATCGGAAAAAGAGCAGATTTCACAGAAGTATCTGGAGAGCATTGCAAGAATGTTGTCCAAAGAACATTTAATAGAAGGCATCAGCGGACACGGCGGAGGTTACCGGCTGGCAAGAAAACCGGAAGATTACCGGATTAGTGAAATATTGAGATTGACGGAAGGAACACTTGCACCGGTATCCTGCTTAAAGGACGATGCAGTGCCCTGCGACAGGGCAGGTGACTGCTGTACACTGCCAATCTGGAAAGGGCTGGCGGAGCTTGTGGATAAATATTTTGACAGCATGACACTGAAAGAAGTCGTAGAGAATGCCAGACAGCAGATGATACAAAATCAGAGATCAAATGAAAAAAGTTGATACAATATTACCCTGCCGGATACAAACAGGCAGGTTTGTGTCACAACAAAAATACACATAAAACAGCTTACAATTAGGGTGATATAAAAATCAGGAGGAACAATCATGTCAGAAAAAGAATTACTGAATGTAAAAGATTTAGTTGTAGATGTAGAGGAAAAGGAAATTTTACACGGGGTCAACCTTACGATTCGTCCGGGAGAAACCCACGTACTTATGGGACCGAACGGAACCGGTAAATCTACACTGGGCTATACATTGCTTGGCAATCCACGCTACACGGTAAAGCAGGGGGAAATCCGGTTTGACGGAAAAAATATCACCGCAGAACCGGTCAATGAGCGTGCAAAGGCAGGCATCTTTTTATCTTTTCAGAATCCGCTGGAAGTGCCGGGTGTGACACTCAGCTCCTTTATCAGAAATGCGGTAGAGCAAAAGACCGGCAAACGAATCCGTCTGTGGGAGTTTAAAAAGCAGCTGGAGGCGGCAATGGAACTGCTTGATATGGATAAGTCGTATGCAGAGCGTGATTTGAATGTCGGATTTTCTGGCGGTGAAAAAAAGAAAGCTGAGATTTTACAGCTCTTAATGTTAAAGCCAAAGCTGGCAATTCTTGATGAAACCGACTCCGGCCTGGATGTTGATGCCGTGCGCACTGTATCAGCCGGTATCCGTGAATATCAGAAAAACAGCGAAGGCAGTCTGCTGGTTATCACACACAGCACAAAAATTCTGGAATCCCTTCCGGTAGATTATACACATGTTATGGTGGAAGGAAAAATCATTAAGACAGGCGGTGCAGGGCTTGTTGATGAGATTAATGAAAGCGGTTTTGCAGGCTACGAGGCAGAGGAACACAGGTAGGAGAGCAGAGAATTAAGCATACAGCAAACAGCGGAAAGGGAGTAACAGGCGATGAAAGAAAAAAGCTATGTGGAAGACATCGACAGAAGCGTTTATGATTTCAAAGATGATGAAAAAGATGCGTATAAATTGCAGGCGGGTCTGACACCGGAGATTGTAGAAAAATTATCAAAAGAAAAAAATGACCCGGTATGGATGCAGAACTTCCGTTTACAGGCATTACAGATTTATAATCAAATGCCCGTACCGGACTGGGGCCCGTCGATTGAAGGACTGGATATGGCAAATATCGTGACCTATGTCCGTCCGAATACGAATATGAAGGCAAAATGGTCAGACGTACCGGAAGACATTAAAAATACATTTGAGCGGCTCGGTATCCCGCAGGCAGAGCGGAAATCCCTTGCCGGTGTCGGCGCGCAGTACGACTCTGAACTGGTATACCACAATGTGCGCGAGGAGGTTGCGGCACAGGGAGTTGTATACACGGATATGGAGAGTGCCTTAAAAGGCGAATATGCCGACATGGTACAGAAGTATTTTATGAAGCTGGTAAAGCCGAACGACCACAAATTTGCGGCACTGCACGGTGCAGTATGGTCCGGCGGTTCATTTGTGTATGTGCCAAAGGGGGTATCGGTAGAAATTCCGTTACAGTCGTATTTCCGGTTAAATGCGCCGGGAGCAGGACAGTTTGAGCATACGCTGATTATTGTGGATGAGGGCGCAGACCTGCATTTTATCGAGGGCTGTTCCGCACCGAAATATAACGTGGCAAATCTGCATGCAGGCTGTGTGGAACTGTTTGTCGGCAAAAATGCAAGACTGCGGTATTCTACGATTGAAAACTGGTCAAAGAATATGTACAACTTAAATACAAAGCGCGCACTCGTTGAAGAAGGCGGCACGATTGAATGGGTTTCAGGTTCATTTGGTTCGCACGTTTCTTACCTGTATCCGATGAGCATTTTAAAGGGCAAGGGCGCAAAAATGAAATTTACAGGCATTACATTTGCAGGAAAAGGACAAAATCTGGATACCGGAGCCAAGGTTGTACACAGTGCGCCGGATACCAGCTCTTATATTAATACAAAGTCGATTTCAAAGGACGGCGGTATTTCGACATTCCGATCTTCCGTTGTAGTGGCAAAGAATGCGAAGAACGCAAAGTCATCCGTATCCTGCCAATCCCTGATGTTAGATGCCATATCCCGCTCGGATACGATTCCGGCGATGGATATCCGCACAAAGGATGCCAATGTCGGACATGAAGCACAGATTGGCAGTATCAGTGATGAGGCCGTATTTTATCTGATGTCCCGCGGCATGAGCGAGGAAGATGCGAGAGCCTGCATTGTCAGCGGATTTGCAGACAATGTATCAAAGGAGCTGCCACTGGAATATGCGGTTGAAATGAACAATCTGATTCGGTTGGAAATGAAAGGCAGTATTGGCTAGAAATGCGGAATGGAGATTAATATGAAAGAAACAGTGAATATAAAAATAAATCAGTTACCGTCTAAGACATGGCACTGGCTGAAATTAAATGAAACGAATTTTGCATGGACCGATGAAGCACAGGACTGTACAATTGTAAAAAAAGAAAGCACAGAAAACGAAGCATTATCGGGCGGTAAAGAAACAGCAGAAGCATTGGCGGACATTAAAGCTTTCGAAGCGGTGGAAACCGGAGCGGGACGTCAGGCAGACTGCGTGTTTAAGGCAGTGGCGCCGGAAAGAATAACGGCGGCAGCAGGCAGAGAACCGGAAAATCCTGTGGTATATGAAATCAGCGGCACAGATACGGCATCTGCCGGTATGTTAGACATTTATGCAGAGGAAAACAGCCGGATTACGGTTGTGGAGCGTTTTACAAAAAAGAGTCCGGAAGAAAAGAATCTGGCATTCCGTACACGCATGATTGCAGCAAAAAACAGTAAAATCCGTCTGGTGCAGGTCATAGCCCTCGGCGAGGAGCAGACCCTTTTATCCGATACAGGCTGTGTCTGCGATGAAAATGCGCAGGTCGAGCTGTTGCAGTTATTTATCGGCAAGGGTCATGTATACAACGGCGTGCGTACAGATTTAAAGGGCAAGCGTGCGGATTTTCAGGCGCAGACAGGCTATCTTGTGCAGAATACCCAGCTTTTGGATATGAATTATATTGTAAATCACATCGGCAAGAAGACAACCAGCAATGTGACGGCAGACGGAACGTTAAAAGATGCCGCACACAAAGTATTCCGCGGTTCGATTGATTTTAAACGCGGCGCTTCGGGTGCAAAGGGAACGGAAAGCGAACAGGTACTGCTTCTGGGCGATGATGTCATCAATCAGACCATTCCGCTGATTCTTTGTGCGGAAGAAGATGTAGAAGGCAATCACGGTGCGGCAATCGGCGAACTTGATGAAGAAACGCTGTTATATTTTGCGGCAAGGGGCATTGATAAAAAACATGCCGAAGATATTATGACACGGGCAAAGCTTGAACTTTTAACCCATAAGATTGACGATGAAGAAACAAAGGAATTTGCGGAAGAGCAGTTAAGTGAGGTATTGACAGATGACAGCTTATGATTACAGACAGGATTTTCCCCTGTTACGGGAAAATAAAACGGTTTATATTGATAATGCGGCAACGGCACAGCGGCCGGACTGCGTACTGGAAGCAGAAAAGCATTTTTATGAAAAGGCAAATGCCAATCCCCTGCGCGGATTCTATCCGTTGAGCCTTGCGGCGACCGAGCAGTACGAAGAAGCAAGAAAGACCGTGCAGAAATTTATTCATGCGAAATCTTCCAAAGAGATTATTTTTACAAGAAATACGACAGAAAGCTTAAATCTGGTGGCATACAGCTACGGTCTTTCAAACCTGCGTGAGGGTGATGAAATTGTGGTTAGTATTATGGAACACCACAGCAACCTGCTTCCATGGCAGATGGTGGCAAGACAGACCGGCGCAGTATTAAAATTTCTGGAATGTACACGGGAGGGAGCACTTCCTGACGAGGTGCTTGAAGCTGCGATTACGGAAAAGACAAAGCTTGTGGCAGTTGCACAGGTATCCAATGTCTTAGGCTGTGTCAATCCGGTTGAAAAAATCGTAAAACTGGCGCATGAAAAAGGCGCGGTTGTGGTTGTCGATGCCGCACAGAGCGCACCGCATATGCCGGTGGACGTAACGGCACTCGATGTCGATTTTCTCGCATTTTCGGGTCACAAACTCATGGGACCGATGGGGATCGGTGTATTATACGGAAAAGAAGAACTGTTAGAGAAAATGCCGCCATTTTTAACGGGCGGAGAAATGATTTCCACCGTGACAAGAGAGGGCGCAACGTATGCTAAACTGCCGCACAAATTTGAAGCGGGTACGGTCAATGCGGCGGGGGCGGCCGGACTTGCGGCGGCAATCCGCTATGTTGAAAAAATCGGTTTTGATACGATTATGGCAAAGGAAGAAGCACTTACAAAGCGCGCCATGGAGGGCTTAAAGAAAGTGCCGCATCTGCATATTTTAGGCGATGAAGCTCCTGAAAATCATACGGGAATAGTTGCATTTACAATAGAAGGCGTACACCCGCATGATGTCAGCGAAATCCTTTCATCAGACGGAATTGATGTGCGTGCGGGACATCACTGCGCACAGCCGCTTTTAGAGTATCTGGGGGTACACAACGCAACGCGCGCAAGCTTTATGTTTTATAATACGCCGGAGGAAGTGGATGCATTTGTAGAAAGCACGGCGCAAATCAGAAGGAGAATGGGATATGGAGAATAGAAGCTTTTATAATGAAATTCTGACGGAACACAATATGCGCCCGGAATTTAAACATGACCTGCCGGATGCCAATATTGTTCTGGAAGGGGTCAATCCGAACTGCGGCGATGATATCTGGCTGAAATTAAAAGTAGAAAACGGTATCATTGAAGACGGCGCATTTGTCGGGGACGGTTGTGCCATTTCACAGGCATCGGCAGACATTATGCTCGGCATGATTATCGGAAAGTCTAAAGAAGAGGCACTGCGCCTCGGAAAGCTGTTTTTACGCATGATTCAGGGCGAAGCAGATGACGAAGAAATTGAACAGCTTGAAGAAGCTTCGGCGTTAAAAGATATTGCCCATATGCCTGCGCGTGTAAAATGTGCCGTTCTTGGCTGGCATACGCTGGAAGAAGCGTTAAAAAAACTTTGACCAATTTGTATATCTGTGTTATGTTAAAAGAGAAACAGAGGACAGATTACAAAAGGGGGCATATTTTTTATGACTAAAATGCTGAAAAGCATCATTGCCGGTGCGGCAGTTCTGATTGGTGCATGTTTTATCGGACAGACCCAGCCGGTGCAGGCAGCAGATGATTATGCACTGCGTCTGGCAGAGGATAACCAGTGGTACTATTATCAGGATGACGAAGTCGATACAGCGTATCAGGGACTTGCGTTAAACGAATATGGCTGGTGGTACGTATCGGACGGTACAATTGACTGGGATTATGCCGGGATGGCGTTAAATGAATACGGCTGGTGGTATGTATCTAATGGTACAGTGGATTTTAACTACACCGGAATGGCATTAAACGAATATGGCTGGTGGTACTTTAACAATGGGGTACTGGATTTATCATATACCGGAATGGCGTTAAACGATTACGGCTGGTGGTATTTTAATAAGGGCCATCTTGATTTGTCATATACGGGAATGGCACGCAATGAATACGGCTGGTGGTATTTTGACAATGGGATGCTTGATTTGACGTATACAGGCATGGCATGCAATAAATACGGCTGGTGGTATTTTACAGATGGATTACTGGATTTAGAGTATTACGGTTTAGGTGAAAATGAGTACGGTTTATGGCTGTATGAAGACGGACGGATTAATTTTAATTATACGGGAAGCATCACGGACGGTTCACAGATTTACATCATTCAGAAGGGCTATGTTACAGAGATTTCAAAGGTACGTTGTAACCTTGATCCGAATGATCCGTATTACAATTATGAATACGCGTACAGAACAGGCGATACATCCGTTATTAAAACAGATGAACAGGAAGCGTTTTTTGAAGGCTTGTCCGCTTGTCTGGATGCTGCATTTGAGTATAATACCCTGTTTGAACAGGAAAAAGCAGTACACGATTACATGGTGTTAAATTCAGCATATGATTATGAAAGTTATCAGAACGGAACCGTACCGGAGGTATCACATACGGCAGAAGGCATATTTGTCTATAAGACAGCGGTATGTGACGGATATGCCGGTGCGTTTAAGCTGTGCATGGATATTTTAGGAATTCCATGTGAAACGATTACCGGAACAGCAGGTGGTATCGGACATGCATGGAATGCGGTAATGCTTGATGATGAGTGGTATATGGTAGATGTAACATGGGATGATCCGGTACCGGATACACCGGGACAGGTGCTGTATGGGTATTTTAACATTACAGATGAAAAAATGAAGCAGGATCATACCTATACAAGTGATATTAAAGCAGACGGGACAAAGTATTATTATCTTGGAATGCAGGAAAATTATTTTACAGATGCAGAGATAGATGATTATTATGCTTATATCAGTGAAAAGGCATCAGAAACATCAGGAAATGTTACAATTACGGCAATGGTAGAAAGTACGGATCAGGAAATTGACAGTGAATGGCTGGGTACATTTACAGATTCAGGCAGACTGGAGATATCATATCGTGAACTGAGTCTTTCAGTTCAGTGGTCGGGACATATCGCAACATTTACATGGACGTTGAAAAGATAGAAAATATTCAGGAGGAATAACATGGCGTTGTTTATGACACGGAAGAAAAGAGAGCAGATTGGGGATCAGATTGATGATTTGCTGATGCGTCAGTATCATCACAGATGCAAGCTCGAAGAGGCGCAGCAGGCCGGAAACGAAGAACGTGCGCAGCATGAAAAGAATAAGATAGAAGAGGAAGAACTTCAGATTCAGAAATTAAGAAAAAAGCTTGCATAGCAGGCATGGAGATTCTATGAAGTATTCAATTGTAATCGTTACATATAATCGTTGCGATTTATTAAAAGAGTGTATTACATGTGCGTTGCAGCAGACAATTGCTGCAACGCATATTGTCGTAATTGACAATGCATGCACAGATGATACCGACAGGTATTTAAACAGCCTTTCAATACCACAGCTTGTACATTACCGGCTGGATCATAATGCAGGCGGGGCCGGCGGCTTTTATGAAGGGCTGAAAAAGGCGCATGAACTGGGCGATGAAGCACACATTATAATAGATGATGATGCAATGCTTTCTAAAGATTTTGCAGAACAGCTGCTGGACAAAGCCCACAAAAATCCAGAGATACTTGCATTTGCAGGGGCTGTAAAGACAGAGGGTTGTATTGCCCGGGATCACCGTCAGCGGATGAAAAGACCGGGCTTCAGAATGGAAAAAATCCCACTGGAGGAATATCAAAAGGAGTCTTTTTACTGCGATACGGCCTCCTTTTGCGGCTTGATGATCCGTGATGAGGTGATTGCACGGATTGGATATCCGCAAAAAGAGTATTTTATATGGTATGATGATACAGAATACTGTGTAAGAATCCGTGAAATTTCCCAGATTATGGTGATTCCTGCGGCAGTATTAAATCACAAAACGGTGTTTAAACCGATGGACTGGCCAAGGCATTATACATGGAAAGATTACTATGGAATCAGAAACCGCATGCATATGGTGCGTACCCATGGGAATTTGTGGGACTATGTGGTTTTGCGGCTGCTTTTGTGGACGGGCAGTGGTATGCGTAACAGAATATTTGCACTGGTTCATCTGCATCATGAGGACTGGAAAGAAGAAGTATCCATCTATAAGCGGGGAATCCGCGATGGAAAGAAATTTTTAAAAGAGAAACAGAGGTAGAGAAATATGCATAGTGAACAGACGGAACTGCATTTGCAGCATATGATTGAGCGGGCGCAGATGGGAATGCAGGGAGAAGAAAAAGAGATTGAGGAACTGCTTTTTGATGAGGTCTATACGTTAGTTTATACGATTTACAAGGATAAAGAAAAGACACAGAAAGTAGTGCGGACCATTTTGGAAAAGTATGTTGCAAATCTTTCGGACAGAAAAATTCTGGATGTCCATAAAAATGTTCAGGTCTATGCAATTGTGCGGATTTATCAGGCACTGGGTAAAAAGAACGGGACATTATATACAACAGCTAAAAATATGAAAGAATATGAATACACTGTTATTGCAGATGATTCAGAATTTGAAAAAATTGCAGATACTTACGCAGATGCGTTCGAGAGCGTACATGCCTATAAAGGCAAACCGGAAGCATTTCAGAATTTAAAGGTAGAAAAGATGATAATGGCTGCTTTATATATGTATGAAAAATGTACTGTCAATGAAATCAGCAGAACCTTAAAAATTGATGAAAGCATTGTGAAAAATGAAATTGCACAGTTAAAGGAATGTATGCTCAAAATAGGAAAGAGCATGGCAGTCAAAGAAAAACGGTCACAGGAAAATGTGCAGATGCGTAAAAAGCATGAGAAAACGCATCCGGGTGATGAACAGGACGAAAAAGGACTGGTCGACTACCTTTTGCCGAATCTGGGGAAAGGAGCAAGAACAGCAATTGATATAGCAGCTTCGGTCGTTGTTATAGCTGCCTATTTTGTCATTTTTCATTAAATGTATTGAAACAACACAAGAATTAGTGTATCATTAATTGATTGCATCTTACAGGGTGCTATATATTGAATTGAGGATAGATTATGAAACTAATTATACAGATACCTTGTTTTAATGAGGCAGAAACCTTAGAGGTTACATTAAATGATTTGCCGAAACACATCGATGGAATTGATGAAATAGAGTATTTGATTATTGATGACGGAAGCCATGACAATACAGCAGAAGTTGCAAAGAAATGGGGGGTGCACTATGTTGTACGCTTTCGCAGGAACAAAGGTCTTGCCAAAGGATTTATGGCGGGGCTGGATGCCTGCTTAAAGAACGGGGCAGATATTATTGTCAATACCGATGCGGACAACCAGTACTGCGGTGCGGATATTGAAACACTGGTCAGACCGATTCTTGACAAAAAAGCGCATATTGTAATCGGAGAGCGTCCGATTGATGATACGGAGCATTTTACACCGTTAAAAAAAAAGCTTCAGCATTTTGGCAGCTGGGTTGTGCGCAAGGCAAGTAAGACGACGATTCCGGATGCGCCAAGCGGATTCCGTGCGTATTCCAGAGAAGCTGCGATGAGAATTAATGTAATTAACGATTATACTTATACACTGGAAACAATTGTACAGTCAGGCCGTGAAAAAATGGCGGTGATGTCAGTGCCAATCCGGACCAACCCCGAATTGCGTGAATCCCGGCTGTTTCACAGCATGTGGGGATATATTAAAAAATCCATGCTGACAATTGTGAGAACCTATCTGATGTACCGCCCGCTATACTTCTTTTTTATGCTGGGAAGTATTCTTGCGCTGGTAGGCGTTGGTTTTTTTGTACGGTATTTTGTATTTTTTTGTTCCGGTGAAGGCGGTGGACATCTGCAGTCACTGATTTTAGCCAGTACCCTTCTGATTGTTGGTTTTCAGACAATTGTGGTCGGGCTGCTCGGCGATGTGATTTCCGCAAACCGTAAGATTTTACAGGATGTACAGTATCATGTAAGGAAAATGGATTACAGCAGACAGGAATGTGAAGATGAAAAATCTTCCGATTTAGTAAAAAATGAGTCAGGGTTATCAGAATGAAAAAAAGACTGCTTATAACAGGTTCGACCTTTCCACGCTATGAAAATGACACCGAACCGAGGTTTATACTGGATTTGGCAAAATATATGAAAGAATACGCAGAGGTGACGGTATTGGTACCGGCAGCGCCCAAAGCAGCAGATACAGAGGTGCTGGAGGGCGTGTCCGTGATACGGTATCACTACTTTCCGGTTCATTCATTAGAAACATTATGTTATCCAGGAGCAATCGTACCCAGAATCAGAGAAAAGAAAGTCAGGGGCCTTCTGGTTCCCTGGCTTTTTGTGTCATTATGGGTGCATCTTTTTAAAATGAGAAAGTCCTATGACATTGTTCAGGCAAACTGGCTGATTCCACAGGGAATTGTCCAGTCATTCTTAAAAATGCCGTATATTGTGACCGGACATGGCGCAGATGTGACTTCACTGAATCATGGATTGTTAAAAAAATTAAAAAGAAGATGCTTAAAAAATGCATGGGGCGTCACTGCGGTATCCCAGCCTTTGATGGATGTATTGGATGGCATTTATAAGAATGAAAACCAGGCGGTAATTTCCATGGGGTGCGATACTTCACTTTTCGGACGGCAGTATCGTGAAGAAAATTATTTTGGACAGGGAAATCAAAAGGTACTTTTATTTGTCGGACGTCTGGCAGAAAAAAAGGGTGTGTACTATGCCATTGAAGCAATGAGAAATGTAGAAAATGCAATGCTTGTGATTGCCGGTGACGGACCGTTAAGGGAAGAACTGCAAAGACAGGCTGACAAAGTCATGCGGGAAACCGGTAAAAAAATTGTCTTTCTGGGGGCAAAAACACATGAGGAATTAAAAAAAATTTATGCTTCGGCAGATTTATTTGTAATGCCAAGCATTACGGCAAAAGACGGAGATAAAGAAGGCTTCGGGCTGGTGATACTGGAGGCGTTTGCTTCGGGGCTTCCGATTGTGGCAAGCCGCTCCGGGGGCATTACGGATATTGTAAAAGACGGTGTCAACGGCTTCCTTGTTGAAGAAAAGGATGTCAGCGGCATGGCAGAACAGATAGACAGGCTCTTGAAAGATGAGGAAATCTATAATAAAATGCAGATAGAGGCAAAAAAGTCGGCACAGCAGTATGATTACAGGCAGATAGCGGCACGTTATGCACGATTTTTAAAATTAATATGATATCAGGGGTTTGTGAGTGCGCGGCACGTAACAATCCGCAGGTATTATAGCGGAGGGATGCCCCGGCATCATAAAATAGAAAAAATGGAGATTAGAGATGGGGAAATTGGACGAACAGCTGATTCAGCTGATAAATAATGAAATAGAAGGAAAAGGCGGCGGATTTGAGGAGTTTTGTACACTGGCATCCGAAGTGGTACAGCCGGTTGTAAAAAAAGTGTTTCCGAAAAATGAAACCTTGTATAAAAAGGCAGTGAAGCAGATTCTGGTGCGGATGTATCAGAAGATTGAAATGGCGGATATGAACCAGATTCAGGAATGGATGGAGCGGTTTGCGCTGGACGTTCTGGAAAAGAATTATCCAAGGGAAACGGCAGCAGCAAAAAAAAGAGAAGCGCGGCCGGAGCAGGAAACGGTAAAGAATGAAGAAAGTTTACAAAAAAGCGCCCGGACAGAAGAACAGGAACAGGATGAACTCATTGCGGCGGCGATGGCGGCCTTTGCGAAATTGCAGGATGGCCAGCCGGAGGAACAGGTGGAACTGCCGGAAGAAGTGCAGTCTTTTTTTGAACCGGAACAGCCCAAAGAACAGGATTTGCAGGATACGCAGGAATTACAGATAGAAATAACACAGCCGGCCGGCCAGCAGCAGGAAACAGCAGATATCAGCCAGACAGGACCGGCAGCGCAGAAATCCGATGAAAACCCGGCAGGACAGACAGCACAGGAATCAGAAGAACTTTCGATGGAAGATGATGAAACGGAAGACATTGAAGGATTTTCGCTGGAAAGTGACGGGGACGAAGATGACGGAGATGAATTTGAGGAAGAACCGTCAGATGTCAGCAGTTTCTGGAACGACCGCAGCAATGTAAAAAAAATACTCATTGCTGCCATTCCGTGTGTAATAGCAGTTATCGTTGTTGTGGTACTGTTAGCAGGCGGAAAAAAGAAACAGCCGGTATCGGTGAATCACAGTATGTCAACCACGGCAAAACAGACAGAAACAACAACTGTAAGCACACAGGCGCAGCCGTCCTCACAGACACAGACAGCACAGTCAGAAACACAGGAACAGACGGAACGGACGACAGCACATCAAACGGCAGAACAGACGACAAAAAAGACGCAGGCATCAACAAAGAGCAGCACAACAACACAGCGGACACAAAAACAGGACAGCACTGAAAGTTCGGAAAAAACGGATGATTCCGGAGATAACAATACACAGGAAGATACAGAACCAGCCACAGAGGAAAAGACAAAAGAACCGGAAACACAGCGTCCGGCAGAAGAAAAAACAACACCGGAAGCAACGGAGGGCACAACACAGAATAATACAAAAGCAACAATAAAAAAAATCCAGTAAATGGAATATAAAAATGGGAAGCCGCAGTCAGGAGCTTCCCATTTTTGTTCATTATTGCATAAATGGCAAAACTGTGCTATATTTACCAATATATGATTTTAACGTGGGGAAATATGTGGACATCGATACAGTAAAATCAGTTAAATTTTTTAAAATATACGGAGGTTGTGATGAAAGTAGTATTACTTGCAGGTGGATTTGGGACAAGAATTAGTGAGGAGAGCCATCTGAAACCAAAGCCAATGATTGAAATCGGAGGAAAGCCGATTTTATGGCACATTATGAAAGAATATTCCCATTATGGGTATAATGATTTTATCATCTGCTGCGGTTATAAGCAGTATGTGATTAAGGAGTGGTTTGCAGATTATGCGCTTCACAATTCGGATGTGACATTTGACTTTACACAGGGCGGTAAGATGACAGTTCACAATAACTTTTCAGAGCCATGGAAGGTTACACTCGTTGATACCGGTTTAAATACCATGACAGGCGGACGTGTAAAGAGAATCCAGCCGTATGTCGGAGATGAAACCTTTATGCTCACTTATGGCGATGGTGTCTGTGATGTGAATATCAATGAACTGGTGAAGTTCCATCAGTCCCACGGCAAGATTGCAACGATGACATCTGTCAGTGTCGGACAGCGTTTCGGCGTACTTGATATTGATGAGAACAATACCATCCGTGCATTCCGCGAAAAGCAGGATTCTGACGGAAGCCGTATTAATGCGGGATATATGGTATTAGAACCGAAGATTTTTGATTTTATTGAAGGCGATTCCACAGTATTTGAAAAGGCACCGCTTGAAAAATGTGCCGAACTCGGAGAATTAAAGGCATACAACTACAATGGTTTCTGGCAGTGCATGGATACCAAGAGAGAAATGGAAAAATTAGAAGAACTCTGGCAGTCCGGCAAAGCACCTTGGAAGTCATGGGAATAAGGAGAACGACAATGGATTTGAGTTTTTATAAAGGCAAAAAAGTCCTGATTACAGGACACACAGGATTTAAAGGAAGCTGGCTTTGCAGAATCCTTGTAGGCGCAGGCGCACAGGTGACAGGCTATTCCCTGACACCGCCGACCGAGCCGAATCTTTTTTCAATGGCAGATGTCGAAGATAAAATGGAATCTGTCATTGGAGATATCCGTGATTTAGCACATTTAAAAGAAGTCTTTGAAAAGACCCAGCCGGAAATCGTACTGCACCTTGCGGCACAGCCGATTGTGCGCGATTCCTATAAAGACCCGGTATATACCTATGAAACCAATGTTATGGGAACGGTCAATATCTGTGAATGTGTACGTATCAATCCGTGTGTAAAGTCTTTTTTAAATGTCACAACGGACAAGGTTTACGAAAATAAGGAATGGGCATGGGGTTATCGTGAAAATGAACCGCTGGACGGATATGACCCGTATTCTAACAGTAAGTCCTGCTCAGAGCTGGTTACACACAGCTATATCAACTCATTCTTTAATGATATGCCGGTAGCCGTATCGACCGCAAGAGCCGGAAATGTTATCGGCGGCGGCGATTTTGCCAATGACAGAATCGTACCGGATTGTGTCCGTGCGGCATTAAAGAAAGAAGATATTATTGTAAGAAATCCACATTCCACAAGACCGTACCAGCATGTCTTAGAACCACTGGCAGCATACCTTTTAATTGCGATGAAGCAGTACGAAGACAAGTCTTATGCGGGATTTTATAATGTAGGACCGGATGAGAGTGACTGCATTACTACAGGCAATCTTGTGGATACATTCTGTGCAAAATGGGGCGAAGGTTTAAAGTGGGTCAACAAGTATGACGGCGGTCCTCATGAGGCTAACTTCTTAAAGCTGGACTGCTCAAAGTTAAAGACAACCTTTGGCTGGAAGCCGGTATGGAATTTTGATACAGCAATTGAAAAGAGCGTGGCGTGGTCTAAGGTCTATGCGGCAGGCGGAGATATTCCTGCATGTATGGACGCACAGATTGCGGAATTTTTTGATAAATAAAGACAAATCCGATGAACAACAGAAAGGAATTATAGAATGTTTGAAAATAAGAATGAATTAGAAGCAAGAGAAGAGATTTTATCCTTTGTAGATGAATACTGTAAAAAATATCATGCAAAAAAAGAATATCACGAAGGTGACAGAATTTCCTACGCAAGCCGTGTTTATGACAGTGCAGAAATGAAGAATCTTGTGAATTCCGCACTGGAATTCTGGCTGACAGCAGGTCACTACACAGATGAATTTGAAAAGAAATTTGGTGAATACTTAAATGTAAAGTATGTATCGGTTGTAAACTCCGGTTCATCTGCCAACTTAAACGCATTTATGGCACTGACTTCTCCGCTGTTAGGTGACAGAAGAATTAAAAGAGGGGACGAGGTTATCACGGTTGCAGCAGGTTTCCCGACAACTGTAACACCGGCAATCCAGTACGGTGCAGTACCGGTATTTGTGGATGTAACGATTCCTCAGTACAATATTGATGTTACAAAGTTAGAAGAAGCATACAGCGAAAAGACAAAGGCTGTCATGATTGCACATACACTCGGTAATCCGTTTGATTTAACTGCCGTAAAGGATTTCTGCGATAAGCACAACTTATGGCTTGTTGAAGATAACTGTGATGCACTCGGTTCTAAGTATAACTATAAGGGCGAAGAAAAGTTTACAGGTACAGTCGGTGACATCGGAACATCCAGCTTTTATCCGCCACACCACATGACAATGGGCGAAGGCGGTGCTGTTTATACAAACAACCCACTGTTAAATAAGTGTATCCGTTCTTTCCGTGACTGGGGACGTGACTGTGTCTGCCCGTCCGGCAGGGACAACCTGTGCGGACACCGTTTTGACAAGCAGTACGGTGAACTTCCGTTAGGATATGACCACAAGTATGTATATTCTCATTTCGGATATAACTTAAAGGCAACCGATATGCAGGCAGCAGTCGGCTGTGCACAGCTTGAAAAATTCCCTTCTTTCGTAGAAAGAAGAAGACATAACTTCGACCGTTTAAGAGCGGCACTCGAAGGTATTCAGGATAAGGTAATTTTACCGGTACCGTGTGAAGGTTCACGTCCAAGCTGGTTTGGTTTCTTAATTACGGTAAAAGAAGGCATTGACAGAAAGAAAGTTGTTGAATACATTGAAAACCACGGTGTACAGACAAGAAATCTGTTTGCGGGCAACTTAATCAAGCACCCATGCTTTGACGAAATGCGTGCAACAGGAGAAGGTTTCCGTGTAGTCGGCGGATTAGACAACACAGACCGTATTATGAACGATACGTTCTGGGTAGGTGTATATCCGGGCATGACAGACGAAATGATTGACTATATGGCAAAGACCATTACGGAGGCTGTAAACCAGTAAACAATGAGTGAAAAAAACAAGGCACTGATAAACCAGATCATCCGTTTTGGGCTGGTCGGCATATCCAATACGATTGTATCCTATGTTATTTACGCCGTAGCGTTTGCACTGACAGATAATTATTTTCTTGCAAATGTGTTAAGCTGGCTGTTAAGCGTTCTGCACGCTTACATCTGGCAGAATGTATTTGTATTTAAAGAAGATAAAAATGTACAAAAGAGAGTCTGGTGGAAGGTTCTTTTAAAGACGTATGCAGCGTATGCATTTACCGGGCTGCTGCTCAACAACCTTTTGCTGTGGCTGTGGGTGGACGTCATTGACATTTCAAGATTCTGTACAGGAATTGCCAATGGGCTTACGGGAATCGGCATTGTGCTGACGGACAGGGAGCTTTCAGGATATCTGGGACCGGTGCTGAATATGTTTGTCACGATACCGGTGAATTTTGTAATGAATAAATTCTGGGCATACCGCCAAAAGGAGTAAGTATGAAAGTAAAATTATCGTCATATGTTTCACAGTTTCTTGTAGATCACGGCATTACCCATGCCTTTACCGTTACAGGCGGTGGTGCAATGCACTTAAATGACAGTCTGGGACATCAGGAAGGACTGACCTGTGTATACAATCATCATGAACAGGCATGTGCAATTGCGGCAGAAAGCTATGCAAGAATTCATAATAAGATTGCAGCACTTTGTGTTACAACGGGACCGGGCGGTACAAATGCAATGACCGGTGTTGTCGGAGGCTTTCTGGATTCGATTCCGATGCTTGTTATTTCCGGTCAGGTGCGTTTTGACACGACAGCCAGAAGTACGGGACTTGCGCTCCGCGCCATGGGCGACCAGGAATTTGATATTACAAAGTCAGCGGCAGCGATGACAAAATATGCCGAAATGGTGACAGATCCGAAGCGTATCCGTTACTGTCTTGAAAAGGCATATTATATTGCAACGACAGGCAGACCGGGTCCGTGCTGGATTGATATTCCGGTGAATTTTCAGGGAAGCTATATCGAAACGGAAGAACTGGAAGGGTTTGACCCGGCAGAATATGAAGCGGAGCAGGCACCGGCAATTCCCGATGAAACGGTTGACCTTATTCTCGATAAAATCCGCAGTGCAAAGCGTCCGGTATTTTATGCGGGAAACGGTATCCGCATTTCCGGCGGATATGAAGATTTCCGCAAAGTTGTGGAACTGCTTGGCATTCCGGTAGCGACGGGCTGGGACAGCATTGATGCCATTGAAGACGAACACCCGCTGTATGTGGGACGCGGCGGCATTATGGGCGACCGCGCCGGTAACTTTGCCGTACAGAACGCGGACTTAGTCTTTGCGTGCGGCAACCGTTTAAGTATCCGTCAGGTGGGCTATAACTGGAAGACATGGGCAAGAGAAGCCTATGTCATTGTCAATGATGTGGATGAAGCTGAGTTAAAGAAGCCGACCCTGCATGTGGATTTACCGGTATGGGGCGATGCAAAGGAACTGCTTGCAAAAATGGTTTCACGCCTTGAGGCAGAACAGGCAGCCGGAAATACACCGTTATTTAAAGAGAGCAGCTGGGTAGAAAGATGTCAGGAATGGAAGGCAAAGTATCCGGTTGTACAGAAAAAACATTATGAAGACACGAAGCATACCAATGTGTATGCATTTATTAAAGAATTAAGCAGCCGTCTGTCAGAAGGACAGGTGACGGTTGTCGGCAACGGCTCAGCATGTGTAGTCGGAAGCCACGCTTATGTCATTAAAAAAGGACAGCGCTTTATTATCAACTCTGCGATTGCTTCCATGGGATATGACCTTCCGGCAGCAATCGGTGCGGTAGTTGCAGAACACGGCAATCTTGCATTAAACAGAGAAGCGTTAAAGCATGACGATATTAAAGATGTGATTTTAGTCACAGGGGACGGCAGTATCCAGATGAATATTCAGGAATTACAGACGATTATCCATCATCAGATGCCGGTAAAGATATTTGTAATCAATAATCAGGGGTATCATTCAATCCGTCAGACACAGACGAATCTGTTTGAGAAGCATTTTGTCGGTATCGGACCGGAAAGCGGCGATTTAAGCTTCCCGGATATGGGCAAATTAGCGCCGGCTTACGGTTATCCGTTCTTTAGATGTGAAACCAATGCACAGCTTGATGAAACCATTTCAAAGGTGCTGGCAGTTAAAGGACCGGCAATCTGTGAGATTATGGTGTCTATCGAACAGAAATTTGAACCGAAGTCAGCGACAAAGCGGTTAGAAGACGGTACACTCGTATCGCCGCCGCTGGAAGACTTAGCACCGTTCCTTGACAGGGATGAATTTTACAGTAATATGATTATAAAGCCGATTTCATAAGGGAGAAGAAATTGAAACGAGCAGTTATTACGGGACCGACCGGTGCGATTGGAACAGCACTGATTGCAGAACTGATAAGCCACGGAATTGAAGTGGAAGCAGTTGTAAGACCGGATTCCAGAAGAACAGACAATATTCCAAAGTCACCGCTGGTACACATTGTGCCGTGTGATTTAAAAGAATTAAAAACATTGCATGAAAAGATAGAACACGCAGACGTATTTTACCACTTTGGCTGGGACGGGACGTTTGGCAACAGCCGTAACAACGCTTACGGACAGCTTGAAAATGTCCGTTATGCGTTAGATGCCGTAGAAGCTGCCGCTGCACTGGGCTGTACGACATTTGTCGGCGCCGGCTCACAGGCAGAATACGGACGGGTGGAAGGCAGCTTAAATGCGTCTACACCGGCATTTCCCGAAAACGGCTACGGGATTGCAAAGCTCTGTACAGGTCAGATGACAAAAATCCTTTGTGAACAGAAGGGAATCCGCCATATCTGGACAAGGATTCTCAGCATTTACGGACCGTTTGATGGGGCAAAGACAATGGTTATGAGTACGATTGTCAGCCTCCTGAAAGGCGGACGACCGCAGTGTACCGCAGGAGAACAGATGTGGGATTACCTTTACAGCGCGGATGCAGGATATGCCATGTATCTTCTCGGAGAGAAAGGTGTGTCCGGTAAGACTTACTGTATCGGCGGTGGAACGGCAAGACCGCTTCGGGAATACATCGAAGCAATCCGTGATGCGGCAGCACCGGGGGCAGAGATTGGATTTGGAGAAATTCCTTATCAGGAAAAGCAGGTGATGTATCTGTGCGCAGATATTTCCGATCTGGAAAAAGACACAGGCTTTGCGCCGCGTGTAACGTTTGCGGAGGGAATTGAAAAAACCGTAGACTGGTGCAGGAAGAATTACGTATAAAGGAATAGAAGCGATGAAAAAGATTAGTATTATGGTGCCATGCTATAACGAGGAAGAAAATGTGGTTCCGTTAAGCGAGGCATTGATTGCGATGTTTGAAAAAGACCTCCCGCAGTATGATTATGAAATTTTGTTTATTGATAACGATTCAAGAGATACAACAAGGGTGAAGTTAAGAGCACTCTGTGAGAATAACAAAAAAATCAAAGCGATTTTTAATGCAAAGAATTTCGGTCAGTTTAATTCACCGTATTACGGCATTTTACAGACCGAGGGTGACTGTACGATTCCGGTCTGCGCGGATTTCCAGGACCCGATTGATGTTATTCCGCGGCTTGTCGCAGAGTGGGAAAAAGGATATAAAATTGTCTGTGCAGTAAAGACCAGCAGTAAGGAAAATCCGGTGATGTATTTCCTGCGTTCCTGCTACTACAAGATGATTAAGAAAATGTCTTCCGTAGACCAGATTGAGCATTTTACGGGCTTTGGACTGTATGATAAAAGCTTTGTACAGGTTCTGCGCGATTTAAAGGACCCGATTCCGTTTATCCGTGGCATTGTCGGCGAGCTGGGCTTTAAGCGCACGGAGATTGAATATACACAGGCACAAAGACGTGCCGGCAAGACCCATAACAATTTTTATACGTTGTATGATGCGGCAATGCTAAGCTTTACGTCTTATACGAAAATCGGGCTGCGTATTGCAACCTTTTTAGGCGCTGCCTGCGCTGGACTCAGTGTCATTGTGGCAATTATTTATTTTATTCTGAAATTAATATACTGGAACAGATTCCAGGCAGGTATGGTTCCACTGATTATTTTAGTCAGCCTGACCAGTTCACTCCAGCTGTTCTTTATCGGACTGCTTGGGGAATATATTTTAAGCATGAATAAGCGTCTGATGAACAGACCGCTGGTAGTGGAAGAAGAACGACTCAATTTCAAACCGGAGAAGCCGGAACAGGAATAACGCTTTGAGCAGATTGGAGATTGTATGAAGTGTGTAATACTTGCCGGAGGCAGTGGTGACAGCCTTTGGCCGCTCTCAAGAAAAAATTATCCGAAGCAGTTTATGAATATTAAAGAGGGACGATCTTTATTGCAGGAAACGGTTGTCAGAAATATGCCGTTTTGCGATGAATTTATTATTGTGACAAAGGAAAGCTACCGCAATATTGTAAACGGTCAGATGAAAGCATTCCAGAGCCTCAAGTATCGTGTTGTACTTGAAGGCAGTCCAAAGGGAACCGCTGCGGCAATTATGCTTGGCAGCCAGTTCTGCAACCAGTCCGAACTGGTGTTTGTTGTGACGGCTGACAACCTGATTGAGGGGCAGGAATATAAGGATGCAATTATTCGGGCAAAGGAGCTTGCAAAACAGGGCAGTATTGTTGCACTTGGTGTAAAGCCGGCAAAGAAAAATTCCAATTTCGGATATCTGTTAAGAGATGAGGAAAATGTCCTTAAATTTATTGAAAAAATCCGTCTGGACGATGATGAGAGCTTTGGCTATGACGATGGATTTTTATGGAACAGCGGTATGTTTTTATACCGTGCAGGGGATTTAATCAATGCGGCGAGGGCAATTTGTCCGGAACTCTATGATACCTGCCGGATGGCAAAGCGGAAGGTTGCAGCAATCCGCCGTACCGTGCGTTTTTCGCAGAAGGTCATGAAAGACATTCCACAAGGCAGTATTGAGCGCCTGATTTTTGAAAAGTTAAAGGATATGAAGGTCGTGGAAACGGCATTCCGCTGGAAAGATGTCGGGAATGTCTGCGACTTAGATGAAAATTCAAGTGTATCCCACAGCGAAAATGTCTTAAAAAACCACTGTGAAGATGTAATGGTTATTAACAGTGCAGACAGACAGCTTGTGGTGACAAATGATATTCAGGATGTTGTTGTTGTAAATACCGAAGATGCCGTTTACGTATCTTCCAAGGAACGCGTTGATGACATTAAAAATATTATTTCCGAGAATAAAGAAAAGTATGAAAATTACTTTGATTATAACCGGATTTCTTACAGAGAATGGGGAATCCATGAACTGCTTAATGCCTCAGACGGTTACAAGGTCAAAAAGGTAACGGTATTTCCGGGCATGAGCATGAATCTGCATCAGCATGAAATGCGCAGTGAGCATTGGTCTGTTGTAGAAGGAACGGCAACGATTACATTAGGAACGAAAACAAAAGACTATCATAAGTATGAAAGTGTTTTTGTCCCGATTGGCATGAAGCATAAGGTTGCCAATAAAACCGATAAAAATGTAGTCATTATCGAAGTCGGTATCGGTGAAATCTTATCCGAAAGCGATATGGTAAAGATATACAGTCAGGAAAGTGACGGAACGGCAGAGGACAATTATGTCAAAGCTGCTAATGAGCCGGTTGTCAAGTTAGATCCGGCGTTTAAGGATAATTTGTGGGGCGGCACAAAGCTTCGCACGGTATTCGGTAAAAAGTGTGATTATGATGTTATCGGCGAAAGCTGGGAGCTTTCCGCACACCCGGACGGACAGAGCCGGATTGCAGACGGCAGATATAAGGGCATGCTCTTTAATGACTATCTGTCCATTATCGGAAAAGAGGCGCTTGGCTGGAAGTGTCAGGCACAGGATCGTTTTCCGGTACTGATTAAATTTATTGATGCAAAGCAGGCATTATCAATCCAGATTCATCCTGATGATGAATATGCATTGGAAAATGAAGGCGAATACGGAAAGAATGAGATGTGGTATGTCATCGACTGTGAGCCTGGGGCATATCTTTACTGTGGACTTTCAAAGGACGTATCCAAAGAGGAGATTGAAGAACGTATTGCGAACAATACGATTACAGAGGTGTTAAACCGCATAGATGTAAAGCCGGGCGATGTCGTTATGGTAAAAGCAGGAACAATCCATGCGATTGGTGCGGGCATTTTAATCTGTGAAATCCAGCAGAATTCTAACAGTACATACCGCATGTACGATTACGACAGAAGGGATAAGTTCGGCAATCCGCGTGAACTGCACGTTGCAAAGGCACTGGACGTTGTCGATACCAAAGCCTATGTCAAGGATGAAAACTGCGAAGTGATTCTGGAGAAAAACGATGCCTATACACTGGAACGTCTGGTACAGTGCAAGTATTTTGAATGCCTGAAATATGACATTTATTCAGAAGTCAAAATCGGCATGGATGAAACATCTTTCCTGTCTGTTTTATTTATTTCCGGTGAGGGAACCATTGAAACGGATGACGGTAATAAGACGATGCAGTACAAGGCAGGCGAAAGCTTCTTTATCAGCGCTGGCAAGCGTTCGGTTGTAATAAAGGGAACAGGAACCTGTATCGTTACGCATGTTTAAAATGAAAACTATAAAAGCAAAAGCACACAGGTGTTAAAAATGATGAAAAAAAAGAGCGTAAAAGCAGCATTTTATGCTGGGGCGGTAATACTTGCCTGTTTTTACCTGTTGGTATTGTGGTGGGGTAAAAATCCGGACGTAGGACTGGAATACAGAATGTATTATCTGACCCATGAGCTTTCTGACTGGCCGGGCTACGGAAAACTGTCCTATGAACCGGGAACGACAGAATATTGTACGACACTCAAAGATAAAGACGGAAATGAGCGCAGTATCAATGTATGCCGCCGCAAGGGAAAAGGCTGGAAGGAAGACCAGTACGAGGGCAGTACAAACAGCGGAAAGGACGCATATCTTTACTATGTGTTAAACCGCACGGCAGAGAATGCCTCCTATCAGTGTGAAGTCACGGAGTTTGCGGGAAACGGCAGGGTCGAAGTTTACTGCAACGACAGAAAAATCGGAGAAATACAGGGTACAGGAACATTTACATTTGAAATCGGAAAACTTGAGGAAAAGGAATGTGACACGATTCATTTTGTGGCAGATAATGTGACATTCTGTTTGTGGAGCAGTGCCATTCTTTAAAATAAAGGAGTTATATGAAAGAGAAAGTGAACGTTTTGGCAAAGAAATTAAAGCCATACAGTATCCCGGGGGCGATTACCCTGGCAGTTGTATTAATTACGCTGATTTTAAAAGGAATCTGGCCGTTTGGCGGAAACCGGATTGATTATTTTGACAATATGCAGCAGGTCGCGCCGCTGTATGCACATCTGTGGGATTTCATGCACGGAAAGGCATCGCTGTGGTTTGACTGGTATACGGGACTCGGAACGAATGTATCCATGAGTATTTCAGCCTTTTCAATGTTAAGTCCGTTTAATCTGCTGTTATATTTAGTCCCGAGAAATCTCATTTTAGAGAGCATTTCCATACTGACGGCAGTAAAAATGGTATTTATGTCCGTTGCAATGTATGCATTGCTCAATCACAAATTTCCGAAGCTGCTCTATCCGGTAAAGACAGCGTTTGCCGTGATGTATTCGCTGTGTGGATACGTCATTTTATACGGCTCCTGCTTTACACCGTGGATGGACATTGTTGCACTGTTTCCGCTGCTGATGCTGGCACTCGACAGACTGCTGACAACGGGAAAGAAGCTGTTTTACATCTTTATGGTGGCATTAAGCTTTATCATTAATTACTATTTAAGCGCAATGGCGCTCATTTACGTATTTTTAGTCAGCGGTGTCTATATTTTACTGCTGTGTGAGCGCAAAGCATGGAAAAAGCACGCTTGGAATTTAGGCATTGGTACGGCGGCGGGCATGGGACTGTCCTGCTTTGTATTAATTCCGGTATTTATGCAGTTATCCGGCTCACAGAGAGGAAATGCGGGCGGCAGTATTGTATCGCAGTATCTTGGCTGGATTAAAGGTGCGATTGTTACAGACGGCTCAATGGCGGCATTCCAGCGTTATATGATGCTGTACGGATTAAGCTTTGTGCTTGCTGTGATTCTTATCGGGTTAAAGAAATATAAAGAAGATAAAAAAATGTGCCGTGTCATGGCGTGCCTGCTTGGAATTGCCCTGCTTCCGATGTTTGTGGAAGGCATCAATTTAATGTGGCACTTCGGCTCTTACAACGGCTATACGTTAAGAAACGGTTTCCTGATTGCATTTACACTGCTTTGCATGGGCGCGTATTATGCACAGAAAATGTTTGCGGATATGCCGCTTGAGAAGAAGTATATCAAACGTCAGATTGTGATTGCGGCGGTAATGTGCCTGGTATATGCAGCCGGTTATCTGCTGATTCCGCAGAATAACGAGATTCTTGCGACAATCTTTTTTGTGGCAGTCTTTATCACGATGTTTATCGTTTATTTAAGAAAACTCAAAGAAGAAAAGGACGAATTTAACGTCAAATCCGTGCTTGCCGTGATTGCGGTGGAAGTTTTCTTAGGGGCATTTGCACTGATTGGTCCGCCGAAGTTTTATACCTATGAAGCGTACCAGGTCGGTGATTATGTGCAGTATGCCAATGAAGCCTATGAAGCACTTGATATTGAAGAATCGGCAACAGACCGTATTGTCAATCCGGACATCAGCCTGAATGCCAATTATCCGCTGATACTGCGCCGTGGCGCACTGTCAAGCTTTACGGCGGCATTGGAGAGTGACACACAGACTTTTGCAAAAAACTGGGGATATTCAAAATATTTTCTGTGGCTGTTAGATTCCGGCGGAACCGTCTTTACGAATGCACTGTTTCATGTAACGGAGGCCGTCAATCAGAATGACTTGGACCCGGCGCTGTATACACTGGAAAAAAGTTATGCAGATTACGACATAGACAGTAAAGAAGCACCGCAGGAAGGATATAAATTATATTCTGCCAATTACCGGCTTCCGTTTGCAATGACCGTAGCGTCATCTTTTGCATCAGAAGACTTGGGCGTGGACTGGGTTGACTTACATAATAAGTTCTATACGGCACTTTCGGGAGATAAGGAACCGCTGGTAAAGGGTATGTCGTATTCTGTAAAAAAGAGTGATACAGTACTGGAATATAATACACAGACAAGCGGCAATGCAGCAGTGTATTTAAAGATTGTGGATATCAATAACCGCAACAGTGATGCCAATGCATCATGGCTGATCAGCTCCATGCATGTCTATGTCAATGACAAAGAAGTGCCGGTGCCGACACTGGGTGATGTGGAAAATACAGCGTACTTTACGGATTATAACAACAATCTGCTGTATCTGGGCTGTTTTGACAATGAGAGTATCGATATCCGTATTGAATACGATGACCCTTGGTATTTAAAAGTCAGCGAAGTCAGCTTTGCACAGCTGGATATGGATAAGATGGAGAAGTTGTGCAGAGCGTATGAAAATACAAAATGCGATGTATCTTATACCAATGATTCACTGACTGTTAAGCTTGACGGTTCGGCAACGAAAAATTATGCGTTGATACCGGTGGTTTACAGCAAAAACTGGAAAGTCAGCGTCAACGGGCAGCAGGTGCAGGCAAAAGAAATCGCAGGACTTTTTACAGGGGTAAAGATTCACTCCGGTGAAAATACAATTACCATGGAATTTGAACCACAGGGCAGAAAAGAAGGACTGCTGATTACGCTTGCTACACTTTTAATACTGGTTGTATGCCTTGTCATTGACCACTTTAAGAAAATCAATGTTCCGGTATGGATTCAGTATTGTGCGGTATTTGTATGGCTTCAGCTGCTCAATGCAGTAGCCGTTGCAATGTTTTTAATACCGGTGATTGCTGCAGTTCCGGCGCTTCTGTACCAGATTATATTAAAAATTATGCAGATTTTATAATGAAATGGGGCGGCATCCAATCGTGATAGGCGTCCCATTTTTGATTTTGGGCAAGAACAAATATCCCTGATGGCAGATGGGAAACCGCCTGCGCGAAATTCTTATCACAGCTTTGCGGCAAAACCGCTTAGAAATGAGGTAAATATGGAAAGACTGGCTAAAATATATAGAGAAAACGAAAATTTCCGGCTGATTTTAAAACTGTTTTTTATACTGCTGATGTCCCGCCTGTTTATGCTGGTGCTGATGGTGATTTATAACGTGTATATGGGAACGGACCGTTCCATTGCATTTTTAATGAACCAGTGGGATGCCAAGCGGTACCAGTTTATGATTGATAACGGATATACATTTCCGCTGGATACGGACCCACAGGCAAACTGGGCATTTTTCCCGATGTATGTGATGGTCTGCCGGTTTGTGAAAATGCTGACCTTCGGTGTAATGGACACGTACTGGGTCGGTATGACGGTATCAACGGTATGTATTTTTATCGCTGCATTTACAGCAGTTAAATATATGAGTCTGGTGCGTGGTGGCAGGAGTGAAGACTATCTTTTGATTCCGCTTCTGATGTTTGCAGGTCCCTATTCTTTTTACTTTGGTTCTGTGTATACAGAAGCGATGTTTGTGCTGTTTATTGCGCTGTTTTTCTATGCGGCAGCTAAAAAAAAGTACTTGTGGGCAGGGTTTGCCGCTGCATTTGCCAGTGCGACAAGAATTGTAGGCTGCCTGCTTGTATTTGCGCTGATTGTGGAAATGTATCTGGATTTGACGGCGGACGGTGGAAAACTTATCACATGGGCAAAAATCAAAAGCTTCATCGTGCAGATGTTGAAACTGCCGGAACACATTTTTGCGGTTATGCTGTGTCCGTTCGGTGCATTCTGCTATATGACCTTCCTGCGCTTTTTCTGTGGCGATGTGTGGGCTTATAAAAACGTGCAGATTGCATGGCGTGAAGATACGTATTTTCCGGTTGTGGGCGTTTTATGGAAAGCGTGCACCGGACAGATTGAACCGCGATATACCTATATGGGATGGTTTTGTATCGGTATTTTTGCAGTGTATGGATATATGCTTTACCGGAAATATTATTCCATGGCGGTGTTCGGAATCATTTCCCTGCTTGTGCCGCTGACCTCCCATGTCATGAGCACCTGCCGCTTTACAGTGGGCAGCTTTGTCGTATATATGGGCGTTTATGAGATTTTAAAGAGCGTACGTCCGAAAATACGCACGGCAATTCTGATATTTTTTGCATTTGCACAGATATGGCTGCTGTTTATGTGGTATAATTCAGACTGTTGGTTAATGTAAATAGAAAAGAGGGATATTTGTGAAAGTAAGAAAGAAAATTGTTGTCTGTTTTTCCGTAACGGTTTTTGTGGTACTGCTGATTGCTTCAGAGGTTCTGGTACATGGCGGTACAGTACAGACAACACCGGCACGATTACAAAAGATATCCAAAAATATATGGGACATTGTGGAAAATGATAATGAAATTGCAGGCGGTTCGTCAATGCAGACGGAAAATCAGAAACCACATGAAACCAGAAAAAGAACCATCACAGCGGAAACTGTACCGTATGATGGTGTAAAGAGAAGTATTTCCTGCTGGGGTGACAGTATGATGTACGGCTGCGCGACTACACCGGGGTTTATTACGCTGGACGGCATTACAACAAATATCAGCTATGCCACGGCACCGGATATGCTTTCGCAGTTTACGGGGCTGAAAACATACAACCTTGGTGTCAACGGAGAAACGTCAAAAGAAATTGCGACCCGTGCAGGCGGTCTTACCATGGTGGTTGACCGTGATATTGTCATTGACGGGACAGGCATTGCTGAATTTAAGCTGCAGTCTTTATATGACGGGGATAATGTTTATATGGAAGATTACAGCGGTTATAATTTTCAGTCAGACCAGACCAATATCTGTGTGATTAACGGCGAAAAATATTATGTAACCAATTCTTATGACGGTGAAAGCCAGATTTTATACGGCACAGATGTGAATATTAAAGAAGGCACACCGGTTTATACACTGGCGGCGGTGGAGCGTAAAGATGACATTCTTGTGCTGGAAATCGGCAGTAACGCAGGCTGGTATAATGACTATGATGAATTAATTGCGCAGTATGATTCCATTTTGGAAGGTACAGGCTGTAAATATTATATTATTGTCGGTGATACCGATGACCCGGAACTGTCCGTGGATATGAATAAAATTTATATCGGCATGGGCGAAACACCGTGGGAGCAGGCATTATCCAAAGCATACGGGGATCATTTTATCAACATGCGGCTCTATATGATTCAGAATGGATTAAGTGACTGCGGACTGGAAGCAACCGATGAAGATCTTGACGGCTTTACAAGAGGTGAGATTTCACAACAGCTCAGGGCAGACTGGACACATTTTAATGCGTATGGCTACTATGCCAAGGCAAAGGGAATTTATGAAAAAGGTGTCGAACTCGGATACTGGGGCGGACAATAAAATAAGAAATTTATGTGAAAAACTTGTCAGATTGTAATAAAGGTATTATAATACACAAGTCGAAACATCGAAAAATAAAAACACATCAGGATAGATTTGAAGGAGAAAATTATGTTATCAGTAGTGGTACCAACATTTAATGAAGGAAAGAATATCAGAAATCTTGTAACACAGATTGATGATGCATTAAAAGGAATTCCTTATGAAATCGTTTTTGTAGACGACAGTAAAGATGATACACCACAGGTTATTATGGAAGTTGCAAAGGATTTTCCGGCTGTACGCATGGAACACAGAACCGGTGAAACAGGACTGGCAACTGCCGTATTAAAAGGATTTTCCCTTGCAAAGGGCGAATATATGGCATGCATGGATGCGGATTTACAGCATCCGCCAATCGTTTTAAAATATATGTATAAGGCAATGGAAAGCGGTGCAGACTTCTGTATTCCGAGCCGTCTGATTCCGGGCGGCGATGACGGCGGACTCAACTGGTACAGAAAGTTTGTATCTGGTACAGCCCGTAAAATCGGTCAGTTTATGTTACCGTGCCTGCGAAAGATTTCAGACCCGACAAGCGGTCTGTTCATGTTCCGCCGCGAGGTTATTGAAAATGCCGACTTACAGCCGATTGGATGGAAGATTATGGTGGAAGTTCTTGCAATGGGTACATACAAGAAGGTTGTAGAGATTCCGTACAAGTTCCAGCAGAGAACCGAAGGTGAATCCAAGTTATCAGGTAAAGTAACGATGGAATACTTAAAGCAGTTAAAGAATTTAAGAAAGCGTTACAATAAGGCAAATCATTATGAAGTAGAGATATGGTCTACAGAGAAGATGATGGCAGAATAAAAGCTTCCTTGGACATAACACCATTTCACCGTGTTACTTAACGGCAGCCATGAACATGCCCATACCTCAACGTGTTACTTGACAGTAGCCATGAACATGACCCCACCTCAACGTGTTACTTAACTTCGGTGGTGTCATGTTCATGGCTGTGAGAGTGTGGGTGAGCGGATATTGGGGCGTGTTTCTGGCGTAAAGGATTGCACAATTGGAAATTTCCAATGCGCGGCGGATTTCGTTAATATCCATGCGGGCGGCAATACAAAGACAGAGAATTTTATCCCGTCCCGGATTTGCTTTTGCGCCTTTATGCCGCATTTTCATTTCCCTGATTCTTTTCTTCAAGGAAAATCTTTCTTGAAACAAAGTTCCATACCATAACAATCGCCGTTGCCACGATTTTTGAAACCAGGTAATAGTAGGTCGGGATAAACGGAGATAAGATACCGTTTAAAATCCACATGATACCATCGTTGATACCAAGACCGATAACGCTTAATACGATAAAAATAATAAACTGGGTCTGTTTGGACTGGTCGGCTCTGCCTACAAATACATATTTCATGCTGGCAAGATAGTTAAAAATAACGGATACCGTAAAGGAAATCGTTGCCGCAATGATTGAATCCATATGTAAGAACTGAACCAGCACAAAAAGCACGGCATAGTCAATGACAAAAGCGATTGCACCGACAATTCCGAACTTTACAATCTGCTCGAATAATTTTTTCATGTAATCTCCATTCCGCAGGCATTTTATGCCGCATTTTTGCTGTATGTGATACTCTACCATATTAAACGTGAAAATTTAAATAGTCAAGCGGCTTTTTCCCATTAATCCGTTGTACAATGTCTGTAAATGTGCTAAAATCAGCAAAGCGGGGAATGTTTTTTAGCAAAAGGAATTTAATAAAAACGGAGAAGAAAAAATGTCGTTTATTTCAGCAGGATTTTTTATGGCGATGGCGCTGACGGCGTGCCTGTATTATCTGATTCCGAAAAAATACCAGTGGGAGCTGCTGCTTTTTGTCAGCTTCGGCTTTTATGCCACTTACGGAATCCGCTATATGGGCTATATTTTGTTTACGATTATTACAAGCTACTGTATTACAAGGCTGATGGCTGCACAGAAAGAAAAGCTTATGCGGCGCAGATGGCTGATATTCGGGCTGGTTTCCAATTTCGGAATTCTTGTCTTTTTAAAGTATGTCAATTTTACAATACTGAATCTGACTTCATTGTTTTCGGTATTTCATCAGGCATTTCCGCTTGGAAAGCTTTCAATTGTGATGCCGCTTGGAATTTCTTTTTATACATTCCAGACAATGAGTTACGTGATAGATGTTTATCAGAAAAAATATGAACCGGAAACCAATATTTTCCGGCTGGCGCTGTTTACGGCATATCTGCCGCAGCTTTTACAGGGACCGATTGGACGTTATGACCGCCTTGCACCGCAGCTGTTTGAGCCGCACGATTTTAATCTGAAAAATATTGAGTACGGCGCACAGCGGATTGCATGGGGACTGGCAAAAAAGCTGATTTTAGCAGACCGCGCATACGTCTTTTCAAAAGCCGTATTTGCCGACTTGAATACATATTCGGGCATGTATGTGATTGTGGCACTGCTCACATTCTCCATTTATGAATACTGCGATTTTTCCGGCGGTATTGATGTGGTTATTGGTGTTTCCGAACTGTTTGGAATCCGTCTGGACGAGAACTTCCGCCAGCCGTATTTTTCAAAATCAATCGGGGAATTCTGGCGCAGATGGCATATTACACTGGGAACGTGGATGAAGGATTACATTTTTTATCCATTTTCCATTTCTAAAAAAATGCTGGCATTCGGTAAGAAAGCTAAGAAAATTTTTGGTAAAAAGACCGGTAAGATTCTGCCGATTTGTGCCGCCAATCTGCTGATTTTCTTTGTAGTCGGCGTATGGCACGGTGCGGCATGGAAGTATATTATTTACGGATTGTACAACGGACTGATTATTGCGGCAAGTAACCTGTTAAAGCCATATTACGCAAAATGGGCAGCAGTCTGTCATGTGAATACGGAAAGCCGGGGCTGGAAGACATTTCAGATATTCAGAACGTTTATTTTAGTCAATATCGGTTGGCTCTTTGATGCGTGTGCAACGGCGACAACTGCCTTTTATGCAATGCGCGCCGTATTTATCAATTTTAAAATCAGCATTTTAACAGACGGAAGTCTTTATAAGCTGGGACTGGTAAAAAGAGACTGGACGATTCTGATTGTGGCGACAATCATTTTGTTTATAAGCAGTGTGATGAAGGAAAAAGGGATGTCGCTGCGCGATTTCGTGGCGGAACGTCCGCTTGTTGTGCGCTGGGCAGTTTATCTGATATTGATATTTGCAACAGCACCGTTTGGCTATGTAAGCAGTTCAACGGAATTTATGTATGCACAGTTTTAGAAATGATTTAAAAGGAACGGAAAAATCATGAAAAAAAAGAAAAGTTTTACGTTGACGGCAGTCTTTGTGGCTTTGGTAGTGGTTTTAAATAATCTGCTGAATTTTATGCTCGTACAGCCGGGACTGACACGGGTTATGTTTCATGAACTTGAAACGACGAATCCGGACTGTCTGGTGTTAGGAACATCGCACGGCAGTTATGGGATTGCAACCGATGAACTGGAGAGCGGGCTTGATGCCGGTGCCATGAATATGTGCATCGGCGGTGAGTATATGATTGATGCCTATTACACGTTACAGTATGCCATAAAAATAAGCAGTCCTAAGGTCGTCGTGCTGGATATTGATTACCAGTATCTGATTAACCGCCACGATGAGAGTATTTTGTTTCATCAGGTGTATAACGGCTATCCCGACAGTCTGTTAAAGGTTTCCTATTTCTTTAGCAGAATCGCAAAAGAGGAATACCGCGGGGCATTTTTAAAATGGACGAATTACTGGCAGTGTTATTACATGATTGATAAGACGGTGGCAAAGAAGCTGTCTGATGACTATAAGGAATATTCGTCCGATGTTGTCAGCATGGATAAAAATGATGTCTATGAAGGAAAGGGCTTTATTAATAAGTCAAAAAATGCGTCTAAAGCAAAGACAACGGTACTTGGCTGGGACGAAAGCCTTGTTGCACAGAGCGAATGTCAGTATATTGAAAAAATGGTAGAGCTGTGCAGAAAAAATGATATTCAGATTGTTTTTACGACGGTCACGCAGGACCCCAGAACCGTTGCGCAGTATGCAGAAAAATTTGCACAGGCGGATTCTTATATCAGAAACCTTGCACAGAAATTAAATGTGGAGTATTATAATTTTAATTACCTTACTTTTGAGGCTTTTGACAGGGAAGAAGGAGATTTCTGGGACAGAGAGGGACATATGTACGGAGATACGGCGAAACGTTTTACGAAAGTTTACGCCGAAGTTCTTAAAAAAGCTTTGTCCGGAAGTCTTAAAAAGTCAGATTACTTTGGAGAAGACTTAAAAGAGATTTACAAGGACGTAGTGCCTTATGAATAAAACCGGAAGGTGAAAAATTTACATCAGAATGCCGAAATGGGCAGAATGGAGGATTTATGTCAATTTTAGTAACAGGTGGAGCAGGTTACATCGGAAGCCATACAGTTGTAGAATTACAGAACGCAGGATATGAGGTTGTTGTTGTGGATAACCTTGTCAATTCCAGCAGGGAAGCGTTAAAGAGAGTAGAAAAGATTACGGGAAAGCCGGTAACATTTTACGAAGCAGACATTAATGATAAAGAAGCACTGGAAAAGATTTTTGCACAGGAAAAAATTGAATCCTGCATTCATTTTGCCGGTTTAAAGGCAGTTGGTGAGTCAGTAGCCAAGCCTCTTGAATATTATATGAATAACATTTCAGGTTCACTGGTGTTGTTTGATGTCATGAGAAATCACGGCGTAAAAAATATCATTTTCTCATCTTCAGCAACTGTATACGGCGATCCGGCATTTGTACCGATTACAGAAGAATGCCCGAAGGGACAGATTACCAATCCATACGGTCAGACAAAGGGCATGTTAGAGCAGATTTTAACGGATATCCAGAAGGCAGACCCGGAATGGAATGTCATTTTACTGCGTTATTTCAACCCGATTGGTGCGCATGAGAGCGGAACAATCGGTGAAAATCCGAACGGTATTCCAAACAATCTGATGCCGTATATTACACAGGTTGCTGTCGGCAAGTTAAAGTGCCTCGGTGTTTTTGGCAACGATTACGATACACCGGACGGAACAGGCGTAAGAGATTATATCCACGTTGTAGACCTTGCCCTCGGACATGTTAAAGCAATTGAAAAATTACAGGAAAATCCGGGCTTAAAGATTTACAACCTCGGTACGGGACACGGTTATTCCGTACTGGATATTGTCAAGAACTTTGAAGCCGCTTCCGGCGTGCATATTCCTTACGAAATCAAGCCGCGCCGTGCAGGTGATATTGCAACCTGCTACTGCGATGCAAGCAAGGCATATAAGGAAATGGGCTGGAAGGCAGAGCGTGATTTAAAGAAGATGTGTGCCGATTCATGGAACTGGCAGAAAAACAATCCAAACGGATACCAGGCATAGTTAAAAAATCCTTAAAAATAAAGAATGGAGTGCAGTTAAAATGGGTAAATATTTTGGCACAGACGGTTTCCGCGGGGAAGCCAATGTCAATCTTACAGTAGAACATGCCTATAAAGTCGGCAGATTTTTAGGCTGGTATTATGGAAAGAACCACGAGGATGGAAAAGCAAAGGTTGTTATCGGAAAAGATACCAGAAGAAGCAGCTATATGTTTGAATATTCACTGGTTGCGGGACTTACGGCATCCGGTGCAGATGCTTATCTTTTACATGTAACAACGACACCTAGCGTATCATATGTGGTGCGGACAGAAGATTTTGACTGCGGTATTATGATTTCCGCAAGCCACAACCCATTTTACGACAACGGCATTAAGCTGATTAATGACAAGGGCGAAAAAATGCGCGAAGATGTCATTGATGAGATTGAAAAGTATTTAGATGGCGATATGGCGGAGCTTCCTTTTGCGACAAAGGAAAAAATCGGTTGTACCGTGGATTATACGGCAGGCAGAAACCGCTACATGGGGTATCTGATGAGCCTTGCAATTTACTCCTTTAAGGGAACGCGTATCGGTCTGGATGCCGCAAACGGAAGTGCATGGACACTTGCCAAGGGCATTTTTGATGCGCTGGGCGCAAAGACATACGTGATTCATGCAGAACCGGACGGAACCAATATCAATAACAACTGCGGTTCTACGCATATTGAAAGCCTGCAGGAGCTGGTACTTAGGGAACACTTAGATGCCGGATTTGCATTTGACGGAGATGCAGACCGCTGTCTGTGTGTGGATGAAAAGGGAAATGTGATTACAGGCGACCATATTTTATATATCTATGGCTGTTATATGAAAGAAAGAGGAAAGCTTGTCGATAATAAAGTCGTTACAACGGTCATGTCCAATTTCGGGCTGTACAAGGCTTTTGATGCAGTCGGCATCGATTATGAAAAGACCAAGGTCGGTGATAAGTATGTATATGAATGTATGTCAAAGAATGGCTACCGTCTGGGTGGTGAGCAGTCCGGCCATATCATTTTCAGCAAATATGCGACAACCGGTGACGGTATTATCACGGCATTGAAGATGATGGAAGTCATGCTGGCAAAGAAAAAGCCGTTAAGCCAGCTTGCCGAGCCGCTTGCAATTTATCCGCAGGTATTAAAAAATGTGCGTGTAACCGATAAGACACAGGCACAAAATGATGCCGATGTACGCGCAATGGTAGAACGCGCAGCCAAGGAACTGGGCACAGACGGCAGAATCTTAGTCCGTGAAAGCGGAACAGAGCCGCTGGTGCGTGTCATGGTAGAAGCAGGTAATGTCGAAACCTGTGAAAAATACGTTGATGCAGTAATTGACGTTATCCGCAGCAAAGGGTATGTGATTGAATAGACATTAACAGATAAAAAGAATAAAGCAGGAAACTCCGCAATAAGATGTAACAAGTCTTATTGCGGAGTTTTTGTATGAAAAATCACACTGATGTGCTGATTTTTCATACGGTTGTTTGTTTCTGAGCGGAAACAAACAACCTTGATAGCAGATGAGAAATCGCCTGCGCGAATTTCTCATCGCTGCTTCGCGACAAAGTCGCTCAGAAATGGGGAATTGTATGAAGCAGAAAAGAAAAATATGTGGAAATGTTCCGGTAAAAATTCCGGCAAAATGGATTGAGATTTATGACTGCGGACTGTGTCTGCTTGCATCCGTCCTGATTGTGGCAGGCGTATTTAGTGCGGTATTCCTTAGCGGGTGCAGTGTCATAAAAAAAGACAGCAGTAAGGTCATGGGGCTGGAATATACTGTAGTGAAAGAGGAGGAAATCCCTGTGGAATTAAAAAAACTGATAGAAGCCAAAAAAGCGAACACATTGCGCATGACCTATGCCACAAAGGATGCAACGTATATCGTGGCAGGCTACGGCACACAGCCGACCAGCGGCTACAGTATCCGTGTCAATGATCTGTATCTGGGAACAAATGCGGTTTATGCAGATGTCGATTTATTAGGGCCGGAGGCACGAGAGGATATAACGGAACTGCCAACCATGCCGTATATTGTGTTAAAAATTGAAAAGCGGGAGGAGTCGGTGGTGTTTTGTATGTAATGAAAAAACAGCCATCAGCCTGATGCGGCAGCAGGATTGTATAAAAGCTGTTTAACGGTAATTAAAAAGTGCATAAAAGGGAACGGGCATACATAAAATAAAAATATAGAAAATAGTTGGGAAGGGAGATTTGATTTGAGAATCGACAGAGAAGAAATTCATGAAAATAAAATTGTATGCAGTAACACCATGCAGATTACATTGGATGATGATTTTAACGTCCCGGACAGCAAGGCAGACATTGAAACCATTGTAAAAGAACGTGGCAGTGTCCATATTGATACGGTCAAAGCGGTGGGCGACCGGGCAGAAGTCACAGGCGGAATGGATTTTGCAGTGCTGTATGCGGGCAGTGAAAGCGGTGAAAAATCCGTGCTTCCGGTTAAAATGACGGGGACAATGAATATCGGGGAAGTTGTGAACTTATCCGGGGACTGTGAGAATACATATGTTTCATGTCAGGCAAAATTAGAAGATATTACGGTGAAAATGATTCACTCCAGAAAATTAAGCGTAAAGGCAATCATTTCACTGACCGTTGTATGTGAAGAAATTCACGATACGCCGATTGGCTGCGGACTTTTGGAAATGCAGGACGAGGACAAATTACAGCTTAAAACGACCGATGTGGAGTATTCGCAGCTTGCCGTGACAATGCGGGATAACCTGCGTATCCGTGAAAGCTTTCTGATTCCTGCGGGAAAGCCGGAGGTAGCGGAACTGCTGTGGGAAGATGTCGATGTACGCAGCTTCACGACAAGGCTGACCGATGACGGCATGGAAATTGCGGGGGAAATGAATGTATTTGTAATGTATTCGTCCACAGAAGAAAACAGCATGGCACAGTGGTATGAAACGACACAGAATTTCAGCGGAAAATTAGATGTCGCAGGCTGTACGCCGGATATGATCAGCTACGTCAAATACTATCCGGTCAACTCCAATGTTGAGGTAAAGCCGGATTATGACGGCGAAAATAAAGAGGTGCAGGTGGAACTGGTGCTGGCGCTGGACGTCAAGGTATATGAAGAAAAGGAAAAGACCATTCTTACAGATGTCTATTCGCCGGTTAAAAATGTCATCAACACTACGCAGACATCCGTTTTCCGAAAGCTTCTGGTGCGCAACAATTCGCGCTGCCGGGCTTCGGACCGCATGAATACCGGGGAGTACACGAACATTTTGCAGATTTGCAACTGTACCGGGGTGGCGCAGATTGACGACATTACCGTTGAAGAAGACGGTCTGCTGGTTGACGGTGCAATTATTGCAAATGTGTTTTATGTAACTGCCAATGATGCGGCACCAATGGGCAGTATCTGTGCCGCCGTTCCGTTTTCCAATAAAATACAGGTAAAGTCTGACGAGGAGATTACTAATATGGAGTATGTCGTAAATGCAGGAGTAGAGCAGTTAAGCGCTGCCATGACGGGCAGTAATGAAATGGAGATTAAGGGAAGCGTGGGACTTGATGCAATCTGTTTTGCACCGTGTGAAACCGAGTCGGTCATGGAGTGTGAAGTAGAGGAGTATGAGGAAAATGAGTTCTTAAAATTCCCAAGTATCATCGGGTATATCGCAACCGGTGAGGAAACGCTCTGGGATATTGCAAAGAAATATCACACCACAGTCGATTCGATCAAAAACGGCAACCACGTTCTTGCAGACCGCGCCAGCGAGCGCGTCAAACGCGGGGATAAGCTGCTGTTAGTTAAGGCGGCAAGGTAACAGCAGGGGAATGAAACAAGGTCATCAGTGAGATAATAAGCAGGTAATAGGCAAGGTAAAGGACAGGGATAAATCCGGGCAGAGTGTTTTGGAGTAGGAAACTGCCCGGATAAAAGGTGTTAGTGTGAAAACGCAGCAAGCTGCTCAGAAAGGATGATTAGCACGGAAATATGTATAAGTCATCACGGAAGCGGATTTGTCCAAGCTCGTGCCTGCGGTAAGTCTGGATAATATAGTGCTTTTTGGCGTCAAATATCAGTGAAATCTGCTTCGTATAGGAGTACGTACTGGGTGCATATTTCGTAATAACCAGTGAGGCGCGGTATTTTTTCTTGAGTTTCCAGATGTCCATAAGCCCGATGCCGCTTCCGCCGTTTCCGGCGTGTGTCGTGTGGGCTTTCAATCCGAAATCCTGAAAAATTTCCGGTAAAAACGGCTGTCCGTTGTCGGAAATTTCAACAGACAGGTGATTTCCCATTCGCCCAAGGTTAATGAGAATTTTTTTATCCGTTACATCGGACATTGCAATAAACGCATTTTCAATCAAATCTGCCAGCAAATGGGAAAAATCTTCTTCCGAAAGGGACTGCATGGCTGTGGTTTTGATGTTTTCGGCAATACGGAGGGTATAATCAATCTGTTCCTGTAAGGCGCGCTGATACATTAATTGAAGAACGGCATCAACAGCACAGATACCGGTAGAGGCAAGCGGCTGTCCGTTTGTTTGGTATTCGGTCAAATTAAATTTTCGTTCCTGTGACATTGTCTGTAAATGAGTGGCAAGGGCAAGTCCCTGTTCTTTAAGCTGCTGAGGGGATAATGTATTCTGGTTTTGCAGAAATGTATTTACGGCAAGTTCCATGGCAGGAATGAGTTTGTTATCCCGGTGGATGATCTGTGCCAGCGCTTTATTATTTTCCAAGAGCCGGGCAATTTCCTGCTCTTTTTGGACAAGTTCATTTTTTAGTTTCTGCATTTCAAATTGCTGAAGCTTTCTGCGGTAATTTCTTGTTATAATAGCACGCCACCATGATATCAGGAGGAGTGCGCAGGGGAAGATGAGGAATAAAGGAATGATAAACGGCAGGTAATTATTATCACTAGTATTAGAAATGCTTGCAGTAATATAACATATTAATATGAGCAGACTGATACAAGTTCCGATATTGTTTAATTGAAGGTCATATAAAAATGGCATACCTTTTTTCATGCGTTTAAATTGAAATGGAATATGTATCATAAAATATTGTAAAAATCCATTCAATAATTTAATTACTACAAGATTATTGATGTCAATATATGAATACATCAAAAAAACAAGTGTAGAGAAAATAAAACTGGAAATTGTAAAAGAAACTAAACTCATTGCAATGGAAATGATTGCAGCATTTAAAGATGTGTGCCAGTTAGTTTTTGTAAATAGTGTTATAAAAATATAAAAAGTTAGGAGTATAAAAAACATAGCAATAGGATATACGATGAAATGTATAAAACACAACGCACAAGCAAGAGCTAATGCAGAAAAAGTAAATAAAATCCGCAAACGAAAAAATAAGTCGTTTAGATTTAATATTTTACAATAGCAGTAAAAGCAGCACATTAATATAAAAAAGTGTGAAATAATAATAGCAGTGTACATATAATCACCTATAGTTCCATAAAACAACAAAAAGCAACGAAAAAACAACAATAAAAACTAATTTTTTATTTCTGGCAGATGCTATAAGCTTAGCTTGAACATTAAAACCAGGAGGTAAAAATGAGCAGTCTTTATTGGAAAATATGGGGACTTATTTTTAAAAATTATTAATAAGTTGATACTTAAATTTATAATTGGTTCTGTATTTTATTCGCATAATAAAATATGAATTCCATAATAGTCGGAACACCTTTTTGTGAATGAATTCTCGCGGTGTAGTAAGTCAGCAAATCATCAATATCGGAAGTACGCCATGCACGGTTGATAGCATTCTGCATGGCACGTTCGATACTGGAATCTGTTTTTTTATATTTTTCACCCAGCACTTTAAAAATGCGTGTTTTCGGTTCGTTAATGGTGGCAAGGATTGCATCGGTAAGATAGCGGTAACCAATAACTTTCGGGCTGATGCCAATTAAATTCAGTTCATGCTGGATTTTTTGAATCAGCCTTTTATCTTTTGATTCAGACGGTTGAGCAGCTGGTATTTCGGAAGCAATTTTCTGTTTTTCGGAAAAAATCACTTTCTTCATAATGCGCAGAAATTCCACAACATATTGTGCAGAATAATTTTCCTGATACTTTGCAAGAATAAAATCAGCACCTAACTGTCTTGCGGATTCATAGGTAATATTGCTTGAATTATTGGTGGTTACAAGGATATATGGGTGTTTGGAAAGTTCAAGCTGCTGAAGCTGTGCTAAGAAAAAAAGTCCGTCACCGCCGCCTTGATGCAGTTCAAGGTCTAATATAACGGAATCGGGAAGAAATTCCTTCATATACTCAATAGCAGTTGAAGCATTATTAGTAGATGCAACCAGTGTAACATCGTCTAACCGGCTGATATAATCGTTTATTTCCATGCATGAAGTGGCATCATCTTCCACTAAAAGAACACGAAGTGTATGCTCTGTCATCTGTAATTGTCCCCCTCGTTTATAACTCAATATTTAATATAATTATAGTATATAAACCAACGAAAAGCAACAAAAACCAACAAAAAATCACCAACGAAAACAAATGGAAACAGAGAAAGGAAATGGGTATAGTATAGACATAAGATAGGTAGAGGGGGAAGCTGTATATGCAGTTTTCTCGTTGCCGTTTGTGATGGATTGTTTAGAAAGGATTGTTATGGAAAATAAAATTAGTTTAGCACGGACGATTAGTATAATAGGCACATTAATATTGTGTATCGCTTTAGTAGGTAATTCATTTGAAGTGTTATCTGTAACAGCATTTCGTATAATAATAGCATTTGGAATTCTGATACAGATTATATCATTGATTTGCAGCGTAAAGAAAAGAGAATTTTAAGTTTTTTTGGTTCTAATCAGGCCAAAATTATTACAGATGAGCAGAGTGTATTAAGATATGTGCTGGATAAGATTGATTTGATTGATTAGGAAATAAGGCATGTTAAGAGGCAAAAAGGTTTGGTATGAAGAAAGTTAAATTTTATTTTGTATTCAGTTTGATAGTAGTTTTTATTTCAGTGATAGGAATATTACTGGGTATGGTTCTAGTTACTATTGAACAGAAGCATCCGGAGTATCTTTCGGCAGGAATATTTAAAGGAATAATTATATTTTTCATGGCATTGCTGGTTACAGTATGTTTCCATGAGTTGGCGCATGCGATTGCTTTTAAATTACAGAAAATAGATATTCGTATGATTGCCATATTTCCAATATGTTTAATAAGAGAAAAAGAAGGTTTAAAGTTTCATATAGCTGTAAGTATGGAGATTGGATTTGGAGGAATTGTCATACCGGAGATACCAACAATTAGCAACCAAACAGAATATGAATCATTTCAGGGTAAAATGAGGGTGTCTTTAGTGTCTGCACCGCTATGTTCGGCATTTATTGGATTGATTTCATTGATATTAGTGTTGTGTACGACAAAGTATATAGGCAACGATTTTTGCTCGTATTATTTTTTGTTTTTCTCAGCGGTATTTTTATGGTCTGTATATATTAATTTGACCTCTATGCTTGATTTAGGCAGCATCGTAGGGGATTATTCCGCCGTAAAAAAAATAAAAGACAATAACGGCTACGCATTATTACAGATTTATAACTATTTTCTTCTTCAGGAAAATGAAAAGAAATTTGAAATGAGAGAGAACCAGAGATATTTCATAGAAAAGCTATATGAAGCAGGAAACAATTTATCTTTGGATAAAGAGGATAATTCAATCAATGTTTTGTTAATAAATGCAGTATTGTATGAAAGTCTTATGCGAAAGAATAGAGATAATACAGAAATAATAAATTTCAACACAGAATTATGGAAAAGGAATATACATAATATTTTAAACAGACTACAATTTGAAGCATATTTTCAAACTTTCTCCCATGCTGTCATTTGCATGCATTACAATGGAAAATCAGAAGAAGCACGTGAGTTATGGGAGAATTATAAAGATAAAATGCCAAGTACAAATGTTGGAAAATATAACAGTAAACAAGTTGAGTTGTGCCTCTGTGGGGAAAATATTGAAGAATTAAAGGAAAAAGAAAATATTAAGATATCCTCTTTGGATTCTTTATTATCAAATATAAACAACTATTATGATGATGAAATTTATTTGAATAAGTTAATTATCGGGGAAATCGCATTATAATAATGAATAAAATTTTATAAGTAGAAAGGGTTATAAAATGCGGGGAACAAAATATTATAAAAGACTTATTGTTGGAAGTGTTCTTTTTGGAATGATTGTATTTGGAAATGAAGTATATAATAATGGCTTATGGAATTTATCGGGATTGTTATGGGTTGCTTATGGTGCAATAGGATTTGGTGTGTTGTATCACATACTGTTTTCATGTTTTATTAAAAATAAGGTGAAGCATCAATGAACAAAAACAGTAAAACACAGCTGATTGTAATTATAGGAATTGTAGTTATAATAAATATTTCTGTTTTGATAATAAATGGTTACAAGGGAGAATCGATATTTAAGGACACTTTTATTTATGTGATAGATATATTGGCAACAATTTGGATAATAAAAGAGGATAGAAAGAAAAAATAATGTGAGGAAGATAGTGATGTGGTACTTTTTAATATTTCCCGTGATATTTGTACTATGGCGGGCATATCGGTTTGGCGGGGTGTGGCAGATTATCAGCAGTCTGGCATATATTGCGGTCAGCGGAGGCATTAGTATTGGGATATTTAAAACGGTGATGAAGCAGAATCTGCTGAAAAAGAAGAAAAGATTAATTGCATATGTAGTGTTTGCGGTATTGGCAGACCAGCTTATAAAGGCAATAATATATCAGTATCAGCCGGACATAAATCTTATCGGAAAAGTACTGCGTATACAAATGGTATTAAATCGGGAGCAGTCGGCGTTATATAGTTTTTTTAATATCCATATGCAGACGGCTGTGATAATTATACAGAAAATATTGATATTTGGTGCTGTCACCGTTGTTTATATAAAATGGAAACAAGAAAATCAATACTATGCCTATGCGTATATAATGTTTTTAACAGCAATGACAGCATCAGTGATAGACTCTGCTTTGTGGGGATTTACGGTAGATTATTTGAATTTCTATCAATTATTCTGTCATGATTTAAAAGATTTATATGTAGATACGGCAGTAGGATTTTTATTGTTAGGCATGAGAGAAGATAGAAAGTGTGAATAAGATGAATAAAAGGATATATGCAGGGACTACGTTAATGATAATTATTTCATCAATCTTAATTGAGATAAAAAGTTATAATACAGTTTTTATCAGAATTAAAATAGCAATTATATTACTGACCTTTATATTGATAGGTATATCTTCATATATAAAATTGAAAAGCTACAAGTCGTAAAATATGTGAAAATATGCAAAGTACGTCGGAATATCGACAAAGTACGTCATGTGTCTTGAAAAACAGGCTGTTTTTGTGATACATATTGTTGTATTAGAAATAATTTGAAGGGGATTGTAGGTGGGATGAATAAAAAATAAAGCTTATGTGGATAGTTGATGAAATAAAATGAAAGAAGCAGGGGAAATTTAAGCGTGGCTGCCAATATTGTGCTGATTATTTTAAAATTTGTATTGAAAGAGGACGTTCAAAATGGTGCATTGATTATCAATTTGGTTATTATGATAATTGCTTTAATATTGGGGTACAGTGGTATTTTGAAAGCGGATAATTGCTGATTTGAAAATTTTTGATATATGGAGTGTTATTTAAGGTAATGTTGCAGCAGCAGATAAATGGGTATAAATCATGAAAAAGAATCATTATAAAAAGTATTATGGATATTATAAGAAAAATAAACGGGATCTGCTTATATGTGGAATATTGGCTTTGCTGACACTTGTTATTGTATATAAGATGCATTTTATTATTGCGATACATGAGAATAGGGGGTTTTATGCATCACTCATGGAATTCATAGGTTCGTGGTATTATATTTTTGAGGTTATTGATATTATTCGGCTTCAAGACAACGCAATAGTAAATGAATATGGTCAAAAATGTATTTTTTATCATAGATATCTGTCTTTAGCAGCCCTTCTGGTTTCTGCTTTTTTTATCATATTCAGTTTGTTTTATGAGCTTGACTATAATGTTGCATTGCTCATATGGGGCGCATTAACTGTTGGTCATATGTCATATTTTATAATGCTATTTATGTTTGATGAAGATTATTACTATTCCGGTGGATTTAAGATTTGTTATTCTGAAATAAATCATATTGAAGTTGAAGATGAAGTATATACTTCAAAAGCACTTGTTGTCGTATGTAAATTGATGAAAGACGAAAAAGTTATTGGCTATGATCGTATGGTGGCACAGGATTTTATCTGTTTGAAGGCTAAAATTGATGAGAAGACGAAAATAGTAAAAAAGTTATGAGGGGGAAAATGCAAATGAAAAATATGTTTAAATACTACTTATCCAATAAACGGCGGGGGATTTCTTTAATCTTTGTTATGGCACTTACGGTGTTTTCAATCTATTTTGTGACATCGCTGGTGCAGTCTATCTTTTCAACAGTCGAATATTCCAATATTGCATGTCTGAATGACTTTTCATTTGTATATCCGGTAGGTGGGTCTTCATTTTTGCAGAATGAAACGGTAGAAAAAATTAAAAATGATGACAGCGTGGAAAATGCGTACCCGATACTGCTGGAGTATACGGTCATTAACAATATTTTCGGAACAACGAGCGGTTATGTCGCATTTATGGAAGAAGCGGATATCAGAGAAATATTTGATGATTTTTCGCTGACGGTAACAGAGGGCAGACTGCCGGAGGAAAACAGTTACGAACTGATTATGCACGAAGACATGTTGAAAAATAAAGGTTTATCCGTTGGGGATACATTTGGCAGTGCAGTCGATGAAGGAGAACAGATTGACGGAAAATATATGATTACAGGGGCATTTTCAGGGGACAGTTATATGGCTTTTGGGACAAAAAGCTACAGGCAGAAAGAATTGGAAGAACTGGGACTGGATTTTAAAAATACCACATTTGGACTGCTTGTTACACCGAAAACAGATTTAGATACAATGAATAACATGCTGGATACAATGGGACACGATGAAACAGCGGCGATGACATTGTCGTATGCAAAAGAAACGCTTCAAGAGAATATAAGCAGTATCAAATTTTTAATGTTTGTTATTGTCATTGTAATCGCTGTGAGCATTTCTGCCGCGGTCTGCATTGTTCTTGAAACGATCTATAATGACAGAATGGAGGAATTTGGAATTTTATATGCCATTGGGTATAAAAAGAGCTGGTTATTTAAAAATATTATTGCAGAAATTATGGCGCTGGTTTTTGTTTCATGGATACTGGGGCTTGTGATTTCGTATGGATTTTTGACACTGGTTTCAAAATCTGTTTTTGAACCAATGGGGCAGATACTGTCCATTTTTTCAATTCAATCACTGCTTTATACAATCATTGTTATGGCAGTATTTGTAGTTGTAACCATTTTGGTAACAATATTAAAATTTGCAAAAAAAGATTTGATAGCCATTATAGAAATGAGGTAGGGGAATGCTGGGCGTAAAGAATATTGATTTAGAATATATCGACGGAAGAACCAAAAGAACTATTTTTTCAAATGTGTCCTTTGACATACATAGTGGGGAGTTTGTATCTTTATTGGGACCTTCAGGGTCGGGGAAAAGTTCATTATTATATATCGTTTCATTATTAAAGACACCGACAGCGGGAGAAATATATTTAGATGATGTAATGATTTCCGGGGCAAAAAATAAAAATGAAATCCGGTATGAAAATTTTGGATTTGTTTTTCAGCATCATTTTCTGATTCCGCATCTTACGGTGCTTGAAAATGTCTGTACGGCAAGCTATGAGAAAAATGTTGAAAAGCAGGCAAAAGATTTATTGGAGCGGCTGGGATTAAAAGATTTGATAAATCAGAAGCCGTATAGATTATCCGGCGGGGAGCGCCAGCGAGTTGCAATCGCAAGGGCAGTTGTAAAAAAGCCGCGGATTTTATTTGCAGATGAACCGACAGCATCACTGGATCACCACACAGCACAGGAAATTATGAAAATTTTTTCGGAATTACAGGAAAATGCAACTGTTGTCTGCGCAACACACGATTACGGCATTTTGCCGCAGACGGCAAGAATATTAAGAATTAAAGACGGAAAAGTTGTAGAAGATGAAACAGAGGAAAATGAATAATGTCAGTTCGGGAACTTGTACTGCTGATTTTTTGGGGTATATCGTGTATTTTAATCACTGTACAGATTATAAAAATAAGGAAAGAAAAGGCAAGAATTCCTGATAAGGATAAAAATTCAGCACGATTTATGGGAGGTATGATTGTAGTATACAGCATTTTTGTATTAATCATGTGCAGTGGGATGAAAGATTTTATAACAATGATGATTCCGACAGTGATAGCTTTATCGAGGACATTGAATCTGTACAAATAGGGCAGAAAGGAGAATGTGATGAAAAAACAGCATTTTCAGACAATATTTAAAACAGGCACGGCAATTTTTTTATGCGGTATAGCATTGACAGGCTGTGGGACAAAGAACCAACAAAACGCAACAGCCAATATTACTACGGCGGGGAATACGGCATTAGAACAGCCGATGCGGTTAGAGGCATTAAAAGATGACGAAACGGATTATCAGGCATATTGGGGAACAAAGATACAGTGTATTACAAGAGGAGAACACGGATATTATTATCTGACACCGGAAGAACCGTTGTATCTGATGTACTGGGACGATGACACGCAGGAGAGCATAAAGCTGTGTGCAAAAGCAGACTGTAACCATGATAATGCGGCGTGTAATGCGTATTTCGGAGATGTGCGTTATTATGACAGAACGGCGCAGGCGGCAGAATACGCTTCGGGATTTCAGATTTATTATTATAATGGTTTCCTTTATCTGCTGGGGACAGAAGGAAATCTGATTCAGGTCAGCCCGGACGGAAGTGAACGAAAAAAAATTACCAAAGTCTATGATTATGACGGAACGTCCAATACCAAGCTGGTATTTTATGAAAATGCCGTTTATGTATATAACAGTGCGGGAAATCAGGGGAGCAGTGAAGAACATACCGAAACAATCACAAGATATACATTAGACGGTAAATCACAGGAGCGTGTTGTAGAGTGGAATAGTGTAAGCGGTGCAATTCACAGTGTAAAAAATTACGGAAATACGATGTTCTTTTTATTATCCGGTCTGACAATTAATAAAAATGAGTCGGGGCAGGAATGGACCTATACCTATCAGGGACTGTATGCGTACAATCATCAGACCGGACAATCCGGAAAAATAATAGATGCAGAGATTACGTCATATGCGGTCGATGAAGAACAGGAGCAAATTTATTATTTCGCATATGCAGACGGCTTGTATGTGTATGATATAAAAACAGAGCAGACCCGGAAACTCTATGATGCAGGAAAAGAAATGGGTATTGCAGAAATGTCTTATGACGGAAAATATTTGTATCTGTATAATGGCGAATGGGTATCCTATGCAAAATCGAATGAAAAAACAGAAATTACGCGTAAATGTATTGTTCTTGCAACAGACGGAAATGTATTATATGAACTTCCGATTAACAAAGCGGGATATATGCTGTTTGGAAATGGGGATTATATTTTTGCCGAACAGATTGTAGCAGATGAACAACAGCAGGCAATGAAGCTGACATATATGAAGAAAACAGAATTTGCGCAGGGACAGTGGCAGGTATTAGAGTAAAGTTGCTCAGAAATGGGGAAAGTGTGAAGACTCCTTAAATCTAAGATTCTTCACACGGCTATTTGTTTTTGAGCGAAAACAAATAGTCATGATTGCAGATGAGAAATCGCCTGCGCGAAATTCTCACCGCAGCTTCGCGACAAAGTCGCTCAGAAATGGGGATTAGTATGAAAAATAGAATGATAATAAAAGTAATGTTAGTTGTTGGGATTATGATGGGCTTTACATCAGGCTGTACACAAAAAACGACACAGCCGCAGCCTGTAAATATAACTGAAACGGCTGAGCAGAATAGTACACAACAGCAGGAAGAAATTTTATATGATGAAAACGGAAATCAGTATCATTATATTAAAACCGAAGGATATGAGGTGAAAGAAATCTGTAATGACAGGCAGTTTCAAGAAGAAAAAGCACTTTATGACGGAAAAAGTATACAGACAGACGTGTATTCTATAGCCAATTCATTTGGTGAAAATAAATATCAGGTGACATATCTGAGTATGCAGAAGCTTTTTATGGAAGAAGAAAATGTAAAACAGATTGCATATACTGTGGAAAATACAGCGGGGTCTTTATATGCAAAAGGTGAGGACGAAAAACTGCCGACGTCATATCGTGAAATTATTTATGATGACAATGCCGCAGTAAAGCTTCTGCCGGAAAGTACGGAAACTTTATATTTACGTTTATACTCAGAGGCCAAAAGCCAGAGCGCCTTGGAAGAACAGCAGTTATTGATAGAAGCCTTGGAGAAGGTAATCATAAGTGTGGACATTACATATGAAGACGGTACAACGGTCACAAAGTATGCAAAGATAAAGTCGTCAAGCGCGTACAGTGTGGGGTATCTTATCTTTTATGAAATATAGCCATTTACGTCAAAAAATGGCGTTTCGTGCCAGCGGGGTTCTAATTAATAAAAAATACAGTTATACTAGAACTATACTAATGTAAATGAGGTGGCAGTTTTATGGTAAAAAGAAAAATAAGCTATATTATCGGTGGTATCTGCATAGCAGCCTGTGTTGTTGTGGCAGGAATATGGTTTCTGAACCGCAACAAAGTCAAAGATGATGCGGTAACGGTGGATATCCGGACAGATACGGTGTCAGCCGGTGAAAATGAGGAGAGCAGTTGGAATACAGATGTACACGGTATTGCCAAAGCGGAGGGCGGATATTATTATTTGCAGATGAAATCAAAGGGAATGTGCCTATATTTTTATGATGAGAGCGTGCAAAGGTCTATTGCGGTGTGCAGTAAGGCAGAATGTAATCATGGCGATGTGCAGTGTAATGCCTTTTTTCTGACATCAGAATATCTGTCATCGCCGGTTCATTATTATCAAGGAAACATTTATATGATAAAAGTAAAAAACGGAATGGGTGTGCTGACAAAAATCCAGCCGGACGGCAATGAAAGAGAGGAAATCTGTGAACTGTTTCCAAATGCAAATGTGACATCTGTCAGTATGGTTTTTCATGATAATGCGGCATATGTGTATGACCATACGGGACATGCAGGCAGTGAGCAGGAACAGGATGAAACGATTAAAAAAGTTGAACTTGACACAAAGAAAAGTGAAGATATATACACTTACCGCGGTACGGGAAGTGCAATTTCCGGGGCAAGAAGCTTTGGCAATAAATTATTTTTTAAAGTCAGAACATATGAAATTAACAAAGATACGCTGAAGCAGTCTTTTCAGTACCAACTGTATGCGTATGATTATGACACAGGAACGGTACAGACAGTGGCAGAGGGCAAAAACATATCAGATTACTATGTGGATTTGCAGAATAACATTTTATATTACTATGTTATCGGAGAGGGGCTGTATCAGTGCAGGCTGGATTCATCAGAACAGAAACTGATATATAAGGCAGATGCCACGATTGCCGTTGCTTCATTGTCATTTGACGGCAGGTATCTGTATATGGGAAATGGCGGCATCGGCAGTGCCACAGATGCCAAAAGTGCAATAGACAGAGTGGTTTATGTATTGGATACCGACGGAAATGTATGCAACAAAATCAATATGCAGAGCAATATGAAGCTGTACTACGGTGATGCGGATTATCTATTTGCAGAAAGCGGTGACAAGGTATTTTATATTTCCAAAGCTAATATTCTGACGGCGCAGGAGTGGGAAAAACTGGAATAAAAAAACACACAAAGGTGGTATATAAATGAATAAGATAACTGATATTTTTGGTTATATATCAAGCAAACAAATGAATCTTGAATACATAGAAAAAATATTGCTACAGGCATTAGACCAAAAGCAAGATATGTACAAAGTTCCGGATACTGATATTGTAGTATATATAGGAATACCTAATGATTCAATATTAGATGAATATAAAAAAGGTGCAGTTCAAGACTTGTTGATTTGTAATAGAAATATAGCATATATCATCAAAAATAATCAGGTAATTGTTATCGCAGGCTATGTTATTGTAAATTGATGTATTTAAATTAAGGTGAAAATCAGGAAATACATAAGAGGAGGGGAAAGCGGTGCAGCTGACAAAATACAGGGCATTTGGAAAATCTCGGTTCATACAAATGGCGGTTTCGTTATTGAGTATGCTCATATATTGGGGATTTTCATCAGGAATATTTGAAATTTTGTTTAATTATAATGAAAGTTCCATTGATTATAATGCCCAAAAGGCAGAACAGGTACGTCACGATATGTTGGAGAGCAGTATGTATCTGAGCGAATATATGAATATACAGGGATATACAACAACGATTATGTTCATTCTGATGCTTGCTGTGCTGATTTTGTTTTATCAGGAAAAGAACGGATTATTTACGTTTCGTTATGTCCGGGGAGAAAGCCAAAAGAAGGTAATTCTTTCAACGATTTTTCAGTATTCGTGGATAAATGCGTTGTGGTATTACATTATTTATATCATCTATCTGAGTATCGGGTACTGCATTATGGGAAACCGCATGGAATATATACCGAGAAATACATTTGACGGCATTTTTGGTGAGGGTTTTAGTGCGGCAAGTCCGTATTTGTATTATATGGTTCAGGGGATTCCTTCTATATTAATAGGAACTTTTGTTTATACATTGTTTGGCTGTGTGATCGCACTGTATTGTAAGAAAAGCTATCAGGCACTGCTTTGGATGCTGGGATATTTTTGGGGTACGCAGATTCTATTGGAATTTTTCCGGTGCACATTTTTAAAACAGCAGGCAGGACTTGCATGGTTTATCGGAAAATTTGAACCGACATTTCTGTACGGATTTTACGGCTATGTATATCATAATCCAACGATAAGAACAGCATTACAGACAATGGATTCACTTATTTTACCGGTTTTGTTATCCTGCGTTCTGCTGATTATTTTCTTTAGGAAAGAGGAAAAAATAAATGCGTAACAAAAAATATTTCATTGTACTGTTTATTTTTATAGCATATGCCGTTTATGACTTTGGCGGAATGGCATTTACAGATGGACTGTATTCTCCGCTGGTTCTGTATGGGTGCTATATATTTTTAATGGCAGATAAAATGAATGAATTAACGGCAATGTCGATTTACAGGTATCATTCTGTTAAGAATTTATATATTCAATATATGAAAAATCAGATGATGGCAGCATGTGTCTATCTGGCAGTATTTTTTGCGGCGGGGATGATTACAGGTGTTGCCTCAGCGGTATTTGACCGTGGATTTTTTGTATCATGCGGTGCAATGATAAAATTTCTGATTACCAGTTATGTGAATCTGCTTATCATCGGATTTTTGCAGCTGGTTTTAAGAATTTTGCTGGGGAAAAAAGGCGCAGCAGGGGCATTAGTGCTGTATTTGTTTATCTGTGTATTAAAATTTATGGCAGGCAGACCGTTTATCCAGCCATTTATACTGGATACGGCATACTATAGGTGGAAATGGATTGCAGCGCCAAGAACCGTGATAAATTATGGATTGTGCGTTCTTATTGTCATAGGACTGGCATATCTGCCGTATAGACAGGATAGGAAGATTCGGTAATGAAAAAATATTTATCAAAAAAATACATTAAATACATAGGAAGTCTGTGTGCGGTGTGGGCTGCGCTTTGGAATGTATTTCTGCTTGGAGTGTCACTGGAAAAATCCGGTCCGGCAGCAGACAGTACATTATTACAATGTATTTTGGGCAGTGAAAATTACGCACACGACTTTTTTACGCGGCAGTTCTGGTTCATCAGTGTGTTTGTATTTTATATGGCAGTTTATTTGGTCATATTTTTATTTCTACAGCATGAATCCGGAAAATACCGTTCAATGAAACTGCATCGGTATGGGAAAAAGGGGTATCTGAACCACTGCGAAAGCAAAGTCCTGCATGGCAGTCTGTATGCGGTACTGCTTGTTGCCACAGGGCTGGCAGGGATTGCTTTGTTCGGACGCATTACAGGCGCGGTTATTCGGACAGGCAATGCAGACATGGCAGCAGCAGTGCTGCTGCTTGTAAAGATATTTTTGTGCATGGTTTTATACGGAAAAATTACGGTATATCAAATATTAAGGAAAAACAGCGATTTTGCGGCATTTTTTATGCTTGTGGTTTTATTTGTACATCTGGCGGCAGAGGTGTATACACAAAAAATACATTTCTTAACGTATACAGGTGCGGTGGAAAGCCTGTGCGGTATTTTAATATTAATTGTGTTGAATACGGTAACAGAACTTGTTGTGAGAAAAAAGATAAAAACAATGGATTTGTGCTAAGACAGAAATGAGGGTATATATGGGCGAAGTGATTTTAAAGATAGAAAATGGAACAAAGAAATTTAAAAATGAGCTGATATTTCAAAATGTAAGCATGGAGTTTGAAAAGGGCAATAGTTATGGATTTGTAGGACCAAACGGCTGTGGAAAAAGTGTCTTTTTTAAGACTTTATGCGGATACTCCCTTTTGACAGAAGGACAGGTCATTTACCGGGGAAAAATTATCGGAAAAGAGCAGGATTTTATTGATGATGCAGGAATTGTCATCGAAGAACCGGAGTTTATAAACAGCCTGTCCGGTCTTGAAAATTTAAAAATTCTTGCAGAAATTCAAAAGAAAATTTCAGAAGCGGAAATTATAGAGGTTTTAAAACAATTTGATTTATATGAAGACAGAAATAAAAAGGTTGGAAAATATTCTGTCGGAATGAAGCAGAAGTTAAGACTTGCGCAGGCAGTGATGGAAAAGCCACAGGTGTTGATTTTAGACGAGCCGATGAACGGACTGGATAAAAAGTCGGTAAAAAAGGTCGAAGACATTTTAAAAGCATTTGTTGAAAACGGCGGAACACTGCTGATGACCAGCCATATAGAACAGCAGGTGGAAGCGTGCTGTAAAATTGTGTATGAAATTGACGGCGGGGAGATTTTGCGGGTGACGGATTGATGTTAAAGCTGACATTCTGACGGCATAGGAGTGGAAAGAACTGGAATAAAAAGTATGAAAAAGAAAAAAATAGCATTTATAACAGGCATTGTGGTGGCGGTAGTATTTTTAGGGGGAATTGCCACATATGTATATGTATTTAAAAACAATCATTCAGCATCGGAAATTAAAGACGGTGTAACGGACACGCAAAGTAGCTGGAATACAGACACACATCACATTGCGGCTGGAAATGGAGGATATTATTATACACAATATGATGCAGACGGAAAGATAAGATTGTATTATACACAGGTAGAAAATGAAAATGGAGTTGTGTTATGCGCACTGCCGGAATGTACCCATAAAACGGATGCGTGCAGAGCGGTACTTTCAGGAGAGGCATATCAATTTGGAACGGTATATTACTATAAAGATTTTTTATATGTAATCCATAAGAAAGAGGGGATGGGCTATTTGTGTAAAATAGATTCAGACGGAAGCGGAAGGGAAGATGTATGCGCTTTATTTGCAATGGACAAATTTTCGTCTGTTTCATTGGTTTTTCATGAAAATGATATTTATGCGTATGACAGCGTGGGAAATGCCGGAGGAAGTGAAGATCATGTTCAGGAAATAAAGAAAATATCAATAGGGGATTATGCAGTGTCAACAGTCTATGAATACAGTGGAGTTGGTGCGGCGATTACAGGAGCAAGAGATTTTGGCGGTTATCTGTATTTTATTGTAATGGAATATCGGCTGGATATGGATAGTAAAACGCATTATGCCGATGAACGGTTATACAGATATGATTACGGAAATGGCATAGCGGAAAAAGTAATTGACAAGCAGGTATCGGATTATTTTGTGTTGGGAGATACATTGGTTTATTTTGAAAGTGGTACGGGATTGTATGTTTATGATTTTAAAACACAAAAAGAAACTTTAGAAGTACAGGCAGATAAAAATATACTTGTTGCCGGTATTTCTTATGACGGTCAGTATTTTTATTTGGATAATGCCGGAATGGGAAGTATGACAGACGCAGCGAGCCGTATAGAAAGAGTAATCTATGTGTATGACAGGAGCTTTAATTTAATCAGGGAAATAGACTGCGGAAAAGACTGTACAGGAGTTTATTATGGAGATGAAAAGTATCTTTTTATAAAACAACTGGATACAATCTGTTATATAAAGAAAGAAGATATTTTAAATGCGGAATGGGTACAGCTTAAATAATACGACCTGTACCAAGAGGATTTTAATTGATAAAAAGAGAGAAAAGTAATGCTCAATAATAAAACAGCTAAAAAGAGAATTATTTTAGCCCTGTTTTCAGTGATTCTGGTAGTTATAATGACAGTCTGTGCGGTTCAGGTAAGGCGAAAAGTATTGTATGACAGTGTTGTTGGAGAGTGTAGTAATCAGGAACTGACTGACCGCTGGCGAAGTAAGGGCGAGGCATATGATATTGGGGTTAATTCAAAGGGAATGGTTATATTTAAAGATAGAAAAGCAGCGTTAAAGCAGGCATTGGAAGATTACCAGCCGTTCACGTCAAAAAACGTCGTTTCATGCCAAAGGGGTTCTAATTGGTAAAAAATGCAGTTATACTGAAATCAAGAAATACACAAAGGTGTATATAAAGCAAAGATATAACAGGCTGTAAACAAACAGCCTTTATATAGAATAAACAGTCGTCTTGATGTTCAGATAAAGCGGGGGAAGAATGACAGCAGGCAAAGAGGGGGCAGAAAGGAGAATGTTATGAAAACGACAGTTTTAAAATTAGCAGCAAAGGCAGCATATGCAACTGCAAAAAAGGCAGGCAATTCAGCTTCTATCTATGGAATGTATCAGCCGAAAGAGCCGAAGACACTGAAAAAGAGCAAGTAAACTAAAATTGAAGGAATTTTATAGGAGGGAAGCGTATGCTAAGGATAAAAAATAGTTTGATTAAAAAGGCAATAGCTGCCGGTTTAATGATAGCTACGGTAATGGGGACAAGTATACCAACGTTTGCAAGTGAATGGCATTCTAACGCAAGCGGACATGCAGAGTACGACATTTATCAAGACGGACGCTTTGATGAAAGTATTTCTGTAATTACATCATTAGATGAATATGGAAATATTAGTGATTATATCTACTAATCATTATTCAAAGACAGCAGACGAAGTATAATACTGGACGAATTGTTTTTGAGCGAAAACAGTCAGCCGGAATGGCGGATGAGAAATCACCAGGGAGGGATTTCTCATCGCTGCTTCGTGATTAAATCGTTTAGAAATGGGGGCTATTATGAAAAAAGTATATGTTGGAATACTCATTTGTCTGGTGATAGTGATAGTCAGTGCAGGCTGTGGAAAGAAATATATGCAGGAAGCAGATAATATGGATTGGGAGCAGGGAACGGTACAAAATATTACAGATGCACAGTCTTGTTACGTCAATAATAAGGTGGCAGATGATGGATATGGATATTATTTTACGGACGGAACAAAAGGGAAATATTACAGAATTTATTATTATGATGCTGGCTGTGAGCAGGCAGTGCCTTTATGCAGTAAGGTGAATTGCAGTCATAAAGGGGAAGATTGTGATGCTTATTATACAGCAGACCAGTGCTATAACGGGTATATCTGGTATCAGAACGGTCATTTATTCCGGCTTGAATATGATACAAAGACAGGGGATATGAAGCTGATATATTTTGATAAGGACGGAAGCAATGAAAAGAGTGCCGGAGTATTGTGGAATGGTGAAAATGTTGTAATGAATAAAGTATCCGATTATGAGAAAAATATGATACTTCACAAAGGATATATTTATTATTGCTATGAAACTGATATGCAGGAGGAAACGACCGTATATAGATTGAAAATTGACGGTTCAGGAGAAAAAGAACAGATTGGAATAGTAGAAAAGCCGGAGATTGAAGTGAAGAATCAAACCATAGCGGTGCGGAATAATCAGAATCGTGTTTATATTACAGTAGATTATTCTGTTAAAGATACTGCGCAGCATTATATGGAATTATATGAGTACAGCCTTGAAAATGGAGGATTTTCCCGGAAAATGACAGAACAGGCGGAGTTAGATTATGCCTATCAATATGATGAAAGCGGAGAGCATATTATAGGTGTAACCGGTGAAGGGTATGGGGCAGTGGATTTAAGAAATATTGCATTCGATAATGATGAAAACATGTATGCCTATCAGTCCATTACTGGAAAAGTTTTGAAATGTAATATAAATACGGGAGAAAATGTGCAGATTTATCAGGATGACGGATATGGGATTATAGAATGTGCCGGAGACTGTCTATATCTGAATCAGAAAGATACCGGGTCATTTGATAAACAGTATAAAATTACGGTGATAGATTTATCCGGAAATTATATAAAACAAATAGACTGTCAGACGGCGGCGAATAGTTATCCAAGCGGAAAAAATGATATCTTTATGAAGAAAAGAGTCAGTTCAGAGCAAAGGGTCAACAGTGAAGGAAAGAATATCATGGTTGAGTATCTGCTCTATGATATGACAACAGGGGAAAGCAAAGTGATACTTGAGGGGACAAGCATAAGATAGCAAATGTACTGCCGGACAAAGGGGGAAAAAGGATATGATGGAATTTAAAAGAGTCTGGAATATCAAAGTAATCATTACTTTACTTTGTCTGGCAGCGGTAAGTGTTATTTTGTTTTATAATGAGCAGATTCAAAATGGAACAAATGAAATTATACGGTATGATGAAAGCTATAATCAGAACAGGTATAGTATTTTTGATGTAAATCAAATGGAACTGGATATGATAAATCAATACAATACCGGGAAGTGGAAAGAAACACAGGATGGACAGACAGATGATATCAAAGCATTTATAAATTGGTATTATGTTACATATATCGGAAAAAATTCTCCTAAAAGAGATGTCTTTATGGTAACAAAAGAACTATTTTATAATAAAGCAGTTTATGTTGAAGGGTATGCTCAAAGAATTGCCGGAATGTATGAAAGTGCGAAAGCAATGGTACGTATCGGGGCATTTTCTGATAAAAATTCTTTTTCATACCAAAATATATTAAAGACAAGTTATGATTTATCCCAGAATGCACAAATAAAAACAGAACTGAGTGGAATGCGTGCGTGGGAAAGTATTTACCAGTATAAAATCATCGGTTATTTTCATATTGCTTTTATGATGATAATTGTTTTTAGTTTTTTATCTGAAAGAAAAAAAGGCTTGTGGAGCATTATATTTTTATCAACGGGCGGCAGGTGGAAACTGGCAGCAAAAAGGCTCATGATAATTGCTGTATCTGCGGTTATATCTGCAGTAGTATTATATGGAACAATCTGGGGGGAAAGCTTATTTTTATACCATGGAGGTCAGAGCTTAACCGTGCCGGTTCAAAGCAGTTGTATTTTTTCGGATGTATTACTGCATATAAATAAAATTCAGTATATAGGATTAAATATTCTATTGTGTGCATGTGCCACAATGACTGTCGCAGTTATTGTGTGGGGAATTATTTCCGTATGTAAAAGCCAGACAGGGTATATGGCTGTGTTGTTGTGTGTGTTTGTACCGGAATACATTTTTTATACAGTAATTTCCCAAAGAAATGCGCTCGCAGTATTGAAATACTTTAACATCTTTCAATTATTTGTACCAATGAACAGCGTGGTTGAATATGCAAACTGTGAAATCGGAACACTGCTATTTGGCAGAATAGAGCTCATTGCAGGTCTGGTATTGGCATTGCTTTTAGCGGGGGCATTTTTATCAATCCGAGCAGCACAGACAAATTATCCGATACATCATTTCTCTAAAATGAAAAAGACAGTGGACATAATTAGTGAAAAATATCACAGCTTAATAGCAAAGCTGACACCGTCTGGTTTGGAAGTCTATAAACTGCTTGTGATACAAAAAGGATTTATTATTTTATTAATACTTATCGTTTTGATGTCAAATGTAAAAATTTATGGTGGAGTTTCGTATGACGAAGAAAGAATCATTTTGCGGGAATATTATGAAAAGACACAGGGAATGACGACTGGGGCAGCGGTAAATGTGGAAATTAGCGGCTATCGTGACAGGCTTGAAAGGATGCAGGAGCAGTATGCAGAATTAAAGTTGGCGGCTAAAGAAGAAAAAGAAGCAGACGGAGCAGTGCTGGATGAGCTGATAAAGGATATAACCGTATTGTCAACAGCAGTGGAGTATATGGAGCATCAGACGGAATATCTTGAAAATATGAAAGAAACACGGGGAGTAAATCCGGTTATTATAGCACCTTACATTTATGAAAATATGCTTGGAGGACGTTTGGATTACAGTATGAATATAGTGAGTCTGTATGTTTTTGTGACATTACTTCTGCTTATGAACGGAGCATTTGCTTATGAAAAAAAGGATAATATGACAATGGTCATACGAAGCGGTGCAAAGGGACGGACTTTTTTCGCTGTAAGAAAACTGTTGATTGAAAGCGTGCTTACGATATTAATAGGAGCTGGCGTATATGGATATTTTTATTATAAAGTATTATGTGTGTATCATCTGACTGGCATTGACAACAGTATTTTGTGTCTGGAAATGATGAAAGATTTTCCCATTGATATTACAATAAGGCAGTATTTAATTTGGGGTGTATTATGGAAGATTTTGTTTATGTGTACAGGAACAATGGTCATTACATTTATATCGCTGGTTTTACGGGAGCAGGCGGCATTACTGGTATCGCTACTTATTTTAGTACCGCATGTGCTTTACCTGTTGAATTTTAAATTTTTTCAATATTTTTCTGTAATCATACCAATGAATACGTGGCAAATGTGGAGAATTTACCCAAAGAAAATGATTTATGCGGTATATTTGTGGGCATTTTTTATCGGAGGATTTGCAGCTTATGGTATTATAAAAAAATGGAGCATAAATACAAAATTACGATAGCGGTTATAGATATCAAAAAAAATAATAAACGGGGAAATCAAAAATGCAGGAAACAGCGGTAAGATTTGCAATATGTGATGATGATAAAGTGTATGCGGAAAAAATGAAAGCATTGATATTACAGACCTTTCATCTGCCGCAGCCGGTTGAGTGTGTCATTTATCTGAATCAGGAACAGATTTTAAAATGTTATCGTGAAGATAAAATTGATATTGTTTTTATGGATATTGAGTTTGGCGATACCATAGGATTTCAGGTGGCACGCAGGTTAAGTAGGCAGGATTCACAACTGGCGGTTGTATACATGACCAATTATGAGCATTATATCACAGAAGCCTTTGTATGCAGACCGCTGGGGTTTATCAGAAAAAGCCATGCAGAGGACGATTTGCAAATTGCAGGGCAGGAAATCCGGCACTTCATCGGGCAGAAATACAGCCGGTTTGTGTTTGGCGGCGGGACGGCAGTTGTGGAAGTTCCGTTGTATAAAGTCTATGCGGTGGAAATCTACGGACATGATATGGTGATACTGTTGGATGACGAAAATATCCGCGTGCGGGATAAGCTAATGCGGGTTGAAGATGAGCTGGAAGCACATGATTTTGTAAAAATAAGCCGAGGAAGAATGGTGCATTTAAAATATGTCACAGCGATTGAGGGGAAAACGGTACGATTGCATGAGAACTACGAATTTGCAGTAAGTGCAGACAAAATCAGTATGCTCAAAAGCCGGTGGCTTGCATACAAAATGCTGCATTAGAAGGGAAAATTATGACAGTCTTTGATTCATTTATTAATTTACTGCAAAGTGGAATGATAACGGCATTTCTGATACACTGCCTCGGAATTAAGAGAAAATTCCAGAAAAAAGCAGCAATTCTAGTTTTTGTGACGGTATTTTTCGTATATCTTGAAATACAGACATTTTTCACACCGTTTGAAAATTACGGAGTGTTATTAACGCTGCTGGTAACAGGGGTACTCAGCTTCGTATTTTGTGAAAAAGGTTGGATTGAAAAGTGTATCTGCAATGTGGTCATTCTGATGTTTTCAGTGGTTGCGGCGATTATCAGCGGAAGCATCGCAGGACTGATATGGAATGTGGGATATGTAGAACTCGTAGAGGGTGCTTCGGCACAGAAAATGGCGGCAATGCTTTTAACCCAGCTGCTATTAGGCATTTTTACAGGGATATTTATCCGGTTTCAGGACATTTTGACAGATACTTACGATTTAAAATTTACACTGGGCGTATTAAGTATCCCGTTAATTTCCATTGTGGTTGTTACGGCAATACTCAGCCAGCCGGTTGCGGGGAGGCGCGGCATTTTACAGGCGGGACTTATCACCGGGGGGATGATTGCCGTGAATCTGATTGTGTTTATCATGATGAAATATGAAAACAGACAGTATCGCGAAAAGCTCAAAAGTGAACTGCTGATAAGAAGTTATGAACAGCAGAAGGCAGATATTGAAGAAATTAATCAGCGTTACCGGATGACACAGAAAAACCGTCATGAAATGAAAAGGGTACTCAATCTGATACAGGACTATTTGCAAAACGGTGAGCAGGAAAAGGCGCTTTCCTATTTATCGGAACTAAATGTAGAGGAGCATATCATGTCAGAACAGATACTGTATACAAAAAATTCGGTATTAAATTATATGTTAAACCGGAATATCAGCAGGTGTAAAGAAAAAGGAATTGATGTCAAATGTATGGTTACAGGCAGTATTGACGGCATACCGGACAGGGACGTTTATATCCTGGCAGGTAATTTATTTGAAAATGCGGTGGAAGCGGCATGTCAGGCGGAAAATCCGTATATCAGCATTACAATCTGCGGAAACGATACCTGTCTGTATTTTGAATTTTACAATTCCACCAAAGAAAATGTCATGCAGACCAATCCGCAGTTAAAGACGACCAAAACAGAAAAGGCAGTGCATGGATACGGTATCGAAAATGTGCGGGAAATTGTCGAAAAATATCATGGTACAATAGAATACCGGAGTGAAGGGGATTTTCTGTTTGTCTGTAAAACCGTGCTGATAAAAGAAAATGTGGAATTATAAAAAATGAAAATAATGTAACCGGAATTGAAAGGAAGAGGGAGCATGATACACACAATTGCGCAGAAAACAGCAGATATTTTTTGCAGACAAAATGTGGCAGATGAAGAAAAGAAAGAAATCTATATTTATGGCATAGAACTTTTGGTTTCAAGCCTGATAGGTGCGGTGCTGATTCTGGGGATAAGCATAGGGATAGGAAAAATATGGAGTGGAGTAGTGTTTCTTTCGGTATTTATACTGGTACGCCAGTATACAGGTGGATACCATGCAGATACTTATGTGCGTTGCAACGCTGCATTTGTACTGACCTATCTGTTGACTGTCGGCATATGGATATTTTGCAGAGTGCATGATTTAAAAGTGGCAGTCTGGTTTATTCTGCTGGGTGCATATATAATAATGGCGGTGCTTGCACCGGTTGAAAATAAGAATAAACCATTAGATGATGAAGAAGTAAAAAAGTACAAATGGAAAAGCATTGTAATTTATTCGGCATTTATTATGGTAGTTCTTGCGGCAGATATTACGGGTGTTTTTTATGAGGTCTGCCTGTACATTAAAATTATATTAATTATCATAGTGGTTCTGATGGTTTTAGGAAAATTTAAGGAAAATCTGACAGAATAGAGAAGACAGTAATAGAAGTAAAAACCTCCGGCAGCAGAACGACTGTATTCCCGAAATATTGGAAATATACAGTCTTAAAAGTGCTGCCGGAGTTTTAAATTTTAAAAATTATAATTTTTAATAAGAAGCGGCATTGCCGTAAAACATAGCCTGAATGTGTGATTTATTTGAGCAAATCGGCAGTTGTGGCAGTAGAGCCGTTTTCCTTAAACCAATTGTCAAATTTATCCATAATAGCGCTGTGCGTATCGCTTGAAATAGAAGGCAGCTCCTGACCCCATGATTTGGTAGCAAGGGAGAATCCTTTTTCCACAGCCTTTACCATTTTTTCCATTTGCTTTTCATCACCGTTTGAAAGAGCAAGTGCAAATGAAAAAATACGGTCTGAAGTCTGATTAACACCCCAGTAGCCGTCTTCGGAAATGTCTTCCTTTGCCTGGGCAATCGTATCGGCATCCGCAGTAAAATTACCGCTTGCAAGAACCTTCCACATATCATCGGCTGTACCGATAGCAATACCCTGTTTTTGGAACATCTGTGTAACAAGGGACTGCATCTGTGCAGAACGTTTTTCTGAATCAGCTTTTAACTGGGCAACCAGTGCGGCATTTTTTGTCCGTTTAGAAGAAGCACTGACGGTTGTTTCGTAGGTAGCACCGGCTTCGGATTTGTAAGCGGATTCTTTAGAAGAAGCTGTTGCCTTATCTGCTTTCTGAACCTTTTCAATCGCTGTTGCAGCAGTAGCTGCATAACCTGCATTAATTCCATTTAAACTCATTATAAACCTCATTTCTGCACACCTTTTCGCTGCTCAAATTCATACCGGGTGTGCGTGGTATAAATTTTACTGCCCTCCGTGGCGACGCATTTGCAGTATTTTTGCTTCTATTTAATATATCGGACAGGACAGGGGAAAAATCAAGCCCAAATTGATATTATAAAAAATAATACAAATGATTGACAATGTAAATCAAAAACGTATAATATAATTATAAAAACAGCATATAATAATGTTATTTAAAAATGGAGGTGTTTTTATGGCAACAGTACCGACACAGGTAAGAATTGATGAGAATTTAAAAAAACAGGCGAGTGAACTTTTTGCACAGTTGGGAATGGATATGTCCGGGGCAATGAATATTTTTTTAAGACAGTGTGTATTAAGAGGTGGACTACCGTTTAGCGTTGAACTCCCACAGTATAAGCCGGAAGTGTTAGAAGCAATGGAAGAAGCAAAGAAAATCAGTAAAGACCCTGATACAAAGAGATATAGCAGTTTGTCGGAGGCTTTGGAGGATATTGATTAATGCAGTATGAATTAATACTTACCGGAAAATTTAAGAAAAGTCTTAAACTTGCAAAGAGGAGAGGTTTAAACTTAGAATTATTAGATGAAGTGGTTACGATGTTACAGAAGAATATTCCGTTGGAGGAAAAATATCGTGACCATGAGTTAAAAGGAAAATATCAGGGATTTAGAGAATGCCATATCCAGCCGGATTGGTTACTGATATATTTAAAGGAAAATGATGTTCTTACCCTGACCTTGGTTGATACCGGTTCACATGCGGATTTATTCAATATGTAATCTGATGTTTGTCATAATCCGTTTACTTTCCCACATAGTATTGGTAAAATACAGTTGTTTACAAATTTACAAAATCAAAGATGCCAGAATGGCAGAAATGGAGGAATTATGAAGGTTTTATTAATCAACGGAAGTCCGAAGAAAGAAGGATGTACATATACGGCTTTAAAAGAGGTGGCAGATGAACTTGAAAGAAACGGTGTGGAAACAGAAATTTTTCATATCGGAACAGCGCCGGTAAAGGGCTGTATGGGCTGTGGTTACTGTGCAAAGACAGGAAATCATCAGTGTGTATACAATGACGATACTTTAAATGAAGCAATTTTAAAGGCAAAGGATGCAGACGGTTTTGTATTCGGTTCACCGGTACACTACGCATCGGCTTCAGGGGCGATTACGTCATTCCTTGACAGATTGTTTTATGCAGGTTATCCAATGGCACACAAGCCGGGTGCGGCAGTAGTCAGCTGCAGACGCGGCGGCGCAACTGCGGCACTTGACCAGTTAAACAAGTATTTTACGATTGCGCAGATGCCGGTTGTTTCATCAAATTACTGGAATATGGTGCATGGCAATACACCGGAAGAAGTCTGTCAGGATAAAGAAGGTTTACAGACGATGCGTATTTTAGGTCGGAATATGGCATGGATGTTAAAATGTATCGAAGCCGGAAAGAACAATGGTGTGGCAGTGCCGGAGGCAGAGGCGAAGGTGAAGACGAATTATATACGGTGATGGATATTTTTGTATCCGTGTCCCTCAACGTGCTACTTGACTTCGGTCCACGGATACAAAAATATCTGTGAGGAGAGTGGCAACCCGGTAGGGGAGCAGGTGGGGCGTCCTGCGGACTGCACCTGCACCATGGCGGCGGAGAGATATAATATGGTTACTCACTATGATGCAGGAGGTACGCCCCTATGGGGCTGCCTCCTGCGTTTTGTATTTGTGGTACAGGTCTATTTTGGGATATATAAGTACAAAAAGAATCCCCGCCGGCGCTGAGGGGGGATGCGCTGACGGGGATATATCGAAATAGGGGAAACTGGCTAATTAAGTTGTAGACGGGTCCGGCTCTGCACTTTTTTCAATCTTTACAGTGCGGTGTTTCCAAATACCTGTCCAATATAAAATGTAGAGTATCAATGCGGAAGTCGCATTACTTACTACTACGGCATACCAAATACTTTCAACGCCCATATGCAGGAGTGTTGCACACACCCACAGGGTAAGAAAACGAAATACCCAAATACGGGACGCATCAACCATCATTGTTATCATCGTATGCCCGCAACCCTGAAATAATCCCTGGGTTACGTTATAAAATGCGTTTGTCCAGCAGCAGATTGCCATGATGGATAAGAAATCCGTGGCAAGCGGGACAACTGCATCGTCCGAAGTAAAGAAGCGGACGATTGGCTCGGCAATGAAACGTCTGGATAAAATCATGCCGCATACAAATAAGAAAACGGCTCCAATCCGTAATGCGATGTGATAAGATTTATCGGTACGTTTAATATTACCGGCTCCGAAATTCTGCCCAACAATGGTCGATATGGCTGAGCCGATACCGTTGGCAGGCATGGTAATAATGCTGTTTATTTTATTGCCGATTCCGTAAGCAGTTGTAGCGGTTGTTCCGTATGCATTGACATTTTTTGTCATCAGCAGAAAACCAAACTGCATTGTACTTCCACCGATTGCCGTTGGAAGACCGATTTTCAGAATCGAAAGCATTTTTGTCTTTTCAAAACGGAATCCTTTAAAATTAATCTGAATCAGCTGTCCCTTGCGGGTTAATACATATAGTGCCAGAACAGCACTCGGAATCTTTGCAAGCAGTGTAGCCAGTGCCGCACCACTGATTCCCCAGCCGAATTTCATCAGAAATAACGGATCCAGTATCAAATTTATGGATACACCCAGTACATTTAAAAGCATTGGACGAACCGTGTCACCCTGCGATTGTTTAACCGCTGTATATATATTTATCATAAAAAGGAATGGTAAGTCAAGTACTACAATGCGTAAATATGAAATTCCGTACAAAAAAATATTTCCTTCGGCACCTAACCAGCCGACAATACCCGGTGTAATACACCAGCAGACGGCGGCGCAGACCAGTGAAAATAGCAGGGAACACAAGCATACGTGGTTTGCCATGCTGTTTGCCTGACGGTCTTCCTTTGCACCGAGATACTGCGAAATTAAAATTGCACCGGCGGTTGTAAGCCCGGTACCAAAATTTATTAAAATATTCTGAATCGGGGAGACAAGCGTGATTGCTGCCTGTGATTCTGTTCCGATTCTTCCAAGCCAGAACGTATCCGTTAAGTTATACATTGACTGGATAAAGCTGTTTATCATGACCGGAATGGCAAGCATTAAAATTGCCTGTATCAGATTTCCGCTCAGAATCATATTGCGTCTGTCCGCGCTTAAAGGTTTTGACATAAGCCCCTCCTTTGTCCTAAAAACATAAAAATCATCTTGACAACGCAAAGATAATTTGTGACTATATAAATAGTAACATAAAAAACAGTAATTTCTACGAAAATATCGTTTAAAAATGCAATAAATACAGAAAAATTGTTTTAAAGGAGCGGATTGTATGAAAAAAAACAAATCAGAGAACATTCCGGTGGATTTTAGTATTTTAAATGACATGCCGACTGATTTTAAAATTGACAGAATTACAAGAGAAGCAGGATTTCAGATGAAAACCTCGCATGTACATCCGTTTTATGATATTACCTATCTGATCAACGGGGAGTGTACCTGTTTTGTAAATCACAGTATTTATAAGCTTTCAAAGGGCGATTTGATTATTATTCCGCCGGGGGACATTCACAGAAGTACCTTTCACGGAAAGATACCGGTGGAGCGGTATGTGTTAAGCTTCCGCGAGGAGGAATTAAACTGGATACGAAGTCTTATTGGCGATGAGATTGTATCAAAGAGTTTAAAAACCGGTGTGATTTCAATTCCAAGCAAGCGGCGTGATTACATTGAAGCCCTCTTAAATAAGCTGCTTTTTGAAAATGAAGGACAGGATATTTTATCGCCTGCATTTATCCAGGCGGGACTGCTCGAGCTTTTGCTGTTTATGATACGTTGTCAGCAGTACGAGAATAATGTCTATAAGGAAATTGATGTGGATAATCAGCTGATGCAGGAGATTGCCACCTATATTTATGAGCATTACGATAAGAAAATAACGCTTGATGATATGGCAGAGCGGTTTCATATCAGCCGTTCCTATCTGTCAAAGAAATTTAAGCAGGCAACCGGCTTTGGGTTTAAAGAATACCTTGTGAATGTCCGTATTAAAAATGCGTGCCGTCTGTTACTTGAAACGAATCATTCTATTACGGATATTGCATTTGAGTGCGGTTTTAACGACAGCAATTATTTTGGGGATGCGTTCCGTAGAATTAAGGGCATAGCACCTAATAAATACCGCAGAAACAAAGAAGCAATCTGATAAATATTACTTGCATTTAAAAAGTTGATTTTATATAATAAAACTGTGTATACAACATACAAGAAACAATTTGGAGAAAATCATGGATAGTATTAGATTGAAGGCAAGAGCAAAGATTAACTTAGGGCTGGATGTTTTGGGAAAACGCGAAGACGGTTATCATGAAGTGCGCATGGTCATGCAGACGATTGGCATTTACGACAGGCTGATTCTGACAAAGATTCCCGAAGAGGAAATCCGTATCACGTCCAATCTTGCATTTTTGCCGGTCAACGAAAATAACTTGATTTATAAAGCAATCAAATTATTAAAAGATGAATACCACTTTCCGGGTGGCATTTCCGTGGATTTGAATAAGTTTATTCCGGTTGCGGCAGGCATGGCGGGCGGCAGTACGGATGCGGCATCGACGATGTTTGGTGTGAACAGGCTGTTTGGACTGAATCTTTCTATGGGAAAGATGATGGAACTGGGAGTGCGCTTAGGCGCAGATGTTCCGTATTGTGTCATGAGGGGAACGGCACTGGCAGAAGGCATCGGAGAAAAGCTTACACGAATCACACCTGTACCGCATATGTGGATTTTAATTGCAAAACCGCAGATTAATGTATCCACCAGGCTGGTTTATGAACAGCTCGATATGGGCGGCATACAAAAGCACCCTGATATTGACGGAATTATCCGGGCAATTGAAGCACAGGACGTTGTGCGGATTGCGCAGTCTATGGGCAATGTCCTTGAAAATGTAACTGTGCCGTTATATCCGGTGATTGAAACAATTAAGCAGGATATGCTCTCCCACGGGGCAATTAACGCAATGATGAGCGGAAGCGGACCGACTGTATTTGGTATTTTCCCGGATGAGCAGACCACGCTTGCGTGCCAGGCATTTTTAAAGAAAAAAGGCGATGCCAGACAGGTATATATTACAGAGAATTTTAATTAATGATTATATAAAGAACGGAGGATCAGACAGATGAAAGGCGAATTAAAGATGGATGTCAACGATTATCTTCCTTTAAGAGATGTTGTCTTTAATACATTAAGACAGGCAATTTTACGAGGTGAAATGGAGCCGGGAGAACGTCTTATGGAAATTCAGCTGGCACAAAAGCTGGGGGTCAGCAGAACACCGATCCGTGAAGCCATCCGTAAGCTTGAACTGGAAGGACTGGTTATCATGATTCCGCGAAAGGGTGCCGAGGTTGCCCACATCACGGAAAAGGATATGAAGGATGTACTGGAAGTGCGCTCTACATTAGAGGAACTGGTCGTAGAGCTTGCCATTAAAAATGTAACCGATGAAAAGATTGAAGAATTAAAGTGTGCCAATAAGGTCTTTGAATCTGCAATCGTATCAAAGGATGCCGTGAATATTGTAGAAGCGGATGTGAAGTTCCATGATATTTTGTATTCCATGACAAACAATGCACGCCTGATACAGATTATCAACAATCTGCGGGAACAGATGTACCGTTACCGTCTGGAATATGTAAAAGATGCGAGAACACATTCTATTATTATCAGTGAACATAATGATATTATCAAGCAGATCCGTGATAAGAATGTACCGGTTGCAAAGACCGTGATTCATCAGCATATCAGCAATCAGGAAAAGGGAATCAGCAGGCTGCTGAATCATTAAAAATTAAAAATAAATGTATAGTCTGTGTTTTTACGGTAATACTCCATTTAGAACGAAAACGCCGGAATAAAAGATTTTTCACACGTCAAATGTAACCTGACGTTGGCAGCTTTGTGCCGCAGGCGCCACAAAGCTGCGCTTATCGCAGAACTTAAATAAATTCAGTTTGCGGTTTCTTCGGCATTAAAGTGCTTGTGGAATGGGGGAGTATTATGAGAAAGAAAAAACGCAGACTATCTGTATTTATAATGGTGATTTTAATTTTAACGGTTGGAATAGCAGGAATACGCACGGCAGAAGGATATGCGGCATGGCAGCAGGACAGTGCGGGCATTGCACAGGGGATTGCTACAGAGATTATCCGGTTTCATGTGCGGGCAAACAGTGATTCGGAAGCAGACCAGCAGTTAAAGCTTCAGGTGAAAGACCGTGTCGTTACATATATGGAGCCGTTGTTAAGGGAGTCACAGGATATTGAACAGTCCAGACAGATTTTAGAGGAACAGACGGAAAATATCCGTACACTTGCGTTAGATACCCTGCGGGAAGCGGGCAGTGATTATGATGTGGCAGTTTATTTTGAAAATAGTTATTTTCCGATGAAGTCATACGGCGATGTGACATTTCCGCCCGGAGAATATGAGGCATTCCGTATTGACATTGGAGCTCACGACGGAAAAAACTGGTGGTGTGTGTTATACCCGCCGCTCTGCTTTGTGGATACGTCTTACGGCGTGCTTCCGGATACCTCAAAAGATACTTTAAAGAATATTTTGACAGAAGATGAATATAATGCTATAACTAATACCCGGGTTGAGTACCGGTGTAAGTATTTAACCTTTTTAAACCGCCTGTTTGCGGAGAAAAAGTGAAAGCGTGCATATGGTTTTACGGCTGTGAGGCGGATTATTTGAAATGATGAATGAAAAGTATAATAAAGATAGAGAAAAGCCGCTCTGTGCGGCAGAATGGAGAAGAAATCCTATGGGAAGACAGGAGCCAATCGGCGTATTTGACTCAGGAGTAGGCGGACTTACCGTGGCGCGGGAAATCATGCGTCAGATTCCGAATGAACGGATTGTATATTTCGGCGATACGGCAAGAGTTCCTTACGGCAGTAAATCAAAAGAAACCGTGACAAAGTATTCCAGACAGATTATACGGTTTTTGCAGACAGAAAATGTAAAAGCAATTGTCATTGCGTGTAATACAGCCAGTGCATTTGCGCTGGATACCATGCAGAAGGAGTTTGACCTACCGATTATCGGGGTGGTAAAGCCGGGGGCAAAAATGGCGGCACAGACCACAAAAAACGGTAAAGTCGGTCTGATTGGGACGGAAGGCACAATCCGCAGCGGCGTTTATGCGGAATTTATCAAATCCTTTAAACCGGATGTAGAAGTTATCGGAAAAGCATGTCCGCTGTTTGTACCGCTGGTTGAGGAAGGCATGTGGCATGATACAATTACGGATCAGATGGCACAGCGGTACCTGGAAGGCTTAAAACAGCAGGATATTGACACGCTGATTATGGGCTGCACCCATTATCCGTTGTTACGTTCCACGATTCAGAAGACGATGGGTGAGCATGTCAATCTGGTTAATCCGGCATATGAAACGGCGATTGAATTAAAAAATGTGTTAGAACGGGAAAGCCTTGCCAATATTTGTGAGGTAGACAGTCCGTCTTCAATGTATCGTTTTTATGTCAGTGATGCAGCAGACAAGTTTAAGGCATTTGCCAATGCAATTCTGCCGTTTGACATTACAATGACACAGCAGATTAACATCGAACAGTATTAGGAGAAACCATGAAAGAAAAAGTATATATCAATATCAAGGGACTGCAGCTTGCTGCGCAGAATGTACCGCGCGATTATGAAGAGGATGAGGATGACCCGGTTGAAGTGATTAATGTCGGTCGTTACCGGATTATCAATGGCAAAGAATACATAAAATACGACGAGGTCTTAGAAGGAACGACAAAAAAATGTACAAGTACCATTAAAATTGCGGGAAATTCGGTTGAGGTTACAAAAAAAGGTCCTGTAACCGCACACCTGTCTTTTGTGCCGGGCGAAAAAACGATGACCTTTTACGAAACACCGTATGGTAATATCTACCTTGGCATTTTTTCGAGAAGCGTTGATATGCAGCGCACAGAGGATAAGCTGACAATCAGTATTGATTATGCGCTGGAGTTAAATTACGAACAGGTATCAGACTGTAAGGTAGATATTGAAATCAGTTCCAAAGGAAAATTTTCGCTGCTTTCATAGCGTTTTGCGGGAGGAGTTACAAATGTTATTCAGTAAAAAAGATTTACAAAAGCTCATCATTCCACTGATGTTTGAACAGCTGCTTGCAGTCAGTGTCGGCATGGTGGATACATTAATGGTCAGCCAGGCAGGAGAAGCTGCGATTTCAGGCGTGGCACTGGTGGATAATATTAACAGACTGATTATTCAGGTCATGGCAGCACTGGCAACAGGTGGTGCTGTTGTATGCAGTCAGTTTGTCGGAAAAGGAAAAGAAGAAGGCGCGAAGAAATCGGGCGCACAGTTAGAAACTGTGCTGCTCGTTTTTTCTGTCTGTATGACACTGCTTTCTTTAATCGGAACGAGAGGGCTGCTGCATGCGGTATTCGGAAATGTGTCAGAAGATGTTATGGACAGTGCAGTGCTTTATTTTACGGTAACATCGCTGTCGTTCCCGTTTTTAGGCATTTACAATGCGGGGGCTGCGATATTTAGAAGCATCGGCAACAGTAAAATCAGCATGCAGATCAGTCTGCTGATGAATGTGATTAATATTGTGGGAAATGCCATATTTGTATTTGGTTTCCACTGGGCGGTATTTGGTGTGGCACTGGCAACGCTGCTTAGCCGGATCGTGGCAGGCATAGTGATTACTCTGCTTGTCTGCGGAAAGACCAATCCAATCCGCATTGACAAATGGTCGGAATTAAAGCCGGACGGCAGTATTATTAAGAAAATTCTTGCAATCGGTATTCCAAGCGGCGTCGAAAACGGAATGTTCCAGATTGGAAAGCTTGCTGTAACCAGTATGGTTGCAACGTTTGGCACGGCATCAATTGCCGCCAATTCCGTAGGCTATACGGTGATTGATTTTGCCAATATTCCGGGAAATGCAATGGGACTGGCACTGATTACGGTTGTCGGACAGTGTATTGGTGCCGGTGAAAAAAAGCAGGCAAAGCAGTATACGAAAAAGCTCGTCGGACTGGCATATCTGGGTGACTGGATATGCAATATTGCGTTGTTTTTACTGGCGGGAACGATTGCAAAGTGTTTTCACTTATCACCGGAAGCCGTGCGGATTGCTGAGCAGATATTACACTGCTTTGCCGTTACATCCCTGTTTATCTGGCCGCTGTCCTTTACCCTGTCAAATGCGCTGAGAGCAGCAGGAGATGCAACCTTTACCATGATTGTAAGCATCGCTTCAATGTGGATATTCCGTGTCGGCAGTTCGTATTTCTTTGGCATCGTGCTGCAGATGGGTGTACTTGGTATATGGATTGGCATGTTTGTAGACTGGGGTGCAAGATCAGCACTGTTTGGCTGGCGGTTTTTAAGCGGAAAATGGCTTCAGAGGAAAGCATTGGCATAGGAAAATAGTCCGAAAAAAAGCTTCTGTTACTTGTTTTTTAATCCAGATTGTAATAAAATATAAATATTAATAGTCAGGATAAACGAAGGAGGACTTTGAGATGGACGACAAGGTATTGGAGAAGAAAAAGGGACTGAATCTGATGACAAAGATTCTTATTACGGCATTAATACCGCTGATTTTGATTGTAGTGCTTGCAGGTGTGTCAATTCATTCGGTCGGTTCAGTGGTTGCCAAAAAACTGGTCATGCATGAAATGCAGACAGCATCCTATGCATTGGAGATGACATTCGACAGCTTAGGCAGTGGTGATTACCACAGTGATGGTACAAATCTTTATAAGGGGAACTATAATCTGAACTCAAATAATCAGACAATTGACGATTTTAAAAAGAAGACCAATGTGGATGTAACCGTATTTTGGAAGAAGACACGTATGGTAACAAGCGCTATTGACAAAGATGGGAAGCGTGTTACAGGGACTGCCATTCCGGACAGTGTTTATGATAAAGTAATGCAGGATGGAAAGTATTTCTCCGATAATGTGGATATTGAAGGTACAGAGTATTACGGTTATTATGAGGCTTTAAAAAATGCAGATGGCAGCAGTCAGGCAATTATTTTTACAGGAATGCCTTCAAGTGATGTAAAAGCAATTTATAAAAAACGTCTGGTTAACACAACGGTATTTATGATTATAATTACGCTGATGGCCTGTGCACTGCTTGCTGTGGTTATAACATTTATCGTGAAAGCAATTACAAAGGTAATCGGACATCTGGATGAAGTGGCAGATGGGAAAATGGATTTTAAAATCAGTGAAAAGCTTTTACAAAGAAGTGATGAAATTGGTAATATTGCGCGTTCAGTCCATACCCTGATAGGAGGGCTGGCTTCTATTGTTGTAAATATCCATCACTCAACAGGAGAACTGGCTGAATTTAAAGATGATTTTCAGAAAAAATTTGAAACGATTAATAATTCTATTTCAAATGTAAATGTGGCTGTGGATGAAATTGCAAATGGAGCGACAAGCCAGGCGGATGAAACGCAGAAAGTAAGCAGCCAGATTAATGATATGGGTGATGCCATTACAAAGACCTCCCAGAATGTCGATTCACTGACACAGAGTACTGAACAGATGAAGGAACATAATGAACAGCTGGATACAACCATTCAGGAACTGATGGCAATCAGTGACAGAAATAAAGAATCTTTAGCTGCAGTTTATAACCAGACCAATGAAACCAATCAGTCTGTTATGCATATTGGTAATGCCGTAGATATGATTACGGATATTGCAGGTCAGACTAATCTGCTTTCATTAAATGCGAGCATTGAAGCCGCAAGAGCAGGTGAATACGGAAAAGGCTTTGCCGTTGTTGCAGACCAGATCAGACAGTTAGCAGACCAGTCTGCCAATACTGCAAAAGAAATCGGTGAGATTGTTGCAGAATTGATTGAAAATTCCAATACCAGTGTGGAAACCATGGGGGTTGTCCGACAGGAAATGACCGGACAGTATGAAAAGTTAAATACTACAAAAGACATATTTGAGCATTTGAATGAAGAGGTAAACAATGTAGTAACAGCCATTGAAAGTATTTCTACGGAAGTGGAATCCTTAGATAGATTAAAGGGAGAGGTACTCGGCAGTGCAGAAAGTCTGGCAGCGATTGCCCAGGAAAATGCGGCAAGCACCGAAGAAACATCTGCATCTATGGTGGAACTCGGTGAAATTGTCAACGACTGTAACACAAAGACCAAGCAGCTGGTTGACATTGCAGACAGCATGGAAGAAAACGTACATAAATTCCATGTCGCAAGCATCATCAAAGGTTAGCTGATGTTTTATAATACCGTGAGGAAATGACGATTAGAAAATGTTGGATTTTTTGTGAAGAGTGTGCTATGATAGCCAAAGAAATGGAAGGAATGGTGATAGGGCATGAGTGAGTTTAGTACCGCTGAGATTCATACCAATGAACGTCTGCTTCGTTCAGATGTGACGTTGGAAGAATGCAAAAAAATAGAAAAAGTGTTGCGCAAGAATAATATTTCTTATTTTGAAAAGTGGAAATTTCACACAGGGCTGTTTCATGTAATCAGCAGCCGTAAAAATTCCAAGTGTGATATATACATTCATTCAGATTCCATCGAAAGGGCAAAGCAGGCACTGGGAATCCAGACAACAAAGTAGTTTGTAGTACAATGATGTGCGGCAGTTTTGAAAGAGGATAACCTTTTAAAAACTGCCGCATTTTGATTATTGGAAAAGAATTCCGTAAGGTAAAATGCGGTACAAGAGCCGATTTAGCAGCCGGGCATGCCTGCTGTGAAGATAAAGACAAAAAGGGATTGGAGAAACAAAATGAAAAGGCAGATTTTAAAAGCACTTACAGTATTGCTGATAATATCGGCATTGACAGGCGGCATGGCAGCCTGTGGCAAAAAGGAAAAAGCGCAGATGTCAGACGGAACCTTTACGGTTGGCTTTGATGCGGAATTTCCGCCGTATGGTTACAAAGATGAAAGCGGCGAATATGTCGGTTTTGACTTGGACCTTGCACAGGAAGTCTGTAACCGCAATGGCTGGACACTTGTAAAGCAGCCGATTGACTGGGATTCAAAGGACATGGAATTAAATTCGGGAACCATCAGCTGTATCTGGAACGGATTTACAATGGACGGCAGGGAAGATGAATATACATGGTCTTCTGCCTATGTGGATAATTCACAGGTGGTTGTTGTAAGAGCCGACTCCGGCATTACAAAGCTTTCCGACCTTGCTGGAAAAGTTGTTGTTGTACAGGCGGATTCCTCTGCATTGGCAGCATTTACGGGAGAAGATGCAGAAGAAGCAAACCGTGCGCTTGCGGCAAGCTTTCAGTCCTTACAGCAGGTGTCTGATTATAACAGTGCGTTTATGAATCTGGAATCCGGTTCAGTCGATGCGGTCTGCATGGATATCGGTGTCGCAAAGTACGAACTGGAAGCCCGAGGCAGCAAATATGTGATGTTAAATGAACACGTATCTTCCGAGCAGTATGGCATCGGTTTTAAAAAGGGCAATACCGAATTAAGAAATCAGGTACAGGAAGCGTTAAATGAAATGCTGGCAGATGGTACATTTAACGAAATCGCACAGAAGTGGAAGCTGGAAGAAAGCGTATGTCTGGGACAGAGCGGTGCAGATGAAGTGCTGCTTGCCGAAAACGGACAGACACAGAAGAAAAATTCTGTTGCACAGCTGGGAGAAATCATTGTGCAGTTAAAAAACGGCATGTTTGCCACACTTGGTATTTTTATTCTCACACTGGTGTTCTCACTGCCGCTCGGACTTGTGATTACATTTATCCGTATGAGTAAAGTAAAGCTTTTACAGTGGATTGCAAAGATTTATATTTCAATTATGCGTGGTACGCCGTTGATGCTGCAGCTTCTGGTTGTATTTTTCGGACCATATTACCTGTTTGGCATTTCACTGTCATACTCGTATCGTTTCTATGCAGTTATTATTGGTTTTGCATTAAATTATGCGGCATATTTTGCAGAAATTTACCGCGCCGGTATCGAAGCTGTTCCGGCAGGACAGTATGAAGCCGCCGAGGTGCTGGGATATTCAAAGACACAGACCTTTGTACGTATTATATTCCCGCAGATGGTAAAGCGGGTGATGCCGCCTGTAACCAATGAAGTGATTACCCTGGTAAAGGATACATCGCTTGCCTTTGCACTGGCATACACAGAAATGTTTACGCTCGCAAAACAGGTTGCGGCAACGAATGCAAGCATTATGCCGCTGTTTGTAGCCGGTGTATTTTACTACATTTTCAACTTCTTAGTTGCATGGATTATGGAACAGATTGAAAAGAGCATGCAGTATTACAGATAAATTATAGATAACGTATCTGCGGATTGCCAAAAAGGCAGGCGGCAGGAAGCGTCTGCGGAAATGAGGAATTAAGATGAAATTATTAGAGATGAAGCATGTCGGCAAAAGTTTTGGCGAGCTTGAAGTATTAAAAGATATATCAATGGAAGTGGAAGAAGGCGAGGTTGTAGCAATTATCGGACCATCCGGCTCCGGAAAATCAACCCTGCTTCGCTGTGCAACCCTGCTTGAAACAATGGATAAGGGTGTTTTGAAATACTGTGGGGAAGCGGCAACGGATAATGCGGAGGGAGAAGCCACCCATTACGTATCCAGACAACAGCTGGCACAGTTAAAGAATAATTTTGGACTGGTTTTCCAGAATTTTAATCTGTTCCCGCATTATTCGGTTTTAAAAAATGTGACGGATGCGCCGATACATGTGCAGAAGCGTGACAGGGATGAAGTCTATAAAGAGGCAAGGGAGCTGCTTAGAAAAGTAGGACTTGCAGAAAAAGAAAACAGCTATCCGGGACAGTTATCCGGTGGACAGCAGCAGCGTGTGGCGATTGCCAGAGCGCTTGCCATGAATCCGAAAATGCTCTTTTTTGATGAGCCGACTTCGGCACTGGATCCGGAAATTACAGCCGGTATCTTAAAGGTACTGCGTGAGCTGGCACAGGAAAAAATGACGATGGTGATTGTAACGCATGAAATCGCATTTGCAAGGAAAGTGGCAGACCGTGTTATTTTTATGGACAGCGGTGTGATTGTCGAGCAGGGAAAGCCGGAAGATGTCATTGATAATCCGGATAATGAAAGAACAAAAGCATTTTTACAGAAGCTATCCTAATATGAATCGGAGGAATTATGGGTACAAAACCGGTAAGAATAGATAACAGAAAACGTGAAAAGGCACGCAGGCGCAGACAGACTGCCGCGGCGCGGGCGGCAGTGCTTGCAGCAGCGCTTGTGCTTGTGGCAGTGCTTGTAGTGGCTGGCATTATAAGACATCATAAAAAGACACAGACGGTGCAGAATGATACTTCTGCACAGACGGTATCACAGACAGAAAACGGTACAGATACTGTGCAGGGCCAGCAGACATCTCAGACAGAAGCAGCCGGAGAAACACTTGCAGGCACACAGGTACAGAGTGTGACGGCAAAGGGCTATGCCATTCAGGTGGTAGACGGTGTGACGTATATCGGCGGCGTGATGATTGCCAATAAGTCTTATTCCCTGCCGGAAAGCTATGCACCGGGTGATTTGCTGCCGGAAGTCAAAGAAGCCTTTGCAGTCATGCAGAAAGCCGCTGCCGCACAGGGCTTAAATATTTACATTTCTTCAGGTTACCGCTCATACAGCCGTCAGCAGACACTGTATAACAATTATGTAAAGAGTGATGGAAAGGCACTGGCAGATACGTATTCGTCAAGACCGGGATATTCGGAACACCAGACGGGACTCTGCTTTGATTTAAATACGATTGATGATTCCTTTGGTAATACGAAGGAAAGTGCATGGCTGGAACAGCATGCACAGGAGTACGGATTTATTATCCGTTTTCCAAAGGGAAAAGATGCACAGACCGGCTATCAGTATGAGCCGTGGCACCTGCGTTACTTAGGCATTGACATGGCAACAAAGGTGTATAACAGTGGACTTTCACTGGAAGAATATTTAGGAATTACGTCAGAGTATGCCGACTAGTGTGAAAAATCCATAAATGAAAGATTTTTCACACAGCAATTTGTTTCCGAGTGAAAACAAATTGCCTAATGGCAGATGAGAAATCGCTCAGAATAGGAGTAGTATAATGAAGCTTTTTGTATACAGTATGAGAGAATATGATGAACTGGCCTTTTTTGAGAAGTTCTGTGGGGAATACGGTGTGGAATTCGGGTATACGACACAGACACCGTGCCTTGAAAATGTAGAGCTTGCAAAGGGCTATGATGTTGTGGATATTATCACGACAATTATGGATAAGCCGATGATTGATGCGTTTCATGCGGCGGGAATCCGCTGTATTTCATCAAGAACGATTGGGTATGACCATATAGATACGGAATATGCCCATACGCTTGGCATGGGTGTGACTCATGTAACTTACAATCCGGCGAGTGTGGCGGATTATACCATTATGTTAATGCTGATGGGGTGCCGTAAGGCAAAGCACATTATGGAACGTGCCGCGATTCAGGATTATACGCTCAAAGGAAAAATCGGCAGGGAGTTCAGCGACTGTACGGTTGGTGTAATTGGTACGGGACGCATCGGAAAAACGGTGATTGACCATCTTGGCGGTTTTGGCTGTAAAATGCTTGCTTATGATATTTACGAGCAGGAAGCAGTAAGGGAAAAGGCAGAATACGTAAGCCTTGACAGACTGATTCGGGAAAGTGATATTATTACACTGCACGCACCGGCAACAGATGATAATTATCACATGATTGATACGCAGGCAATTCAGAAAATGAAGGACGGTGTCATTATAATCAATTGTGCGAGAGGTGCGCTGATTGACACGGATGCTTTAATTGAAGGCATTGAAAATGGAAAAGTTGGTTTTGCGGGGTTAGATGTTGTGGAACATGAGAGCGGACTGTATTATTTTAACCGTATGGGTGAACCGCTTGGCAATCCAAAGCTAGCAATCCTGCGTTCCTATTCCAATGTCGTTGTAACACCGCATACCGCATTTTACACGGATGAAGCCGTATCCAATATGGCAGAAAATTCGATTATCGGAGCAATGAAATTTATCAGCGGGGAACACAGCAGTTTTGAAGTCAGGTGATGGCAGATGAGAAATTGCCTGCGCTTGGCATATTTTCATAAAATACGGCTTGAGTACCGGTGTCGAATATTGTATACTAAAGTAAATTGTAAAAAATGGAGGATATAAAGAAAATGCAGGAATTTAAACCATTCAAAGAAGGAAAAGTAAGAGAAGTTTACGATATCGGAGAGAATCTTATTCTTGTGGCAACAGACAGAATATCAGCATTCGACCACATTTTAAAGAATAAGATTACAGATAAGGGTGCAATCTTAACACAGATGTCAAAGTTCTGGTTTGATTACACAAAGGATATTGTAAAGAATCATATGGTTTCTGTAGATGTAAAAGATATGCCGGAATTTTTCCAGTCAGAAAAATACGACGGAAACAGCATGCTGTGCAAGAAGCTGGAAATGCTCCCGATTGAATGTATCGTGCGTGGATACATTACAGGCAGTGGTTGGGAAAGCTACAAGAAGAACGGTACTGTTTGTGGCATCAGCCTTCCGGAAGGTTTAAAGGAATCAGAAAAACTGCCTGAACCGATTTATACTCCAAGTACAAAGGCTGAATTAGGCGATCATGATGAAAATATTTCTTTCGAGCAGAGCGTAGAAGTGTTAGAAAAGCTTTATCCGGGCAAGGGCAGAGATTATGCAACACAGATTAAGGACTGTACAATCAAGCTTTACAAGAAGTGCGCAGAATACGCATTAAGCAAGGGAATTATCATTGCAGATACAAAGTTTGAATTTGGTCTGGATGAGAACGGCAACGTTGTTATCGGTGATGAAATGCTCACACCGGACAGCTCAAGATTCTGGCCGTTAGAAGGATACGAAGCAGGAAAGTCACAGCCGTCATATGACAAGCAGTTCGTAAGAGACTGGTTAAAAGCAAATCCGGACAGCGACTACCTCCTCCCGGACGATGTAATCGATAAGACAATTGCAAAATATAAAGAAGCATTTGAATTATTAACAGGCAGAAAATTCGCTTAACTGTAAATGATGGAGCCAAAGCGTAAATAAAAGCAGGGAAGAACCCAAATAAGCCGAAGTCAAGTAACACGGTAAATTTTTGCCTATAATGTTCCGACTGCCATGCTCTCCCCTCATGGAGCCAAAGCGTAAATAAAAGCAGTGCAGTACCAAAATAAGCCGAAGTCAAGTAACACGTTGAGGCGTTTTTGGTACTGCACTGCTTTCTTATTTTTACACTTTATGCGAAATGAAACGTATCCTTCAATCCCTTCCACAGCTGATCCTTATCGCTGAGTAACAGCTTCGTGCCGTCATCAAGGCTGTAGCCGTCTCCGGACGGGGTGCCGCTATAGGAGCCGGTAAGCTTGGGCCATACAATTCCGATTTCCGGGTCATTCCATGCGAGACCGCCCTCGTCATTCGGGTGGTAGAAGTCCGTACATTTATAGCAGAATTCTGCGGTATCGCTTAATACTAAAAATCCGTGTGCAAAGCCTTCCGGGATATAAAACTGCTTTTTATTTTCTTCAGAAAGCTCCACACCGAACCACTTGCCGTATGTCTGGCTGTTTTCACGTAAATCCACGGCAACATCAAAAACGCAGCCTTTGATGACACGTACCAGTTTGCCCTGTGGGTACTGCTTCTGAAAATGTAAACCGCGCAGAACACCCTTTGAAGAAGCAGACTGGTTGTCCTGTACGAACTGCATTGTAAGTCCGGCTTCCTCCATATCCTTTTGATTGTAAGTTTCCATAAAATATCCGCGTGAATCGCCGTGAACGGTTGGTGTAATCACGCACAGGCCTTCAATTCCGCCTGCTTTTTTTTCAACCTGAATCTGTCCCATATTATACTCCATTCCGCAGGCATCTTGATGCCGGAGGAATCGCAAGTCAAATGAATATTTGACTTTGCGATAAAAAGCGACTTTGTGACGCCTGCGGCACAAAGTGCTATGCGAAAATCTTTAATATATGGATTTTCGCATTTTCCTCCATTCCTGAGCGACTTTGTCGCGAAGATGCGATGAGAAATTCGCGCAGGCGATTTCTCATCTGCAATCAGGAAGATTTGTTTTCGCTCAGAAACAAATCTCCGTGTGAACAAGCTTAGATTTATGGCTTGTTCACACTTCTCCATTTCTACAGACACTTATTGACGTCTTTTATTATTTGGCAGGCATTTTGAACGAACTCTTTAAAGATACAATCCGGTTAAATACCGGTTTCCCGGCTTCTGAATCTTTAGAATCCGCTGTAAAATATCCGTTACGTACAAACTGGAATTTATCTTCCGGCTGTGCCTTTAAAAGTTCCGGTTCTACATAGCAGTTCTTTAAAACGGTAAGTGAATGTGGGTTTACATTGATAGAACCATCTTCTTCATTGTATACGCCCTTTTCTTCATCTACGATATTCTCATAGAGTCTGACCTCTACCGGACTGCCTTCTGTTGCAGATACCCAGTGAATTGTTCCTTTCACTTTTCTTCCAGTGAAGTTACCGCCGCGTGTTTCCTCATCATAGGTTGCATGAATCACGGTAACGTTACCGTTCTCATCCTTTTCACAACCTGTACAGGTTACAAAATATGCGTTCATCAGGCGCACTTCGTTACCCGGAAACATTCTGAAATACTTCTTTGGCGGTTCTTCCATAAAATCTTCTCTTTCGATATATAATTCTTTTGTAAACGGTACTTTTCTTGTTCCAAGTTCAGGATTTTCCTGATTGTTTGGAACTTCCATGTACTCAACCTGTCCTTCCGGATAGTTATCAATCACCAGTTTTACAGGATTTAAGACTGCCATCATTCTCTTTGCTTTCAGCTTTAAATCCTCACGGATACAATACTCTAACATCGGATATTCAACCGCACCCTGACTCTTTGTAACACCCACAAGGTCTACAAACATCTTTATGGCTTCCGGTGTAAATCCACGTCTGCGCAGTGCCGCAATAGACACCAGACGCGGGTCATCCCATCCGTCTACAATCTTATCTTCTACAAGCTTTTTAATATAACGCTTTCCTGTTACTACGTTATTTAAATAAAGCTTTGCAAATTCAATCTGTCTTGGCGGATTCTCGTATTCAAGTTCCCTTACAACCCAGTCATACAGCGGTCTGTGATCCTCAAATTCCAGTGTACAGATAGAGTGGGATACGCCCTCAATCGCATCTTCAATCGGATGTGCAAAATCATACATCGGATAAATGCACCACTTATCTCCGGTTCTATGGTGTGAGATATGTGCTACTCTGTAAATAATCGGGTCACGCATGTTGATATTCGGTGATGCCATATCAATCTTTGCACGCAGTACCTTTTCTCCATCCTTGTACACACCGTTTTTCATGTTCTCAAATAATTCGAGATTTTCTTCTACGGAACGGTTACGGTACGGACTTTCCTTACCCGGTTCCGTAAGCGTTCCTCTGTATTCACGAATCTGTTCCGGTGTCAGATCACACACATAAGCCTTTCCTTTTTTAATCAGCCTGACTGCCGCTTCGTACATCTGATCAAAATAGCCTGATGCAAATAACACATCTCCGTGCCACTTTGCACCGAGCCATTCAACATCACGCTTAATAGAATCCACAAATTCTTCCTTTTCCCTTGTCGGATTCGTATCATCAAAACGCATATTAAACTGTCCGTTATATTCTTTGGCAAGTCCGTAATTTAGTAAAATGGATTTTGCATGTCCAATGTGGAGATATCCATTCGGTTCCGGCGGAAATCGTGTAACTACCTTCTTACAATGTCCTTCCTTAATATCCTGATCTATGATCTGTTCAATAAAATTCTTTGAAACAGCTTCGTTTTCCATTCCTCTTATCCTCCTGATTACTGCCGCATTGCAGCACCTTTTCGTTTCATTATAACGTACTTTTTAAAATGTTTCAATGGCTTTTATCGTTATCTGTGTGTGTCATACAGCCGCTCATACAGCCTGCACAGTTTCCGTCACAGCCTGTATGATTTTCCTTTTTATCTTTATTGACCATTCTGGTACTGACAACATACAGCCACACTGCAATCACCAGTATAATGGCTCCGCCTATAATTCTCATCCTAATCTCCATTTCTGTTTTCTGTTAAAATCCTATAAGCATCCCTATCATTCTGACCGCAAATGCTACAATCCATGCAATCACACACTGCATGATTACGACTAAAAATGCTGAACGCGCTGTTCCCATTTCTCTTTTTACGGATGCAATCGCCGCAACACACGGTGTATATAACAGAGTAAATACTAAAAATACCAGTGCCGAAAATGGTGTAAATAAGGTATTTAATGCACTCATATCTCCACCGAATAAAACTGTAAGCGTACTGACCACACTCTCCTTTGCGGTAAATCCCGTAATCAGTGCAGTAGAAATTCTCCAATCGCCAAATCCCAGCGGCACAAAAACCGGTGCCGCAAATCCACCGATTAATGCCAGCAGACTGTCTTTGGAATCCACGACAACATTCAGCCGTACATCAAACGTCTGTAAAAACCAGATGACAATTGATGCCATGAAAATAATCGTAAATGCCTTTGTAATAAAGTCCTTTGCTTTATCCCAGATTAACATTCCCACACTTTTTAAACTCGGCAGACGGTAGTTTGGCAGTTCCATAACAAACGGAACCGGTTCACCCTGAAATGCCGTATTCTTTAGCAGCAGTGAAAATAAAACACCCACGATAATCCCCGTGAAATACAGTCCCACCATCACTAATGCACGGTATTTAGGAAAAAACGCATATGTAAACAGTGCATAAATCGGCAGTTTTGCCGAACAGCTCATAAACGGTGTTAAAAGAATCGTCATTTTTCTGTCGCGCTCCGATGAAAGTGTTCTGGTTGCCATAATCGCCGGTACAGAACAGCCAAAGCCGATAATCATCGGTACAAAGCTTCTGCCGGACAATCCGATTTTACGCAGCAGTTTATCCATTACAAATGCAATTCGTGCCATGTATCCGCTGTCCTCCAAAATTGATAAAAAGAAGAACAGCACTACAATAATCGGCAAAAACGACAAAACGCTGCCGACACCGGCAAAAATACCGTCAATAATCAGAGAATGGACAACCGGATTTAACCCATACGCCGTTAATGCACGGTCAGCAAAATCCGTTACAATATCAATTCCAACACTCAGCCAGTCCGAAAGACCTGCACCGATAACTCCGAAGGTCAGCCAGAATATCAGCCCCATAATTGCCGCAAAAGCCGGCAGTGCCGTATATTTTCCGGTCAGTATCTTATCCGCCTTTACACTTCTTGCGTGTGCCTTGCTTTCTGTTGGCTTAACAACTGTCTGCGTACACACTTTTTCGATAAATTTAAAACGCATATCGGCAAGGGCTGCTTCCCGGTCTTTTGCACATTCTTCTTCCATTTCATGAATCATGTGTTCCAGTGTTTCTTCTTCATTCCGGTCCAGTCCAAGCTGCTGTAAAATCAGTTTATCCCCTTCTACCAGCTTTGTTGCCGCAAAACGCGCCGGAATCTCTGCTTTTTTTGCATGGTCTTCAATTAAATGTACTACCGCATGGATACAGCGGTGAATCGCTGCCTGTCCGTTTTCACCGTTGGCATCGCAAAAGTCAAGCCGTCCCGGACATTCATCATAACGCGCTACATGAATGGCATGTTCTATGAGTTCTCCAATTCCTTCATTTTTTGCCGCTGAAATCGGAATAACCGGTATTCCCAATGCTTCTTCCAGACGGTTGACCTGAATCGTACCGCCATTTTCACGCACTTCATCCATCATATTCAGCGCAAGCACCATCGGAATGTCCATCTCAATCAACTGCATCGTCAGATACAGATTCCTTTCAATATTGGTTGCATCGACAATGTTGATAATGCCGCGCGGTTTATTCTGAATCAGAAAATCCCTTGTCACAATTTCTTCATTAGTATACGGTGAAAGAGAGTAAATTCCCGGCAAATCCGTCACGGTTGCTTCCGGATGATTTTTGATTTGACCGTCTTTTCTGTCTACCGTAACTCCGGGAAAATTCCCAACATGCTGATTGGCGCCTGTCAGCTGGTTAAACAGCGTTGTCTTTCCACAGTTCTGATTGCCAATCAGTCCGAATGTCAGCGGTTCTCCTTCCCGCAGTTCATTTCCCTTTTTTCGCACATGATAAATTCCCATTTCACCAACCTGCGGATGTGGAATGTCTTTTAAATGTGCCTGACGGCTCCGCACCGTATCGGTATCATGGATTCCGCTGATTTCTATTTGTGCCGCATCTGCAAGACGCAGTGTCAGTTCATAGCTTCTGAGTCTTAACTCTATTGGATCACCCATCGGTGCTTTTTTCATCATTGTCACTTCCGTACCCGGTGTCAGCCCCATGTCCAGAAAGTGCCTGCGCAGTGCGCCTTTTCCGCCTACGCTTTCAATGACCGCGTCTTTTCCAACCTCTAATTTATCCAGTGTCATACTATCCTCTATTCCGCAGGCATTCTAATTCCGGAGGAACCGCGGACTGAACCTATTCAGTTCTGCGATAAAAGCAGCTTCGTGACGCCTGCGGCACAAAGCGCTGTATGAACAGGCTTTCGTTTATGGCTTGTTCATACTATCCTCTATTCCTCTTTTTGTCTATCATTTTCACAAATCTTTAATTGAAAATATTTCTCATTAAGTATATTATTGTACTTTTTTCCTGTCAACGAAAAGAATGGAAAAAATAATGTGTTGACACCTCTCTTTTCTTCTTATACTATAAGTACGTTGCTCATCAAATAACAAATTGATGCATAATTTTAAAATTTCTGTCCCACAGGGGGATTGCAAATATCAGCAGCAGATATCAAAGCTATTAAAATAATATTAAAAGAAGCGAGGATTCACATGAACAATACAACTGCAAATATGCCCTTAAAGGATTCCCTTAAACCTTCACCGCTGGCACTTCTGCCAATTGGTGTTTTTTTAGTGATTTATGCCGGTTCCGGTATTATATTTCACGACTTTTACAATATGCCTGCAATTATTGCTTTTTTAGCTGCTCTGCTGACGGCATTTTTACAGACACGCACGCTTTCATTTTCTGAAAAAATCACGGTCATTGCCAAAGGGCTTGCCGATGAAAATATTATTACCATGTGTCTAATTTTCCTGACGGCAGGCGCATTTTCCGGAGCCGTATCCGCCGCGGGCGGCGTTGAACACACGGTAAATTTAGGATTAAAACTGCTTCCTGCCAGCTGGTCTGCCGCCGGACTGTTTATTATCGGCTGTTTTCTTTCCATATCCATGGGAACAAGTGTCGGAACGATTTCAGCACTGGCACCGATTGCGGTCGGTATCAGTGAAAAGACTTCGATTTCCCTTGCCATGTGCATCGGAGCGGTCATCAGCGGTGCGATGTTCGGGGATAATCTTTCGATGATTTCCGACACCACAATTGCCGCAACCCGCACGCAGGGCTGTTCCATGAAAGATAAATTCCGCACAAACTTTTTTATTGTACTGCCTGCCGCTATCCTGACTTTTGTATTACTGCTGATTCTGCCTTCCCATTCGGAGGTCGTTTCCGTTTACGCAAAGGATGCCAATCTGCTTTTGATTGCACCATATCTTTTTGTACTGGTAAGCGCCTTGTGCGGCATGAATGTATTCGCCGTACTGATTTTAGGCACGGTCTTTTCTCTTGCTGCCGGAATTTTCACCGGAAATCTTTCCGGCATGGAGATTTTTACATGTATGGGCGATGGCATTACCGCCATGTATGATATTACAGTAATTTCAATTATTGTCAGCTGTATCGGTTCACTGATTAAATATAACGGCGGTATTGACTGGCTTTTAACTGCCATCCGTCAGAGAATCCGCTCACCAAAGGGTGCACGTTTCGGTATCAGCGTTTTAACTGCCGGTATTGATACGGCGACTGCCAACAATACGATTTCGATTATTCTTGCCGGTCCGATTGCAAAGGAAATCAGTACCGAATATGATATTTCGCCGTGTGAAACAGCTTCTTTATTAGATATCAGCGCTTCCGTAACACAAGGGCTTTTACCTTACGGCGCACAGGTGCTTTATGCTTCCGCAGCCACAGCTTCTGCTGTTATGCCGCTGAGCGGTGTGGATATTATCGCGTATAACTACTATCCGATGTTTATGGCGTTCTGCCTTTTGGGGTGGATTTTTCTGCGGCGTACCCATAACAAATAGAGGCATATAAAAGGAACGCCTCAACGTGTTACTTGACTTCGGCTTATCCTTTTATCTGTCCTATTATCTGTTTTTACTCTTTCTTGCCCTCTTAATTTCGGTTGAGAGGGCTTTTAGTATTTTTAACAATAATCCTTTTGTTCCCGCATCCAGTGTACCGAACATTTTGATGGTGGCGTTGGCACTGCGAAGGATATCGGCGTTTATGTCTGAAAGAGTCTTTGCACCGCTTGCGGTAATAAGTTCAAAAAGTGTATCCACAAATTTTTCCCGTTCCTTTGCAGACAGCCCCTCCAGCCATGATGTTATGGCTTCATGAAAATTCTTACTGTTCGCGCTGAGAGACGGACATGTCACAAAGCATTTGCCCTCTACCTGCCACGACATGGCATCATGCTGCATGATTCCTGTCTGACTGCTGCACACCACCAGATATTCTTCTTCCTGCCACAGTAACATACCGACAAGGGAATGCTGCGGTACAATCGTCTGAATCTGCGGCAGCATTTTCTGGTACGCTTCACTTTCAATCATCTCTTTTGTAAATCCCGGTCCATCATTGTTATAGACTTTCACCACCTTGCGCTGAATGGACGGCTTTGCAAAGACGGCGGCATAAATCGCAAGATTGCCGCCCTTTGAATGACCGCCAAGACGAAGCTTTCCGCGTTTCCAGCGCATAACGGTATTGACATACTCTACAGCTTCAAGCTGGGACGGCACCGGCATCATGACACCCATGTTAAAATCTTCTTTCCAGCCGATAATCGTATCATCTGTCCCGCGAAATGCAATGTAGTACGTATCATCGGGAAGTTCCGCACAGAATGCTGCAAACTGCTTCTCCTCATGGTCATCTGTCACATCTGCATAATCGGAAAGCACAATATCCCCGAAACGCCTGCTTTCCGCTGCAATCCGCATAAAAAACGGTGCTTCCCTGATAAACGATGTGACTTTTTGTAATTCTTCCTCATCATTTAAGTCAAAAAAATCATGTGCCGCCTGCCGCAGGGTAATTTTTTCTTTACTGCCTGCCGCCGGTATGATATTTTTAAAATCCACATAAGCAATCTGCGACAACACCAGATTATCCACCTCATTAAATGCAGACTGCTCAAACGTCAAATCCCCGCGCCATTTGATATAGTCTTCAATGCCACCCATTTTTACCGACCTCCGTTCTGATAATAAAACACTGCCAGCTGGGTTCTGTCCCGCAAATTCAGCTTTTCCAGTACGGTGCTGATATAATTACGGATTGTTCCCTCTGACAAAAAAGTCTTTTCTGCAATCTCCTTATTGCTGAGCCCCTGTGCAACGAGCTGTATCATTTCGTATTCTTTCTGTGTGATTCCCTGTGCCGCATAATCATAAGCGGCTGTTCCGCCAAGCAGTCCCGGCAGCTTATCGACAATTTTTCCGCCAAAGACAATCTGTCCGGACGCTGCTGCACGGATTGCCGGAACCAGTCCTTCGTAATCCTGTTTGAGCAGGTATCCCTTTACACCGATTTCGAGTGCTTCAATAATATATTCGTCATCTGAAAATGTCGTCAGGAAAAGAATTTTGGCATCCGGATATGCCGCAAGCACATTTCTTGCCGCTTCCAGTCCGGTCATATACTGCATACGGATATCCAGCAGTAAAATATCAGGACTGTATTTTTTATATAGTGACACAGCTTCCCGTCCGTCTTCTCCGACTGCCGCCACTTCAATATCCGTTCCGTTTTCCAGAATCATTTTCAAAGACATGCTTACCAGTTTATCATCGTCAATTATTACTACTTTCATACTTCTCCTTATTTTCCGGGCAATTTTGCCGCAAAACGGCAGTGAAAAAATCCCGGACAGTTTCTCATCTTCCGGCAGGAATATCTGCTTTTGGAATGTGGATAAAAATGCGGTATCCGTTTTCTGTGCGGATATCTATCGTTCCGCCAAACGTTTCCACCCGCTGGCGCATATTGGTAATCCCGATTCCCGTACCGTCCCCCGGATGCACACATTTACCGTTATCCTGAATTAAAATCTGATAAAAGGCGGGATGCTCCCGCAGTAAAAGCTTCACCCTGTCAGCATCGCTGTGCCGGGTTACATTGGACAATGCCTCTTTTACAATCGAGATAATGCAGTATTTTAATTCCTTCGGCAGGTCCTGTGACATATCATATTCGTAACTGACCGTATACCCCTCTGCTTTTTCCGTCATCTCACGGACGGTCTGCTCTAAATCCACCGATTCATCATGCAAATCATGAACACTGTTACGGATATTGTTCATCGCACAGTCTAAGGTTTCTTTAATACTTAAAAGCAACGGTTTCGTCTGCTCATCACGGCTGACTGCAATGACCGCTCCCGTCTGGATAAGCGCCCTTGAAAGCAGATGTCCTACATTGTCATGAATTTCCCTTGCAATACGGTTGCGCTCCTTTAAGGTTGCACTGTAAACCTGTGCGTCCTGCTTTTCAATTAAATAGCGGTTTTTCAGTTTTAACATTCTGTTATATTCCCTGTCATCATCCTGTATGCGGATGAACTCCTTTTGCAGTTCTCTATCCTGCCATGTCATCTGCCGCAGATATACCGCCAGCATGTCAAAAACAATCCATAGTATCTGCCACTGTATCCTGTCTGTACCCGACAGGATATAGCGCGATGCCGCAACGCCAAAAAACGCCCACAAAAAAACTGTAATGCCTGCTACTGCCGTCCTTTTTATCTCTTTTTTCTCCCATGCCTCCAGCACCTGTTCCCAGACGGCATACAGTACAACCGGAAAGCCATATGATGTCTCTTTTATCACTAAAAACGACAACAGATAGACCGTCACCGCAAATGTCCTTCCCGCCATGCTTTGCAGATATATAACGGCACACACCTCAATAAATAACAACAGCAGACTCACCACTACATGATTGGTAATCCCGCAGGCTGATTCGAGTACGGCACACAGCACGTACAGTACCAGCATATCTGTAATCTTTCTCACATTTTCCTCATTTCCATACGGCAGTCCCGCTAAAATCTGCCGTCCTTCTGATTATTTATATTTTTATTGTACCGCAAGATATGACAAATGTCACTTCCGATTCTGATATTCTTCACTACCGCATTCTGCCCTCACACGCTACAATGTTTATAACAGCTTACAATATGAACACCAACATTATCAGGAGGATTTTTTATGGCAGAAACCATTGTAAAAATTGAAAATCTGGTCAAACGTTATCATGAACTGGTTGCCGTGGACCATTTTAACTTAACCGTATCCAAAGGAGAAATTTTAGGGCTTTTAGGGCCGAACGGTTCCGGAAAGACAACGACCATGAACTGTCTGCTGTCCCTGCTGGCATACGATAAAGGTTCAATCGAGGTCTTTGGAAAACCTATGAAGCCCGACAGCTATGATTTAAAGCGCAATATCGGCGTTGTCTTTCAGAATGTCGCCGTTTTTGACACACTGACCGTACAGGAAAATATTGATTATTTCTGTGGTCTATACATTAAAGATAAGAAGCTTCGCCGCCAATATGTTGCAGAGGCGGTTGAATTTGCGGGACTTTCGGATTTTGTAAAATTTTATCCCAAAAAACTCTCCGGCGGACTGCTCCGCCGTTTAAACATCGCCTGCGGCATTGCGCACAAGCCGAAGCTGATTCTGCTGGACGAACCGACCGTTGCCGTAGACCCACAGAGCCGTAATAAAATCTTACAGGGCATTTTAAAATTAAACGAAGAAGGCGCAACCATTATTTACACATCCCATTATATGGAAGAGGTGGAACAAATCTGTTCGCGCATTGTGATTATGGATAAGGGACGCAACCTTGCAAACGGTACTGCCACCGAATTAAAACAGCTCATTAAAAAAAGCGAAACTTTAACCGTAGAAATTTTAGAGCTGACCGATACACAGCTTGAGGCTGTCCGCAGGCTTAACCATGTCTATGACGTTTCTTATGAAAATAACAGACTGACCGTACAGTGCAGTGGCGGGAGGCCCCACCCGGATCATCCTCTTGTCCAAAAGG